>OMCD01000226.1_pt1 | contig 41562 bp, 39 predicted proteins | sample 1674171 | NCBI WGS metagenome assembly OMCD01 (sample SAMEA103958149, study PRJEB25191) | human gut metagenome | biome: human-associated habitat [ENVO:00009003]; feature: intestine environment [ENVO:2100002]; material: feces | place: Germany | collected 2013/2015
AAAACAGTTGCAAATAAGAAAAAAGCTACTAAATAATAATTGTTGATATGGCAAAGAAAACAGTCGCAGCTAAGAAAAGAAATGTGAAAGTTGATGCAAATGGACAATTGCATGTTCATTCTTCATTCAACAACATCATCGTTTCTTTGGCAAACAGTGAAGGTCAGATTATCTCATGGTCTTCAGCAGGAAAGATGGGATTTAGAGGTTCTAAGAAGAACACTCCTTACGCAGCTCAGATGGCTGCTCAGGATTGCGCTAAAGTAGCGTATGATCTTGGCCTGAGAAAGGTAAAAGCTTACGTAAAGGGTCCGGGTAACGGACGTGAGTCTGCTATCAGAACGGTACACGGAGCAGGTATTGAAGTTACAGAAATTATTGATGTTACTCCATTGCCTCACAACGGTTGTCGTCCTCCGAAAAGAAGAAGAGTATAATAAAGATAACCTATTCAGATGTAACTTGATTTTGTTAAATAATGGATTGCATTCCTTTCTGTAATCGCGGCTGCAACAAATTGAGTTCATTAATAACAATTAAATTAGAAAAGAAATGGCTAGATATACTGGACCAAAAACTAGAATTGCACGTAAATTCGGTGAAGCAATCTTCGGAGCAGATAAAGTTTTGTCTAAGAAAAACTATCCTCCCGGACAGCATGGAAACAACCGTCGCAAAAAAACTTCTGAGTACGGTGTCATGTTGGCTGAAAAGCAGAAAGCTAAATATACATACGGTGTGTTGGAAAAACAGTTCCGTAACTTGTTTGAAAAGGCTGCAAGCGCTAACGGTATTACCGGTGAAATCCTGTTGCAGAGCCTTGAATGTCGTTTGGACAACGTAGTGTTCCGTTTGGGTATCGCTCCTACTCGTGCTGCTGCTCGTCAGTTGGTTGGACACAAGCACATTACCGTAGACGGTAAGGTGGTTAACATTCCTTCTTACTCTGTAAAACCGGGTCAGCTGGTAGGTGTTCGTGAAAGATCAAAGTCACTGGAAGTTATCGGTAACGCTTTGGCTGGATTCAATCACAGCAAATATCCTTGGTTGGAATGGGATGAAAACTCTAAGACTGGTAAAATGTTGCACATTCCGGAAAGAGCAGACATTCCTGAAAACATTAAAGAACACTTGATCGTTGAATTGTACTCTAAATAATAATTAATTTCATGGCGATATTAGCATTTCAAAAACCTGATAAAGTATTAATGTTGGAAGCGGATTCCAAATTCGGAAAATTCGAGTTCCGTCCGCTTGAGCCCGGTTTCGGTATTACCGTAGGTAATGCTTTACGCCGTATTCTTCTCTCTTCACTGGAAGGTTATGCAATTAACACGATTCACATCGATGGTGTGGAGCATGAGTTTGCGACAATCCCCGGTGTAAAGGAAGATGTCACTAACATTATCTTGAACTTAAAGCAGGTTCGCTTTAAGCAAGTAGTTGAGGAATTCGAAAATGAAAAGGTAAGCATTACCGTTGAGAATTCAACTGAATTTAAGGCAGGTGATATTGGTAAGTATTTGACCGGATTTGAAGTGTTAAATCCAGAATTAGTTATTTGCCATTTAGATTCAAAGACAACTATGCAGATGGATATTACGATCAACAAAGGTCGTGGATATGTTCCGGCTGACGAAAACCGTGAATATTGTACCGATGTGAACGTAATTCCTATCGATTCAATTTACACTCCGATTCGCAATGTCAAGTATGCTGTTGAAAACTATCGTGTTGAACAGAAGACTGACTACGAAAAGTTGGTGCTTGAGATTACGACGGATGGTTCCATTCACCCGAAGGAAGCATTGAAAGAAGCTGCGAAGATCCTGATTTATCACTTCATGCTCTTCTCTGATGAAAAGATCACTCTTGAAACATCAGATGTTGACGGCAATGAAGAATTCGATGAAGAAGTTCTTCACATGCGTCAATTGCTGAAGACCAAGTTGGTTGATATGGACTTGTCAGTTCGTGCATTGAACTGCTTGAAGGCTGCTGATGTGGAAACACTCGGTGATCTGGTTCAGTTCAACAAGACCGATCTGCTTAAGTTCCGTAACTTCGGTAAGAAATCGCTCACTGAGCTTGATGATTTGCTCGAGAGTCTGAATCTGTCGTTTGGAACAGATATTTCTAAGTATAAATTAGATAAAGAATAAACAATGAGACATAATAAGAAATTTAACCATTTGGGTCGTACTGCTTCTCATAGAAATGCAATGTTGTCAAACATGGCATGTTCTTTGATCAAGCACAAAAGAATCACTACGACTGTTGCGAAGGCTAAAGCTTTGAAGAAGTTCGTTGAGCCTCTGATTACAAGATCTAAAGATGACACAACTAACTCACGTCGTGTTGTATTTAGCAATTTGCAGGACAAGTTCGCTGTAACTGAACTTTTCAAAGAAATCTCTGTAAAGGTTGCTGACCGTCCGGGTGGATACACTCGTATCATCAAGACTGGTCATCGTTTGGGTGACAACGCTGAAATGTGTTTCATCGAACTCGTTGACTACGATGAGAACATGGCTAAGACAGCTGCTAAGAAAGCTACTCGTACTCGTCGTTCTAAGAAGTCTGCTGCTGCAACTGAAGCTCCTGCTGAAGCTACAGCTGAAACTACTACAGAGGAAGCCCCCAAAGCTGAATAATTCTGTATACGCCATATAGGAAAAGGGTGTGCCGCGAGGTGCACCCTTTTTTGTTGATTGCACGATGGGATCTCATCGTGTATACATTGAGGCTTCATCGACCGCACGATTGGGCTTCATCGAGTAGTACATTAAGGCTCCAACGACCGCACGATTCGGGACGATCGTATAGTACTTTGTTTCATACCTCTTATTAACCCGTTTTTATTCGTCTGTAGGAACTTTTAATAATCGTCTGATATAGGTTCCTTCTGATGATTTATCTCTTTATAGGAGGAATTTATTGGGCATAAAAAAAGAGGCAACCTCATTCTGAATCTGAGGTGCCTCTTTAATAGATTGTTTACTGCTGTCAGTATGCTATTATGAAAAAGAAATTATTTCTTTCTTTCACGTCTCGGCTGACTTTCGTTCATACCTTCCGGTTTCGGCAGCAGAACTTTGTGTGACAACTTGAATTTACCGGTTTTCGGATCAATATCCATCAGTTTGACTTCAATCTCATCACCTTCTTTCAAGTTGGCTTCTTCTATTGTCTCAAGACGTTTCCAGTCGATTTCAGAGATGTGCAACAGTCCGTCCTTGCCCGGCAGGAATTCAACAAATGCTCCGTATGGCATGATTGAACGAACTTTTCCAGTGTAAACTTCTCCTACCTCAGGAACTGCTACAATGCCTTTGATCAGGCGGACAGCATCATCAATGCATTTCTTGTTAGTTCCTGCTATTTCGATGCGTCCTACACCATCTACTTCCTCAATAGTGATTGTTGCACCGGTTTCTTCCTGCATACCCTGGATGATCTTTCCACCCGGGCCGATTACAGCACCGATGAATTCTTTAGGAATAGTCATGGTTTCGATACGCGGAGCATGCGGTTTCAGGTCAGCACGCGGTTCTGCAATACATTCAGTCAGTTTACCCAGGATGTATTCACGTCCCTGCTTAGCCTGGAGCAAAGCTTTTTCCAGAATGTCATAAGTCAATCCGTCGCATTTGATATCCATCTGTGTAGCAGTGATACCATCACGAGTTCCAGTTACCTTGAAGTCCATATCTCCCAGGTGGTCTTCGTCGCCCAGGATATCAGACAATACAGCATATTTATCTTCGCCGGCATTTTTGATCAATCCCATTGCGATACCTGAAACCGGTTTCTTGATAGGTACACCAGCGTCCATCAGAGCCAGTGTGCCTGCACATACTGTTGCCATTGAAGAAGAACCATTTGATTCAAGGATATCTGAAACAACTCGTACGCAGTACGGGTAATTTTCAGGAATCTGTCCTTTCAGTGCACGCCATGCCAAGTGTCCGTGACCAATTTCGCGGCGGCCTACACCACGCTGTGCCTTAGCTTCACCAGTTGAGAACGGCGGGAAGTTGTAGTGCAGCAGGAAGCGTTCCTTATGCTGGTCGAGTACGTCGTCAACGATCTTCTCATCCAGTTTTGTTCCCAGGGTCACTGTACTGAGTGACTGAGTTTCACCACGAGTGAAGATTGAAGATCCGTGAGGACCGGGCAGCGGGCTGACTTCGCACCAGATAGGACGAATGTCTGTTGTTGCACGTCCGTCCAGACGTTTGCCTTCATCCAGAATGCAACGGCGCATAGCTTCTTTTTCCACATCGTGGTAGTAGCGGTCGATCATCGGGCCTTTTTCTTCGAGCTCTTCTTCAGTAAACTGTGCCTTGAATTCATCACAGATAGCGTTGAAGGCATCTTCTCTTTCATGTTTATTTTTGTTTCCTGATTCAGCGATGGCATAAGCTTTTGCATAGCATGCATCGTGAACGGCTTTGCGAAGTTCTTCGTCGTTTTCTTCGTGGCAGTATTCGCGTTTAACGGTCTTTCCAACTTCTTCCATCAGTTCCATCTGTGCTTTGCAGTGAACTTTGATGGCTTCGTGTGCAAACTTCATGGCAGCCAGCAGGTCTTGTTCTGAAACTTCTTTCATTTCACCTTCCACCATCATGATGTTTTCATACGTTGCTGCAACCATGATATCCATGTCGGCACGTTCCAGTGCTTCGAAAGTCGGGTTGATGACGAATTGTCCGTCAATACGTGCAACGCGTACTTCTGAAATCGGTCCGCCGAAAGGAATGTCTGAAACAGCCAGTGCAGCCGAAGCAGCCAGTCCGGCCAATGCATCCGGCATGTCAACACCGTCAGCAGAGAAAAGGATGATATTTACGTAAACTTCAGCGTGATAATTGTCCGGGAAGAGCGGGCGGAGTGCACGGTCTACCAGACGGCAAGTCAGGATTTCGTAATCTGAAGCCTTACCTTCGCGTTTGGTAAAGCCACCGGGAAAACGTCCGAATGCGGAATATTTTTCTCTGTACTCTACCTGAAGAGGCATAAAATCTGTACCGGGAACTGCATCTTTTGCTGCACAAACAGTAGCCAGCAACATGGTGTTACCCATGCGTAGCATTACAGCACCATCTGCCTGTTTTGCCAGCTTTCCCGTTTCGAGTGTGATGGTTCTTCCATCACCCAACTCGATCGTCTTAACAATAGGATTGATCATAAAAAATTTTTTAATGTAATTTTCTTCTTAAAATACATGCAAAGATAGGTATTTTAATTTAGTAATGAGGAGAAAACGGATAAAACTTGCGTATAAATGCCTAAAAATCTTTTCTTGTACAGATTTGGGAATCCGGAAGGCCTGAAACGGGCAGGGCGGCTGCTTCTGTAAAAATCTGTGTAATCTGTGCTTAAAAACTTTGTGAACTCGTGAAAAGCCGTATCTTTGCACCGAAAATGTGAATGTATGTATGAAATAGACAAATAATGAATTGTTTAACAATGAAAAAGAAAAGTGCTTATATTCTGACGGCATTGTTGGCAGGCAGTTTGGTGGCTTGTCAGCAGGAACCAGTCTTTCAGATAGAAGGCGAGGTGTCAGGCGCTGCTGACAAAACCTTGTATTTGGAGCAATCCGGTCTGGAAGGAATTGTTTCTCTTGATTCCGTAAAGCTGGATGAAGATGGTTCATTCCGTTTTACAGGAGCCCGTCCTGCTTCTCCCGAGTTTTATCGCCTGCGTGTAGACGATAAGGTGATTAATTTCTCAGTTGATTCTACTGAAGTACTGAAGCTGCATGCCGGATATGACAACTTTCCGACAGGTTATCGTATAGAAGGCTCCGAGAATAATGTTAAGATTCAGGAACTGGTGTTGCTGCAGGCTGAGTTGCAGGATAAGGTGAATCAGCTGGGTCGTTCCGGACTTCCCGTGGGAGTGATCCGTGACAGTCTGACTCATCTGGTTGATGCCTATAAGGATAATGTTTCGCGCCAGTATATTTTTGCTGCTCCGAACCGCACTTATGCTTATTTTGCCTTGTTCCAGCAATTGAATGGAATGATGATCTTTGATCCGCTGAGTGATAAGAATGATGTGAAATGCTTTGCGGCGGTTGCTACCAGTCTGAACAATCTCTATCCGCATGCCGACCGTTCCCGCAATCTTTACAACATGGTGATTAAAGGTATGAAGAATACCCGTACCCCCCGTCAGGAGAACGTACTTGAGATACCGGAAGACAAGATTACCGAGGCATCTATCATCGATATTGCTTTGCCGGATATTCAGGGAAACATCCGTCGTCTGACAGACCTCAAGGGAAAAGTGGTGGTGATTGACTTTACGGTTTATAACAATACCGCATCTGGTGCACGTAACCTGTCTCTTCGCGAGTTGTATAATCGTTATGCTTCCCAGGGACTGGAGGTTTATCAGATATCGCTGGATGCAGATGAACATTTCTGGAAGACTTCGGCAGACAATCTGCCCTGGATTTGTGTACGCGATCCTCAAGGAGTTTATTCTACTTATCTAAGCCTGTATGGAGTAACAGGGTTGCCTGCTACGTTCCTGGTGAACCGTTCCAACGAACTGAGCTTGCGTGTGGACGAGAAGACAGACCTGGAACAGGCAATTAAAAATTTATTATAACATGTTGGAAAACATGCTAAAATACCAACGATGCAGGCTTGACTGATATTATAAAAAGCATTACCTTTGCAAAGGTGAATAAAAAAGGGTTCCGACGCTCTCCGTTGTGTGTCGGAATTCTTTTTCTTTTATGCCGTTTTCTTTCCGATATAAGGAAAGGGCTTATATTGTGAATTTATTAATAACGAAAAAATAGGAGGAAAAATTTTATGGCTTATATGTCAGAAGAAGGCTATCAGAAACTGGTAGCTGAGTTAAGATACCTGGAGTCAGTGGAACGCCCGAAGGTTGTTGCAGCAATTGCTGAAGCACGTGATAAGGGTGACTTGTCTGAGAATGCAGAATATGATGCTGCGAAAGAAGCTCAGGGTCTTCTGGAAATGAAAATCAATCAGCTGAAGGCTACCATCGGGGATGCCAAGATTATTGATACATCGAAACTGAAAGCTGATACGGTACAGATTCTGAGCCGTGTGGAATTGAAGAATGTCAAGACTGGCATGAAGATGGCTTATACTATTGTATCAGAAAGTGAAGCTAACCTGAAACAAGGTAAGATTTCTGTCACTACTCCGATTGCACAGGGATTGTTGGGCAAGAAAGTAGGTGATGTTGCTGAAATCACTATTCCTCAGGGAAAAATCAGCCTTGAAATAACTGGTATATCATTTTAACTGAAGGGCAGGTCTGCGCATGCAGGCTTGCCTTTCTTTATATATTTAGACAATATGGCAACAATATTCAGTAAAATCATTGCAGGTGAGATTCCTAGCTACAAAGTGGCTGAGGATGAACGTTTTTATGCGTTTCTTGACATTAACCCTCTGGTTAAAGGACATACGCTGGTTGTTCCCAAACGTGAGGTAGATTATATCTTTGATTTGTCTGACGAAGAACTGGCTGCGATGCAGGTATTTGCTAAACATGTGGCTGAAGCCATTCAGCGTGCTTTCCCGTGTCGTAAAGTAGGACAGGCTGTTATTGGTCTGGAAGTTCCTCATGCACATATTCATTTGATTCCGATCCAGAAAGAGTCGGATATGCTGTTTTCCAATCCGAAATTGAAGTTGGAGCCGGATGAATTTGCGGCAATAGCTCAGGCGATCGCTCAGGCCTGGACTGAAGGAAACAAATAAATTTTTTCTCCATAAGTTATACATCACAGAAGGCGTGTCTGGATTATTGCCGGCACGCCTTTCTTTTTGTCTTTTCTTGATTTATGAAACAGCGGATTGTTGTTGTGTTATGTTTGTTCTGGCTCTTCTTGTCGGGGATATATGGACAGAATTATCAGATGAAGGGGACAGTAATAGACCGTTCTACCCGTCAGCCTCTGGAGTTTGTCAATGTACTTGTCGTCGGGTTGGGAACAGGTGCTTCTACAGATGCAGAGGGGAATTTTACCATTTCTAAACTTCCTCCCGGAATCTATCGCCTGCAAGCTTCTGCATTGGGTTATAAAACGGTTCTGACGTCCGAGTATCGGGTGAATCATATTACGCCTCACATTCAAATTGAAATGGAGGAGGAGAGTGCTGCCCTGGCTGAAGTTACCGTGACAGCGTCTCCTTTTTGTCGCGTGGCAGAGAGCCCCGTAAGTCTGAGGGTTATCGGCCTGCAGGAAATAGAAAAAGCACCGGGAGCAAACCGTGATATTTCTCGAGTTGTACAGAATTATCCGGGGGTGGCATTTTCTCCGATCGGATATCGGAACGATTTGATCGTCAGAGGTGGTGGCCCTTCCGAAAACCGTTTTTATTTGGATGGGGTAGAGATCCCGAATATTAATCATTTCAGTACTCAGGGAGCTTCGGGTGGTCCGGTGGGACTGATTGATGCGGATTTGATACGCAGTGTCAAGTTTTATAGTGGGGCTTTTCCTGCAAATCGCGGAAATACTTTGAGCTCTGTACTTGATTTCAGTCTCCGTGACGGAGATATGGAGCGTAATTCCTTGAAAGCTACATTGGGAGCTTCTGAAGTAGCTTTAAGTTCCAACGGACATCTGGGAAACAAGACCTCCTATCTGGTTTCTGTTCGCCAGTCTTATCTGCAAATGCTGTTCAAGGTGCTGGGATTACCTCTTCTGCCGGCTTATACGGATGCATCTTTCAAGGTGAAAACCCGGTTCGATGCCCGGAATGAGTTGACTGTTCTTGGTTTAGGAGGTATAGACCGGATGAAACTGAATTTTGATATAGATGGCGAGGATGCTGAATATATATTAAGTTATCTTCCTAAAATCCAGCAGGAGACATTTACACTGGGAAATGTCTACCGGCATTATGCGGGGCCGCATGTACAGTCTGTAACTCTTAGCCATAGTTATCTGAATAACCGGAATCTGAAATACCGGGACAATGATGAGAGTTCACCTGACAATCTGACTCTCCGGCTTCGTTCCATAGAGCAGGAAACCAAACTCCGTATGGAACATACTTCCACCTGGAACACCTGGAAAGTTAATGCCGGAGTGGAGTTGAATCAGACTCATTACACGAATGATACCTATCAGCAGATTTTTATAGATACATTGTCTGTTTATAATTATCACACTTTGCTGAATCTTTTTCGTTGGGGTGTTTTCGGTTCGGTAGGATATACCAGTTCCGATGAACGTTTCAGTGCTTCTCTGGGATTACGAAGTGACGGGAATAATTATAGCGGACGGATGAAGAATATGCTCAGGCAGCTCTCTCCCCGTTTATCGCTTTCGTACCGGTGGCTGAAAAATTGGAGTATAAGCGGACATTGGGGACTTTATTATCAGTTACCTCCGTACACTTCGCTTGGCTTTAAGGACCAGGAAGGTATATGGGTGAACCGCAATCTGGATTATCAGTCTGTATCTCAGGGAAGTTTGGGTATTGCCTGGAATCCGGACAGCCGGATGGAAGTGTCTGTGGAAGGCTTTTATAAAGATTATAACCGGATGCCTATTTCTATGGCAGATGGTATTCCTTTGGCCTGTAAGGGAAATGACTATGGAGTTGTTGGCAATGAGAGGCTGGTATCTTCGGGAGACGGCCGTTCCTATGGTGTGGAGATTATGTTCAAATGGCTGTTACAGCAGAAACTGAATTTGTCTTCTTCCGTGACGATTTTTAAGTCAGAGTTTCAGGATGGAACTACCGGCCGTTACATACCTTCAGCCTGGGATAATCGTTTTATCGTAAATGTCAGCGGTACATATAATCTGCCTCGTCAATGGAGTGTCGGCATGAAAGTTTGTTGTATCGGAGGATCTCCATATACTCCATACGATGAGGACAAATCATCTTTAGTCGAAGCCTGGAATGCACAGGGAAAGGCTTATTATGATTATAGCCGTTATAATACGGAACGCTTGCCGGCTTTCGGGCAACTGGATGTAAGAGTGGATAAAACTTTCTATCTGAAAAAATGTATGCTGGGGTTCTATCTGGACATTCAGAATGTGACAGGCAGCAAGTTGCGTCAGCCGGATGTCCTGATGAGTACGGGCGAGATTGCTAATCCTGAAGCTCCGGCTGCCGAACAACGCTATGTTATGAAGTCTGTCCGGCAGGAGAGCGGAACTCTGCTTCCCACATTGGGGATAACTTTTGAATATTGATATCTGAATAGATGAAGAAGAGAAGTGCTCCGTCAGGAGTACTTCTCTCCGAATTTCATTTCGGCATCATTTACGAATTTGCGAATAGCATTCTGGTCATCCTTCTTGCAAATCAGTAATGCGTTTCCACGGGCTGCAATCAGATATCCTTCCAGATCCTGTATGACAGCAAGTTTATCTTCAGGCAGCATGATGATATTATTCTTGCAATTATAAAGTAGCGTATTGCTGTTAATGATTACATTCTGGTTTGAGTCTTTTGGGGAAGCATCATATAAAGCCTCCCAGGTCCCCAGATCTGCCCACCCGAAATCACATAGTTGTACATATACGTTGTCTGCTTTTTCCATAATACTGTAATCTATGGAAATATTGGGGCAGGCAGAAAAGTCGGGAGTGTCACATTCTACATGTGGACAAACTTCAGACATCATGTCATGGAATGCCTTTAATATGGTATTGACGTGCCAGATAAATATACCCGAGTTCCAATAAAATTCATTACTCTGTACAAAGATCTCGGCAAACTCTAAGGCTGGTTTCTCAATGAATGTCTTTACTTTATAAAAGTCTTCTTCTTTTTCTTCGTCAATCTGAATATAGCCGTATCCGGTTTCCGGACGTGTTGGCTTGATTCCTATTGTAATCAGTTTATCTGACTTGGAAGCAAACTCCAAACCATGAAGAATGGCTCTTTCAAAGTTTTCCGTCTTCAGGATCAGATGATCGGAAGGAGCAACGACGGTACAGGCATTCGGATTAATTTTCTGAATAATATGTGAGGCATAGGCAATGGCTGGTGCTGTATTGCGTTGTTCTTCTTCAATGACCAGCTGTTCTTCCCTGATTTCAGGGAGCTGTTCCATGACCAGCTCTTTATAGCTGCAATGTGTTGTGATAAAAATGTTTTCAGGGGGAATGATTCGTCTGTATCTTTCATAAGTCTGTTGTAATAAGGTCTGGCCGCTTCCAAAGAAATCAATAAATTGCTTGGGAAGCGATTTGCGGCTGTACGGCCAGAAGCGGCGTCCCATTCCGCCTGCCATGATGATGCAGTAATAGTTGCTGTTGCCCATGATTGTAGTAGTATTATAAACTCACCGCTAAGTTAGCCTTTATTTTGAAAGAATGCTTCTAAAAGCTTCCTAAATAGTGTTAGTGAAATATTTTTTTTAGTTTTTTGTCGTAAGTCTTGTAGTTTCAGAAAAAAGCATTACCTTTGCACTCGCAATCAAGAACAAGAGTGCTTGTTGATAAGTTTGCCCAGATGGCGGAATCGGTAGACGCGCTGGTCTCAAACACCAGTGGAGTAACATCCATCCCGGTTCGACCCCGGGTCTGGGTACAAGAAAAAAAGTCTAAGTATCTAATCTCAGATATTTAGACTTTTCTTTTTATATTGTGTTCTCATAATTCGAAGAAAACTATCCGATATACAGGCTCAACTCAATATATAAACTTTGTTTGTCTTTATTCAAGGATTCATCGAATTGGATTTTTCCTTCACGGGCTAACCAGCCGATGGCGGAATTTAATTCTCGGTCTCTTAGACCTGTAACTTGCTTTAGTTCTTGATACTCCCATTTCCTGTTGTCACCATGCAGTACCTTCCAAACGATACCTGCACTTTCTCCGATACTTTGTATGTTCATAGCGCAATCAAAATAGGTTAATATTAAATCTGTTATTTACAGCCCTCATAAGGCTTGTTACAAATTTATACAATTATATTGGAAAAAGCTATCTTTTCTGATAGTTTTTTCAAATTAGAAGAAATAAAATTGGGATTTGACAGATTTTCCTGCGAAGCCGGAAATCCGAATAGAGGATTTTCCGGATATTTAGAAGAATATTCGACAAGTGTAAGATTCGTGATTTGTCGAAATGTGTAAGTAGATGTTTTTCTTTTATAGAGCGGCCTGCTGTTTAGCCAGTAACTTTTGAAGTTTTCCGTTTAAAGCTTGGCACATAGCACCGTTTCTCATGTCATGATAACGCTTAATGCGATACTGCAACATTTGGATTTCGTTTTTCATTTCTTTCATAATTTTCAGTTTTTGTGTTTCCCACATTTTGGGAACTGGTTTTACATTTATGTTCGTTCTCTTTTAATAACACTGCAAAGGTACAAAAAGTTTGCCAAAAATATGTTTTACGACATAAATATAATAAAGATTTAACATCTATCTCCCTTTTTTCGGGGCTCCTCTGAAAAAAAGTCCGAATAATTTTGTGTATTTTAGAAAAGTCTCTATCTTTGCACTCGCAATTTAAAACAATGGCGTTTGTTCATTTAATGCCCAGATGGCGGAATCGGTAGACGCGCTGGTCTCAAACACCAGTGGAGTAACATCCATCCCGGTTCGACCCCGGGTCTGGGTACAGAATAAAAGGCTAAGTGATTAATTATCAGTCACTTAGCCTTTTTATTTGTTTAATTTCCCCCCACATTTTCCCCACTAATGCAAACTATATGATTAAATTTATTTTTTACAGTACTAGAAAATTATTTTTCTTCTAAAGATTCTTTCTTGTTTAGTCCCATATTATATTATCATAACAAAAATTATTTGTTGAAGACTTTAATGTAATGGTTGGATATTTCGTTATATCTTTTTCGTCGAAAATTACATGATATTCAGAAACTTCCTCCAAACAAAAACTTTCCTCTGTAAATAAAGATGGTGCAAAAGCATAGTTAAAACCTTTATATAAGTATCGTACGCTTGGATATATAATTCCTTTTATTTCAGTTTTATCAAGTAGTTGTTTTGAGAAATTAGCAGTAATAAAATAGTCCATATTGGTGTTTGCCTCTTTTGCAAACTGCTCTGCTATAAATCTTGTTTTAAGAAACCATGTTCTGTAGCTATGAGCAGATGATATTTCTTTTCTTTTTAAGCGGCATTTATTATAATAATAAAATAAATCACTACCAACATTTTGAGTCTTAGGGCAATTACAGATGAGGAGTATAGGTATTCTTTTTTTTATTTTCCATTTAGATACTGTTAGCAAAAATGATCTTTCATGGGATTGACGTAACTTGTCATGACAAGCTTCAAGTAGTGCAACATCATAATTACAAGCATAATAGGCTATAGGTTGCTTCACTAAATTGGCTCTTGATATACAACTAGGCGATGGATTAAATGCAATCCGACTAATAGTCTTAAAATGCTCATTGCCTTGATTCATGACAGCCCTATATATATAATTATTGCTTGATGGTTCTATATCGTGAATATCGTAAGGTATACTTTTTAGTAAGGGAATCTGTTTAAAATACCTTTCTTTATATAGAGAGAAATTAGTTCTATTTAATCGTTTAAGTGTTTTTGATAAAAATCTATTGCTTTTCTTCATACTGATACTTTTACTTTTCATTTATTATTGTCAATGTAGAATTATTGTAATCAATTTCTATTTTTCCTAATTTACTTAATGCGCTTTGCCCTAGGAGTAATGGGGCATTTTCATTATGGACAACGGACGCTTCAACATTTCGAAGTGTCAATCCACCAATTTCAATTTTTTTTATAATTATCTTAGTTCCGACTTGTATGTCGCCACTTGCTGTTTGAAATTGTTGATTACCAAGAATATCATTAACTGATAAATATCCATTTTTCAACATAAAGATAGCTTCACTTTTAGAAATTGAAACGGAGCTAGCACCTGTGTCAAATATGAAATTTAAAGCAAGTCCATTAACTTTACATGGTATAGTATATACATTGCTAGCTTGCCGATATAATTTTATTACTTTTCTAGTAAATTTATTTGCATTATTTCCAGAAGCAGGCATATTGTTTGTGCCTAGATTTCCCATAAAGTTACTATTATTTACCAAACTTTGAAAATGACAAAACTCATTATATATTTTCTTTGACAGAATGTCGTCTTTAGTCAAAATAGTCCATAATCCTTCTAATGACTTTTCTCCACATTCCATGATTTCAATGCCATCTGTAGTATTAAATATCTGTACTTGATTATAATTTAGACGGAAAGTTGTACTTTTTAGTGGTGTCGTAATCGAGTTCTTTCCCAATTTTGTTGTTGGTAAAGGAGAATAACCTGGAGCGATTCGTGTATCAAATGAGATTATTATATTAGGATGTTTATATGTCATTTTTACATTTTTATATATAGTTCTCCAATCTTTATCCATAGAACTAATATTATAACTGCGGAATAAAGAATTTATTCGGTCAAAACTGTTTTTCAATTCTTGATTTTGTGCATTAACAGAAATAAAAAATAGACATAGAACAAAAAATAATTTAAGACTTAATTTCCTTTGCATATTTAAATATGATTTATTGATTTTACAATAATATAATGAAGCGTGGAACTGTATGTCACATCTTAATTGGAGGTCCTGAGAAAACCTAATGAGCAGATACAACAATAGCAGCCCACGCCATATGCGTGAGAACCACTATGCTATCCTTGCTCATTTGAAAATTTCTCAGGTTTCCAATTACAAGATAAGCATAACGCTTCTTCTAAATTCTTAAATATTATATTGGATGGAGTTGTCTCTATCCGGCTACAAAGGTAACGAAAGTCTCTGATAATTTGCACTATATATTTATAATTTTATACCACGGTTTTTCTTTTCTTCCTGTTGCGGCAGTCTTGTTCCATATCTAAGCCTGTGCCATTGCTCCCTGAACCAGTCGGCAATCGGCTTCCTGTTTATTGTCAGGTTCAGCCTGCTTTCATCGTCAGGGTCATTTTCTACCCTTAAAATATCATCCTTTACGTCGAAGTTTCGCCTGTGCTGCTCGGAATAGATTTTACCGCTGCATTTCAGGGCTTCTTTTTTGACTATAAGACTTTCGGTCATTTCTTTAGTGAACCCCAGCATGGCACAGAACTTTTCCATGCGAAGCATTTCCCTGAACATCGGGAACCACCTGAAAGCTTTGTCTATGATTCTGGCGAGCCGTGACAGTTCCTTTTCCTTCATGTCAAGTTCCTGTCTGTGCATTTCCTTGAGATTGTGGATTTGCGTATCATGCTGTTTCTGCATCTGCTGTATTTGGCTCTGCAATTTTTCAATATTGGTGTCCCGTTTTGAAACCTCGTCTTGCAGTTTTTCGTTGGCACGTTCCAGTTCTTTCAGTTTTCCGCTTCCGAAAAGAGAAGCAACTCCGCTTGTTATGGCTGTCGCTGCTGTGGTGGCTGTCTTCTTTAGCTTGTCAGTACGTATTTCTGATTTCACCTGTTTCAGTTCCTGTTCGGCAAGATTTATCTGTTCTTCTTTGTGCCGTTTGGCAGCATCCATGCGTTGCAGTTCGGCTTTCTGCTTCTCGATGATAAAGTCGTTCCGTTCCAGATGCTCCTTACCTGTGACAGCCTTTGACAGTCCACGCTCCATTAGCAAGATGTCGGATGCAAGAGTTTGCATCTGCATCATGTCATCGTCATTGAGTTTTCGGCTCTTCCCGGTTTTGTGGTTCATCCAGTCGAAAACGATGTGGGCATGATAATTCGGCTTGAACCATCTGTCCCCGACCTTGAAGCTTTCCCTGTCTTCCGCTTCCGGATGGCCGTTCAGCCAATGCCCTTCGTCCTTATGCAGGAAGATTTGCAGCGGTGTGATTCCCCACCGTCTTTGACACTCTTCACCGAATTTACGCACGTCTGCCAGTGTGGTGTCCGACCTGACAAGCAGCACTCCTTCACGTATGGGTGAGCATCCCGCAATCTTGACTATTTTGCCGTTCTTGCCTTTGCGCTCCCGTTCCTTTTCCTGCATGGAACGTCCGGTCTTTTCCTTTACCATCTGTCTGATATTGTCATAATGCGTCCGCAGATCCGGACTGCCGAAGTCGGGATTTATCCACTGTTTGTTGTCGGTGGAGAGTTCAGGAACCACATAGATTCTGGACTCTCCGATGTGGCACATATATTCGGCAGTCCTCCTGTTGTGAGCCTCGCTCGATGCCATTGACCATCGTCAAGGTTTATATGATATTTTTCACGAAAAAAGAAAAGTGAAATCTTATTGTTAAGATTTTATTTTATATTTGCGCCGCTTAAAAGGAAAACAAATATATGTAGAACAAAAAACTACTTTTTATGGCAAACCTATCAAAAGAAGGCAATATTCAACATAAACTTGGATTTGCCGGGTTACTCATCACATTGGGTATTGTTTTTGGTGACATTGGAACATCGCCACTCTATGTTATGAAAGCCATCATTCATACTGGAGAAGCTCTTGATGAAAATTATGTTTTAGGCGCATTGTCTTGTATCATATGGACGCTTACTCTTCAGACTACGGTGAAATATGTGCTGGTGGCTCTCCGTGCCGACAATAACGGGGAGGGTGGCATACTTGCGCTTTATGCCCTTTTACGCCGCCACAGAAGAAGGTGGATTTACATCATTGCCGTTATCGGTGCGAGCACTTTGCTTGCTGATGGTATTATCACTCCAGCCATTACGGTCACAACTGCCATAGAAGGACTTGAAAGTATCAGTCCGCATCTGCCTGTGATTCCTATTACACTGACCATTATTACCATTATATTTTTCGTTCAGCGTTTTGGTACAGAAAATATAGGACGGTCATTTGGCATATTTATGCTACTTTGGTTCCTGCTTCTTGGAATCGCCGGAGCTATCAGTCTGACTTCCTATCCTCAAGTATTCAAGGCATTCAATCCTTACTATGCCATACGGTTATTAGTGGAATCCCCCCACTGGTTTCTGATATTGGGTGCCGTTTTCTTGTGTACCACTGGTGCAGAAGCCTTATACTCTGATTTAGGGCACTGTGGCAGACGAAATATTACGGTCAGTTGGATATTTGTAAAGGTGATGCTTATTCTAAATTATTTGGGGCAAGGAGCGTGGGTATTGCATCATCCGGAAAGTGCAGAAGGTACAGTGAACCCATTTTATTCAATCATGCCACAAGAAATACTGTTGTTTTCCATAGCAATGGCTACCGGGGCAGCTATTGTTGCGAGCCAAGCTCTAATAAGCGGTTCATTTTCCATATTGAGTGAAGCTATGAACTTGAATTTCTGGCCTCGTATGCGTATTAAGCACCCTACCAACGTAAAAGGTCAGTCATTTATTCCAATGGTAAACCTTGTAATGTATATTGGAGTAATATTTACTATATTGTTGTTTCGAGATTCCACCCACATGGAAGCCGCTTATGGACTTGCCATAACTATTACAATGTTGATGACAACATTGTTGTTGGGATTCTATTTGCATATGCATAACATTCCACGCATTCTATCAATACTGTTTGTCGGCGGATATTGTGTTATTGAAGGTATTTTCCTTGCTGCAAACCTGTCCAAATTTATGGTCGGAGGTTGGTTTACGCTGTTAATAGGTGGATTATTATGTTTTATCATGTTTGTATGGGTAAGTGCCAACAAAATTCGTCGAAAACATATGTCTTCCAAACGGTTAAGTGAATACTACAACATTATTTCTGATATTAAGGCGGACGAAAGCATATCCAAATATGCTTCTAATCTTGTCTATGTGAATCATGCAGACAAAGAAGGTTATGTGGACGATAAATTGTTGTATTCCATAATTAATAAGCAGCCTAAACGGGCAGATCATTATTGGCTTATTAACCTTGAATTTGTGGATACACCAGACACACTTGAATATAATTGTTCCACATTAATAAAAGGGACATTGTTTAGTATAACCATGCGTATAGGTTTTCGTATAGAACCGCGCGTGAGCCTTTATTTACGACAAGTAGTTGATGACCTTGTTGCGGATGGTGAAGTAGAACTAACAAGCTCTTATCCTTCATTGCATAAGAATGGCATACCGGGTGATTTTCGCTTTATTATTATCCACCGGAGATATTATCCTGAAGATTCCCGTAACCGCCGACAAAATTTGCTGATGAGCCTTTATGCCTTAATTAGAAAGATAGGCATTGGAGAACCGAGTGCGTTGGGGCTTGACACATCGGTTGTTGTTGTCGAGCGTGTACCGTTAATTATAGCTAATAGGGCAAAACATATTCGTCGTATAGAGCGGATTAAGCCTGAAAAATGCGATAATGATGCTAATATAGTCTTGGAAGAACAGAATGTATCATAAGTGACTTGCTATAATTATCGTCTACATTTACGGTTTAGTTCTGTCTTTTGTATATACAACCAAACTAACCTAAACCGATTCTTGTTGGCAGTAATAAACGTGCTGGCGAAAAGAGAAAGAATGGCTTTCCTTCTTTTCGCCAGTAGTGTTTTTTATTGCTAATAGTTTGCAGTTGAAATGAACTTCTTAATTTCCTCTTCAGTGGGAAGTTCTATCATATACTTTTGCACGAAGATGTTCGGGTCTAATCCGGCAGTGGCGTATTTTACCAACGTGTCGCCCTTCTCGGTGCAAAGCAGGATGCCGACAGGCGGATTGTCGTCGGGTTGCATCACTTCCGCCTTGAAGTAGTTAAGATATAGGTTCAGTTGCGAAGCGTATTCGTGGCGGAACTTGTCTATCTTCAATTCCACGATGACATGGCATTTCAAAATGCGGTGGTAAAACACGAGGTCGGCAAAGAAATAATCCCCGTCTATCAGGATTCTCTTTTGGCGTGCTTCGAAGCAGAAGCCATGTCCCATTTCCAACAGGAAGCGTTGCAGGTTGTCCAGAATGGATTGCTCCAAGTCGTTTTCCGTTACCAAAGCACGGTCGTTCAATCCCAAGAACTCCAACGTAACGGGCGTGTTAATAATGTCTTTGGGCTGCAGCGGCATGGCTTGCCGTTGCACCAAAGCAGATAAGGCTTCTTTGTTTTTCGACAATCCGCTGCGCTCGTAATAGAGGGAATTGATTTGTCGCTCCAGTTCTCTTGCTGACCAACAACCCCTTATTGCTTCCATTTCATAGAAAGCACGTTTGACCGGATTTTCTATTTTAGAAATAAACTTTAAATGAGAATACGGTAATCTTTCAAATAATCTATCAGCTTGTGTATTCCATTCACTTGGTTGATTATTAACGGATTGTAATTCGGCACTCACCGTGTGCCGAATTGGGTCTGTGAATTCGGCGGACAGTGTGTGCCGAATTTCGCTTCCTGCCAATATGTATTGTGCGATAGGCTCTTTCAGTTGCGGATAAACAAGGTATAGCCGCCGGAACTCACGAAACCTGCGCTCGTTCAGTCCTTTGACATTCAACCGCTGTTCCAGTTTCTTCAACAGTTGTTCGCCGTATGCGGCACGGTCTTCACCGTTTTGCTCAAACTCCACGATATAGCAGCCCATGAGCCAATTGCGGGCAGTCAGGGCGAGGTTTACAGCGTGTGCGGCTTGCGCCTGCAACGTGCTTTGCATCGTGCTGATATGTTTTACTAATGCTTCAAAGTCCATAATTGCAAAGGTAAGTCTTTTATGGTTAAAACTTTAATTCCGGCAGGCTGTTTATCGCCTCCTCTTTCAATTTATCCACCGCATGGGTGTATTTCTCCGTATGTTTCAGTCCGCTATGCCCGAGCAGGCTGGCAACCGTCTTGATGTTCGCCCCATTGTTGAGGATATTCACGGCGAATGAGTGACGGGCGCAATGCCAGCTTATGTGCTTATCTATCCCGGCTCTTTTCACCCAACGCTTGACGGATTTGCAGCAACTTTCATACGAAGGCAGGTTGAAGATGAGAGCGTCTTTGTTACCGTCTGCCGGCGGTTCTCCCACAAGCGAAAGAAGACCGTCATTGAGCGGAATGACCACACCGCTACTGGCGGAATGACCTTTGGTCTTGTTCTGCTCAAATTTTAGCAGCTTATTAGCGTAGTCGATATTCTTATAGGTAAGGTCTTTCACATCACAGAAGCGCAAGCCACAATACAGGCAAAAGATAAACGCATGCCTTACGTTGGGGTTCTCGTTGTCATAATGGCACGCAATCAACCGCTGGATTTCTTCCGGCGAAAGCACGTCCTTGCGTAGTATCTGGCTATCCGCCTTGCAGGTAACGCCTTTGCAGGGGTCTTTCAGCATCACATCGTGGTCAATCGCATAGTGGATAACCTTCTTGAAACGCTGGAAGATGCTTTTAGCCCCTTCGCCCACGCTCCGGGATTGCAGATAAGCTACGAACTGTTCCATCATGTCCTTCGTGATAAGTTCCGGCTTGATGCCGAACTCGTGCATCGGGTAATGCTCCTTCAAAAAGTCCTTGAAACGGCTTAGGGCGATTTGCACCATCCGAATGTCTTTCTTGGTATAGTCATTGATATAGGCTTGAAAATAATCCAAGAAATTCACGTTCCGGTTTTTTTTCAGGCGATAGCCCAACATACTTTCCTTAAACTCCTGTTCACGTTCGGCACGTATTTTTACAGCAAGCTCCAGTGTTTCCTTGTTCTGCTGGCGTTCCGCAGGGGTACGTGGCTTCTCTATCAGATACAGGCTGAGGTTCTCTTTTCGCCTGTGATGCTTGATAGCGAACTTCGGCTTTCCCCGCATCTTACCGCTTTCATAATACACCTGATTACCGTTTTCATCCAATACAGGCTTTTCCTCTCTACCCAAATAATACTCCAGATACAAACTAATTCTGCCGTCCGACAGCCTGTTTTGCTCCAATTTAGGGTTTTCTTTCGTTTTATTTTCTAACTTTGCCATTGTTTAGAGGTTTTATCCCGATTTAGATACCGTAACCGGGTGATTACGCTAAATAATTGATTTTCTTTTGTTTCCCGATATTGCAAAGGTACAAAAGAAAATGAAATTTCAAAGTGTACTAAAAGTGTACTTAATGACGAAAAATGGGCAAAATATGGCAAAAATGGAGAAAATAAGAAATATACAAATGACTGATAATAAGGAAGATAAATTCTTTTATTTTCCTATGATTTCTATGCCTTGTACCGGGTCTGGGTACTTAAAGTTTAGAAATCCTTGTAAGTGAAAGCTTACAAGGATTTTTCTTTATGTATCTGTTATATTGTATTAGTCAGAAGTCTTTTCACTGCTTCCTCAGCGGTTATCACCCATCCATAGTCAGCAATATTGAAAATGGGTGCAGAGGCATCAGAATTGATTGCTATGATCTTTTTGGCTCCTCCTATACCGGAAGTATGTTGAATCTGTCCGCTGATACCGATTGCAATATAAATATCCGGTGAGACAACATGTCCGGTTTGGCCGATTTGCATTTGTGGTTCTATCAGGCCTGCCTCTACTGCTGCGCGTGAACCTGCTACAACGGCTCCTATTTGTTGGGCCCATTGCCGTATCTGTCTTACTGTCTCAGGATTTTTGACTCCACGTCCTACACTGACAATAATGCGACTGTCGTTTAATGATATGCCATTGGACTGTTCTTTAGATTCGCTGATCCTATGAATACGCTTATCGGCTACAAAATCTGAGATGTCATGTTGTATGATTTCACCTGTTTTATTGAAATCGGCTTCGATGGCTTGCATGATGCCAGGACGTACAGATGCCATTTGCGGACGACGGTCTGGGGTTATGATCGTAGCCATGAGATTTCCACCAAAAGCTGGACGTATCTGATGAAGTAATCGGGTCTCTGGATCTATATTTAATTCAGTACAGTCAGCGGTAAGTCCAGTTTTTAATAAAGAGGCGAGACGTGCAGACAGTCCTCTGCCTTTAGTTGTGGCACCGACCAATAAAATTTCAGGATGAAGTGCTTCTGCCAGGTCGGCTATAACTCTGGCGTAGTTTTCTTCAATATATGTTTCTAAAGTTTCAGATTCTAATAAATGTATACGTTGTGCGCCGTAGGCTGCCAGTTCGGAAGCCAGATGCTTGATATTGTTGCCCACCAGTATGGCTTCAACTTTCTGATTTAATTTTTGAGACAGTTCTTGGGCTTTTCCTAACAATTCCTTGCAGACTGGAGCTAGTGTACCGTCTTGTGTTTCTGCAAGCACCCATATTCCATGGGTTGGTGTGAGACAGGTTGGAGTTGTCTGTTTAGGTGCTTCTTTCATTGTCAGGGCTGTCGCGGGACAAACTTGTACGCAGGTTCCACATAAACGGCAACTGTTGATATCTATTTCCGGATATTCATTGAATTGTATAGCCCCAAATGTACAGCTGTCTGCGCAGATACCGCATTGGGTACAGATATCTTTATTGAATTGGAGGGCAAAAGTATTATCGTTTGTCATATTTCTTATTTCTGAGGGTGAATACTTTCTTGGATTATTTGCATAATGTTGGTCGCATCAGTCAGCCATTCAATAGATTTGTTGCTTTGCGGAACTTGTGTAGATACGACTTTGGTTGGTGAAGCGTATAACCCGACTTCATTGCTTGACAGATTCAGGTCATTTTCATCCCAGCATACGATTGATTGTTGTTGGGCTTTACGCCAGCCAGCCAGTGTGGGAGGGTTGATCTCTCCATTTTCTTTACTTACCATGACGGCGCATGGAAGAGTCATTTCAAGCTGTTGTATGGTTTCGCCGGCTTTTTTATGCAAAATGATGCTGTTGTCCGTCAGGCTGTCAATTTGTATGAGTTGTGTTATTTGTGGTATGTCAAGTTGACCTGCCACTTCGGGACCTACCTGAGCTGTATCTCCATCTATGGCCATACGTCCGAAAAATAAGATGTCATAGGAACCTATTTTGCGAACAGCCGCAGCCAATACGGTACTGGTACACCATGTATCGCTTCCGGCAAAGGCACGTGAAGAAAGCAGGATGGCACGGTCGGCTCCGTGCTGCAATGCCTCACGCAGTACATTCTCGGCTTTGGCAGGTCCCATACTTACGGCGACTATTTCGGCTCCGGTCTTTTTTTTCAGGTTTAGTGCGGCTTGCAGGGCACACAAGTCATCAGGATTGGTTTTACATAAGGCAGATGAACGCTTTAATGTTTTGGTGATCGGATCAATTTCCACTCGTGTGGACTGTGGAACTTGTTTTAAGAATACAATATATCGTTTCATTTTTTATGGTCATTAATGATATTAAATGATAAGTGGAAGATAAAGTGAGTAGCACACAAAGTGTTATCCTCCTTTTTTGTTGGACCGTGCATCTGCACAGCGTTTCTGGAACTCGGCAGAGAAAGGATCGACTTTACCGAAACGTTCCGGTGCAAAGTAGGCTGGGTCTACAAATGGCGTTTCTTTCATAATCAGTTCGGCAACCAGTCTTCCCATACCTCCTCCGGCAGCGACTCCACCACCGCAACATCCGGTAATGGTATATAAGCCTGTGTATTGCGCAATCGGGCCAATGATAAATTTAGCATCGGGAACATAACAGGATGGTCCGGCCATATAGTGGGCAATAGGGAGTTCGTCAATATCCTTTAAAAATCTTTTGAGAAGTGGTGCGCATTCATCCAGTACTGTCCATTTGGCAGCTTCGTTGAAATCGAAATCTTCCAGCTTGTCAGTCAGTGTAGCAGGATCGAAAGGCTGGCATTGGCTTTCCCGTAATCCAATAATCAGTGCACCTACGTCGGAACGGGTAAATGCACGGGCATCAGGGATGACAGTGAACGGATGGTTGGCGGGGAAACGTTCAGAATCAATAGCACTGATCCAGAAATGACTTCTTACCGGGGTAAAGGGAAGTCCGATCTGAAGTGGGCGCATCAGCAGGTTTGCCCATGAACCTGCTGCATTGACTACAATAGGAGCAGTAATTGTTTCTCCGTTGATTAATGTAATACCTGTTGTCCGGTTCCCTTCTACATTGATTGTTTGTACTTTGCTGTTCGGGCGAAGAGTGACTCCTAATTTCTTGGCTGCTTTGGCATATCCTGAACAGAGCAGGGCAGAGTCAATAAAGGCATCTGTCGGCATATACAAGGCAACATCAATCGGATCGGTTTCTATCCAGGGAAGCAATTCTTTAGTACGTTCCCGGGTGATTCTTTCATTAGGAATACCAAAGCGGTTGGCTGCCTCTTCCAGAGCTTCTATTTCTTTCAGAGAGGCTTCGGATGAAGCTATTGTGATACTGCCGCATTGCTGTAATTCCAGAGACTCGTCTAAAAGCTGTTCTATTTCTCCGATGCAATCGTAGGTTTCCTGAACCAGTTCCATGAGGGCTGGTTTGGTTCGTGCACGTGTCAGCAGGCAGGCAGCACGCGCTGAAGCTTGTGACGCAATTTCATTTCCATCTACTAGCAGAATCTGTCCTGCATTTCGTTTGGCAAGCTGATAGGCTGTTGCACATCCCAGCAATCCGCCTCCTATGATAATGATGTCATAATGTTGTTCCATTGTTAAATCGTATTATATTGAGGATTCATGAAAAATTTTGTTGTTTTTGTTTTCATTTCTTGTGTATACTTCCGGTAGATTAAAAGTCCTGCAATGGTAAAGAGGATCGAACAAATGGCTCCAACGGCACAGGAAATGTGATTGAATAAAGCAAACCATTCAAGTTTGATATTCAAGAACTCCTTGGTGGATAGCAGGGTTACAGTACCCAGGTAACCGATGAAATCAATCATGGCAATGAAGAATCCTACATTTCCCTTGATACGGAAACAAGCTATAAACCGGTCGAAGAAGATGGTTTGGAAAGTCAGGTAAGCAATATAAAGTGACAGACTTTGTATAAATAGCCAGGTGATGGGCGGTAAGTTGAGCGTTTCGTAAAAGAAAGATACGTAAGTCATGGTCAGACATCCGGCTATAACCAGAGTCATCAGCCATAACAGTGCTTTGATGTTGTTTCGGAAAAAGGCGAACAGCGCAAAGATTCCTAAAATGACGAGTGTTACAATGGTATCAATTCTGGCAAACAGCCACGATGATTGATTGCTCATGTCCAGTATGTTGACAAGAAAGTCTTCCTTGATATCTCGTAAGACCAATAGCATAAAGTTTCCGATAAATAGCAGACTCAGGATAGGCGCGTATTTCATAAACAGTTTTTTGCGCCCTTTGCCGTCCAGAATCACGCGCTCATTGCGTAAGGCAATATCTTCAGCTGTCGGTTGTGGTAACTTTTTCAGCATATATCCCATGAGTACTAACAGGGGAAGTGCAAAACCTCCAATGACGGCGGGCATCCAGAATTGGTCAATCTGCATTTCATTCATGGCAAATAATCCGAAGCTTTTGGCAACTCCCGAACTGAACACCATACTGACTCCTAATAAACTGGCCAGGATGTCGGTAACCTTGCGCCCTTCAATAAAACTGAAGATTACTCCCCACATGCATCCCAATGACAGTCCATTGACAAACATGGCGATGACATTATAAGGAGGATTTAATATACCGAATCCGATAAGTGCTGCTTCTGCAAGTATGGCTGAACTGACAAAAAATCTGAATCGTTTTTCTTTCTTTAGTTCCGAGATTATTTTTATTCCGAAGAATTTGGCAATGACATATCCTAATATCTGGATTGTGGTTACAGCCACTTTATAGTCACTTCCTAAGAATGTTAGCCCTTCAAAGGATGCGGCTGTGTAAGGCTTTCGCAAGGCATATACTAATGAATAGGAAAGCAGTGCTGCGCCGCCGGCCCAAAGGATCAGGAGCGCATCAGATAATTGTTTGTTTTGGGTAGCTTGCTTCATTTATGAGTTTTTTTTGAGATTCAAATTCTGAGTGCAAAGCTATTGTGAGATAAAATCTGAAAGAATTAATTTATAATGTATAATGAGGGGATGTTTATGCTAATTTATAATGTCACATTTATATTATTTTTATGCAATGATTTTGTAATGAGTGACATAACTTTGTAATAACAAACACCTATCTTTGTAATCAAACGAAGGATTTATGGATAAACTTGCATTACTTTATGAACGGATGAAAAAACTCCGGGAGTCGGGTGTGAAAATGAAAGAGATATCGGAGGAAACAGATATAGCTTCCAGTGTACTTTCATCACTTTATTCATCGGTGTTACCGATGTATGTGAATCTGTTGTCTTCTGGTACTGAACCGGAGGCGTCATTGGATCAGGCTTTGCAACAAGTAAATAATGTATCCAAACGTAAACTGTTAGGATGTCTGGATGATTTGTATGAAAAGGTATGTCATCTGGAACCTCGTTTGATTTCCGCTAAAAATGGAGAACGTCCTTTTCTGGATGATATTGAAAAGGAGGCTGTCAGATATTTGCCGAATGCAGGTATTTATGCCGGGTTGTATTTAGCATACAGTGCTTCTTCTTTTTCGGATGGTTTAAAGGTAGAGCCTTATATGATTACTTCCATTACGGATGGTAATACGATGCCCAAGGTATATAGTCAGAATATGTCGGGTGATTATTATGTAGGTATCGGATTATTCTCTCCTTTTCAGATCGGTTATCTGATGTTTAATGAGCAAAAACGCCTGCAGTTGGCCTTGAAGGTAATATATCTTCAGCTTCCCATTTTGGAATATCCTGATCTGATAAAAGGTATTTATCTGACCCATGACTATAACCGGAATCCGATAGCCCGCCGTATTTTGTTTGTCCGTCAGGGGGATGAGATCCCGCTGAATGAATTTGCAGAGCTCCGTACCCGAGTAATATCTAAAGATCAGATCGAAACGGAAGAAGAACGGGCGTATTATGATTACACTTGCCATACTGAGGACATAATTAAAAGCATGATGCTTGTTTCTCCTGATAAGAATATAGATGATTTAAGAAGAGAAAAGCGTATCCTGGGATTTTTATGAGAAGAGAACAGACTGCCTCTTGCCAGTTTGTCGGAGCATTTGTTTAAAGTTGAATGACAACGTGGCAGGATTGATCTGCAGAACCTCTTTTTTGTTTAAATTCTATAAAAAGCAGCTGCTTTATCGGAATTGTGGTACTTTGTTTGTTTATTTGTAAGAAACAAATTGACTTGTTCTATTAAAAAATATACGATTATGATTTCAGAAAAATTACAAACAGCAATTAATGAACAGATTACGGCTGAAATGTGGTCTTCTAATCTTTATCTTTCCATGTCATTCTATTTGAAGCGTGAAGGTTTCGATGGTTTTGCACACTGGCTGCTTCTGCAATCACAAGAAGAGTTGCAGCACGCTTATGATCTGGCTGATTATGTGATTAAGCGTGGAGGTACCGCTTCTGTAGACAAGATTGATGTTGTTCCTCAAGGCTGGGGAAGTGCATTGGAAGTGTTTGAACATGTCTATAAACATGAATGCCATGTTTCTGAGTTAATTGAAAATTTGGTGAAGATAGCTTCTGAAGAAAAAGACATGCCTTCACAGGATTTCCTTTGGGGATATGTACGTGAACAGGTAGAAGAAGAAGCTACGGCTCAGAGTATCGTAGAGAAATTGAAACGTTGTGGTGATGCAGCTGGCATTCTTTATATGGATGACAAGCTGGGAAGCCGTAAATAAAAAACGGAAGAGAATTATTACCGTTTCAATATGACAGATATTTTCCGTCGTGCTTGGAATTGGTGCTGCCGTTTCCGTCATCGTTGTGGATATGGCGTACATTCTCCGTCCGATTTTCATTTTATAACGTTCGTGATTTATGAACGCTTACCTTTTTATGCTTATACTCCTCTGCATCGTCTGCGCAGAGGAGTATTGCATTTGCCGCATTATAGAGAGAAAGTTGACCGCCTTTTATTCCGGGTTGTAAATGAGCGTCGTCCTTCAGCTTTATTGGAAGTTGGTACAGGAAGTGGTTTAAGTGCCCTTTATATGGCATCTGCAAATCTGCAGATGAAAGTACGGACACTGGATCAGAAATATCAGGAAAAAGTAGCCCGTCTTTTTGGGGAGAACTCTCGTATTACTTATGAGAAATGTGAACTGAAAGATGGAATTGAACATTTTCTGTCTGAAAACCATTGTCCTGATCTGATACATATCGCTCATACACCTTATTATAAAGAGGTCTTTGATCTGTTACTCCCAAAAGTAAAGTCAGAGACATGTATGATTATCGGACAGCCTTATGCAACGGCTGAAAAAAAACAGTGGTGGAAAGAAGTTGTGGCCGATGAACGTACGGGAGTAACTTTCGATTTGTATGATGTCGGATTGGTTTTCTTTGATAAATCGCGTGTGAAAGAACATCGTATTGTAAATTTCCTTTAAGTATGATACTATGAAAAAAAGTGTGATATATACCCGAACGGGAGACAAGGGAATGACTTCTCTTGTGGGAGGAAAAAGAGTCCCGAAAACGCATGCTCGTCTGGAAGCTTATGGGACAGTTGACGAACTCAACGCTTATGTGGGATGGCTGATGTCTCTTGTTGAGGATGCTGCTATTCTTTCTTTCCTGCAAAATGTGCAGTACAAGCTTTTCTCTTTAGGCTCTTATTTGGCTACTGACCAGTCTCATACGGATCTGCGTATGGAAAGCCGGATTACCGATGAGAATATTCAGATGCTGGAACAGGCTATTGATGAATTGGATGCAGCTTCAAAGTGGAAAGGATTTATTCTTCCGGGAGGGGCTCCTGGTGCGGCAGCCTGCCATATCTGTCGTACTGTTTGCCGTCGTACGGAACGCAGGATGCTTGCTTTGGAAGAGATAGAACATGTCGAGCTGGATGAGAAAGCCAAGTGTTTTATAAACAGATTGTCTGATTATTTTTTTGTTCTTGCCAAAAAGTTGAACCAATTGGCAGGAGTTGAAGAAATTTATTGGGATAAGAGTTGTAAATGAAAGAAATTGTTATACTTTTGTGGCTCAATAAAAACATGTACAACTTTTAATACTGAAATACTATGTATTGGACATTGGAATTGGCCTCGAAGCTGGAGGATGCTCCCTGGCCGGCAACTAAAGACGAATTGATTGACTATGCAATGCGTTCGGGTGCTCCGCTAGAAGTGATTGAAAACTTGCAGGAGATGGAAGACGAAGGTGAGATTTACGAAAGTATTGAAGATATTTGGCCTGACTATCCTAGCAAAGAAGACTTTTTCTTCAACGAGGAAGAATATTAATGCATGATGCATAGATAATGGCAGCGGGACAAGCAAAGTTTTTTGCTTGTCCCGCTGATGCTTTATTGTTGTAGATTTCCGGCAACCCATAACATTCACTTATCTACGTTATCTGGCAGTTAGGGAGATGCAGGATCTGAAATGCCTGGTCTGAACAAAGGAGGGGTCAGCGATTCACTGAAAAAATGTTATAAAATAAATATTTTCCTAAGGAAACTTGTTTCTTTGGATAAGAACCACTACTTTTGGAAAAAGATTTCCAAAGGAAACAATTTGAAATTATTCACAGAAGCTTTAAATGATCATGAGAAAACTTTTGTTTGTTGTAATGGCAGTATTGGCTGTAACTACCGCTTGCGGAAGTAATGCTGGTACTGATAGTAGTAAATCAGAGAAACAAGAAAGTATGGAAACGAAAGAAACAACCAAGGTAGTGCATCTCACGAAAGATGAGTTCTTGCAGAAGGTATATAATTATGAAAAGAATCCGAACGAATGGAAGTATGAAGGTGATAAACCTGCCATTGTAGACTTCTACGCAACCTGGTGTGGACCATGTAAGATGCTGGCTCCCATTCTGGAAGAACTGGCTAAGGAATACGACGGACAGATTGTGGTTTATAAGATTGATACGGAAAAGGAACCGGAACTTTCGGCTGCCTTTGGTATCCGCAGCATACCGACTCTGTTGTTTATTCCCAAAAGCGGTGATCCGCAGGTGGCACAAGGAGCTATGCCGAAAGCTTCCTTGAAGAAGGCTATTGATGAATTCTTATTAGGTAAGCAGTAAAATGAAGGAGCAGGACAACGGACGAACAGAAGAATTGTCTTCTGCAACATGGCAGTTTATTGTTTCACACCGGGAAGATGATGTACGCACTCTGGCCCTTCAGGCACGGAAGTATCCGCAAGTAGATATGGCTGAGGCTGTCACGCAGATTGCCGGTTGGCAGATTGCTGTCAGGAAGATTCCTTCATGGGCAGCAACGGAGGGTATTCTTTATTCCAGGCATCTGTCTATGGAACAGTGTTCGTCTGAGATAACTGCTCTTTATAAGGCTTCATTGGTCGGTGGTGAATCGTTTACAGATCTGACGGCCGGCCTGGGAGTAGATTGTTCTTTTCTGGCCCGTCGTTTCCGGCGGGCTGATTATGTAGAGCGGCAGGAGACATTGTGTCGGCTGGCCGCTCATAATTTTCCTTTACTGGGACTTGATCATATTCAGGTTCACCATGCAGATGCTCTGGAGTATTTGCGGGAGATGGAGCCTGTGGACTGTCTGTTTCTTGATCCGGCCCGCAGGGACAGCCATGGAGGTAAAACTGTTGCCATTACAGAATGTGAACCGGATGTCTGTGCCTTGGAATCCCTATTGGTAGAGAAAGGGCGTAAGGTAATGGTCAAGCTTTCTCCCATGCTGGATATGGCTTCCGCATTGCGTGATCTGAAATATATTCGTGAGCTTCACGTGATTGCTGTGAACAACGAATGTAAAGAGTTGACAGCTGTTCTTTATCGGATGAATTCCGTAAATGAATCGTCTGAGAAAGAAGTTGTTATAAGTTGTGAACAGGCTGTTCATAACTCTTTGTCCGAACCTTTCACTTATACTCTTTCTGAAGAGAAAAATGCTGTCTGTCAGCTGGCAGAAAGGGTGGAAACCTATCTTTATGAGCCGGGTGCGGCTTTATTGAAGGCAGGACCTTACCGTCTGCTTTCCCAGAGATATGGTGTGAAGAAGCTTCATCCCAACAGCCATTTGTATACTTCTTCCGTACAGGTTGATTTCCCCGGACGCTGTTTTCAGGTGACTGGCATTTCCGGTTTTGGCAAAAAGGAAGTGAAGGAACTGTTGGGTGGTCTGGAAAAAGCCAATCTGACTGTCCGTAATTTCCCCGCTTCAGTGGCCGATTTGAGGAAGAAACTGAAACTGAAGGAAGGGGGAGATGTCTATCTGTTTGCAACAACTCTTCAGAATGGGGAAAAGGTATTGATCAAGTGTCTGAAACCTGCTTTGCTTTCATAAAATTCTTTGAGTGCCTTTCCTGTCAATTCATTTAATTTCCTTAGTTTTGCATAGTGAACATTAGAATGTCAAAACAATGAAGGGTATAAAGACCGTACTGATAGGAGCTGGTTATCGGGGACAACGTCTGTTGAGGCTGATGCAAGGCATTGAGGCCTATAATGTGACAGCGGTGTTCGACCCTGCGGCTGTGTTTCATACTGACGGGATGCTGGAAGTATATACCGAAGGTCCTGAAGACTATAAACGAATGATTGCTGTCCAGCATCCGGAACTGGTAGTTATCGCTTCTCCGTGGCATTTCCATGTAGAACAGGCTTTATATGCATTGGAACAAGGTTGTCATGTCGCCATGGAAATCAAGGGAGGGTTTTGTCTCGGCGAATATGATCCGCTGATTGAGGTGGCATCCCGCAAGGGACTTCGGATTTATCCGCTGGAGAATGCCGTCTTTACCCGTGAAAATATGGCCATGCTTCAGCTGGTACAGGCCGGAGTTCTGGGGCAGCTGGTTGCCTTACGGGGCGGATACCGGCATGATCTGCGTGATATGCTGGTTGATGAACAGGGAAACCTGGGGAATCCGAACAAACCGGAAGGTATCTGGAGAAGCCGTTTTTATCTGACCGAAAATGGGGATCTTTATCCGACTCATGGTTTGGCTCCGCTTTGTCTGGCTGCAGGAGTGGGACGGACTGACCGCATAGCCGAACTGACTTCGTTTTCTTCACGGGCCTGTGGGCTGAACGAGTTCGTTGCACACCGGGGCGGGACTTCACCTTTGCCTGTGAGTATGGGAGACATTGTGATAACCCAGATGCGTACGGAAGCCGGGGTGTTGATAACTTTGACTCATGATACCACCTTGCCTCGTCCGCGGAGCCTTGATTTTGAACTGCAGGGCTCGAAAGGCATCTGGAGAGGTGAGTTCCGGCAAATTTATATTGAGGGTGAATCACCGTATGAGACCTGGGAAGATGATGAGAAATATATAGCCCGCTATGAACATATTTGCTGGCAAAAGTGGGGAAAAGAAGCCTTGATACAGGATGTGCATCATCAGGGAATGGATTATATCATGCTTCGTATGTTGGCGGCTGATTTCCGGGGAGAAATGACATATCCGATTACTGCCGGCGATCTGGCTTTGTGGACATCTGTTTCTCCTTATTCAAAACTGTCGATAGCCGGGAAGCGCACGGTCTTTCTATAAGTTCCCCAAAAAACGTCTCGGGCTTTTTAAAAAACGTTTCGGCGTATGCATGAAAACGTTTCGACATTTTAAAAAAAGCCCGAAGGCTTTTGAGCCCCCGGGCTTTTTATATGATCCATACATGGGAATCAGTTATTTTCCTTGCTTGGCTTTGAATGCCAGTGCATACATGCGCATCTGCTTGATCATGGCAAGCAGTCCGTTGCTGCGTGTCGGTGAGAGGTGTTCTTTCAGGCCGATCTTTTCGATGAAATAGAGGTCTGAATTCAGAATCTCATCCGGTGTATGTCCTGATACAACCTCAATCAGCAGGCTGATAATTCCTTTTACGATCAGAGCATCACTTTCTGCCTGGAAAACAACCTTGCCATCTTCAAGGTCAGCCTGCAGCCATACGCGGCTTTGGCATCCGTCTATCAGGTTCTGTTCCGTTTTGTATTCCGGAGCAAGCGGTTGTTGTTCATTTCCTAAGTCTATCAGTAGCTGATACTTGTCCATCCAGTCATCAAAATCGCTGAATTCAGCGATCACTTCGTCTTGGAGTTCATTGATTGTCTTCATTGTCTTCTTTATTTTTCGTTGTAAATAACGGTCATTACAGTTTGTCCTACAGCTTTCAGCGTTGATTTGTCAATGTGTTCCAGTGTATCATCCAGTGTGTGCCAGGTCGGTACGAATCCGGTATTGGTACTTGTGTCATAATGGATAATGTCGACACAGGGGATTTGCCGGAAGGAGTGAACATAGATGTGATCATCGGTGATGCTTCCGCCATCCTGGGGAACAAAGTAGTTTCCGTAGCCGAGACTTTCTGCCGTTTTCCAGATTTTCTTCATGGCATCATTGGCAGTTTCTTTCGAATAGTATTCGTAATAGAAAGTTGCATTTGGAGCTCCTACCATGTCAAGCAGGATACCGAATCGTGCTTTGTAGTCAGGAGTGTGAGGAATTCGTCCCCAGTATTGTGAGCCCAGACACCAGGAATCAGAAGGGTGTTTGCCCTGATAGAAGTCAGGAGTACCATAATCTTCTGCATCGAAAAAGACGATGTCAATACCGATTGCCGGCGCTTGCTGTTGCAGCTGGCGGGCTATTTCAAGCAGGACTCCTACACCGCTGGCACCATCATTGGCTCCGTCGATGGGGGTATGATGATGCTGGGGATCATCTTCATCGGCATAAGGGCGGCTGTCCCAGTGTGCACAAAGCAATACTCGCTTGCGTGTATCCGGATTGTAAGCTCCTATAATATTGCGGGCTTTCAGGAGAGTTCCGTCATAAGCCATCAGATCGGCGTACTGGTTGTAGACTTTGGCTCCGAACTTTTCAAGCTGTTTGGCCAGATATTCTCCGCAAGCTTTATGGGCATTCGAGTTAGGAACACGTGGACCGAAAGCTGTCTGTGCTGCCACGTAGGCGTATGCGCTGTCAGCATTGAACTCCGGGACCTGTATGTTGGATATCTCTTCCGTACTTTCTTCCTTTGTCCGGTTGTCGTTCCGGTTGCTGCTGCCGCACGAAAGGAGGGCGGTACCCATCAGCAAGGCGGTTGCAGTCAATAGGTTACTGTAAAATTTCATGTAATGCTTCGTTTTATTTTTTCTGTTGCAAAGGTACATCATTTCACGTGAGCAGAAAAACGTTTTAGTGTTTTTTGCCATTTTGAATTTCCTCCATGACGCGCAGGAAATTACCTCCCCAGATCAGCCGGATATCTTCTTCTCCATAACGTTCTTCCAGCAGACGCCGGGTGAAATTGATCAGTTCCGAGGAGTCGTTACATCCGATGATGCCTCCATCACCGTCAAAATCACTTCCGATTCCTACGTGTTCAATACCCATGACCTGTACCATGTGATTCAGATGGGCGATTGCATCAGATAAGGTTGCCGGTTGTCCGGAACGGAGGAATCCGCCATACAGACAGACTTGTACGACACCTCCCTTTGCAGCGATGGCTCTTAGCTGATCGTCAGTCAGGTTACGCGGGTGGTCGCATAAGGCACGGCAGGAAGAATGTGAACAGACAACGGGCTGGCTGCTGGCTTGAAGCACGTCGTAAAAGCTTCGTTCCCCGCTGTGAGAGAGGTCGATCATCATTCCTGTGCGGTTCATTTCACGGACAACTTGTTCGCCGAAAGATGTCAGTCCCAGATTAACATCATTGTAGCGTGCCGAACCGCAGATATTATTGTTTCCGTTGTGGCAAAGTGTCATATAAACGACTCCCCGACGGCGGAAGCGTTCTACATTGTGAAGATCATTGCCGATGGCATAGCCGTTTTCGATACCCAGCATGATGGCTTTCCGTCCTTCCCGTTTCAGGCAATAGAGATCGGCCGGTGTATAGGCTATTCCGACAGACTCCGGATGGGCAGCTGTTATCTCTTCGATCTGGTCCAGCAGAGAATCTGCCTGAGCCGTTGCCTGGCGAAGAGCTTCTTCCGTACATTCTTTCTGGGGAAGATAGGCCACCATGATGGTAGCATCTTGCCGTCCTTCGTTCATCTTGTGCAGATCGACCTTAATTCTGGGATCCCGGCTTTCGAAATGAATGTTTTCGTGAAAAAACATCGGAGTGTCACAATGCGAATCCAGAGTCAGGATTCGGCTGTGCAGTTCTTTGGCTTTGGCGAAAGATTTTGCTTCATGAGTCAGCCAGTGGAACAATGGCATCATGGATTCATCGCCATTCAGAATGAAACATTCGGGATGCCATTGTACACCGAGTATGGATTTTCCTTCGGTACTTTCGATTGCTTCTATGACTCCGTCTTTGGCGCGTGCGGAAACCCGGAACCCCGGAGCCGTCTCGCGGACTGCCTGATGATGGAATGAATTGACGGCAACATGGCTGCATCCCATAATCTTCTCCAGCAGGGAGCCCGGCTCTATTTCTATGGTGTGTGAGGCAAAGCTTCGGTCCAGCTGCTGGCTATGTTTGATGCGTGTTCCTTCCATTTGTGAGTGGATATCTTGATAGAGGCTTCCTCCGAAGGCAGCATTCAAAACCTGTACTCCTCTGCAAATGCCCAGTATGGGAATTTGCCGGTCGGCGGCCAGACGTGCCAGCAGCAGTTCCTGCCGGTCACGATACGGGTTGATGTCTTGTAGTTCCCGGATGGGTTCTTCTTGAAAGAAGAGGGGATTGATATCCGCTCCTCCGGTAAAAAGAAGTCCGTCGATCCGATTCAGGAAACTGATCAAAATGTCAGCATCTTCAGTCGGTGGGAGGATGACGGGTACAGCACCTGCTTTCAGAATGGAAGTGTAATAGCCCGGAAGTAAACTGAGCTTATTGTCACTGAAATTTCCGGTCAATCCGATAAGGGGAGCCTGAACTGCTTTCGGAGCGTCATGATGCAGTTCATTATAGTCGAAATCGATATTAAACTTTTGAGATGTTTTCATAAGTTAAATCTTTCTTGTAATTCGGACAAATATAGGGATAAATCCAGATTTATTTTCCATATTTGTTTAAAATCTAGTGTTATGGAACTGATAAGAACGCTAACGCAAATGGTGCATAGCCTGCGCGCCCGAGGAATTCGTCGGAGAGTGGCTGTGGTTTGTCCGAAAGATTCGCATACGGAATATGTTATCATCCGGGCTCTGCGTGAAGAAATAGCAGAATTTTTACTGGTGTCTGATACGGCAGATATGGAAATGGCGTATCATTTACGTATGGCCTCACCGGATTTTGTACGAGTCTATGAAGCAGAAACTCCGGATGCCGCGGCGGCATTGGCTGTGGAGCTGGTGCGGACAGGAGAAGCCGATATTCTGATGAAAGGTCTGATCAATACAGACAATCTTTTACGTGCTGTCTTAAATAAAGAAAAAGGCTTGCTCCCTTCGGGTGGAGTTTTGAGCCATGTAGCAGTTGCCCAGGTTCCTTTGTATCATAAATTGTTGTTTTTTTCGGATGCAGCCGTTATCCCTCGTCCTACACTTGACCAGTTTCGGGCGATGATCATGGCCGACGTTGCCTTGTGCCGTAAGCTGGGAAGTGAGCAGCCGCGGGTTGCCTTGATTCATTGTACGGAGAAAATCAACGAGAAGTTTCCGCATACCATCAGTTATGTGCAGCTGAAAGAAGAAGCTTTGCAGGGAAAACTCGGTTCTGTTTTTGTAGATGGACCGATGGATGCGAAGACGGCTTGTGATGCGCATAGCGGTCAGATCAAAGGTCTGGCCTCGCCTGTGGTAGGAAACGCTGACATTATGATTTTTCCGAATATCGAATCTGGTAATACCTTTTATAAGACTTTGTCCTTGTTCGGTGATGCCAACATGGCAGGAATGTTGACCGGAACGATTGCTCCGGTTGTCGTACCTTCGCGGGCGGATTCGGGAAATTCCAAATATTACAGTCTGGCACTTGCTTGTCTGGCTGGCAATGAACCCCAAAATGAATGCTTATGAAAATACTTGTAATCAATCCTGGCTCAACTTCCACGAAGTTGGCTGTTTATGGAGATGATGTTCTCGTCTGGAGAGAAAGTCTGTATCATTCGGCTGAAGAGGTGGCCGGATTCCGTCATATTAATGAACAATATGATTATCGTCGCCAGCACGTGCATGAAGCTTTGGAGAAAGCGGAAATTCCGCTGCGGTTTGATGCGGTGATTGCGCGAGGAGGGTTGCTGAAACCGATACCGGGAGGGGTGTATCTGGTTGATGAACGGGTCAAGCAGGATTTATGGAATGCTTCGATGGAACATGCTTCAAATCTGGCTGCATGGATTGCCGATGAAATTGCGCAGCAGGCCGGATGTCCGGCATATATCGCCGATCCGGTAGTAACCGATGAACTGCGTGAGGAAGCACGGATCAGCGGGGTTCCGGAACTTCCCCGTATTTCGATCTTCCATGCTTTGAACAGTCGGGCTGTTTCACGGCGTTATGCAGCGCGTATAGGGAAGAAATATGAGGAGATGAATCTGATTGTTGTTCATTTGGGAGGTGGTATTTCAGTCAGCGCTCATCAGTATGGCAGGGTAGTTGATGTGAATAATGCACTCAATGGTGAAGGACCTTTCAGTCCCGAAAGAGCCGGGACAGTTCCGGCGCGTCAGCTGGTCGATCTGTGTTTCAGCGGGAAATACACGCATCGGGAACTTTGCCGGATGTTAAATGGACGGGGAGGACTGGTTGCCCACCTGGGGACAACAGATGTCCCGACGATTATTCGGGGCATTCATGCCGGAGAGATCCATTATAAGCGGGTACTGGATGCGATGTTATATACGGTAGCCAAACAGATCGGTGCCATGCATGTGGCATTGCATTGTGCAACAGATGCCATCATCCTGACTGGTGGAATTGCTTATAATGAATATTGTACGGATGCATTGCGGGGCTGGGTTGAATCTTTGGCTCCGGTGGAAATAATTCCGGGTGAGGATGAAATGGGAGCTCTGGCGATGAATGCACTGGGAGCCTTGAATGGAGAACTGACGGTGCAAAGATATTGTCCGAAACAGGATGATGAGATTCAGGGAAAGTAGGGGCAGAACTTCTCAATGTGTTGCTCTGGAACAAACTTTTTTACATGAAGTTTTGAGATACTGTTTGGTATAATCCGGGATACAAAAAAAGGTGTAAATCTTATCTGTTCTGATTTACACCTTTTCTTGCGGAGAGAACGGGATTCGAACCCGTGATACGCTTTTGGCGTATACACGCTTTCCAGGCGTGCCTCTTCAACCACTCGAGCACCTCTCCTTTCGAGGGCGCAAAGGTAAGTTAACTTTGTCAAACTGCCAAAATTTCTCAGATTTATTTTATTACTCTCAAGATTCTGTTCTTTGACCTATTTGGCAGGATTAATCTTCGTTGGTCAACATACGCTCCAGCTCTTCTGCCGTTAGTTTGAGGTAGAATTCTCCTTTGTAGGCAATGGAAATTCCTCCGGTTTCTTCAGAGACAATAATGGCAAGTGCATCTGTTTCCTGTGAAACGCCTAAGGCTGCACGATGACGGAGTCCCAGTTCTTTCGGAATGTTCAGATTATGAGATACGGGCAGAATACATCCGGCTGCTTTGATTCGCTTGTTGCTGATAATCATGGCACCATCATGCAACGGACTGTTTTTAAAGAAGATATTTTCAATGAGTCGTTGATTGATGTTGGCGTCGATCATATCTCCGGTTCGTACGATTTCATCCAACGGAAAGTTTTTCTCTATAACGATCAGAGCGCCTACTTTGCCTTTGCTCATGTTCAGGCAAGCCATGACAATGGGCATGATGTCTTCTTTCTGATTCTTTTGTTCTTTATTCCCTTTCAGGAATCTGAACAGGCTATTGGCGCGGTGATGAGAACCTAACGTTAGCAGAAAATGGCGGATCTCATCCTGGAAAAGGACAATCAGTGCAATAACTCCTACGCTGACTAATTTGTCAAAGATGGAGCCTAACAGACGCATCTGAAGAACCTGGGATACGATAACCCAGATAACAATAAATACCAGAATGCCGATGAATGCATTGATAGACCCGGAAGATTTCATGACCTTATAGGTCTTGTATAGCAGAAAGGCAACAAGGAGGATATCCAGAATATCCTTCAGACTCATGATATGAATATCGAAAGGCATCTTTATTCTTGGTTTTTAGAAGGTTGACAACTAGGTTTGATGTTTTTCTGCATGGCTGCCATAATCCGTACGACTTCTGTGGCTGCTTTTACATCATGAACTCGGAGGATATTGGCTCCTTTTTGTAAGGAAATGGCATGAATGGCAGTTGTGCCGTTAAGAGCATCTTCAGGTCCTCCTCCCAGCAATTTATATATCATGGATTTACGTGAAACTCCAACTAGCAGTGGAAGATTGAATATCTGGAACTCTTCGAGTTGGTTCAGTAATTCATAATTATGTTCTAAAGTTTTGCCGAATCCGAATCCGGGATCCAGAATGAGATCTTTTGCTCCTAAGTCACGTAATTGTTGTACCTTTTCGGAAAAGTAATAAAGAACTTCTTGGACTATATGTTCATAGTGCGGATGTTGTTGCATATTTTGTGGGGTTCCTTGCATATGCATCAGGATGTAGGGAACTCCCAACCGGGCTATAGTGGAAAACATTTGTGCATCCATGTTTCCGGCTGAAATGTCATTGATGATCGCAACTCCATATTCTTCTACACACATGCGTGCAATGTCTGCGCGGAATGTGTCCACGGAAAGTACGGCCTGAGGATATTCGCGGATGATGAGGCTTAATGCATGGCGCAGACGTTTTGTCTCTTCTTCTGTAGAAATATGATCTGCATTGGGACGGGACGAATAAGCACCGATGTCAATAATATTTCCTCCTTCTTCTAGAATCTGGTGCACACGGGAAAGGATTCCTTCTTCTGTCTGTTGCCGGCTTTGGGCATAAAAGGAATCTGGCGTAACATTTAGGATTCCCATTACCTGCGGATGGGATAGATCCATCAGTTGTCCGTTGATATTTATGTATTTGGTGAGTGTTGTTTCCATAATGACATGTCATCTTGACGGGTGCAAATGTACGCACAATTATTTATTTTTTGTCGTTTTGCTATGTATTTTTCAGTTATCTTTGTGCGTATAATTAGGTTAAAGATTAAAAAAAAGAATGGAAACAATAACTTCTTTATATGATTTCTTTACGGAGTGTGGTCAGGTAACTACTGATAGCCGGAATTGTCCGGAAGGATCAATGTTTATAGCTTTGAAAGGAGGCAACTTTAATGGTAATGCTTTTGCAGAACAGGCTTTGCAAAAAGGTTGCCGCTATGCGGTTGTGGATGAACCGGAATATGCACAAAAGGATGATCCGCGTATTTTGTTGGTTGAAGATTGCCTGAAGGCTTTGCAGGAGTTGGCCAATTACCATCGGCGTCAGTTGGGAACACGTATTATTGGTATCACTGGAACGAATGGCAAAACAACAACGAAAGAATTGATTGCAACAGTTCTGAGCCGAAAATATAACGTTCTTTATACACAAGGAAATCTTAATAATCATATAGGTGTGCCCCTTACATTGCTTAGATTGAAACCGGAGCATGAAATAGCGGTTGTGGAAATGGGGGCCAGTCATCCGGGGGAAATTCATATGCTGACGCATATTGTAGAACCTGACTATGGAATTATTACGAATGTCGGTAAAGCACATTTGGAAGGCTTCGGCTCTTTTGAAGGGGTAATACGTACTAAAGGTGAATTATATGATTATTTGCGTAGCCGGAAGAATTCTTCTGTTTTTATTCAGAATGAGAACCCTTATCTGAACCAAATAGCTGAAGGACTGAATTGTATTCGCTATGGTCAGACCGAAGGATTATATGTAAGCGGACATGTACTGAAGTGTTCTCCTTTTTTGGCTTTTGCTTGGATAGGCGAGAAGGGGTTGCATGAAGTTCAGACCCATTTAATCGGAACATATAATCTGGATAATGTTTTGGCTGCCGCTGCTATTGGCCGTTTCTTTGGGGTGGAAGAAGAGGAAATTAGTTTGGCTCTGTCATCTTATATACCGCAAAATAACCGCTCTCAATTGGAAGAAACCTCAAATAATCATTTGATTGTGGATGCTTATAATGCAAATCCTACGAGTATGATGGCTGCTTTGGAAAATTTCCGGCATGTAGAGGCAGCTCATAAAATGGTGATATTAGGTGATATGAAAGAATTGGGATCCAGTAGCAAGGAGGAGCATGCAAAAATTGTAGACTTTCTGGATACATGTAATTTTGAGAAAGTTATTTTAGTTGGACCGGAATTTGGATGTATTCAGACTTCTTATGAAAAGTATCCTGATGTCGATACATTAATAGATCATTTGAAATCAGATTGTCCGATTGGATTTTATATTCTGGTGAAAGGATCTAACAGTATGAAGTTAAGCCGGCTTCCTGAATTTTTATAAGGTAGGTGTTTAGTTTACATCCTCTTGTAAATAAGGGAAGATTCTTCCCCATGAAATATTTATGTAGATTTTTGATCTGTGAAGCAGTAATTCTGCCGATATAACAAACCTGTATAAAGAGGAATTCTCAGTGTATATCAGTTTTTCGCCTTTATATAATATATAATAAGGTGTAGTATGAAGATGTATTTGAAGAAGCATTGAAAAATATGCTTTAAAACATAATTGATTTACAGTTGTTTACAAAAATAATTGAAAATTGTTTGAAAAAAGTGTTTCATAGAATTTGCAGGAAAGAG
>OMCD01000227.1_pt1 | contig 41512 bp, 28 predicted proteins | sample 1674171 | NCBI WGS metagenome assembly OMCD01 (sample SAMEA103958149, study PRJEB25191) | human gut metagenome | biome: human-associated habitat [ENVO:00009003]; feature: intestine environment [ENVO:2100002]; material: feces | place: Germany | collected 2013/2015
TCCTGTTTTGCCATAAGCATAACAAGACGGTCAAGACCGTAAGCAAGTCCTGCGTGCGGCGGAACTCCATATTTAAACGCATCCAGAAGGAATCCAAACTGGCTGTAAGCCTGCTCTTTTGTAAAGCCAAGCGCCTTGAACATCATTTCCTGGATATCATCCTGGAAGATTCTGACACTACCGCCACCAATCTCATTTCCGTTCAGAACGATATCGTATGCTTTCGCACGAACTCTTCCCGGATCAGACTCGATATACTGGATATCTTCTTCCATCGGCATTGTAAATGGGTGGTGCATTGCAACGAAACGATTCTGCTCCTCGCTCCACTCAAGCAGCGGGAACTCTGTGATCCATACAAAACGATACTCATTCTTATCGAGAAGTTCAAGCTGTTTTGCAAGTTCAACACGGAGTGCTCCAAGAGAATCCCATACTACTTTATTCTTGTCAGCAGCAAAGAGAAGCAGGTCTCCCGGCTCTCCATCCATTGCTTTTACAAGTGCATCCATCTGCTCGTCTGTCATGAATTTTGCAAATGAAGACTTCACTGTTCCATCTTCCTGGAGTGCAACATAAGCCAGTCCCTTAGCGCCGTAATCTTTAACAAATGCTGTCAGCTTGTCGATCTTCTTTCTCGGCATGCTGCCCTGTCCTTTGGCATTGATACCACGAACGCTTCCGCCATTCTTAAGCGCGCCTGTAAATACTGCGAATCCACAGTCTTTCACTACATCAGATACATCTTTCAGTTCCATTCCGAAACGAAGATCCGGCTTGTCAGAACCATAACGGTTCATTGCTTCCTGCCATGTCATTCTTTGGATTGGAAGCTGTACGTCTACATCAAGAACTTCTTTAAAAAGTTTCTTAAGATACTTTTCATTTACTTCGATAACATCATCTACGTCAACGAAAGAAAGCTCCATATCGATCTGTGTGAATTCCGGCTGTCTGTCCGCACGAAGATCCTCATCACGGAAACATCTTGCAATCTGGATGTAACGGTCTACGCCTGAACACATCAGAAGCTGTTTATAAAGCTGCGGAGACTGTGGAAGTCCGTAGAAAGATCCCGGATGAATACGGCTTGGCACAAGATAATCTCTCGCGCCTTCCGGAGTTGTCTTTCCAAGCATCGGAGTCTCTACTTCAAGGAATCCTTCATCTGAGAAGAACTGACGTGTCAGTGTCATAACCTGACTCTTCATACGAAGATTTCTCTGCAGATCTGGTCTTCTAAGGTCAAGGTAACGATATTTCAGACGGATGTCTTCCTTTGTCTTTGAGTTTTCTTCAATCGGGAACGGAGGTGTCTGTGACTCAGAAAGTACACGAAGTTCACTAGGGATCACCTCGATCTCACCTGTTGCGATCTTATCATTCACTGCGCCGGAACGTCTCTCAACTTTTCCGACAACAGCAACTACATACTCTGCACGTAAAGACGCTGCTTTTTCAATGATTGCTGCATCTGTAGTGCCTTCTTCACATACAACCTGTATAATTCCAGAACGGTCTCTTACGTCTGTAAATACAAGTCCTCCTTTATTTCTGTTCTTCTGTACCCATCCCATGATAGTTACAGTTTCCCCAACATTGGCTGCTGAGAGTTCACCACAACGGTGTGTTCTCTTAAGCCCCTGCATTGATTCAGCCATGGTTATTTACTTCCTTTCCCTTTTTTCTATAAGTTATCAACAGAATCTCTGTAGCACTCTGTAATATCTGTGTATCCCTGTTCTGCAAGCTGCTCCTTCTGGAACTTCTTATTCTTCTTCATGTTCATGATCATTACCTGACGTCCCGCTGCACGCTCCTTCTTCGCAAGATCAAGAACCTTGAGCATACCTTCCTTCGGCATATTCTTCTCGATCAAGAATGCCTTCTTCTCTTTGTTTGTCGGAACTTTGTATCCACGCTCCATCAGAAGCATAACGATACGCTCAAATCCGATAGAGAATCCAACTGCCGGTGTATCCTGTCCTGTGAACTTACCAATCATCTTGTCGTAGCGTCCGCCGCCACCTACAGATCCGCCGAACTCATCCATAGAAATCTCAAAAATAGTTCCTGTATAGTAAGACATTCCACGTACCAGTGTCGGGTCAAACAGCATACGGAAATCAGCTTCCTTCGCACTTTCTACGCTTGTGATGATCATTTCAAGAGAATCTGCTGCATCTTCCGGAAGGAATCCCTGAAGTTTCTCCTTACATGCACGGACACCTTCTACGTCTCCTGTGATTTCCTTGAAGAGCTGAAGATATTTCTCAACAGATTCCTCTGCATATCCATTTTCCTTCATCTCTGCTGCAACACCATCAAGACCGATCTTGTCCATCTTATCCAGTGTGATAAATACGCTGTCATAATCTTTCTCTTCAAATCCACTGTAAGCTGCCATTGCCTTCAGGAAACGGCGGTCATTGATACGGATTGTAAAGTTATTGAAATCCAGTTTTCCAAGCAGGGATGTAGTAGCAAGGATCAGCTCGATCTCAGCAAGGTTAGACGGCTCGCCAAGAATATCGATATCACACTGCATAAACTGACGATAACGACCTCTCTGCGGACGATCCGCACGCCATACACTTCCCATCTGAAGTGCTTTGAACGGTGCCGGAAGTTCATTTGAATGATTTGCATAATATCTGGACAGCGGAAGTGTCAGGTCATAGCGGAGTCCTCCGTCTACAAGATCAGCTTCTTCCTTCGCCTCTGCAAGTCTCAGCTTCTCTCCACGCTTTAAGATCTTGAAGATCAGCTTCTCATTATCTCCCCCCTGCTTACTGCACAGGTTCTCGATATGCTCTACACATGGAGTCTCAATGGATGAGAATCCAAAGCTTCTATATGTCTCTTTGATCAGACCGATCACATAATCTCTGATCTCCATCTCTGCAGGAAGAATATCTTTCATTCCTGTTACCGGTTTTTTCTTTAATGCCATAGCACTTCTCCTTTTCGTTCTATCTTTTCATTACTATAATCTCTTGATTTCGTAATGTTCTTCAACTAAAAATATACCTTAATCACGAGTCTTATATAATAAGTCAACTCCTTCTTTAAGGGTTTCCGTTATCGTCTGTTGATGCTTCTCAGAATAGTCCCTAAGTTTCTGATGTTCCTCCGCAGACATTCGGATTGTCACAATTTTATCTTTGATCACGTCTGACTTCGGACGTCCCATCTTAGCCATAGGTAATCTCCTTTCTCTCACCTATACTATTATACTTTCGTAATACGAAATGTCAACTACTAATGTAGGGGAATTGCTATTCTAACACCAAACTTGTGGTTATCTTAGGAAGTTTTGCGAAGCTGTAGATTGGGGTAATGATTTAAAAGGACGTCTCTGCCTCACGGCAGCTCCGTCCTTTCTTGCATTCCCTCATATTCTTTTCAATTTTCCTATTTCTCAAAAAGCGCTTCTTTCCGCTCTATCATCTCATCAATACGGTCAATATACCCTGTAATATTCTTCACATTTTCTACACGGATCAGATTTGTTTCTTTGCCACTGCTTGTCTTGATCTTCTCCGGCAAAACAAGCTTTGTCGTAGAGCCGGCACCACAGGCAATAATTGTCTGGCGTTCTTCCATGATCAAAATGTTATACACCCCAGCCTTGTCCTGCTCTGCATATCCAACATTCTCGAAGTTTCCGGCAATGTTCTTCTGGCGATACAGGTAATATGGCACAAGCCCCATGCGTTCTGCTGACGCTGCTGCCGCCTCGACCATCTGTGTGATCTCACTCCCCGGATCCATTGTTCTTCCTTCCTGACCGAACTTCGCCGCACGTTTGATCGCGAGTGCGTGTACTGTCAGGCTGTCCGGATGAAGCTTCTCGATCTTCTCAAGTGTATCCTGCATATCGGCCGCATCTTCTCCCGGAAGTCCGGCGATCAGATCCATATTAATATTATCGAATCCAAGCTCACGTGCGAGGTGGAAGATTTGTTCTACATCTTCTACCGTATGTTTTCTTCCGACAAGATCCAGTGTCTTCTGCTGCATTGTCTGTGGGTTGACGGAAATGCGGGTTACAGGATATTTGCGGATCACTTCGAGCTTTTCTCGTGTGATGCTGTCCGGTCTTCCGGCTTCAACTGTAAACTCAAGCACATGCTCCAGGTCAAAATTCTCCCGGATTGTTCCAAGCAAACGGTCAAGCTGATCTGCCTCGAGTGTTGTCGGTGTTCCTCCACCGATGTATACCGTATCGAGTGGTTTTCCCTGCATCAGCTTTGCTGTAGCCTTCAATTCTTTGATCATCGCATCAAGGTAACGATCGACCTGATCTTTCCACTCAGCGATTGGTGACGAGCTGAATGAGCAGTAGGAGCAGATGCTTGGACAGAATGGAATTCCTGCATACAGGCTATAGCCATTTTTACAGTCCAACTGATCAAGAAGTGCCTTTTCACGACATGCAATCTCATACGCAATCTGTGCTTTTTTATCGCCAACACAATATTGTTCTTTTAGAAATCCAAAGATTTCTTCTTTTGTCATTCCCTGCTCGATTTTCTGCATTACAAGCTTTGTCGGACGGACTCCGGTCAGCATTCCCCAGGCAAGTTCCTGTCCTGTCTGCTTTGAGAGAAACTGATAGACTTTCTTCGTTACATCGCGTTTCTCTTCCTGCACATCTTCTGTCTGCACGCATTCTTCCGGTGCAAGGGAAAAGCAAGTCCCTTCCGGCAAATGTATCTTCACCAGTGGTTCTTGCTTCTCATCTACTGTCTGCACGATATCCTCTTTTGGATAAAATGCTTTCGTGACATGGTATACGTTATAAGTAAATTTGTTCTTCTTACTTTCTATCTTTATCATATGAATGGATTATGCTCCTTCTCAAACTGAACTGATGTCTCTTCCATATGTCCCGGATAGATCTTTGTATCATCCGGAAGTGTCATGATCTTCTCCTGTACAGAGCGGACCAGCTGGCTGCTGCTTCCTGTCGGTAGGTCTGTTCTTCCGATGGAAGCACAGAACAGCGTATCTCCACTAAACAATCTATGTTCTTTTGGTAGGTAATAGCAGCATCCTCCTACTGTATGTCCCGGTGTATGAAGTACATCAACTTCAATTCCTGCGCATTCGATCACCTGACCGTCTCTTACAGGCTGTGCTCCGTGGAATGCGTATTTCGGTCCGTACATACAAGAAACATTCAGTCGGTCATCCTCGATCACCGGAAGTTCGTCTTCGCCTGCGTAAACCGGCACAGGAAAGGCTTTGAGGAAATCATCGATTCCCATGATGTGGTCAAAATGTCCATGTGTCAGAAACAATGCTTTCATTTCTAGTCCATTGTTCTTGATATAATTGACATATTCCTGCGGACATTCTGCCATATCCACTGCAAAACATTCCTTCGTCTCTTCATTGGTTACAATATAGCAATTCGTTCCAATTGACCCCAGTACAATACTTTCAACCTTCATTCGTTTTCCTCCATCAGCCTGTTGTTCTCTCAATATCAATTACATTTTCAATCTGTCTGAGCTTTCCGATCACACGGTTCAATTCTTCTCTTCCGTGTACAACAAATCCCATCTCCATTGTCGCCGTACCCTTCTTGCTCGTCCGGGTATTCATGGACTTCACGTCAATCTTCTCTTCAGTAAATACCTTTGATACATCCAGCAGAAGTCCTCTTCTGTCGTCTGCAAATATCTTCAGTTCTGCAAGATACTGACCGCCTTCTTCGAGATCATTATCCTCCCATTCTGCTGTGATCAGACGGGATCTCTCCACATCAGAAAGATTGATGATATTGATACAATCTGTTCTGTGGATCGACATTCCGCGCCCTCTTGTTACAAAACCGACAATCTCATCTCCCGGCACCGGATTACAGCACTTTGAGAAGCGTACTGCCATATCATTGATTCCCTTAACTACGATTCCGCTCTTTGATTTGGCAATGTGTACTCTCTGTTTATTCGCTTCTGAGATCTTCTCCAAAATATTCTCATCCGTGATCTCTTTCTTATGCTCTTTCTCGTACTCTTCCAGCAGGCGGTTCACAACCTGCCCTTCTTTGAGTCCGCCGTGTCCGATTGCTGCGAGTACTGCATCCCAGTCACGGAATCCGTATTTCTTCTGAACGATCTGCTGATATTTCGGCTTGATGATATCCGGCAGATTAATCCCCTTGCTCTTACAGTAGGCACTGATCAGATCTTTTCCGCGGATAATATTATCTTCTTTATATTCCTTCTTAAACCATGAATTAATCTTGCTCTTTGCCTGTGTGCTCTTGACAATATTCAGCCAGTCACGGCTCGGTCCCTTGGAATTCTGAGATGTAAGGATCTCGATTCGGTCTCCGTTCTGAATCTTATAATCAATGTTCACAAGCTTGCCATTCACTCTGGCGCCAACCATCTTATTGCCGACTGCACTGTGGATTGCATAGGCGAAGTCAACCGGTGTGGAGCCATTCGGAAGGTTCTTCACATCCCCGTTCGGTGTGAAGCAGTATACATCTTCCTGGAACAGATCCAGGTCACCTTTCAACAGGCTTAAGAACTCACGGTTATCAGACATGTCTCTCTGCCATTCCAGGATCTGACGCAGCCAGTTCAGCTTCTCTTCCTGTGTGTTCAGTCCTTTCGTGTTGCTTCCGCCTGTCTCTTTATATTTCCAGTGTGCTGCGATACCATATTCCGCTGTCTTATGCATCTCTTCTGTACGGATCTGGATCTCGAACGGCTGTCCAGAAGGTCCGATCAGCGTTGTATGCAGAGACTGGTACATATTCGCCTTCGGCATAGCAATATAATCTTTAAAACGTCCCGGAATCGGCGTATACATCTCATGGATCACACCAAGTGCTGCGTAACAGTCTTTCACTGAATCTACGATAATGCGGACAGCGAACAGGTCATACACCTGATCAAGTGTCTTGTTCTGATTCACCATCTTCTTATAAATACTGAAGAAATGTTTTACACGTCCGTATACTTTCGCTTCAATATCAGCATTCTTCATATGCTTTGATACTTCAGCAACGATCTGTTGCACAAATTCTTCACGTTCCGTCTTACGTGCATTCAGATCATGAACCAGCTGATTATAAACTTCCGGCTGATAATATTTCAGAGAAAGGTCATCGAGTTCTGTCTTGATCTTTGAAATACCGAGACGCTGAGCGATCGGAGCGTAGATATCCATCGTCTCTCTTGATTTCTCTTTCTGCTTGGCCGGTGTCATAAACTCCATTGTACGCATATTATGCAGACGGTCTGCGAGTTTTACAATGATGACACGGATATCTTTCGCCATCGCAAGGAACATCTTTCTCAGGTTCTCTGCCTGGGCCTCCAGCTTGTCCTGTGAATAGTTCAACTGTCCCAGCTTGGTAACGCCGTCTACAAGAAGTGCCACCTCTTCACCAAACTCTGCTGAAATCTCATCGAGTGTCATTGTCGTATCTTCTACCACGTCATGAAGCATTCCAGCCACGATCGTTTCTTTGTCCATCTCGAGATCTGCAAGTATGATTGCCACCCAGAGTGGATGGATGATATAAGGTTCTCCGGATTTACGGAACTGATTCTTATGCGCTTCTTTGCCTATCTGATAGGCCTTCTCGATCATCGTAATATCCGCAGAAGGATGATACTTACGCACACGAGCTATTAAGGCCTGATATAACTCCTCCGGATCCTGATAATCCTCTGGTGCTTTTACTGCATGCCCGTCCACTATCTCCAGATTTTTATTCAGATCTTCATATTCCCGAGTGCCTGCCATATCATCTTCCCCCTTCATTCATCCTGTGTTCTGTTCAGATCCAACTTCCAAAATACTTCGTATTTCGTCAGTATGGCATATCCGACAAATGCATTTTAGACACAAAACGCCTCAGTTCTGAACAATTAATATGATTTAGTATATCACTATTTTTCCCTTTTTCAAATAAGAACTTCCCATTCTTCTTCATTTTAAGCAATTTGTACGGTTTTTTTGATATTATCTACTGATAATTGACAATTGTAAGCTGAATTGTTCTTCGTCCCATGTACTCATTGATGGATGGATAGTATGTAAAAGACATGATCTGCTTCTTTTCCATCTGCCGCAGACAGTCTTCCACTTCTCCGAAATAAACCGCTTCCATCTGATTTCCCTGCTGGTCCTCCAGTCTGCATTTCAGCACATTCCGGTTCTTTCCGAAGATTCTTGGCTGGATCACACGCAGTTTACTTTCTGCAAACAGCGGTTTCCCGTTCCCTTTTCCAAAGGGCTCCAATATCTTAAGCTCATGGATCAGCTCTTCATTAATATATGGAAACGGAAGCCGCATATCGATCGACACCTTCATCTGCAGATCCTCTTCTGTCAGATCCGCCAGTTCATTGATCCGTTTCCGGAAAACTTCGACCTTTTCCTCTTCTAAAGAAAGTCCTGCTGCCAGCTTATGCCCTCCGAACTTCGTAAATAATTCCCTGCAGCGGCTCATTTCTGCAAACATATCATAGGCTTCGATCGACCGTCCGGAACCTTTCACTCCTGTCTCTCCCTTTGTCAGTACAAAGGTCGGACGATAATAACGTTCCTTGATCCTCCCCGCAATAATTCCGGCGATACTTTCGTGACATTCTGGAAGATACACGACCAGCACCCGGTCGTCCTTCCAGGAACTTGATTCAATCTGCCGGACAGCTTCTTCTACACCTTCTTCGGTCATTTCTTTCCGGCTGTCATTTAATTCTTTCAGATCTGCTGCCAGTGTCACTGCCTCTCTCCGGTTCGATGCATTAAGGAGTTCCAGTGCACGCTTGGCTGTATCCAGTCTTCCGCCGGCATTGATGCACGGTCCGATCACAAATCCGATATGATAAGTATTCAGGTTCGCTGTATCTACCCCTGTACATTGCATCAATGCGTGAAGCCCTTCATTCTTCGTTGTCTTCAGAAGCTCAAGTCCCTTTTTCACAAAGACACGATTCTCTCCAACCAGATCCATCACATCACCGATCGTGGCAATCGCAACATTTTCCATCAGGCTTTCCTGCAGATGCTCTACCTCCTGCTCTGACTTTCCAGACACTCTGTACAAAACCTCAACCAGCTTATACGCTACAGCTGCGCCGCACAGCCCTTTAAATGGATACTCACAGTCTGCTCTGTGCGGATCGACCACTGCATCCGCCGGTGGCAGAAGATGCTTTTTCTCCCCATTTTCTTCCAGATACGGAACTTCATGGTGATCTGTCACAACGATCGTCATCCCATTTTCTTTTCCGTAAGCGATCTCGCTCATTGCCGCAATTCCATTATCACAGGTGATGATCGTGTCTACATCATCCTCCAGTGCACGGTCGATCAGCATCTGATTCAATCCATATCCGTCTTTGATCCTGTCTGGAATATCCGTATCGACATCTGCCCCAAGTCCTGCAAGCCCCTGTTGCAAAATATACGTTGCATTGACTCCATCAATATCATAATCACCGATCACACGGATTTTCTTTCCTTCTTCTATTTTCTCCTTAAGAATATCTACCGCACGGTCCATATCTTTCATCAGTAAGCCGTCATACAGATCCTCCACCGTTCCATTCAGATAAAAATCAATTGCTTCATCTCCGATCACATCACGGTTCCTCATCAGTCGTGCAATGATCGGGGAGATCTGATATTTCTCTGCTATTCCATTAAAATCCGCCTTTTTCATTGCGACGAACCATTTCTCCATCCAAACACCCTCCCAGTCTGTCAGTATCATATTTTCTTATTATAGCAAAAATCTGCCGTATCGAAAATCATTTTTCATTTCCGATACGGCAGATTCTATTTCGTTACTGTTTACTCCTGTTTCCAGGCTGCTATTTATTTCTTAGCGTTTTTTGCTCTTTTTGTTCTTGAAAGAAGTCTTCTTTCCTTTTTTCTTCTTGGAGCTGTCGTCTGCAGATGTATCTGCTGCGTTACTCTCTGTGGAAGTAGTTCCTTCTTTCTTGTCTGCTGCTTTTACAGAAACTGTCTTTGTGCCGGAAGCTGCTCTCGCAGTCTTCGCTTCCTCACCAAGTCTTGTCTTCATCACATACCACAGTGCACCTGTGATACATACGGATGTATATCCACCGCAGATGATACCTACCATCAGAGGTGCAGCGAATTCTTTAATGGAGCTTACACCAAGGATATACAGAGCAACGACCATGACAAATGTTGTAAAGTTTGTATAGATCGTTCTTGTCAGTGTCTGAGTAATACAGCGGTTTACAAGATCCTTCAGATCTTCTGTACGGCTCTTTGTTGCCAGCGCCTCACGGATACGGTCAAAGATAACGATCGTACCGTTGATAGAATATCCAACGATTGTCAGCATACATGCAATAAATGTATTTCCGACAGATACTCTTGCGATTACATAGAATCCAAGAACTACAAGTACGTCATGCATCAGTGCGACAACAGCACTTGTTGCGAAACGAATATCTTTGAAACGGAACCAGATGTAAAGCAGCATACAGATTGTAGCAATGATCACAGCTATAACAGCGTCTCTTCTCATCTCAGAACTTACTGTTGAACTGATATTCTCTGTAGCGATATCAGATACCTCTACCCCGTAGTTCTCATTCAGATAAGAAGCAAGTGCTTCACGTTTCTCAAGATCAAGTGTCTGTGTCTTGAAGACTACCTGATTGCTGTCTTTTACTGTCTGAACCTGAATATTCTTATCTCCTGTGATCTCTTCCAGGCTTGGGATCATCTGGCTGTCGATCTCTTCCAGTGTATATTCTTTATCAAATGTTACATTTGTTGAAGTACCACCTACGAAATCAAGGCTGTAGTTCATCGCACCGATTCCTCTTGCATGGTTCACGCCCATCATGACCGGTCCGGCCAGGCAAAGGATGATGGAAACAATGAAGAAGATTTTTTTCTTTCCAAGGAAATCAACCGGTTTACGTTCTTTCAGATGTCTTCCGTATACTTTCTCATTGCGGATGCCTGCTCCATAGAATGCAAAGATGATCAGTCTTGTGATCACGAGTGCTGTAAACATGGATACGACGATACCCAGTGCAAGTGTCTGGGCGAATCCCTTTACAGTACCACTTCCGCGAAGCCACAGCACACCGGCTGCGATCAGTGTTGTGATATTTCCGTCAACGATTGCAGACATCGCTTTCTGAAATCCTGATTTCAGAGAAGCGTGTACGCTCTTTCCTGCTGTCAGCTCTTCTTTCACACGGGCGAAGATGATAACGTTCGCATCTACCGCCATACCGATACCGAGGATGATACCTGCGATACCCGGAAGTGTCAGTGTAATGTCAAATGCATTCAGAAGGATCAGGATCAATTCTGTGTAAAGGATCAGTGCAAGGCTGGATGCAAGTCCCGGAAGGAGGTATACCCAGCACATGAATACACATACGATTGCCAGACCGATGATACCTGCGATCAGACTTCCTTTCAGAGCATCCTGTCCAAGCTGTGCTCCTACAACTTCTGAGCTAAGCTCTTCAAGTTCCAGATTCAGTCCACCGATACGGATTGTAGAAGCGATGTTATCAGCCTCTTCATAATCCATATTTCCTGAAATCTGAGCTTTTCCATTCTCAATCACTGCATTTACGCTTGGCACGCTGATCAGAGAACCATCATAATAAATAGCGATTGTGTCATGGTTATTGTTATAAGCTTCTTCTGTTGCTGTCTTGAACTTCTCTGCACCCTCATCTGTCAACTCAAGATCAACACCATACTTTTTATTTCCTGTTGTTGAGTCGTTGAGCACTCCGGCTGAAGCTGTCTTTACCTCTGTACCTGTCAGTACGATGGAGTCTGTATCTTTCAGTTCGTCGATTGACTTATTCAGTGTATATCCGGAAGCTGTCAGGGAATAGTTTTCATTTCCCTCACTGTCTTTATGCTTGATAAAGTACAGTGAACCTGGCTGTCCAAGTTCTTCCAGGATCTTGTTTGCGTCGCTCACACCCGGAATCTCGATACTGATACGGTTGTCTCCAACCTGATAAGCCTGTGCCTCTGTGCTGTACTGCTCCACACGTTTCTGAAGCTTGTACACGGTGTCATCCATGTCTGCCTGAGATGGCTTGTCACCTTTTACCTGATATGTAATGCTGACTCCGCCTTCCAGGTCAAGACCGAGATTGATGTTCTTCGCAGCTCCCATTCCCTTTAAATCAAGTCCAAGCACACAGGTCATACCGAAGAGTGCTGTAACTGCGATTACGAGAATGAGGCTGAGAATACTCTTACCTTTCTTCATCTCTTTCTTTCCTTTCTTGACTACTGCTCTCTAACTTTATTGTTCTTCATCCGCCAGGGCAGCCTTTATCATGATCGCACATTCCACACGTTTTCTCTCCATCTCACAGCTTACTTCATAAGTATCATGGATCGTATTGTGGAACTTGTAAGAATTCGCCATACAGCCACCACTGCAATAGAATCTGGCAAAGCAGGTTCTGCAGCTTTCCTTGGAATATACGCTGCATCCACGGAATTCTTCCGCAATCTCCGGTTTTGTAATTCCCTCATCGACATTTCCCATGAGGAATTCTTCCTGTCCTACAAACTGATGACATGGGTAGAAATCTCCCCAAGGTGTCACTGCCAGATACTCTGTACCTGAACCACAGCCGGACAGACGCTTGGACACGCACGGTCCTCCTTCAAGATCGATCATGAAGTGGAAGAAATTGAATCCCCTTCCGCTCTTCTCACGCTCGATCAGGAATTTTGCGAGTTTATCATATTCTTCAAAGATCTGTGGAAGATCTTCTTTCTGGATTGCATATGGTTCTGTGTCATCACCTACTACAGGCTCGATTGACATCTGCTTGAATCCAAGATCTGCGAAATGTTCTACATCCTTGGAAAAATCCAGGTTATTTCTTGTAAATGTACCTCTAATGTAGTACTTCTCCTGATTACGGCTCTCTGCCAGCTTCTGGAACTTCGGAACGATCAGATCATAGCTTCCTTTTCCGTTACGGAACGGGCGCATCTGGTCATTTACTTCTTTTCTTCCGTCAAGACTGATGACAACGTTGTCCATCTCTTTGTTCACGAACTCCTGAACTTCATCGTTCAAAAGAACTCCGTTTGTTGTAAGTGTGAAACGGAAATGCTTGTCATGAAGTTTCTCCTGCTCTCTTCCGTAAGCAACCAGGTCTTTGACAACCTGCCAGTTCATCAGCGGCTCACCACCGAAGAAGTCAACTTCAAGGTTTCTTCTTGTTCCTGAATTCGCGATCAGGAAATCAAGTGCTTTCTTACCAACCTCGTAAGACATCAAAGCTCTGCGGCCGTGGTATTCTCCCTCTTCCGCAAAGCAGTACTTACAGGCAAGGTTACAGTCATGTGCAATATGAAGACATAAAGCCTTAACAACTGTCTTACGCTGCTTTACAACGTCGATAAAGCTCTCATAAATGTCTTTTGTAAACAGACGTCCCTGTTCCGTCAGTTCTGTTACTGCCTCTAAAATATCCAGCAGATCTTTCTCAGAATATTTCTCTCCAAGCTCTTTTTTCAATGCTTCTGCTGTTTCCGGAGATTTCAATGTCTCCACTGTATGATCTTCATTCATGCGATTAAGCACTTCGATGACATCATACGCTTCCTGATCCACAACATGTACAGCTCCGCTGTTCACGTCGAGGACGATATTATATCCATTGTTCTGGTACTGATGTATCACGTGGATACCTCGCTTTCTATATGTATTTGTAAATCTATTTGTAACTGTTCAAAGCCCGGCATTTTCACAATGCAGCTCTAAGCAGATACTTCTAAAACATGCTTAAGGCAGCGATTTGCACCGCTGCCTCACCTGTAATCCTGTTGCTGTTTTTCGCATAATTGCAGGCAGTATCACCGCTCAAAGCAACTCTGCAGCAACATTATCTTCACTTTCAGGTTTTCTTATTTTGCGTTTTCGCAAGTCTGGTTTCCTACTGTACAGGATGTCTTACATGCAGACTGGCAAGATGTCTGGCACTCTCCGCATCCACCTTTTTTAACTGTGTTGTTCAGTGTCTGTGTATTCAGTGTTTTAATGTGTTTCATTTTTACTCCTCCTAACTTCGCACATATTGCTTTCGTTATTATAGCACACACAGCCAGGTTTTTAAAGTATTTTTTCACACATCCCTCTGGTTTTTCTTCATGAGACCATCCCTCCGAGCATTCCGCCTCCGGCACAAAGTACAAATGTCAGAAACAAATCTCCTGTCCCTGACGAAACCTCACGGTACATTCCAAATGAGATGAGCAGTAATAGAACAAAATAAACCACACCGGTTCCAAGCCCCCAGAGGAACTTCTTTTGGCCTTCCAGTTTTCCCATCACAAAACCACCGGAAAAAGTTCCTATTACATAAATGAGAATAATTCCCAGATTTACATTTTCTTCACTCAATCCTGCTTTATAAAGGAGAAGTGCAAGAATTAACAGAAACATTCCTGTGACCAGATAGGCGCAAAGTAATGCCTTCACTAAATTTTCTGCGTATATTATCCCTTTTTTTCCATGATTTTCTCTCATTTTCTTTTCCTTTCGATGCATGTCCGGTTTTCCACTGATACTATTCTATGCATCCTCCCGGAAAAATATGACACTTTTAACTTAACTGCCTCCCAAGCAGATCTGCTGCGCCTGCCGCAAACTTCTTTTCCATTTCTCCAAAATGCTTTTTCTCATTTTTCTGCAGAAAGATCACTCCACCTGCAATATCACCTTCACTGAGAATCACACTGATTATTTCCTCGCTGTATTCACTCCTGTCTTTTGTAATTGCTACAAACTCAGCGTCACTGCTCTTTTTCAACACGGTCTTTCTTTCTTGAAACACTTCTGCCAGCTCTGCACTCAGCAGCATTTCCTGAAGTTCTTTCTTCCCGTTTCCTGCTGCCGCGATCACCTGATCTGTATCAGTGATACAGACTGTACAATCAAGTGTCTTTGAAAGACTATCTGCATAAATCCCTGCCAGTGTTCCTAATTCACCGATTGGAGAATATTTCTTTAAAATCACCTTTCCTTCTCTGTCTGTAAAAATTTCCAGTGGATCACCTTCACGGATCCGCAATGTCCTTCTTATTTCTTTCGGAATTACGATTCTTCCAAGATCATCTATCCTCCGGACTATCCCTGTAGCTTTCATGGCACATTTCCTCCATAATTATATCTTAATGATGTGAGTGTCAAAAGTAAATTTTTCCACTCACTGATGTAACCGGATTGCTCCATTGCTATGCACTTACATCATTTTAATTAGTATGTGGTAAAATATAGGAAATTATGTTCTTTTTATGATAAAATGTAACTATTCAGAGCCAAGCAAAATTTCATAAAACAGGTGTAAAATGCTTGCATTTTTAAGACTGTTTTTGAAATTTTATTTGGCGGATACGCCACACCGACGAAATGCGTAGCATTTTGGAGGTTGGCTCTGAACAGTTACGATAAAATAATTAATACTGATTATGAAACAAGGAGATTTTAAATGAAAATTGTATTTTTAGATGTCAAAACAATTGGAGAGGATATTGATCTTTCTGCATATGATGAACTCGGTGAAGTTGTAAAGTACAGCTTTTCTTCACCTGAAGAGGTCCCGGCGCGTGTCACAGATGCCGATGTGATCATATTAAATAAAGTTCCGGTTAATGAGCAGACTATTGGAACTGCAAAGAATCTGAAGCTAGTCTGTGTCACAGCCACAGGCACGAACAACCTGGATAAGGAATATCTTGATTCAAAAGGAATTGCCTGGAGAAATGTTGCCGGCTACTCTACAGAGACTGTCGCACAGCACACATTTGCAATGCTTCTCTTCCTATTAGAAAAACTTCGTTATTATGATGATTATGTGAAAGAAGAGCGCTATGTAAATGATGTCTCTTTCACTCATTTTGCAGAACATTTCACAGAAATCCATGGAAAAACCTGGGGGATCATCGGACTTGGAGCGATTGGCAGACGTGTTGCTGAGATTGCACGTGCATTTGGAGCGAAAGTCATTTACTACTCCGCCTCCGGTGCTCCGGCGCAGGAAGGTTATGAACAGGTTGACTTTGAGACATTGCTTACGCAGTCTGATATTATTTCCGTCCACGCTCCACTCAACGAGCATACAGAAGGACTGATCAACAGCAAAGCGTTTGAAAAAATGAAATCTTCCTGTATTTTCCTGAATCTCGGAAGAGGACCGATCGTCGATGAGCAGGCATTATATAATGCACTGGTCAGAAATCAGATTGCCGCAGCAGGATTAGACGTCCTTTGTGAGGAACCAATGTCCGCAGATAATCCATTGCTCAAGCTCAAAGACAGTAAACGCCTGCTGATCACACCACACATTGCCTGGGCAAGCGTGGAAGCGAGAACTCATCTGATGGAAATTATCCATGGACAAGTCAAGGACTTTTTTGCTTAAGATCAATATTTTGTTTATCCTTACAATTTTTCTGTAATTTGCAATCAATATTTTTCTGTAAAGTTTAAAGAAAATAATTGTAAACTCCAGGTAAAGTGTTTTATAATAGCCATGTACGTAATTTTTTACAAGACGTAACATGTCAACTTAATAACTTAAGAAAAAGGAAAAAAGAAAATGGGAATTACAATGGTTTTGTCCTTGCTCAGCGGAGTTGCCCTCTTCCTGTACGGAATGGCACTCATGGGAGACAGTCTTAAGAAGGTTGCCGGTAACAAACTGGAACTTATCTTATACAAGCTCACAAACTCCCCAATCAAAGGATTGCTGCTGGGTACAGTCGTAACAGCGATCATTCAGTCGTCATCAGCTACAACTGTTATGGTCGTAGGATTCGTAAACTCCGGTATGATGAAAGTTGCTCAGGCAATCGGAATCATTATGGGTGCCAACATTGGAACAAGTATCACCGGCTGGATTTTATGTCTTTCTTACATTGATGGCTCCAGTGGCATTGCGCAGCTTCTGTCCACCGCAACAATCTCTGCGATCGTTGCGATCATCGGTATCATCTTCCGTACATTCGTAAAGAAGAAACCTTATTCCGATATCGGTGACATTATGCTTGGTTTTGCGATCCTGATGTTCGGAATGCAGACAATGAGTGGTGCAGTTTCACCTCTGAAAGAGAACCCACATTTTGTCAGCCTTCTGACAATGTTTAAGAATCCATTTATGGGTATCCTTGTTGGTATCGCATTTACTGCAGTGCTTCAGAGTGCATCTGCTTCTGTCGGTATCCTTCAGGCATTATCAATCACAGGCTCTATTACATTTGCTGCCGCACTGCCTATTACAATGGGTATTGGTGTCGGAGCTGCCTGTCCTGTACTGCTTTCTTCTATCGGTACGAACAAGAACGGAAAGCGTACAGCACTTATTTACCTGCTGAATGACTTATTCGGAATGATCTTTTGGTCTATCGTATTTTACTCAGTAAATGCCGCTGTCCACTTTACATTTATGGACATGGTCATGAGTCCTGTCAACATTGCTTTATTGAACTCGGTATTCCGTATCGCTACGATTCTGATTCTTGCTCCATTTATCAGCAAGATTGAGAAGCTTGTCTTCTTCCTGATCAAGGATACAGACGAAGACAACGAAGAGCAGGCTGATTTTGATCTGCTTGAGGAACGTTTTCTGGATTACCCACCGCTGGCGATCAGTCAGAGCCAGATGGCTGTTAACGGTATGGCGAAGAATGCCCGCAAGAATCTCATGCGCGCTTTCGAACTTCTGACAGACTTTAGCGACAGCAAGTTCAATAAGATCCAGGAAAAGGAAAACATGATCGACAAGTACGAGGATAAACTTGGTACTTATCTGATGCAGTTAAGTATGCATGATATGACACCTGAGCAGGCGAAACAGACCTCCAAGTTCCTTCATACGATCAGTGACTTCGAGCGACTTGGTGACCACGCAGTCAACATTTCCAGAGTTGCCCAGGAACTTCATGAAAAGTCCCGCACATTCTCTGAATCTGCTACTTATGAGCTGAATGTGCTCGAGAAGGCATTGGTTGAGATTGTTGATCTTACAATAAATTCTTTTGTAGATGAAGATCTTGAGACTGCGGCAAAGGTTGAACCTCTGCGCGAACTGATTGGTATTCTCTGTAATGATCTGAAACTTCGTCACATTAAGAGACTTAGAAATGGTCAGTGTGATCTGAATACCGGATTCGCTTTCAATGACCTGCTTACAAACTACGAGCGTATCGCAGCGCACTGTTCTAACATTGCTGTAGCGATTCTCGAGCTTGATTCTTCTAACTTTGATATTCATGAATATACAAAGAGTGTCCGCAAGCTGAAGGATGAAACTTATCTTACAGCATTCGAGGAATATGAGAAGAAATATGATATCAACGGATATCAGCCGGAAGCTGAAGCAGATAAGAAATTCTCTGCAAAAGCGAAGGATAGCGAAAAGAATAAGGACAACGAGAAATCTTCCGGAAAGAAGAAAGACAAAGACAAGAAAAAAGATAAAAAGAAATAAATCCCTTTCTATTTTATACAAAAAAGGAATAGCACACAAAGAGCTGTTCCTTTTTTGTATATATTATCCTTACGTGCAATACCGAAATGTCTTATCCGTAAGAATTCTTGCAAAGATCAACCCTAACGGAAGAGCTGCAACAATCAGTATTGCCGCCGCAAACCAGGAAGCTGATACAGAAAGATTCATTGTTCCCAGATTATAAAATCCACGGTACAGATACAATCCCGGAACCATGATTACAATCGACGGAACCGTGACAGAGATTCTCGGATATCCGACCTGATTTTTAATCATAGTTGCCAGAAGTCCGGCTGTTAATGCTCCGACAAATGCTGCTGCCGCCGGAGGCAATGCCGTCAGATCAACCAGTTCCAATCGCAGTGTATTGGCAATAGCACCGATTCCTGCCGCCACTGCCGCAAGGCGCGTAGGGCTGTTGAACATAATCGAGAATCCAAACACACCACAAAAGCTTGCAAGCAGACGGAAAACAATCCATTCTGCCTGCGTCAGGTCAAGCTTCAGAAAATCCACCGGCTGTAATCCTAAGATCAACGCCATGATCCACGCGGACATTGTAGCTACCAAAACAATGATCAGCGCATACATGAGTCGTTCCATTCCGGAACGCATATCCAATTTTGCAAGGTCAATTCCACTTGTGATAAAAGGGAAACCTGGAATAATAAATAGCATTGCACAAATATATCCCGCCTCATGCTGGATTGGAATTTCCCATAAAATCTCAGCTGCTTTCAAGAGTCCCGCATAAACCAGACAGGCTGCCGAAACAGATGAGGCTATACACAAAAATAATGTGAAATGATGTTTACTCAATTTACACCTGATAAAATTTCCAATCCCGGCACCGACAAATGCACAAAGCATTTCAATTAGTCCACCACCAAGCAGAAATGTAAATCCGCCACACGCCAATGCTGCTGCCATTCCCAATGCAATTGGAGAATATAGTCCGTGAATCTCTTCAATCTGATCCAGCAGCTTATGCAGTTGTTCACCAGACATATCCTGTCCGCCCTGCTCGAACTCACGGATAAAGTGTTCCAGTCTGTTTAACTTAGATGTATTCACGCCTGTATTCGTCAGACACAAAGACTGCGTGAATCCATCGTCACCGTCAAAACAGGTATACTCAATCGACATCAGACCAATATCCGCTGTACACGTTATCCCCATCTCTTCTGCCAGAGCATTCATAGAACTCCTCACTCTCCACGCTCCGGTTCCACAGGAGAGAAGCATAATCCCAACTCTTCCGACAATCGAAGCTTTCTCCGTCAGACTTGCCTGTGTTACCGGTATTTCTTCTCCACCTTTATCTGTGTATTCATGCCAGAGAATATCCATATGATTTTTTCTTATTTTCTGAGTCTGCATCTCATTCACTTCCTCTTTATTCCAGATCAAGGCTTTCCACTCCGGCCTTTTCCATCATCTTCTCTCTGCACGAAAGCACAATCCCGTCAATTTCATCCAGATGATGAAGCATTCGTTTCTCGAATCCATGAATCGGAAGCAAAACTCCTATCTCATCAAATCCTTTTTGACGCTTCTCACCGGTATCCTGCCCATAATAAACTTCCACTCTCGGAGCCTGTCTCTGAATCTTCTGGAAAGTGTCCCATACAACCGCATAGGCCTGTGCTTCTGTCAGTCCAAGCTTTCTGGTATCCGGTAATGCATATAACGCCATCACTCCACGCTTCTTGTTCTCTTTTTTCTCCTGAATCTGCATGCCCTCTGTATAGGAACGAACTATGTCATATCCGTCAGCAAGATACAGTTTTGATCTCGGTGCACATTGATGTTGCCTGTATGTCTCATGGAACTTTTCATATTCACGAGCTGTTACTTCCCTTTTCTTACTCTCCAGAAGTTTTCCCTCTACATCAGTCAGGAGAACCGGATTCTCTCCTGATTTTCCATGAAATTTCTTTGGAATCAGATATGCGTCCCGAAGCAGATCAAACATACTTCCTCCGCACAATTCAAGTAGCAACGCGCTGACATCTCCATTTTTATACGCCTGGAGCAAGACCTCTGCAAAATGTCTGTCACCATCGTCATTTATTTCCTGATAATTCTCCAAATGCTCATAAAATACTTCATTTAACCGATCACAGGCCTCTTGAGACTCAAGAACCTTAGATATAACTCCTTCTACAGCTTCCTCACGTGGCAATACTGTCTGCATACTCACACTTCCTTTGTTATTTCTTGTTTTTCGCCTGTTAAAACAGAACAAAATCCTACTTATTAATATAGAAAGCGCCGGTTCTAAAGTCAAACCGGCGCATACTGTTTTATTCACATATCTGATATATATTTTCTACATAGGAATAGATTGAATCCATGATATCTTCTTAAAAAAATGCCTTATTTCAGAACTAACATTTTTTTGAACATCTCCGCCGTAATGCTTGGTGGAAATGTATGATTCTCAACCAGACAGATTTCTCTCTCCGGAATATTCTCCTTTAGTGGAATCTGACAGACCTTTCCTTCCTCGATCACTGGTCTTACGAACAGCTCCGGAAGGAATCCAATGCCCAGTCCATTCATAATAAGCGGCAACACCTGATCGATCGTCTCAACTTCCGTATCCGGAGATAGAACCAGATCATTCTCCAGGAAAAATTTGGAATAGAACTCATAGGTTGTGCTTCCCTGCCCAAGAGAAATCAACGGATTCTCAGTTAAGTCTTTCAGCCTTATTGGTTTTTCTTTCCCCTGAAAAGAATGATCTCCCACTGCAATTTCCTTAAAAGACATTAAAGAAGTACTTTTCAACGGCTTCTTTGCCTGAAGCGGCGTAGTCACAACTGCAAAGTCCGCCAGTCCGTTCTTGACGGACTCAACTGCCTCCGGCGTGGAATGATTCAGAAGTCTCAGCCGAACACCCGGATATTGCTTATGAAAGCGCCCCAGTATAGGAAGAAGTAAAAGATGAAGTGCAATCTCACTCGCACTGATCGTGATACTTCCGCTCTCCATGCTTCGCTCCATTGCAAGCTCCGCTTCAGCCGCATGAAGATGCTGATATGCAACAGAAACATGCTGATACAGCTTCTCTCCTTCCGCTGTAAGCGTAACTCCTCGATTAGATCTGACAAACAATTTACACCCAAGCTGATTCTCCAGATTATTCATAAAATGAGTAATATTCGGCTGGTTGCTCATCAATACTTTCGCCGCTTTAGAAAAGCTCTTATACATTGCTACATAATAAAAAATCCGGTAATAATCGTAAGTAATTTCCATAAGTCCCCCCTGAACTGACACTAATCTGTTACTCTCCACCTGCAGAGGTGGGAGTCAAACCACATCTGATAAATCATATAAGAAATGTATATCTGTCATAACAAATATGTATTTTTATTTCTTTGTTATTTATTATATACTGAATGACGAAAAAATCAAACACATTCATTTACGAGGGGCGATATCATGATCAAGCAAAACATTAAATTTCTCACAACCGGACAATTTCTCACTTTTTCACACACTTGTAAAAATCTTTCTTCGGATGTGCGCATCCAGGATCTTGAGAACCACAATCGCGTAGATATCAACGGAAAAGATCTTTCTGAGCTTGCCACGATCCAGCTTGGTCTTCCGTTTCTCCTCGTTATTCATGGAGAAGATGAAAAAATGGCCAGAAGAATGTTGAAGAAGTATTGTGCATAAAAATTGAGTTGCCGTTTACACTCTGTATAAGCAGCAACTCAACTCTTATTACTCTCCCCAGACTTCTTCTGCAATTTCTTTCACAAGCTTTAACTTTGCCCATTGTTCCTCTTCTGTCAGTTTGTTTCCGATTTCACAGGAAGCGAACCCACACTGTGGACTGAGATAAAGTCTGTCTAATGGGATATATTTTGCAGCTTCATGAATTCTCTTGATCACAACTTCTTTATCCTCAAGCTCAGGTGTCTTCGTTGTAATTAACCCTAATACCACTTTTTTATCCGGAGACACCTTTGCAAGCGGAGCAAATCCACCGGATCTTGCATCATCATACTCAAGGAATAATGCATCCACATTCTCTTTTGCAAAAACATAATCTGCTACGGAATCATACGGTCCACTTGTAAAGAATGTAGAGTGATAATTTCCTCTGCAGATGTGGGAAGTAATCACCATATCCTCCGGTTTTCCTTCCAGTGCAAGGTTATTCACTTCCAGAAGCTCTTTTTTCACATCTTCAATGTCCTGTCCGAGAAGTTTATATCTCTGCTTTGCCGCATCTCCTACAATTGCTCCCCAGGTACAGTCATCAAGCTGAAGATTTCTACATCCCGCTTCATAGAACTGGTGGATCACTTCCTGATAAGCAACTCCGATGTCATGGATCAGTTCCTTATTTGTCTCATAATATTTTCTCGTATTTTTGTAGTTGACCGGAATGATCATCTGCTGGAACATCTGCGCCGGCGCCGGAATCGTATATTTTGCAACTGTGTTCTCATCCTCAAACTGTTTCAGGAATTTGAAATGTTCTACAAACGGATGCGCCTTTGCCTTTATCTTTCCTGTCAGATAAGTATCTTCCAGTGATGCCAGCTCTCCATCAAACTGTACCCCGCTGCCGGTCTGTTCATGACCGACACCTTCAAATCCCCACATAAAATCCAGATGCCAGTAAGTTCTTCTGAACTCTCCGTCTGTGATCACATGAAATCCAAGCTCTTTCTGCTTTGCTACAACTTCTGTAACTGCTTTATCAATGATCTGATTCTTTTCTGCTTCGCTGATCTTTCCTTCCTGATAATCTGCATTCGCTTTCTTAACCTCTTCCGGTCTCAAAAAACTTCCCACAAAATCATATCTGCATGGTGTCTGATATTTGCTCATAAATTAATTCTCCTTTTATTTTTGTAAGTGATGTTTTATCTGCAATCATCTTATCATTCCATGCTTATTTTGAAAAATATATAAATTTATGCATTTGTCATAGTTTGAAGCTATGGTGAGTAACCCTCTATTATATTTATGGGCTATCACTCCACCCAGAAAACATAATCATCTTTTCTGGGTTTCGCCTCTTCTATTTCTTCATCCGGATATCCAAGTATACAGTGTCCGATACCTTCATACTCTCCTGTCACTCCAAGATCAGACAAAATCTGTTTTCCTTCTTCACTTTCAAACTCTTCCTTTGCACGATGAATCCAACAACTTCCAATTCCTTCTGTATGTGCTGCCAGCATCAGATTACCCATTACAAGACTTCCATCATACACATGTGTTGGCCAGTCTTTCTCTGCCAGTACAACCAATACCACAGGTGCTCCATAGAACGGATCAAATCCTTCGTCCCATCCACCAATCTTACGATTCATCTCTGAAAGTCTGTCTCGTAATTCTTTATTTGTCACTGCCAGAATAATAGATGCCTGGTGTCCTCTTCCATTTGCTGCATAAGTCCCCGCCTCTACAATTCGCTCGATTATGTCTCTTGGAATCATGTCAGTTTTATACTTGCGAACACTTCGTCTGTTGATCATTGCTTCTCTTGTTGTCTCTACTTGTTTCATTTTGGATTCCCTCCCTGTTGATTTCTTTCATTGATGTATTGTTTCTAATAAGAATACTACACCTATTATACATTATCAAGAATTGTATTTAACAAAAAGGGCGAAGCTTACACCTTACTGGTACAAATCTTCGCCTTTTCTTTCACTTTTTCAACTATATTCCTTTAACCCTTGATCAAATCACAAGAATCTCATCCTGCACCGGTCCGTACACTTTCGTTTCTCTCTCCGAAGTAATATGAACATCATATTCCAGTCTTACACCATACTTCTCTGTATACAGTCCCGGCTCTATGGAAAACATCGTCCCCGGAAGCAGACAGCGGTCATCATGTGTCTCATAATCATCCAGATTGGCACCAATTCCATGACATCTGTGACCGATATTATGTCCTGTCCGGTGCATCAGATACTGTGCGCATCCAAGCTGTTCGAACCGTTCTTTCAGCCTTCGATCCACTTCATATCCTCTGACTGTTTCTCCTGCATCTAATCTTGCCTGAATAAACTGTCTTGCCTCTTTACGCGCATCATATACAATCTGAAACCATTTTTTGTACTCCGGATCAATCTTTTCTCCGACATTCATGCACCAGGATACATCATAATATACCGCATCTTCCTCAGGGAGACGGCCGGCGATATCTATGATCAGACGGCTGCCTTCACAAATCTGCTTCGAACCATTTTCCTTCGGTTCATATCCCGGATCACAAGCATGCTCATCAATACCGAAAAACGGTGGTGAATCCATGTAGATATCCTCCTGCCCTGTCAGTTCCTGCATTTTCAGAAGCATCGCATACTCATCAATATAATTACCCACATCTATATTTTCTCTGATCCATGCAAACGTATCAGTAAGAATCTTGTGAATAATAATTCCCGCCTGTCTATGAGTCTCTATCTGATGTTCCGATAATACCGCGCCAAAATGCTGCATCAGATCTGCGCTTGTAACCGGCTTGATCCCATAAGTTCTAAGATACTCGATCAGGCCGGCATCCATAGAGCTGATCGTCGGAACATTTCCGCCTGGAGAGTACTGGCAGGCAATCTTCATGCCCGGCTTCAACAGCTCTGACAGCACTTTTTTCTGTCCTTCGATTCCATGATATAACATTTTCTCTCCCGGAAGGTGATCAAGCAGAAGCGGTTCAATTGCCGAAAGAACCTTGGTGGGTTCTCCCTGCGACGGAATCAGATAGAACAACCTTCTTGTACAGAAACGATTTCCAAGCTCAAGAAACTCTTTTGTGATAAAATCATGTCCCTGGAAATCTGTAAATAACCATCCGTCAAGTTTTGCTTCCTGCAATAACTTCTGTATCTTTGCAATATCCAACTTAATAATTCTCCTTTTTGATTATCAGGCATACATACTATGGCATTGACTTCCTATACTCATTGATTCCTTATGCTCCAAGAATTCTCTTGTAAGCCTTCTTCACCGGCACATACAGAATCGCAATTCCTACTACTGTAAATCCTGCATTGATGATCGTAGCCGGGATAGATGTGATCTCTGCCGCCAACGCTGCGCTCCAGGAACTGCCGAGAACGACCAGTTCAACGGTTGACCAGATAAAGTCTACGATAATGTTCGTAACTCCATAGATAGCCGCACAGAGGACCGCATAACCATATTCCTTCTTCGCATCTCCCTGCGCTTTTTTCTTCAGAGCCTGAAAGATCACGCCCACAAACAGACATTTGATGATCGTGCTGACGAACACATTCGGGATTGCCTGAATATAACCGTTCAATACATCAAATACGACAAGTCCGAGAACTCCTGCCACAGTTGACAGCTTAGGTCCAAGCATTAATACTGCAAGCATTACGAAAATGTGTCCGAAATGCAGAAATGGTGTTCCGACAGCCGCCGGAAGCGGAATACGGAAAGACTGGATTCCCAGATAAATAATAGCTGCAAAAAATGCAGTCATTACGATTTTCTTTGTGCTGATACTTTCGTTTTTCATATTTTGTAAATCTCCTGTTTGTTATCTCTTATGTTGAAGTCATGACCTGACAGCCAATGTTAGACTTGTAAATGAATTTCCCCAACATACCGCCTTATTATATCAGTACTCTGGTCTGTTAGATATATCCAGTTTTAATTTATTTGTACAAGCCAGTTTTATGGTTATATAACAAAGAATCCACATTCCTATTTTTTCTGTTTGCAGATGCTCTCCGCCAGGAAAAGCACCGCATAAAAAAGAAAACGTCCCCTGGGGGAATCCCCAGAGAACGTTTTCTTCCAACTTATATTCTTAATATCATCCATATATGGATGACAAAAGTATTACAGAAGTCCTCCGATAGAAAGGAACAGTGGAGCGAATACAAGTGATACAACTGTCATAAGTTTGATCAGGATGTTGATAGACGGACCTGATGTATCCTTGAACGGATCTCCTACAGTATCTCCAACAACGGCTGCCTTATGAGCCTCACTACCTTTTCCGCCGTGGTTTCCTTCTTCGATATACTTCTTAGCGTTATCCCATGCACCACCTGCATTTGACATGAAGATCGCCATAAGAACTCCTGTTACGAGGGATCCTGAGAGAAGTCCGCCAAGAGCGTCAACTCCAAGAAGAACACCTACTACTACAGGAACGATAACTGCCATCAGACCTGGAAGAAGCATCTCGTGAAGTGCTGCTGTTGTAGAAATACCAACGCATGACTTGTAGTCAGGTTTCTCTTCACCTTTCATGATGCCTGGTTTCTCACGGAACTGACGTCTAACTTCCTCGATCATTGAATATGCAGCCTTAGATACAGACTCCATAGTGAATGCTGAGAAGAGGAATGTAAGCATACCACCGATAAAGATACCGATGATTACTTTGTAGTCAAGAAGGTTGATGGATTTCAGACCTACTGTCTCTGCATAAGATACGAACAGCGCAAGAGCTGTAAGTGCTGCAGAACCGATAGCAAATCCTTTACCCATAGCTGCTGTTGTATTACCTACAGAGTCAAGCTTGTCTGTGATGTCACGAACGGACTCATCAAGACCGGACATCTCTGCGATACCACCAGCGTTGTCTGCGATCGGACCATATGCATCAACTGCAACAGTGATTCCTGTTGTAGAAAGCATACCAACTGCTGCAAGAGCAATTCCATACAGACCAAATACATTATAAGAAACAAAAATACCAACACAGATCAGAAGCAGCGGGATAGCTGTTGATTTCATACCAACTGCAAGACCACTGATGATTGTTGTAGCTGCACCTGTCTCAGACTGCTCTCCGATTCCTTTAACCGGTTTGTAATCTGCTGATGTGTAGTACTCTGTGATGTTACCAATGATAACACCAACAATCAGACCAGCGATAACTGCGATTGCTGCGTTCATGTTTCCGAAAAGCACCCAGCTAAGTGCTAAAGAAGCAATGATTACGATTGCTGAAGAAGCATAGCTTCCTTTTGTAAGAGCTTTCTGAGGATTTGTGTTCTCTCCGCCTCTTACGAAGAATGTTCCAAGGATAGAAGCGATCAGACCACATCCTGCGATTGCAAGTGGGAATAATACTCCTGAAACTTCGCTTACTGCAACACCAAGTGTCAGTGCTGAGATCAGAGATCCACAGTAAGACTCGAAAAGGTCAGCTCCCATACCTGCTACGTCACCTACGTTATCTCCAACGTTGTCAGCAATAACAGCCGGGTTACGCGGATCATCTTCCGGGATACCTGCTTCTACTTTACCTACAAGGTCAGCTCCAACGTCTGCTGCCTTTGTATAGATACCACCACCAACACGTGCAAACAATGCGATGGAAGAAGCACCAAGGCTGAATCCGAATAATACATCTACATTCTTAGTTACGATGTACACAAGGCTGACACCAAGTGCACCAAGTCCAGCAACACACATACCCATAACGGCACCACCTGAAAATGCGATGGAAAGAGCTTTGTTCATTCCGCTCTCTTTAGCTGCGTTAGCTGTTCTGACATTTGCCTTAGTAGCAACTGTCATTCCGCAGTAACCTGCGATTGTTGAGAACAGAGCACCTACTACGAAGCAAACTGCTGTTACCCAGTTACCTACTCCTAATCCGATCAGTACGAAAAGTACTACTACGAATACAATAAGGATCTTGTACTCTGCTGTCAGGAAAGCACGTGCACCATCTGCGATTGCACCGGCAATTTCCTTCATTCTTTCTGTTCCGGCATCCTGTCTGCTAACCTTTGCTGCAAGATACGCTGCAAAAAGAAGAGCAATGACAGCTGCAACTGGAACCAGATACATATAATTGTTCATTCTTAATTTTCCCTCCTGAATTTCAATATCATATGTTTGTATTACACTATATCACATTTTTTTAGCTTTTTAAAGAAAAATTTTATATTTATTTAACTCTCTTTACATAAAATAGTATTTTTTTCACATTTTTCTTTTCAAATTATATGATAATCTAAAAAATTTTTAGGTAATTTTTACCATCCTGTGTTGTTTTTTACGCTGTTACTTCTTATTAAATATAGTAGTATATAAGATTTCAATCTTATTTATAAAAAAAATTATTCAAAAAATCGTTCAATAATCATAAAAAATAATCTCCGGAAAAACAGTCGTTACTGCTTTTGGGAGATTATTTTTTTACTCAAGTATTATTCTACATCTTTCAATGCTTCGAGATCTTCTTCTCCTGTACGTACTTTTACTACTTTCTGCACGTTGTATACAAAGATCTTACCATCACCGACATGTCCTGTATACAGTGTCTTGGATGCTGTTTCGATGACTTTCTCAACCGGAATATTTCCAACGATAACTTCTACTTTTACCTTTGGAAGAACGGTTACGTCCATCTCAACTCCACGATATTTCTCGCCGGCACCTTTCTGGATACCGCATCCCATAACCTGGGTAACTGTCATTCCTGTAACACCAAGATTGTTCAACGCTGATTTCAGCCTGTCATACTTGGAAAGCTTTGCGATAATAACTACTTTATGCATTCCTGTATCTGCATCTACCGGTCCGGCTACAGGTGCAGCTGCTGCTCTCTGGATTGGAGATGCTGCGTCATAATCTGCTACACCAAGATCTGTGTTTTCATTTTCATTCATTGCACCTTCTGTAATATCCATGATGCTGAATCCTGCATATGCTGATGCAAGACCATGCTCCTTGGAATCCAGACCAACAATCTCTTCTTCCTCTGAAACACGAAGTCCAATTGTCATATCGATTACTTTGAAGATAATTGTCATTGTTACAACTGTCCAAGCAAGAACTGTTACTACACCAAGAAGCTGTGTTCCGAGAAGTCCGAATCCACCGCCGTAGAACAGACCTTTCAGTGTGCTTTCCGGCGCATTTGTTGTTGCAAAAAGACCAACTGCAATTGTTCCCCAGATACCATTTAAGCAATGAACTGCTACGGCACCAACCGGGTCATCTACATGCACTACATTATCACAGAACCAAACGCCAAATACTACGAGAACTCCTGCAACTGCTCCAATGATCAGTGCTCCTAATCCATCTGTCACATCACAAGGTGCTGTGATTGCTACCAGACCTGCGAGGGATGCATTCAGACACATAGACACATCTGGTTTTCCATAACGAAGCCATGTGAAGATCATACATACAACGGTTGCTGTTGCCGGTGCGATTGTTGTTGTCATAAAGATAGATGCAAGCTGTGGGCCTGTTGTTGCTGCCGCACCGTTGAATCCATACCATCCAAACCAGAGGATGAAACATCCAAGAGCACCTATTACAAGGTTGTGTCCTGGAAATGCGTGGACTTTTGTTACTTTTCCATTCTTATCTCTTGAGAATTTACCAATTCTGGCTCCTTCCATTGCAGCTCCAATAAATGCTGTTACTCCACCTACCATGTGGATTGCACAAGATCCTGCAAAATCATGGAAGCCAAGCTGTGAAAGCCATCCGCCTCCCCAGATCCAGTGTGCTTCGATTGGATATACAAGTGCTGATATAACTCCAGAATATACACAATATGAAAGGAACTTTGTTCTTTCTGCCATAGCTCCTGATACTATTGTTGCTGTTGTTGCACAGAATACTAAGTTAAATACAAAGCTTGAGAAATCAAAACTCTCATAAGCCGTAAATATATCAAATCCAGGTTTTCCAATAAAACCTGCTAAATCTTCACCAAGTAATAAACTAAAACCTATCACTATGAATACTACTGTACCTATACAGAAATCCATAAGATTCTTCATAATAATATTACCTGCGTTCTTAGCTCTTGTGAAGCCTGTTTCTACCATTGCAAATCCTGCCTGCATCCAGAATACCAGTGCAGCACCGATAAGGAACCAGATTCCAAATGTCTGCTCACTTATCAAGTTAGTTATCTGTTCTACTGCCATAATCTTTTCCTCCCTAATTCTTTTCTTGGAAGTCTAATGAAGTTGATCAGTTTTCATAAGACAACTGAAATACAGAATAACACATGAATTACCCGCGACGTAATAAAATAAAAAAAGACGTGCAACCACTTTATTTAATAAAGTAATCACACGCCTTTGTGTTATTTGTTTTTCAATTATGTTGTTTATTATACATATCTTTTTTAATATTTATTGAAAATCAGATAATTACATCTTCTTAGTTCCTTCAGAACTACTCTTACAGCTATGTATCTGAATATCAGTGTATTTTATTTTTGTATCTCAAAAAGAAAAATTGTATTTAAAAGTCTATAGAAGGGCTTTTAAATACAATTTTCTATCTATTTTCTACCGAAATCACTACTTTGTACAAACAAATAAGGGAGTATTATATTCCGTAAAAGAATAAGAACTTCCAATAATTGATTGGGAGAGTTTTTCATCTTACAAATGAAAATAGCATCGGTTCATTGTTTTAAAAGGTCCTTATCTTTTTCAAGAAGAATCAATTCTCTACTTGCATATAAATAATATTTGCAAAATAATTCTATGTATAGTCCTGAGGGTCAAAATAAAACAATCCCCTTGTTCTTACAGGAAAAACAAGGGGAACTGCTATTCTTTAATTTTATTTTCAGTTCTTCGGTCCGTTACCAAAATCAGGATTTTCTTTATCCATCCATACACGTTCGTCATGCAAAACCTGTGGATTCTTTGCATTTGTACCTTGATATGTATAACCTTGTGCTTTATATGCAGCGATAGTTATGTCATGTAACTGATCTGATTCCAAAGGCTCCATAACAGCAAATCTTCTAGGGATAGGATAAGAGTCACCCAATTGTTCGTCAAATTCCTTACGCGGTAAAATGGAACTATTCTTCATAGGAACACCAGAACGCATAATGTTAACATATTGATCAATCGGTGCATTAAAATAATGGAGATATTCTTGGATATACACTTTTTCCAAATCAGAAGCTTTATCTCCACTTAAATTATAAGCCTCTTTCTTAAGCAGTTCTGTCAGCCATTCCTCTTGCAGCTTAATGGAAACATCATGAGGGTCATTTACATAAGGACTGTCATAATAAGGTATATGATTCTGACCGGCAACATAATCATATCCTTTTACTGAAGCAGTGATACCGTCTGTAAAATACTCTTGGGCACTTTTTTGTCCATTCCAAGTAGCTCCCAACAGGGTGAATTCAGCCAAGAAGAAATTGGTTTCCGCTGCCGAAAAATACAGACCATACCAGCCATATTGTTGAGTGTCCTGAACCGGAGTAACATCCGGAGCATCCGGATAAGTATATGTCAACAAACCTTTTACCATTTCTTGATTCCGGTAAGTACACGGATAATAGCTTTTCTTGGCACCAGCTGCCGAGTACAAAACAAACAATTGTCCTGTGGGGTCAAAATAATCCTCGTATTTGTCCATCTGTCCTGCACCTATTTCTACAGGAAGACCATAATAACGTACCCAAGGTTCACCTGGGCCACCCCATTCTTTAAAGACTTTCTTTCCATTTTTAACCTCAGAAATTACATTCTTTTCTACAAAATCCGGCATTTCTCTTTTTTGATCAAAATAAGCCTGCACAACATTAGAATTGTAGTCATTCTTTTGGAAGAAATAAAGCAAACGCGGATCTTTGTTGTTTACCAAAAAGTCTATAAGATGTTGCGTACCTACTCCTACAGAAAAATCATTATTCCAATTGTTATCGAACTTACCCTTGTTATATACAAAGTCATCATCCGTAGTAGCAATTAAGCCAACAGGACTTTCTGCCACCTGTTTTACTATTTCAAAAGCACGGTTCCGGTCTTTGTTTATCAAACGGGCTGCAATTTTCAATTTCAAAGAATTGGCCAGTTTGCCCCATTTTTTCAAATCACCTTTATAAATAAAGTCCTGATTATTCAAAACATCTTTGATTTCGTTACTGCTCAGATAATTAATAGTCTGGTCCAGTTCTTTCAGCCATACTTCCAAAAGTTCCTCTTGAGTGTCATACTTAGGCAATAACAAAGGAGGATTGGTATATCTGGCTTGTTCTGCTTCTGTATATTGACGTGAGCCATATAGGTCGGCATCTTGGATACTTAAATAAACCAACAAAGGATTACAAAGATATTGGATATATTCATAAGTCGCTTTTTCCTCTTCAGGCAACTGGCTGATTTGATATCGAATCTCATTAGCATAACGAAGAACTTCGTTTACTTCATAACCACAACCATTGGCTTCATCAGTCGGACGATTTGAACGAGTTGTATTACCTCCTGATGAAACTGTTGTTTGCGACCAGGTAGAAAGATCATTAAATCCTCCAAACCACTGTGCATAATCTCCCGGTTGGAAAGAAGCCTCACATTTAGTGAACAGGAAACGAATATCAGGCTTTGTAATAGTAGACGGATCTGAATTTAATTCAGAGAATTCATCTACACAGGAAGTAAACATTACACTTCCTAAAAGCAGTGCGGCTGCTAAAGTTCTATATTTCATTGTTGATAATTCTTTTAAAGTTAACAATTAGAAATTGGCATTAATTGTAAATATGTAACTTGCCGTATAAGGCTCGAAACCACGAATACGGAACTCTGAAGCTGAATTAGAACGTACAGATTCCGGATTCAGGTTATTAGGTAATGAATTATACAGATATCCCAAATTACGTGCACTGAATGACAGGTTCAATCCTTTTGCACCCAGTTTGTGACTGATGCTATTAGGCAAACGATAATTTATAGTAATATTACGCAAAGCGATATAACTCAACTTGTGTACCCAAATGTCATCAATTGTCTGTGCTCCCCATGAATAATTATTTCCATACCATGAACCGGCATGAGTGGGTTCCAGTTTTCCTTCCTGTACCAGCTGTGCGTAAGACAGTCCGCTGACATCCATTTTTGTTCCATCCACCAAGGTTGCAATTGTTCCTTCTTTAAAAACACCTTCCGGAATCATACCATCAGTATATTGAATACCTTTGGAATCGGCATATTGACTAGTCCAAGTCATACCTCCATGTTCCGGGTCACGGTATTGCAAAGAGCTTTCTGTCCAACCGGCCTGAGTTCCGTATAAGTTACAGTAAGATGCCACCAAACCTCCAAAACGCATGTCCAGTCCGACATTCAAACTTAAATCTTTCCAAGTTAATGTTGTTGCTACAGATCCCAGAAAATCCGGTGTCATGTTGCCCACTACTTCCGCTGTTTTGCTTTGTGCTCTATATGCGCCTCTCCAGCTGTCATCCCACTCCAACAAAGGTACACCGTTTTCATTACGTGCCTGAGTGACATCTGACATCAACACACCATAAGACTCACCGACTTTTGCTACAGAGCCGATATGATAGTCGTATGCGTTTACATAACCGGACAATTCAATATAGTTGGCAACATTAGGATGTAAGGATACAATTTTACTTCTGTTTCGTGTATAAGTGAAGTCCAGATCCCACTGCCAGTCTTTAGTTTTGATAGGAGTAGTATTTAATGCGATTTCAATACCTGAGTTTTGGATATTACCAGCATTTACCAACTGTTGGGTAACACCGGAAATAGCAGGAACATTGATTTTCATAATCTGGTCTGTGGTATTTTCCTTATAATAAGTGAAATCCAAATTCAAACGATTATTAAAAGTACGGAAATCCAAACCTATTTCCCATGAATTCTTACGTTCCGGTTTAAGGTCGGCAATCTTCATCAGTTTGTCCAGTTCATTGGTATAGATATTGCCGTCATACATTTCCATTGTGGCAAAAGAATACGTCTGATTGACAGCGTATGGGTCTGTATCATTACCTACTTGTGCCCATGATGCACGAAGTTTTGCCAAGTTAATCCATGAAGGCATACTTTCGCGGAAAGTTTCATTAATCAACCATGAACCTGATACAGAAGGATAGAAGTATGAGTGATTACCTGTACGATTGGCATATACCAATGCAGAAGACCAGTCATTACGTCCTGTAACATCCAAATAGACTTGATTCTTCCATCCTAAATTTAAAGCAAAAATGGCAGAAATAATTCTTTTGCTGCCCGATATGGTCGATTCGCTCTTTTTAGTCTTTTTTGAGTTCTCCACGAACCATTCTCCAGGCACCACCATTCCTCCGTCAGTTGATACTTTTGAATGTTGGGAAGAGGTGTTGTAATACTCAAATCGTGCGAATCCACCGAGTGAAAAATCTTTTATCTGCTTGCTGGCAGTAAAAGTTCCCCCTACGGTAAATTGTTCTTTTATATCTTGCGTAATACCATAATATCCTCCTTCGTTTGCATAACCGGAACCTAATTGCTTATCTTCTATAGAAGTATAATAACGGTTCATATTAGCGTCTGCTTTAAACTTCAGCCAATCTGTCATCTTTACATTTACTTCAAATGTAGGACGAATAACAGTTTCCTTCCGTACATAATCGTAATTATCTACTTTGAAGAAATAATTTTTAGCGCTGGAAGGAACCGAACCATATTGGTCACCATAGCTGGTACTGGCAATACCACCATGCTCACCTAAATATTTGTTCCGGAAATAATCTACGTCAAATAGCGGGTTAATCACATTGGTATTTGCATTGACAAACAATTCACCCGCATTCAGTTGTGCATTGCGCGGTTTTGAGTTGGCAAAGCTAAAAGAAGCAGCAACATCCACCCAATCGTTCAACTTATGGCTAGCTTTCAACAACATGGAGTAACGTTCAAAAGTATTGTTTTCTGTTGTTGATTTGGCATTTTTATAAGATAAAGATGTATAAAATGATGTTTTTTCATTACCACCGCGAATAGAAACATTCGTGTTTGTATTGAATCCTAATTTATATAAATCCAGCATATTATTTTTACGTGGAGAATAGGTAGTCCATGTACCATCATAATTGCGGATTTGAGAGCCATCATATCTAGGACCAAAACCAAAGTTGGGTACTCCTACTAACGTATGTTCTCCATTCTGATTTACTGTAAACTGATGTTCATCCCACATACTTCCATTTTGGTCGGCATCAGATTGTCCCGGCATGTATCCTGGACCATATAAAGTTTGAATATCCGGAGTCTTGAAAGCATGGTCAATACCAAATGTTTGAGAAACGCTGATACCCAGCCCTTGTGTACCCTTACCGGATTTGGTGGTGATTACAACCGCACCATTCAAACCGCGGGAACCATACAATGCTGTTGCCGCAGCACCTTTCAATACTGATACAGTTTCAAAATCATCAGGATTTAAGTTTTTCAACTCATTACCATAGTCGCTGGCGTTGTTGGCACCTGCGTCCCAGTCTGCTGTCGTATTACCAGATACACCGTTATCCAGAATCACTCCATCCACCACATAGATAGGCTGGTTGTTGGAACTTAAGGTTGAAGCTCCACGAATCTGTATCTTGGTACCACCAAACAAACCACCATCTGATCCTGAGATTTCAACACCGGCTACTTTACCTTGCAATGCGGCTACCGGAGAAATGGTATTGGCAGCTTTTAATTCATCTCCCTTCACTTCAGTAACTGCATATCCCAAAGCTTTTTCTTCACGCTTCAATCCCAAAGCTGTAACCACAACTTCACCTAACTGTTGCGTATCATCTTTTAAAGTTACATCAATAGGCTGTCCGGTCCATTTTACTTCCTGTGTCTGATATCCTACAAAAGAAATAACAATGATATCTCCTTTTTTTACATTTGACAAAGAAAAATCACCGTCAAGTCCGGTAATAGTACCATTAGTCGTACCTTTTACTACTACAGATGCACCAATGACAGTTTCACCCGTAGCATCCTTGACAATTCCTGTACATGTACCACTTTGTTGTGTGATTTTCACATCGGTAACGCCGGGATTGGCGACCGCGTATGCTGCTCCGGTAGAGGCACCCATTAGGAACAGCAACATACTGACTGATTTTAGTCGTTTTAACATAGCTGTGATTTTTTAAGTTTATTGAAAATCAAGTAATTACATTTTCTTAGTTCCTTCAGAACTATGTTTTTCAATTTAATTTAGATTAACGGTGCAAATATATAACAATTTTAATATATATAAAGAATCTATTGAAAAATATTTTTAATATGCTCTGATTTTTAACGTTTGAGATATCAGGAGCCCCCTATTTAAAGAGAGAACCGATAACTTTCACAGAACTTTCTTGAAATGATTTATATTGTTTTTTCATCGAATATTTACCGTTTGTTTGGTAGTCGGTAGAAAACAGGTAACGCATATTGGGATAAGAACCAAAGGAAAACAGGTAATGCCAGTCCATGCCGTTGGTGTATTGCCAGAGAGAATATACCTTTTTTATATAGACAGTATTGCAGACAACAATCAAAAGATGAAAGGAAAGAAGGAATATGAAAGGAAGAACGGAAGAGGGAAAGAAGTCCAAACAAACTGTAGGCTGTAATTTTAAGTCCTTGAACTTGCCCATGTGACAACTTGCCCAAGGACAAGATTGTCCTTTGAGGAGATAGAAAAGTTGGAACATTCCTTGTCCTGCGGTGACAGAAACATTTCTGTTATCGCAGGACAAAGGAATTTACATTAATAAATAAGCGTACCTGAGATACACCAATAACTATTGCTTCCCCCTTCGGGAGCACCCTGTGGTATTTTTACGGTGATGCTGTGTTCACCCGCTTCCAGATCACCCAAATAGATGTATTCGGGATTGGTCACCGTACCCGGACACCAGTTGGAACGGCTCAAGTCGGAAGAGCTCAGTCCATTGGAGAAATTACCCGAACAAGGATTCCAGTTACGATAAGTTCCACAATCATCCCGCCAAGGTACGAAAGAGATCACCTTTTCACCGTCCAAATAGAGAGTATTCGGTTTCTGGTTGAACTCATCACCGCCTCCCCAACCGCCATGTCCCGTGGTGAGATAGTACAGACGGGCGTTCTTGGCAGGCTCCTTCAAGGTGAACTTTACGGTCAGAGAATCCTGACGCATGAAAATCGGATAAGGCTGTCCTGCCTGCTCCAGATAATTCACTGTATTGAACAGCGGAAGAGTATTATAAACCCGATGTTCTTCATCAGGATAATACTTCAGTTTCAACGACAGACGATGTCCTTTGGCATCCCAGTTGCCGATGTAAGCGCCAATCCAAGCTTCCCCTTCCAATTTTTCGGCCAGTGGAGTTACCTCCATTTTGTAAAGTACGGAGTCCACCCAGTCCTGTCCCTTCACCTTATTATAATTGAACTTGCGCACACCGAAACCGGTGAAGAAACGCATCAACTCTAAAGGCACATCATACTCCGCTGTGGAAATCAGCCCGTGGTAGTCCGTATTTTCCGAGCGGAAAGAGGGAACTTTCTTCAAATCACGTATGGCATCAAGAAAAGACAGCTGCTTGCCTTCCGGTATCAGAAAGACAGAACCGGTGCGGTCGTAAGCATCACCGTCCGAGTATTGGACAACTTCCGCAAAGACGGTACGATTCTTCACATAGTCGGGCAGCTTCACTTTCTTCAACAGGATGGTGCCGCCTCCGGCACTGTATTGTACGCCATCCTCCAGTACTTCGGGCAATTTAGCGTTGTTGAAGCAGATGCTCTGCTGGTCGAAGACCGGAATTGTGATAACTCCGCTTTGGTTGATGGTATATTGGTAGTCGGCCGCATCCATGCTTTCCCCCCACGACTGTGGCAACACATCCTTTCCTTTCTTCAGCGGGGTAATATGGGTGGCTTCCTGAATCATGTCACCGTTTCGCACGACTCTCAGTACCAATCCGTCAGGTACACCCACATTGGCTTGCGGAGTACCACGAAAAGGGATGTCGTTGGTATACCACACCTCGATGGTGTTGGAATTGATGGATGTGCGCAAAATTTTGCAGTTCATCCCTAAGTGTTTTCCTTCGCCCGTTTGCGTGAAACCTTTGCCGAATTCGAAGGGAGTGACCGCAGATATCACTTGTCCGTTAGGTAGTTCAGCCCTGCGGTATGCCTGCCGGGTAGTGTAGTCTATGTAACTGCCGGTTACAGGTGTCTTGTCTTCCGGGCGGGGATTGGGACGGTCGTTTTGCTCCGGCCATACGTTGGTCAATGATACGCGGTCACCGGACACGGTCATCAACAGATGCCCCGGCCGGGCTTTCCCTTTGTAATTCGATTGGTAGGTCACCTCGATACCTTGTGCATTCTTCACTTTTCCAGGGTAGTTCTGCGCGCAGACCGTCCCGGTGCTAAGCAGGAAGCACAAGCCGATTCCTACGTTTTTCAAGATGGTTCTTTTCATTTTTTCTTATTTTAAAGTATGATATAACAATTCGTTTTACATGAAACACAAAATTCTCCCTTCACCCTATCCGGCTCGTTACCAGCGATCTGCCGTGTAGGAACGTCCGTAATGCCCTTTAACCGGTATGTAGGCAGTGGCATTTTTGTAGCCCTCGCGTTGTAATGACGGATGGGCTCCTTGGGTCAGTGCCTGTAGGCGGCGGTATGCGGTAGAACGGGTCATTCCGCAGACCTGCTGCATCCGGGCGCAGGTGATACTGCGATGATCTTTAAAATATTCACTCAGCAGCCCGTCCACTTCGATAGGCGACAAGTCCACCGTGTGCACCTTGTATCGTTCTCTTACAAAATGTGCCCGGCTTATAATACTCTTCTTGAAACTTTTCTCAGGCTGGAAGTTGACTCCTGTTATCTGTACTGTGCCACGGGTCATCTTCTTAGGATTTTCACTTTCTGTGGAGCCGATACTGACAGAGAAATACCCTAATCCGTTGATATGGATTCGTTTGCCGTCACCTAATTTCTCGGACAGAATATCTATCAGTCCCTCTACCACTGCCGCCCAGTCCGAACGGCTCACTGAAGTATAAAGCGTAGCCTCGTGTATCAAGTCCTTCGAGTGGATGGTCTGCTTGTTGGTGTTTCTCACATGGTATTTTTTCTTTTCCCCGTCATTTGCCGGAGATTCATAGATATCAAATTTAATGTCTGACATAATGTACTATGTATTTGTTTTATTTATAGGATGTTATCGTGCAAACTTACAGAACATTCTGTTGCTTCACCTTAGTGAAGCGGCAGTTTCACCGTAAGCATTCGGCCTCGTGCGTGTTTCTCTCCAAGTTATAATAAAGTCAAAAGCCAGACGAAGCATGTCTGGCTTTTGACTTTATTATAGCTTTCCTGTTTATCCTTTCCAATTAAATGGCAGTAAATCGGTGTAATCGTTTTTCTCTTCTCTTTCTTTCTCCTGTACCCTAATCAGCACGTCCTGCATCCATAGTTTTGGGTTCACCTTATTTTCCCTACAGCATCCCATCAGTGAAAAGAAAATTGCCGCTGCATGTGCTGCCTCATGTGATCCGGAGAAAAGCGTATTTTTTCTGTTTAAAGTCAACGGCCTTATAGAACGCTCCACCGGATTATTGTCAATGCAGAACTGTGCGTCATTGACATATCCGGACAGTTGTTCAAAGCGTGTGTACATATAGAACATGGCCTTGGCAATAGGCGATTTATCGACCGTATGTCCATATTCCTCCTTGCACCATTTTTCCAGTTCTTTGATAATAGGGTACGATTTTTCCCGGCGAAGCTTTACCACCGCCTCCCCTTCCAGATGTTCCATTCTGATTTTCTCCTCCACGGCATACAGTCCGCCTATTTGTCCAAGTGCATGCCTTGCTCTGGGAGGGTCATTTCCTTCCGCTTCCACAAAGTTGCGCCTGACGTGCGCCCAGCAGCACAGATGCAACTTTCCGGGTAGCGTGTCGAACTTGTCATATACTGCAAAGCCGTCACTCTGTACCACCCGGACCTGTCCTGCCAGCAGTGTGTCTATTCCGCTGCTGCCACGGCCCTTGTGATATTCAAAGAAGGGGGTATGGAACCGGGGCAGATAGAAGTTCCACATATACCCGCGGTGAAGAGCACCGGGCCGGTCGCTTTCAAGTACGGGATGGGGTGTCTCATCGGCCATGACGTAATAGCTGTCCTTGACCAGTTCACGAAGTTCATTATAGATTGGTTCCAGACGCTGTGCGGCAGCCATCATCCAGTTACTTACGGTGGAAGGACTCAGATGGATTCCTTCACGCTCAAAGATATCCAGCTGTCTGTGCAGAGGCAGGTGGTCGTAATATTTGGCGGTAGCAATGTGGGCCAGTACACTTTCCGAGGCATTGCTGTGGGGATGTGCCATTACGGGCATGGGAGCGGTTATGATACGACCGTCGGCGAGCCGGTATTTAGGACGGATGATGCGTTTCACATAGAATCGGGCGGGGCTGACAGCATACTGTTCGCTCACTTCCTCTCCCAGCTTCGTCGCTCCCTCCAACGAAAGGCCTTCCGGCATGGGAATGATAATCTCCTCACGGGGAAGGGACGGGTCGATGGGCTTACGGGCGTGGGGAGTGATCTTTTTCGTGAAGCTTTTACGGAAACGATTGTAGCCATTCTCCGATGTGACGGATTTCCCAGCGGTTTTCTGTTCTTCCGCTACCGGGTCATTGACATCGGACGGAGACTCGAAACAGATGCTCAGCTGGCCGGCATCTTCGGGAAGATGACGTTTTTCACTGGATTTACCCCATAAACGGCGTGTCAAGTCAGCCAATTTCCATCTCAGATCGGCAATGACGGCTGTACAGGCCGAGATTTCTTCGACCTGGCGGGAATACTCCTGCAAAGAGGCTTCGTATTTTCTCTGAAGTTCCGCATGCTCCTTTTCAAGGCATTCATGTTCCTTGCGCAACTCTTCGTACTCTTCCAAAGTAAGGGTAATAACCGGTTCTTTCACTGTACATCCACTTTTTATTATGTGGCAAAGTTATCAAAATAAAACTGCACGGCTTATAGAATGGGGAATTACTTTTCAACTGTTTTCCGATACTTTTTAACAGTAAGCAGCTCATTCAGGCGATTCCAGGAAATTTGAAGAAAATCCTTCTTCCGTTCCTCCTTTTTCAAGAGGAAAGAACCGCGATTCAGACGACGGCATTCCAGACGGTATTC
>OMCD01000237.1_pt1 | contig 40575 bp, 29 predicted proteins | sample 1674171 | NCBI WGS metagenome assembly OMCD01 (sample SAMEA103958149, study PRJEB25191) | human gut metagenome | biome: human-associated habitat [ENVO:00009003]; feature: intestine environment [ENVO:2100002]; material: feces | place: Germany | collected 2013/2015
TAATTAATTGTTAATAAATAAAGATTTATAGAGCAATTCCATTTTAATGGAATTATTTTCGGCATAATATTTGAGGTATGAATTCCTACTTTTATCAAACAGTATTCCTTCATTTTTACTATTCAAAAGATGGATTATTTTAGATGCCAAACTATCAGATGATACATATGCATTTCTATTTGAATAGTGTAATTTTACCTTCAATTCATTAGAAACGGCCATTTCATTTAGCCCTGTAGTGTCTGTTGTAATGAAGGGCAATCCAAACATCATCATTTCAATTGCTGTATAAGAACATTGTTCATGCATTGATGGCAATACTCCAATATCAGATATTTGATAGATGTCAAACAATTCATCACGTTCTAAATATCCAAAGAAAATCATTTTACTCCAAACTTTATCCCCTAACTTTAGGCAGGTCTGAAAATCTCCATCACCCACAATAAGTAAACGACAATTTGCAATTTCTTCTAATATTTTTTTAAATGATTCTATCAAGAAATTTATCCCCTTTATCCTATTAAGTCTTCCAACAAATAAAATTAACTTCTCTTCACTTCCAAACATATACTTATTCCTCAACAATATTCTTCTTGCACCAGACAATCGAATATATTCATCACTTACAAAATTTTTCAGAACGACTATCTTATCTTCATTTACATGATAATATTTTTCTATTACATTCTTCGTAAATTCAGACAAACATATTACGCAATCTGCACAATCATAAAATAGTTTTTCTCTCAAAAACGATTTATATATATTCCTATCTATTACGGGTAAATCTTCCGGATTCTTTTTTAATATATTTTCAATAAAATAATCCAAATTTCCATCCAGTGCAAAGCACCATTGTTGATAATGAACAGTTAAAACAATCTGAATATTTGGATATTCATTCTTTATCAATTGCGCTAAACATAAATCATCTACATAGTTAAAATGGCATATAACATTTTTTTGCCCGAAAGACACATTTGCCTTCAATAAATACCAACATAGTTTTTCATATACATCAGCATTTTGGTCAATTCTAGGTATTTCATGCAAATAAAAAAGACCCGTATAGGTCATCTTATACTCTGCCTCTTCTGAATACAATTTTATAATATTTACAGTCACATTTTTTGTCTGATTAAAAGAACGTGCAATTTGGGCTATATATACACCTATTCCATAATTAGATGCAACACACTCTCTGTCAAATATATAAACATGTATCATCGCATCATTGTTTTAAGTCCATAACCTGCACATCCATTCACTAAACCTAAATCCCAAGTAGAAAAATCTTTCGGCTCTATTTTTTCTGAAATTAGAGATAAAATATTTAACGAATCACAAACATTCATTTTTCCTGCAACATCTCTCCATTCAGATAGATAACTATGATCAAAAGGTACATCTTTTCCATTACATACCGAAAATTCCATCCTAGACTGGATATAATAATATATGCCCATCAAACCTGTTTCTAGACTCAAATCCTTCACTCGTCTCAAGTCTCTCTCCATTATTTTTTCATCAATATCTGCAAGTATCTCATTTGGATCCCCTTTCATAAATCCATTTTGAATCAAATAATTAATTCCCCAGCCTATACCGCACAAACCAAATTCCATGTTAATTGGCAATGCCTTAGAAATGTTGTTAGCAATATCTTCTAATAGTTTTTCCGCAAAATCATCATACATTTCTATACCCGTATACCTTGCATAATGAGCAAAGAATAAAACGACACCCGTTTTCCCATGAAACAAGCCTACATCATCTAAACTACAAGAATGAAGTATTAAATGATTTACTATACGATTTAATAATATATTCTGCTCAAAACTCATTTAAACCTGTTTTCCAAATCAATTTCAAAATATCATTCTCGCCATACCTATTTTTGCTCCTCTCTGAAATAGGATAAATACCTCTTGCTCCTAAATAAATTTCACAATCTGCATCAAATACATTATTAAGTAATATTTTAGAATCAATCTCTGCCAGCATGTCTTCTAGAGTTCCTACAATAAACTCTCTTCGGTGTAGATAGGTAATTCCCCATCCAATGCCACATAATCCATCAGCCAAGTCAAGAGATAAATTATCCGGCAGCTCCATTACAGACTCTAATATCTCATCCGCAAATTGTTCATATAAAGCGTCCCTACTATAACGGCTGTATTCATAAAATATAATAGCCATGCCTAACCTGCCATTATATAATCCAGGGCTTTCTAGGGTTTCTGTTTTTAGTACGCCATAACGGAGAAGATCCTTTAGGATGTCCTTGTATTGAATGAATAACTCTTTCATATCATTCATTAATTGTAAAATGAGAAATTCGTATCCCAACTGCCCAAAAAGTAATGAGAACAATATGCTTCCTTTATTTTTTCATGGAAAGAGGAGGTTTTTCCTTGATAGATATATGCTCCCATATCATTTTTCGTCACAGGCGTTACTTTTGAATAAGGGAAAAGAGTAACCTCGTATCTTTTCTTCAAGATATTAAACACCCGTGATATCATCAATGGGCCTGTTGTATGCATCACTTTTTGTACCGGATAGTCCCGTTGCATCGCATCAGTAATTTCTTTTAATATCTCTATCCATCCTCTGCATCCTGGCTCAGAAACCATAAATGCGTTTCCTATTAGAGTGGATATACCCGGGTAGAAATTATGTTGTGGAGGCTCCTCGCCAAATCCTATCATCACGTCTTTTAATAATGGTTCGATTGGCTTGAAACATTCCGTATCCAAATCCGTATAGACTCTCCCATATACATATAATATCATATAGCGAATCGTGTCCCAACGTTGTACATTGTATGGAAAACTTCTATACAAGGAAAGATACTCCGGAAAATGTTTTTCTACCAACTCATCCATTTCCTCTCCGTTCCAAAGGTGATATTCCCAATCTGGATTCTGCTCTCGCCAAGTTCTTGCCAAGATTTGTAAGCGGGTGGGCATACATGGTTCTGTACGCCCCTCCCAGACTTGATGTATGATTTTAGGGATTGCCATATGCTTTATTTAATCTCGAATTCCCCTACTAGCCATCCTAGCTTATGGGTCAAGACTACTTGGTATGCGCCTGTTTCTATCCCGTCCAATGGAATGTTGATAATATCTCCTGTTTCTCTGGAAAGTATATTCTCATACATTATATTACCTGCATGATCCATGATGCGGATCGTTAGATCATTCAATGCTTCCGTAAATTCTACGTTTAATACATTCCCTTCTATAAATAATGTAGGAGGTAACGCCGTAATGGAGCGATAACGTTCATCATCCCACCTCCCTTGGGTGGGGATATCATCTCCATAAGCAAATGTAACGGAGAGAAATGATCCTAAAAGGATACATAAGGCTAACAAAGGTGTTTTCATAACGCTATTTTTATTTATTAGTATTGAAACTTTGATTTTGTGTAGGTAAAGATCTGTGAAAAAGCAATAGGAAAATGAACAAATATTGAACAGAGCTTGATCAATGTAAGAAGGTTTGTTCAATATTTGTTCATTTTCATGACTAATTATATGTATAGTTCTATAATTCAGATATATGTTTATCTAAACTTTTGGCATTTCCTTCTTGGCCGGTTAACTTTTTGTATAATCTTTTTCGATACACGGAGGCATTTTCCAGATTGAGCAGGATTGCGATCGCCCCAGGCTTTACTCCTATTTTGATTAGGTAGCAGATCTTTTTCTCGGACTCGTTTAAGGGTGCAGACTTTTGTAAACCTATCGCGAAGTTAGGGAAACATGCTTCTACCGCAACGAAAAGCTTGTTCCAATCGTCGTTTGTTGGAGTCCAAGATATGGGGGAGCGAAACCGTTCATACAATCGTCCTATCTGTAATTGCGCTAATTTCTCCTTCCTTGTTTCCTCTTGGTTTCTTAAATTGGAATTCTCTGTTTTGAGGATGGACATGTCTTGCTCCAGACTTTCTTTGATATGGGACAATTTCTCCAGTTGTTTGCACTTTAGCTCTAGCTGTTCACTTGTCTCTTTTAGTTGTTTTTCATTTTTTTGAGTTAGTTGCTGCTCTTTTATTTTATGTTCCTGTATATCACGTTGCAAACTATTTCTGACAGAGGATAAATCTTTTATCTCTTGCTCTTTTTTAAGGATTTGTTTCTCATTGTCTTTTAATTGTCGCAATGCGTTTTTTCGCTCCTGCCTATAACGGATGAACGTGAAAATGCCTCCTACTAGCAGAGCAAGGCAGCCTATTATGGATAAAATATAAAAGAACTTCTGTTGGGAGGCGTAGAGCCGTGCTTCCCATAATTCCCGTTCGATTTCGTTATAAGAATAAAGTGCTTGTGTATTTCGTATGGATTCGGCCCGCTTTTCCTTTTCTATGGAATCCCGTAGCGGCTCGTATCTATTGGATAATGATGCGGCTAGCTCCCATTGCTTTTGAACGAAGGCGATTTCTTTTAACTGGAAAAGTCCTCCGGCACGTGTCTTAGGCAAAGGTGCGGAATCTGCGCATGCTTGTAGGTAGAAACGAGCTGAGTCAATTTGACAGTTTTTTTTATAAAGTTCACCAAGCACCAGGTATACGGGATATTTGGCTTGTGGTTTCACTATATTTTGTAAAGATGTCTGTAATAATCCATGTGCTTCTTCCAAGCGTTGTTCTTCTATATAAAGGCCGGCCAATTCCGTATAAACGGAAGGGAGGATGTTCTTTCCCATTAAGGCGATCGCTTTTTGGTTACAGATGATCGCACTGTCTTGATATCCCAGCATCAAGAAGGTTCGGCCTAAGTCCCGTAACGCAAATACTTGCCCCATTGAGTCTTTTAGCGTACGGAAATCCTCAACGGCCTTTTTCTGAAAGGGTAACGCTTTGTCGTAAACTGTTTGGTAGGTATAGAGCATACCTATATTATTATTGATTCTGCCGAGTAACGCATAGTCCTTAATCTGTTCCTCTTCTCTCAATGCCTTGAGATAATATTCCTGTGCCTTTAGGGGCTGATTTAAGTCTTGGTTGATCCGCCCCTTATAGAACCAAGCTTTCGCTTTTCGTTCCAGATCGTCTGTTTCCTCATAATAATCCGTCGCGATCGTGATCAGTGAGTCGGTTTCATGCTCCACAAAAGTCTTGTCTTCCGCTTCCGTCAGCAGCAAATAATAATGTGCCTTATCTTTTCGGGATAGGTTTTCTTTGTTCTCTATTTGTTCAAGGAGCATTAAGGCGCTATCCGGATGTTGGGGCATAAGGTTCTCTATTTTTCGGAAGTCTATGGTTTGATGGCCCATTCCATCGCAAGAGATCCATATAATAGGTATTAGAATTAACAGGAAAACAATGTTTTTCTTCATCTGCGTATTATTTGTTGGCGATAAAGATAATACAAAAAGGCGAGGATATTCCGGCTGGAGAGTCCGACTTTTTTGAACGGTTTTTATCTCTGTCGTAAATGTATTGAATAACAGGTTGTTGCGCTAGTAGTAAACTGTCTGTTTATGGCTTGTCAAATGAATAACTTACGGCTTGTCAAGTGAATAACTTACGAGTAGGGGTAGCCGTCAGTTAACGGCTTGGGAAGTGATCAGTTATTCACTAGAGAAGCCTTTTTGAGGGAGAAGATATACTTAGATGCCACTTGAAGTATATCTTCTCCGGGCATAGGATATATACTTCATCGGCAAAGTGAGTATATATGGATAAAAGCAGGCTTTTTACCTTACCAGCCACTTCTCAATATTGCGGGTTTCAGAGGAGAAGTTCACGCCGATCTTGAAGACCTCCCGGTCGTCTCCGGCGAAGGGTAGGGCGTAGCCTTTCTCCTCGATCTGCCGCAGGGCCTCCTCGGCGGTTCCGTTGAGCTTGAACTCCATGATATATACATAGCGATCGGTTTGCAAGACGAGGTCTATACGCCCGTTCGAGGTATGGTACTCCACTTGCGTGTACAGGCCGACCAGCTTGAAGACGATGAAGAGGACGTTCCGGTAATGCAGCTCCGTGTCTCGTTCCGGCTTTTGCCCGGCGATCACCTCGTAGGGTGTGTCGGCGAAGAAGCTTTGGAGGCGGTGGAAGAAGGCGTCGTAATTGCCAGACCGTATCTCCCGTACGAACTGTCCGATCTCGAAGGGGGTCTTAGAGGCTTGTATGCTCGTATAGAAAGGAAGTAGGTATTTGACGAAACCTTCTTCCACCTCCTTGTTCGGGAACCCCAGTCGATAAATGCCAAACTCAGGATCATAGCCCTTGATGGTCAGGTATCCGCTTTGGTAGATGACGGGTATGGGATTGTTCGAGGCGGAGTCGATGCAGTTGAGCACGTCGGCGTCAGTCTCCGTGTTGGCCATCTCGTAGAGGTCGTAATGGGTGTGCTTGAGCAGCTCCACGAGGTAGGAGGGTGTTCCGGTCTCGAACCAGTAGTCTCCGAATTCCATCTTAGCGAAGGTATTCAATAGGCTGAATGGATTGTATATACCCTCGGACTTGGCAGTGAAATGGTATCCGTCATAGCGTTGCTTGAGTTTTAGGCAGGTTTCCTCGTAGGTCGTCATTTGGGTATCAGCCAGTTCCTTCACTTCGTCATCCAGATAGGCATGTATCTCTTTCTCTGTGATGCCGCATATCTCGACGTACCGATTATCCATCGACAGGTCCATGAGGTTGTTGAGGTCGCTGAATACGCTTACCTTGCCGAACTTGGTCACGCCGGTCAGGAACGCTAGGCGGATATATCCGTCCATGCTCTTCAGAACGCCGTAAAACGCTTTCAGTATAGAGCGGTAGGTCTCCTGTAACTCCGGATTCCCGATCGCCTGTAGCAAAGGCTTGTCATACTCGTCTACCAGTATGACCACTCTCCGTCCTGTTCTCTCATAGGCACGGCGTATCACGCCGGTGAAACGATCGGATGGTGTTATCTCTCTCTCGTCTTTCCCCCACAGGTCTTCCCAAAGGTTCAGATAACGTCGTAATATACTCTCTAATGCCCCAGGGTCAGAATATCTCTCCGCATTTAAATCCAAATGTAAGATGGGGTATCTTATCCAGTCTTTTTCCAATTTCTCCATTGCCAGTCCCTCGAACAGCTCCTTCTTTCCTTGGAAATAGGCCTCCAGCGTAGACAGCAGCAAGCTTTTCCCGAAGCGTCGGGGGCGGCTGAGGAAATAATATCGTCCGGTTGTTACTAATTGGTAGATTAGGGCGGTCTTATCAATATAGAGATAACCATCTTTGCGAAGGCTCTCGAAGTTCTGTATGCCGATGGGATAAATTGTCTGGTTCATATCGTCCTATATTTTATGCGACTTATAAGCAAAGTTACATAAAATATAGGAGAGGAACCGTATCTTTAGAAGTAAATTTTCAACAATAATATCTTACTATGAAGTCGATTTATAATTCACTGATAGTAAGATGGATAAATATGCTTGTCGAATTTCCGTAAAAACACGTACATGTTTTCACGGATTCACGTACGTGTTTTTGGGAATTCACGTACGTGTTTTCCGAAAAACATGTACGAATAAAAAACAAGTCTGGAAAAATAGACAATAAGTAAGAAGTTTTTATTCCTTATACTTAGCCACCATAATCACGGGGTTGGATTCCTCATTCAATCCCGCTGCGATCTCATTCAAGCGGCCTTTCAGCTTACCTTTCCCGTAGGCTTCCACCAACTCATTGGCTTCTAGTTTCTTTATGAAAGCGATCCCATCGTTATTGATGATCTTTAGTATTCCATGTTCGTACCACATATTAACGGGTGTCTGATCTACGAAATCGTTATTATATACGACACACTCAAAGATAGCGTCCTCTTGTTTATCATATACCAAGTCGGTTCTGGGGAATCCGGTTTCTTTCTCAAAATCCCATTGTTTCTTTGTTGTTTGCATGAAATAATACCGGTCGGTAAGAATACTTGGATAAAGAAATACTTCCGGGGCCATAGTGCGGATAGGTGGAGTCCTTACGATAAAGGGTTTGATAGAGTGATCTTGCGAATAACTATAAATCGTATCTGTAGATGGCTCTACTAAGACCCAACTTCCATTTTGGGAAATTAATTCGATATTACGAGGTCCCGCAGCCCAACCTCCTTTCGATAAAAACGGTGATATCTTATGCTCATAAGGGAGTTCGATTTCCTTGACAATGCTTCCGTCTTGTTTGGACAGGAGCCAAAATGCGCTTTTTCTCAGCTTTTTATAATTGCCAATCTCATCGTAGCAGATTAAGTTGTCTTGATCGAAATTGTATATCTTCCCGCTATTGAAATTAAAATCTTTATCGTACTTTAAAGTTCGCTTAAAGTTTCCGGACAGGTCGTATATGATAAACTGGCTCGAATAGTAGTTGTTGATAAACAGCTCACCTTTCTCCTCATCGAGGGCAATAGACCCGATATTCGTGTATTCTTGGCTACCTTGGCCGCTGCGGTTGATTTTTCTCTGGCCTTTTCCGGTCCGGTCGAAGATAAATATATCTCCGTCTTGTCCGTTCTTGTTTCTAAGGATTATGAGATTTTTGCCGATGGCTTGCATGCTGGCTGAGGTTATGAACTCCTCATTCGTTTCTAATGGGATGTATTCCACATCCAAAAAGTCTTGAAGAATCAGTTCCTTCTTCGGATAATTTGCCGTGATATCCACGGTTAAAAAGTCGTTAGCCGGTTGCTTGCCACTTTCGCATCCCGTTATCAGGAACAGGATCATCGCAGAGATTGTGAGTATAAGTTTCATGGTAGTATGTTTTTAAAGGTGTCCCTTTAGCAAACATATGCTTTTCTCACAGTCAGAAAAATATTTTATACATCTATTTTCGTGAATGTGTTGTTTAACATTATCTTTGCAAGTCAATGAACGTGAATATGGAAGATGATTTTGATATAAGGGATGCCCGGATGCCGGAAAACGAGCGAGAGTACGAGAACGTGCTTCGGCCGCTTTCGCTCCGTGACTTCAGCGGACAGGCGAAGGTGGTGGAGAACCTGAAGGTGTTCGTCATGGCTGCCCGCATGCGTAAGGAGGCGCTGGATCATGTGCTTTTGCATGGACCTCCCGGGTTGGGAAAGACGACGTTGTCGAATATTATAGCGAACGAGTTGGGGGTTGGTTTCAAGGTCACGTCGGGGCCGGTGCTGGATAAGCCGGGAGATCTGGCCGGGGTATTGACCTCGCTGGAGAAGAACGACGTGCTTTTTATCGATGAGATTCACCGGTTGAGCCCGATCGTGGAGGAATACCTATATTCCGCTATGGAGGATTACCGGATCGATATCGTGATCGATAAGGGACCGAGCGCTCGCTCGATACAGATCGATTTGGCTCCGTTTACATTGATTGGCGCTACGACCCGTAGCGGCTTGCTAACTAGTCCGCTGCGTGCCCGTTTCGGTATCAATATGCACTTGGAGTATTATGATATGGAGACGCTGACGAAGATCGTGCTCCGTAGTGCTAATATCTTGAATGTAAAATGTGAGTTGAACGCCGCTAGGGAGATCGCTTCCCGTAGCCGGGGTACGCCTCGTATCGCCAACGCTTTATTGCGCCGTGTGCGTGATTTCGCTCAAGTGAAGGGGAACGGAGATATCGATAAGGCGATCGCTTGCTTCTCTCTGGAGGCGTTGAATATAGACCGGTATGGCTTGGATCAGATCGATAATAAGTTGCTGACGACGATCATTGATAAATTCCAGGGAGGCCCGGTCGGATTAACGACGATCGCCACGGCTTTGGGCGAGGACCCCGGAACGCTAGAAGAAGTGTACGAGCCTTTCTTGATCAAAGAGGGCTTTATCAAACGCACGCCCCGTGGCCGTGAGGTCACCGATTTAGCTTATACCCATCTGGGACGTAGCCGGGTGGGGGAACAAGGTTCTTTATTTGATTAGACAGATACGATATGGCAGGAGGAATGAAGCGGCTCGCTAAAGAGACAGCCGTTTATGGATTGAGTAGTATAGTGGGGCGTTTCCTGAATTGGATGTTGGTGCCGATGTACACACGTGTGTTGGCCGGAACAGGGGATTATGGGATCGTGACGAATTTATATGGTTGGACAGCCCTGTTGCTGGTCTTGCTTACTTATGGCATGGAGACGGGGTTCTTCCGTTTCATCAATAAGAAAGAGGAGCAAGAGCCGATGCGGGTGTATGCTTCCGTGCTGTATTGCTTGCTGGGAAGTTCGGCGCTGTTTAGCGTAGCGGTTTTCGCCTTGTTACCATCTATTAGTGCCGGCTTGGGATATGGCGACCATCCGGAGTATATCGGGATGATGGCGGGTATCGTGGCGGTAGACGCTTTTTGTTGCATTCCGTTCGCTTATCTTCGGTATAAGGGGAAAGCATGGCGTTTCGCCGGGATTAAGTTGCTGAGTATTTTCTTGAATATTATCTTGAATATATTCTTCTTGATCACTTGTCCGTGGTTGCATTCGCACTATCCGGAGGCGATAAGCTGGTTCTATCGTCCGGATTATGGGGTAGGCTATGTATTCGTGGCGAACGTATTTACGACACTGATAACCTTATTGCTTTTGATCCCGGATATCTTGCCGGGCATACGGGCGAAAGTAGACGGAACGGTATTGAAACAAATCTTGCGTTATTCCTTCCCGATCCTCATTCTAGGTATTGCCGGTATCTTTAACCAGACGGCAGATAAGATCCTGTTTCCATTCTTGTTTGATGATAAGGAGTACGCGAACGAGCAATTGGGTATATACGGCGCATGCTTCAAGATCGCCGTGGTGATGGTGATGTTCACGCAGGCTTTCCGGTATGCCTATGAGCCGTTTATTTTCGCTAAAAACAAGAGCGATGATAATAAGAAAGCCTACTCGGAAGCGATGAAATATTTCATCATATTCGCCTTGTTTATCTTCCTCGGGGTAATGTTCTATATCGATATCTTGAAGTACTTTGTCGGGCCGGCCTATTATCCCGGATTACGGGTGGTGCCGATCGTGATGCTGGGCGAGTTGTTCTTCGGTATTTATTTCAACCTCTCCTTATGGTATAAGCTGATCGACCAGACACGATGGGGCGCCTATTTCTCCACGATCGGATGTGTGGCCACGGTCTCTATCATCTTGCTGTTCGGTCCCTCGCAGGGTTATATGGCTTGTGCGTGGGCATCGTTCTTTTGTAATTTATTGATGATGCTTTTATCCTATTTTGTAGGACAAAAGAAATTCCCGATCGAGTACGACTTGAAATCCGCGTTTCTTTATTTCGGAGTGGCGACGGTGTTATACGTGGCAGGCATGGCACTGCCGATACAGTCTGAATGGCTCCGGTTGGGATACCGCACGATCTTATTAGGCGTATTCATCGCATTTATGGTTAAAAGGGATTTACCTTTACGAGAACTCCCGTACGTAGGACGTTTCTTCCGTTAATCGGTAGGTTCGGAGGGCTTGGACGGCGTGGCGATTGGCATCGTGATAACGAAGCGTGAGCCTTTCGTATAAGACGGATCTGTCTTTATCTTACCGTTTAGCCGGTTAACGATCAAGCGACATAGGTAAAGCCCCAGGCCAGAGCCGGGAATGAAATCATTGGTCTTCGTGAAACGCTCGAATATCCATTCCTGTTTGTCTTGAGGGATGCCGCAACCCGTATCTGTTACCGACAAGGTCACTAAATTGGCTCCGCTATCCAGATGGTATGAAAGCGTGATGCTTCCTTTCTCCGTGAATTTATTCGCGTTTGCCAGCAGATGCGAGATGATCAAACTGAAATAAGCACGGTTGGTCAAGATCATATCATTCTCCTTATCGCCTTCCACCACATAATTGATCTCCGGCTTCTCTTGATATTTCTTTACCTGTTGCATCTCATGTAAACAAAGCTCATGGATTCGTGTGGGAACAAGAGGAAGGGAATCATTGCCGCTATCGAGCTGGGCGATCTCAAGGAGATTGTTCAGCATGGAAGTCAAGTGGTAGCAGTTTTCATAGATAATACGGCTGAAAGCCTGTTTCTCGTCCATGGAGATATCGTCGTTGGTGATGAGTTCCGAGAAACCGTTGATTGCGTTTAAGGGAGTCCGTATCTCATGCGACATATTCCGGATGAAGGCGGTCTTCATCTCCTCGCTTTCTTGTGCTTTCTGGTTCGCTATCAAGACCAGCTCGTTAGACTTCTGCAATGCCCGATAGAGGGATCTCATTTTGCCTAGCCGGAAAAAGATATAGAACACGGCGCATAAAGCTAGAAGCAATAAGGATATATACAGGTAATTCTCTTTCTTGCTTTCCTGTAATTCCAGTTCCAATGATTTCTTCTCGATCACCAACTCGTTCGCCCCTTTCTCGATCTCCAGATTTTCCATTTTCTTCCTGAGTTCTTGCATACGTAAGGTGTCTAGCAATACAGCGTATTCCTTGGATGTCTCATAGGCTTCCTTGTACATCCGGAGGCTGTCGTAAGCAGCAGCTTTCGCGGACACATAAGCGATTACATGTTCCTTGTAAAGCGGTATCTGTTTGGAGAAATTGATCAAAGAGTCGCTGAACTCAATGAATTTCTTATAGTCCTTAATACCTAGGTAATAATTCGATGAGGTGTAGTAGAGCTCATACTCCGGGGCGGCGCTAGCTGATTCCGGATAAGTTTTCAACAGATTCATGAACTCACGGTAATAGGAGGTCGCCAAATCTTTTCCGATAGCCTCGGCGCTAATGGCAAGGTTTGAATAAGCGCTTAATAAATGGCGTTTGTTGATCGCGTAAGGACGTTTCCTCATCTCCGGGATATTAGAGTAGCCCAAGATCGTGTTTAGGTAACGGGTAGCATATTGTCCTCGTTCTTGAGGGTCACTAGCATAAGCGCATAGCATGAAATAGGTGTTAGGCAAGAAATTGTACGCATATCGTAGGGGCAGTTTTTCCGCCTCGGCCAGAACATTATCGAAATATTCTTTCCCTTGCTTGAAGTCCTCCTGAAGCATGTTCTCCTCCATGACGCTGTTGCTGACAGCCATACCAAGTACATAATTACAGGCTATTTTCTCATAGGGAGACAATTTGTCGGGTTCCTCCAGCTTGAATAGGCAATTCATGAGGACTTTCCTTCTCGGTTCACCGGATGTGTAGAATATGACGCGCGTATCTTGGATCATTTTCATGAACGATACGAGGCTGGTTCTGGCTTCTCCTTTTAGCTCCTGCTCGGCTTTGGCGATATAGACATTTGCGCTATCGGTTTGGTCCGTGTTGATATAATGCCGGAGAATCTCGGTCAATGCCGCTTCCTTATAGTAATTGTCATTCGCTTTTAAGGCTTCCTGATAGAGTTGTTTAGCGTTTACTAATATGTCATCGTTTCGTGAGATGTCCATTAAATTGGTAAGGATTTCCAATCTTGAGCGTTCGGAGGTTGCTTTTTGCAAGGCGTTTTTGAGTGAGTCTGGTGTGGTCGTTTGAGATGAAACGACAAAGGACATAAACAATAAGCATAAAAGCATTAGATATCGTTTCATACAAATAGGATCTCTTGTTGTTGTATTGTAAATGCAAATATACGTAATCTCACCATAAAAAAGCTATTAAATAGTTAGAAAAACAAACAATTGGAATATCTTTGCATAAATATGGGACAAGATTAATACCGCATGGAAAAAGGATTGCTACATAAACAGATTATGGATTTTTTTGTCCGTAATTTCGACGTCAGGCAGGACAAAGAGGATGAACTGGACACGATAGAATCTATTAAGAAGGGAGTCGAATTTAAGGGGACAAATTTATGGGTACTTATTTTCGCTACATTTGTGGCCTCTCTCGGATTGAATACGAACTCTACGGCCGTGATTATCGGCGCCATGCTGATCTCGCCGTTGATGGGACCGATCATGGGATTCGGCTTGGGATTGGGAATCTCCGATTTCGACTTGATCAAGCGATCGTTCCGTAATTTTGCCACGGCTACGGTCTTCAGCGTAATAACGTCTACCTTGTATTTTCTTATTTCACCGATCAGTGAGGCCCAAAGCGAGTTGCTTGCCCGTACGCAGCCCACGGTATACGACGTGTTGATCGCTTTCTTTGGCGGTCTGGCGGGAATTGTCGCTAGCTCTACGAAAAGCAAGGGAAACGTGATCCCGGGTGTGGCTATCGCTACGGCGTTGATGCCTCCGCTTTGTACGGCGGGATTCGGTTTGGCGAGTGGTAATTTATATTACTTTTTCGGCGCTTTCTATCTGTATTTTATCAATACGGTATTTATTAGCTTGGCTACTTATGTGGTGGTACGTTTATTGAAGTATCCGAAGAAAGTATTCCTTGATAAACAACGGGAAAAGATCGTGACCCGCTATGTCGGTATTATCGTATTCTTTACGATCGTACCCAGTCTTTTCTTGAGTTATAACTTGATCCGTAGCAGTTATTTTAATGAGAGGGTACGAACGTTCGTCACCGAAGAACTGAGTTTCCCGAATACGCAAATATTGAGTAAGGTGATTACGGATACAAGCGAGAAGAAAGAGGTAAAAGTGGTGTTGATCGGACAAACCGTACCGGACGAGATGATCGCGAACGCAAAAGCCAAGATGCCAAAATACGGATTGAAAAATGTCCATTTGATCGTACAGCAGGGCTTTGGCCAGGAAGCGACGGATATCAACGAGCTGAAGAGCCTGTTGATGCAGGATTTGTATAAGAATAGCGAAGAAGTGTTGCGTGTGCAAACCATCCAGATCGATTCTTTAAAACGGCAGGTTGACAAATATCAGAGTTATGGGCGTCTGACATCCGAGTTGATCCCGGAAATGAAAGTGTTGTTCCCCTTTGTGGTAGAGGCTTCTTGCTCGCATACCTATATCGTGAATACGGAGACGGCGAAACCGGATACGGTCATGCTGGTTTATCTGAAGAGTAAGACGAAGGTGAAAGAGGTTGAGCGTAAAAAGATTACAGAATGGTTGTCGGCCCGTGTCGAGGTAAAAAACATTAAGTTACTAATCGAATAATTTAGACTAATAAGAGAAGAATGAAGTTGATGAAAAGAGTGTGGGCGGCTTTGTTGCTTTTAGCCGCTTCCGGCCAGTTATATGCCGATGAGGGCATGTGGGTGCTGAAGGAATTGAATAAGCAGAATTTGGCGAGAATGGCCGAGTTGGGTTTTACCCCATCCTATGATCAGTTGTATAGTGAGACGGATCCTTGCGTGGCGAACGCCGTGGTAATCTTCGGTGGCGGATGCACGGGTATTACGGTTTCGGACGAGGGCTTGATCTTTACGAACCACCATTGTGGTTTCGGTTCTATCCAGCAATTGAGCAGCGTGGAACATGATTATTTGAAGGATGGTTTTGTATCCCAAAGCAAGCAAGAGGAGTTGCCGGTCCCGGGTTTGTCGGTGCGTTATCTGAAAGAGACGGTAGACGTCAGCGATCGTATTAACAGCCAGATCGCCGGTATAGAGGACGAGTTCCAGCGTTTATCCGCCGCCGATTCTATCGGTCGTGTGATTTGTGACTCTGTGGGTAATAGTGAGTTCCAGGCAGCCGACGTGGTTCCTTTCTATAACAATAACAAGTATTTCTTGGTCGTATATGACGTATTTCGTGACGTGCGCATGGTGTTCGCTCCGCCTAGCTCTATCGGTAAGTTCGGTGGGGATACGGACAACTGGATGTGGCCCCGCCATACCGGTGATTTTTCCGTGTTCCGTGTGTACGCCAACGCGGATAATAAACCGGCGGAATACAACGCGGATAATAAGCCTTATACCCCGAGATATGTAGCGGAGGTGTCTATGCAAGGTTATCAAGATAAGGATTATGCCATGACAATCGGTTTTCCGGGAAGCACGGATCGTTATTTGTGTTCTTGGGGCGTGCAACAGCGTATCGAGAATAGTAATAAGCCCCGTATCGAGGTGCGTGGCATCAAGCAGGGCATCTGGAAAGAGGCTATGTCGGCTAGCGACGCCGTACGTATCAAATATGCCTCCAAATATGCGGGAAGCTCCAATTATTGGAAGAACTCGATCGGTATGAATAAAGGATTGGCGAATCTAAACGTGATCGAACGTAAACGTGCGGAAGAGACGGCTTTTGCTGATTGGGTAGCGAAAGATCAAGCCCGGGGCGCTAAATATGGCGAGGTCTTGAATTTGTTGGAAAAAGGATATACCTCGACCAATAAGTATAGGGAGGCGTTGACCTATTTGAATGAGGCGTTTTCCAGTGGAGCGGAGATTATTCGTTTGGCTCGTATGGTGCAATCGGTGGATATAAACGGAGCTACTCCGGAAGAGATTACTGTCTTTTTAGAGGATCGTATCCAACCGTTCTTCAAGGATTACGAGCCGTCTTTGGATCAGAAGGTATTGGCCGCGATGATGAAGATCGCGAAAGAACGTGTATCTTCGGAGTTCTTGCCGGATATTTATACGAGCGTTGATAAGAAGTATAAAGGAAATTATGAGAAATATGCGGCGGATGTATTTAAGAAGACTTCCTTATTGTCGTACGACAAGATCGCCGAGATGTTGAGAAATCCGAAGCAATATGAGAAATTGAGAAAAGATCCGGCGGCGGAACTGAGCTTGTCCGTATTGGTGTCTATCTTCCAGTTACAGCAGTTGATGGGTGATGCGGAGTATGATATCGCTAAGGGAGAACGTTTGTATTTCGCGGGCTTGAAGGAGATGTATCCGGAGAAAGCTTTGTCTTCCGACGCTAATTTCACGATGCGTTTAAGCTATGGTTCTATCGGAGGGTATCGTCCTTATGATGCCGCATGGTACAATTATTACTCAACGGATAAAGGTATCCTAGAGAAAGAGGACCCGACGAGCGATGAGTTCTGGGTACAACCGGAGATACTGGATCTGGTTCGTAGCCGTGATTTCGGACCTTACGCGAATGAAAAAGGGGAATTGCAGCTGTGCTTCCTCTCGAACAATGATATCACTGGTGGTAATTCCGGTAGCCCGGTATTCGATAAAAACGCCCGTTTGATCGGACTTGCTTTCGACGGTAACTGGGAGGCGATGAGTGGTGATATCGCTTTTGAACCGGATTTGCAACGTTGCATCGGCGTAGATATCCGCTATGTCCTTTTCATGATCGATAAATGGGGTAAATGCCCAAGGTTGATTGAAGAGTTGAGGCTCGTTCGATGAGAGAAAAAAGAGATGGGCATCCATGATTTCCGCGGATGCCCATTCTAAGGAGCTAATAATGCCCATTGTAAGGTGCTTTGAATGCCTATTCTAATAACCTTACGATGGGCATTGTAATATCCTATACGATAGGGAAGTTCTAAATGCCTAATTTAGACTTGATTGCCTTTGGTATCGCATCCTTATGTACCATGATATAGATCGTCTTGGCACGGACAAAACTATCGGACATGTTCAAGTAGCCTCCGAATGTATTACGCTCGGTTCCCCAAGAGTTCTTCGTGATATAATATTTCGTTCCGTTCTGATCCTTGGCGATGCCGGTAAGGTGCATCAAATGGTCATCGGTCGTGACGAACGCCTCGAAGCCTTCTTGACGGACCTGCGGGGTGACGTTTACTTCCGGGAAAGGTTTCTCGAATTTGTAGACTTCCTCCAGACGTTCCTTCTCGTCCATTTTCTCGAAGCGGGCACGGTCGGTAGTCGAGTAATCTTCCACCTTCTTTACCTCCGGGTTGATCGCCACGCCATTCTTGAAAGAGAAGCCTTTCTCGCTCACGTCGCCATCCCAGCATACCGTGTAACCGTTATTCAACGCATAATCCGCTACTTCCATCATTTCATTCAATGGTAGGTTATACATTTGCGCATGCTCCCAGTTATCGGGAACCTCTACCTCGAATTTCTGGTAATACGGATGATGCGTGAAGCTTGTCAGCTCGATATAATCGTCCATATTCAACCCTAGGGAGGCGGCGAATGTCTTCGGGGTATATTCCTTGCCTTGATAGGTGAATTTCTCCGGAAGCTTGCCTAGGTAGGTATCGAATAGGTTATCGATTAGTTTGTAATATTCCGGGCTCCGTTTTTTCATATCCACGGCGGTCGTTGCGATCGCCTTGATGTATTTTACCATCTCGGCATGATTGTGCCGGTCGGAATCGTAGTTGATACCCGAGTACACCTCTTCCGGAACGATACCTACTTGGTTGAAAGCGTTCATGAAGGTGTGGGAAAGACTTCCTTGACCGATATTACCTCTGCCTTGGCGGACATAATTATCCTGCAACTGGTTCATGTATTTCTGGCGGACGATAAACATCTCAGAGAGATCGTACGTCCCTTTTCCCATACGGAGTAATTCCGACTCCATGAAAGAGGTCGTGGCGAAGCACCAGCAGGTTCCCGTGGATGCTTGATTCTTGACTGGCGTGGCGGGTACCTTTACTACATCCGTAAATTGGTAGCCTTGAGCGAATGTGCTCAAGGAACCTAACGCTAAGGCGCATGATAGAATGAATGTTCTCATTGTATATGAATTTAAGTTTATATTATTATTGTAGAGACGGGGTGTGCCTCGTCTCTACTATCGGATGTGGTGATTAGAAGCCTCTTTCGAATTGGGTCCAGAATGAGTCTCCCATTTCTCTCCAGCGTAGCATCGTGGCTCCGGCGAAATCGGCGGTATATCCGGTTAGGTATTCTTTTGCGGCCTCCTCACCTTGTTGGGTAAGAATCTCTTTGTAACGGCTCTCTACGAAAGGAAGTTCTGTCTGCCCTTTCTCCGTAAAATGGGCGATAGATGCTTTCATACGATCTTTAGTCGCTCCCCAACGTACGGTAGCGAGTTTATTGGCACGACGGAAAGCCCATACGGCGGCATCTTCCCGGTAACGGTGCTGTCCGCAAACCTTGAAGCAAGCCGGGAGATCTTTCGTCCCACAGAAGATGGGGATGCGGGGGCTTTGTCCGGGATTATCATAGGCCATCCAAACCACGCCGCCTACCGCATTGGGTAACCAGTCACGTAACTGGATCACGGTAGAGTAGGAGCATTGTGGTACGGCAACCAAACGGTAGCTTTTTACGGCGTCCGGTTTTAGCCCATTCAACATGTTCACCATATCCCGAGTCATCCAAGGATTGGCTACCGGACTGATAACCGTATCGGTCTCGTTACTATCTTTTTTCTTTACGGCTACTTTCAAGTTCTGGGTCATATCGTATTCCGTACCCTCGTACGTTTCGGAGAGGAGAGCCATCACATCCGTTACGGATACTTGCCGGTCCGGTTTTACGCTGATGGGAAGTTCTTCCGCGTCATACGATAAACGTAAGGAAGGCGCTAATTTATTCAATATAAAGAACTCACGGATACTGAATGATTTCAGTTCACCGGCATAGTTCCCACCGGCATACGCTTCCCAGAAACGGAACGGTTTCTTTCCGTCCCAGAAGCCCATGCGCTTGGCTACCTCGAATACGTTGGCGGAAGCCATGCAATTGTCCGTATCTTTCGGATCGACCTTAGAGATACGCGGGATATTCGCCGATACGCCTACATGATCGTCGGGGATACGGATCGCCGCCCATACGCCACCGATCTTATCCGGACCCTCGCCGAAGACCTCGAAATGCCATACCTCTTTCGGATCCGCTATCGTAAGGCACTCGCCCCAGTCGCCATATCCGTATTTCTCGATCAACTCGCCCATCACACGGATGGCATCACGGGCGGTCGTGCAACGTTGTAAGACGATTCGCTGAAGTTCCTCGATCATGAACATACCTTTCTTGTTGACAAGGGCTTTCCGGCCGGTGATTGTTGTTTCCCCGATGCCTAGTTGCTTCTCGTTCAGGCAAGGATAGGCCGTGTTGAGGAATTGATACGTAGACCGCGCTTCGGGCAGTGTTCCTTTCGCGATCATCCCCCGGGTTCCCTCGGCATATTCGGTATGCATACGTCCGGTATAGACCGTGGTTGTCGTATCGTGATCGTACGAGGCGGAAGGTACGATATCCATCCAAGTGCGGTAATTGCTATCGCAGGTGTGGCTAGTCATCACGGAGCCATCCGCCGAGGCTTTTTTGCCGACCATGATACTCGTACAACTCTCCGGGTTCAAGATCGGCTCCGGATACTGGATTTGTTGCGCTACCGAAACGGATAGGCTGGCGCAAAGCATAAGAACATAGGTAAAAAGTTTCTTCATCTTTCTTGTGTTATTTAGATGTTTATATCAATTAAATTTGTAGGCCGTTTTTCGTACGTCTTTTACGGATTTGAATGGCTTATTGGGTTTTAGATGCTTGGCGAGGAACTGGTAGATGCCGAGTCGTATCTCGGAAGCTTGTTTCGTGTCGGTCCGGTCGAAGCTATGGGCACCGGGAGCACGGTCGAATATTTTGTAGTCGAACTTCTTTCCTTCGGCCTTGAGAGCGCGTATCATATGCTCTACTTCCACTACGTTCACGTCATCGTCGCTAGTATTGGTATGGATGAGCAGGGGATCTTGTAGTTTTTCCGCGTGCCAGACCGGTGAGCGGCGTTTGTATTCCGCCATATCCTCCCGGGGAGTCTTCCCGATATGGCCTTCGTCGGAGAAGATTTTCCGATAATCATCGGTGGAATATCCCATGCGCATGATCACGTCGCTTACCGGTACTCCGGCGAAACCGCATTTATATTTGCCCGGATAGGTCATGAGGTTCATTAGCGTGATCATCCCGCCGTGGCTCCATCCCATGATGCCGATACGATTGGCATCTACAATATCGAAATTCTCTACCATATAATTACGACTAACGTAGACATCCTCGTTTTCCAATCCTCCGTAATCGATATTATCGTAAGTAGCCTTGCCATACCCCGTGCTACCCCGGTATTCGGCGGAGACCACGATGTATTCCTGGGCGATCAGTTCCCGGACGATATGGGCGTAATACGTGTTGAAATCTGCGTGTACACCACTATGCGGGAGAACGATCAAAGGATATTTCTTGTCGGGATCCACACTTTTAGGGATGAAGATATAAGTCCAGAACTTCAGTTCGTTTCCGGCGCTCATCCCGGTAGGATTCGCCTCTTTCCAGCGGGCGGGGCCGCAAAGGTAGACTTTGTCGATATGGGCGATGTCGCCCACTTTCTCGTACCATAGGAGGTCATCTACCTTCTTTACGACTTGGTCAAAATCATGTTGGTAGTTTTGCGCTATGGCATAGTTTGCTCCGAATATAAAGAAGAGGCAAAAGCAGGAAAGATGTTTAAGCAGTGTCTTCATGTGACTTATCTTTGAATTTGTGATTGACTGTGATTTTCTGGCTGTAAATATACAATAAAAGAAGCGTGATCCGTAATAAACGAACCACGCTTCTTTGATAAATTATGTATAAGTTGTATGTTACTTACGTTTCTTCCTGCTACGAGGAGCGTCATCGTAGAATTTACGCTTCGGCTTGTCATCGCTACGGCTGGAACGTCTGCCGCCACGGTCGCTTTCCCGGCGGCTGTCTCTGCCTCCTCTACCGCTATCCCGTCGGTCTCTGAAACCGTTTCCGCTACGGCTACCTCCACGGCTACCACGACTGCCTTTTCCACCTTCGCCTTTCGCTTGCGCCGGTTCTACGGAGATACGTCGTCCGTCTACCTCGAAGCCGTTCATCGAGTCCATGACACGGTTGGCTTCTCCCTCTTCTACCTCGAAGAATGAGAAATTATCACGTAAGTCGATACGACCGATACGGACCTTACCCGGTACACACTTATTAACCAACTCTATAAGTTGAGGAGGCGTAAGCTCGTCTGTCTTTCCGAAGTTGATAAAGAAACGGGTGTAACCTTCTTCCGCTTCGCCTCTGCCACCCCGTTTGCCTCTCTCTCGGGGAGCGTTCTCGTCTACAACCTCGATATCATCGTTATCTTTATAATAGTCGATCATCCGGTTGAACTCCAAGGATACGACACGTTTGATGATATCTTCCTTATCCAGCCATTCCAATTTACGGTAGATAGAAGGCATCAAACTGGCGATTTCCTCCTCGTTCACTTTCACTTTCTCGATCTGGTCCACCAAGTTGAACAATTGCTTCTCACAGATTTGCTCACCGGTAGGCATCTCGCCTTTATCGAATTTCTTGTTGATGATCCGTTCGATCTCGCGAATCTTGCCTTTTTCCCTTACGTGGCAGATAGAGATAGCGATACCCGTTTTTCCCGCACGGCCCGTACGTCCGCGGCGGTGGGTATAAGATTCTACCTCATCCGGCAGACCGTAATTGATTACATGGGTTAAGTCATCCACGTCCAAACCACGTGCGGCTACGTCCGTAGCGACCAATAACTGGATATTCTTGATACGGAACTTCTGCATCACGTAGTCACGTTGCGCTTGGCTCAGCTCGCCGTGCAAGGAGTCGGCGTTATAACCGTCTTGAATCAATTTATCGGCGATCTCCTGTGTCTCCTTACGGGTACGGCAGAAGATGATACCGTAGATGTTTGGGTAATAATCGGCTAGACGTTTCAACGCGAGATATTTATCCTGCGCACGAACCATGTAATAGATATCGCGGATATTCTTGTTTCCCTCGTTCTTCCTGCCAATGACGATCTCTTTCGGGTCCTTCATGTATTTCTTGGTGATAGAGGCAATCTCTTTCGGCATGGTAGCGGAGAAGAGCAGCATATTTCGGTTTTCCGGTATAGCCGCCAAGATCTCGTTGATACTGTCGGTGAAACCCATGTTCAACATCTCGTCCGCCTCATCGAGGATGACGTTCTTTACGTTGCTTAAGTCAACCGTCTTGCGGTTCATCAAGTCGATCAAACGTCCCGGGGTAGCCACTACCACGTGTACGCCTCTCTTCAGTGTCTTGATCTGGCTCTCTATACTGGAACCTCCGTATACAGGGAGAACCTTCAGGTTATCGATGTATTTAGAATAATCGTTCAAATCATCCGCTATCTGTAGGCAAAGCTCGCGTGTCGGACAAAGGATAAGCGCTTGAGGTTGATATTGAGAGACATTGATCTTTTGCAGGATCGGCAGGCCGTAGGCGGCTGTCTTACCGGTTCCTGTTTGTGCCAATGCAATTACGTCGTTATCTTCTCCCAGTAAGAAAGGAATCACTTCTTCCTGTACGGGCATGGGCGATTCGTAGCCCATCTCTTGAATTGCCTTTAATATCGGTGCGGCAACTCCTAATTCTTCAAATGTTTTCAAAATGCGATTGTGTATATATGATAATATTCAGTGGCCGCAAAGGTACGTAAATAATTCGGATTCATATCAATAAAGTAATATATCTTTTAGCCTTTCACGTTTCTTATCAGTAAGACGTAATCCTTTGGATAAATATTTTTCGGTAGAGCCATACTCTTTCTTGATTTTGTTAAAAACCAAGTCCATGAGTCCCTCGTTGGCTGTAAGGAAGACCGTAATGCTTTCTTGGGCGTCTGTGGAGAGATGTTTCACGATATCAGCTAAATGACTCGTATCGATATATTGATTGGATGTCAAGTAGTCTTCCATGATGGCATCCCGGGGAATATCCAAGGCGGCGAGTAACATGGCGGTGAGAAACCCGGTACGATCCTTTCCGTAGGAACAACTGATGAGAATGGGGTAATTATCCTCGTTCTGGAACTGTTCCAGTACCTTGGCGAACTGATCGGTATTATCTGTCACGAATTGCAGGTACTCGTCTTCCATATATACCCCGGCGTCTCCTTTCCGCATTCGTCCCTCGATAACACGTTGGGGGGCATCGGCGATCTTGCCGACCGAGATGGGGATTTGCAGGATATTTGCTTTCGTATATTTGATAGGGGCGGTGAGGGTTTCTTGGTTCGTACGGAGGTCGATGATGGTCTTGATCCCTAGATTATCCAATCGGATGGAGTCCCATTCGCTCAAGCTGCTTAACTCGCCGGAGCGAAATACCTTGCCCCATTTCACCGTCTTCCCGTTTGTAGAGGTATAACCGCCTAGATCCCGGAAATTCTGTACACTATCCATAACCGCCGAGCGTGCCCCGATGATCCGTGCGTATTTATCATTAAAAGAAAGGCGGAAATACTTACGTGAGATATTATCGTTCGTGATGTAAGTAGCCACGCCATCCTTGATGTTGGCGTAAATGATCGGGGACTCGTTGGTGAAAAGATCCGGGTTGTCGGACACGGTCATCTTGACAATCCCCTCCATTACCGGATCGGTTTCCCATTTTATCACGTAATTTCCGATGTCATCACGTAGGCAAATCGCTCGTATGTCGGGCGCGTTAGAGGAACAACCCACTAACAGGATCACACTGGCGAATAGAGAGAGAATCTTTCCTAACATTGTCTTCTATTATAATAAGCTTTCCTTACAAAGATAGTAAAACAAGTTTTTCCCGCTTCTTCATTAATGATATTTAAGACTGACTAACATACTTCGCCGCGAACTCCTTGGATATATAATTATCATAGCTTTGGCAAACCTCGGAGGCGAGGTCCATTCCGCAGCGGATGATTTTTTCCCAAGTATCCTGATCCAGAGAGGGAAGGTCGGCATGGCGTACGTCATACTTTAGAAGTCCGTAGATAATACCCGCGTTAAAATTGTCGCCGGCGCCGATGGTACTAAGCGGCTGGATTTGCGGGGAATCGAAATGTCGTGTGAAATTACGGGTGTGGAGATTGACTCCGTTTGCCCCGTGAGTTGTTAAGAAACGATCACAATAAAACTGAATATGCTCTTTGTAAACCTTCTGTGCGTCGCTCTTGCCATAAAGGTTCTGGAAGTCCTCGTCCGAGCCCCGGACGATGTCGGCGAATTCCAGATTTTCCAGTACGGTAGGCATGAGGCGGATCGCCTCATGAGCGTGTGCCTTGCGGAAATTGGGATCGTAATAGATGATCGCTTTCCGTTCTTGGGCGTATTGCAGAAATTCTACCATACGAGTCCGCAAGACCGGGTTCAGGGAATAATAAGAGCCAAACACGAAAATATCGTCTTTCTCGATCTTAGGCAGGGGCACCTCCAGCCGTTGCGCCGGGTAATCCTTGTAGAAGATATAATTAGCGTTCTTATCGTCGTCCAGAAAAGCGAGTGATATAGGACTTTTCCCATCGGGGAAACGGTCTACGAACTCGGTCGTGATGTGGTTATCTTCCATGAAATCCCGAATCATGTCGCCAACCCGGTCGTTGCCCAGCTCGCTGATAAAGGATACGGGGACATTCAATCGACCTAATGATATCAATCCGTTGAAAACGGAACCACCGGGAACGGCCTTCTGTGGCTGGTCGTTCCTGAAAATGATATCGAGGATGGTTTCTCCTATACCAAAGACTTTTCTCATGACTATATACTGGTTTGTTATTCATTCTTGCTTTGCTCACGGCTCTTGGAGCCTAAGTAGCCCCCGTGATGGCGCTTGGCGTAATCCTTGTTGGTGAAATGGATACGCTTCATGGTTCCGACCACGAGGATATCGCCTATTACCGTCATGACGGTCGTAGAGGTAGTGGGTGTAAGGCCCAGCGGACAAACTTCCTTGGGGGCGCCGGTCAACAGGCATACGTTTGCCTCAGCAGCTAGGGGACTATCGGGGTTGCTGGTGATGACGATAAATTTCATGTCCGGCACCAAACCCCTCGTGAGATCTACCAGTTCCACTAGCTCGCGTGTCTTTCCTGAGTTGGAGATCAATAACATGATATCGTTTTCGCGTACGATTCCCAGATCTCCGTGTTGTGCCTCGCTAGGGTGCAAGAAGAAGGCAGGCGTACCGGTCGAGCTAAAGGTGGTAGCGATATTCAAGGCGATTTGCCCGGCTTTCCCCATTCCACTCATGATCAGTTTTCCACCTAGGTCGTGTACATGTTTCACTATAAGCGATACCGCTTCCTCATATCCGGGCGTAACGGGTATGTTGCGAACCGCTTCCGCTTCCTGCTCCAATAAAGAGGTGATATTTTCGTTTACCATATTGTTGATTGATTGTTTTACGGCATTCCTGCCTGAATAACGATCGCGAAAGTATTTATATTTACTGATATTGGCATCATCTATTTCAGACAATTTATCTTTTTAAGACGTTTGCGAATTCGGACTTCGGCTTCCATTTCGGGTATCCGGTATCTTGCGCCAGTTTATAACCGAGGTCGAAGAATAATTGTACTTCTTGTAACAGACCACTGTAATCATCCGTGTCGGGATGGGTCTGGTCGGTCGGTTTGTGGTAAGTTTCCGCCCAATAGCGTGCGATATGCTCTTTGGCCCACTCCTTACCCTGTTTGCGGTTGTCGTTCCAACCTTTGGCGAACATGGCCGGGATGCCTTTTTGTACGAAAGGGAAATGGTCGGAGCGATAGAACATCCCGTTATAAGCGTCGGGGTCGGGCATGATGTAACGGTTGTATTTCTTCGCTAGCTCGGCTAGGGTATCATCCAGCTCGGAGTTGCCGTATCCGGTGATCGTGACATCGTTGTTCTCGCCCCATAGCGGGAAGACATCCAGATTGATTACGGCGGCTATCTTATCGATCGGGAACAACGGGTGCTCCACATAGTATTTCGTACCGAGGAATCCGGTCTCCTCGCAAGTAGGGGAGAGGAAGACGATATTCCGGCGGGGTTTCTCTTTCAAGGCATTGAAACAACGTGCCATCTCGAGCATCCATGCGATGGCTACGGCGTTATCGGTAGCGCCGTTGATGATACTGTCGCCGTTGATCGGTGCTCCATAGCCTAGATGGTCCCAATGGCCTAGATAAATAACACTCTCATCCGTGTTCCCGCTACCGGGAATATAACCGATTACGTTGGGGCTTTGCTGGCGGTCGAAGGTGTTCCTCATCGAGACGGTTACCGTAGATTTCAAGGAGATGGGCTTGAAGTCCGGCGATTTAGATTGCTCGATTAGTTGGTCAATGTCGTAGCCATTATCGGCTAGCAATTGCTTGGCGGCATTGAATTGGATCCAGCCGTTTAGCGGGCAATGATAGGCATCGCTATCGCTGTCCACATACATCTTAGATTGGGCGGAAGCTCGTACGACCGACCAAGGGTAGCCCGCTCCCCGGTCTTCATGAATGATCAAGACTCCTTTTAATCCCTGTCGGGCGCCCTCCTCGAATTTATACATCCAACGGCCGTAATAGGTCATGATATCACCGTTAAAATAATCCGTGTTGTCGCTTCCGAGTCCCGGGTCATTTACGATAACGACCGCTACTTTATCCTGCGGGTTCTCGATTCCCTCGAAATCATTTTTCCCATACTCGGGGGCTACGATCCCATAGCCGGCGAATACCAGTTCCGCATTGTCTATATCGATCTCCGGCTCGATCCGTGCGGAGAAAGCGGTATAGCCCTCTAGCCAATCCAATGAGATCTTTCCTTCCGGGGTACTCAAGACCATCGGCTTCGGGCATTGCGTACGTGAGGATATGATATTAACCTGTTGGAGATAAGAATCTCCGTTGATGGGTTTCAGGCCGACTTCCTTCATTTGGCGGGCGATATAGTTCACCGCACGGTCGGCCCCTTCCGAGAATGGTTTACGGCCTTGGCAGGAGTCATGCGAGATGGCCTCGGTGTATTGCTTTAAATGTTCCGTGGTCGCTACGCTTTTCGCTTTCTCTATATCATTACTTCCTCCTCCACAAGCAGTAAGAACCAAGGAAGTGATTGTTAGTAAACAGATTATTATTTTCATGTTTCTCATAGAATTACAATGTTTTTTCAATCAGCCATTCACCTAAGTTGCGAGTGGCTGCGTCGAAAGCGACCCCCACTTTGACTACTTCCCGTTCGTCGGCCGTATAAGGAATCAGATAGCCTCGATCGTCGATTTGCCGGATCGCTTCTTCCGCCGTACCTCTCAGCTTGAACTCGAATACGTAGATGTAGCGAGGAGTTTTTACGATGGCATCGGCACGTCCTTGAGCCGAACGTACCTCGGCCTCGGTGAATTGCCCTAGTAGCTTGAATACGATGTAGAAAACCACTTGGTAATGACGCTCGGTCCGGTCATTCAGCTCGTAGGGTATGTCGGCGAAGAAAGCCTTTAGGCGGGTGAGGAAAGCCTCGGTGTTTCCGCTCCTGAGTTCTTTTATGAATCGGCCAATGTAAAATGGAGTTTCTGTCTCCGGTAGATGAGCGTACATGGAAGCGACAAAATTCAGAAATCCATATTTGACTTCTTCATTTGGATATCCGAGTGTATAGAGTCTAAATTCCTCGTCATAGCTTTTGATCGTCAAATATCCGCTTTGATAAATCATGGGCACGGGATTATTGATGTTCGCCCGATCGTCCGAAAGGGATACCTCGGATACCTCGATCCCGTCCAGCTCCCGTATATCGTAATTCGTTTTCCGTAACATCTCCGCCAAGAATGTCGGGGTACCGGAAGCAAACCAATAGTCGTAAAAGACCTGTTTACTCAACACGTTCAATACGCTAAACGGGTTATAAAGGGCGATACCGCTGCGGAAATCAAAATGGTAGCCGTCGTACCGGCGTGTAATTTTCTCGATGGTACCTTCGTATGAAAGCTTATTCGCCTCGGCCAAGGCATGAAGCTCCGGCTGGAAAGTCGCCTCGATCTCGGGCAATGTCATGCCACAAAGGGCCGCGTATTGCGGGGCTAGGCTGATGTCGTTCAAATGATTCAGGTTGCTAAAAATACCGACTTGCGCGAACTTGGTGACACCGGTTATGAATACGAAGCGCAGCCAAGGATCGGCATCTTTGAGGACCGTATAGAAGGCGGTCAATAATTCCCGGAACTCGTTCTGTAGCTCTTCGTTGTGCAGGTTCCTAAGTAATGGCTTATCGTACTCGTCGATCAGTACGACCACCTTCCTTCCGGTTATCTCCGCCGCCCTTCGTATGATGGTCATGAACCGTCCGGAATAGGTGATACCCTCTCCTCCGGTATCATATATTTTTTCCCATTCCCTCAACTGGCGTTCCAGCATATTCTCCAATGCCTTGCGGCTATCGTACAACTCGGCGTTGAGGCTGAAATGAAGTACCGGATGCTCTTTCCACTCGGTCTCTAGTTTCTCTATGGCTAATCCCCGGAACAATTCTTTCTTCCCCTCGAAATAAGCCTTGAATGTCGATAGCAGCAAGCTTTTCCCGAATCGCCGGGGGCGGCTTAGGAAATAAGGGACACCTTGGTATGCCATTTGATAAATGAACTCGGTCTTGTCAACATACAAATAGTTCTCTGTACGTAGTTTGTCAAAACTCTGTATGCCTATCGGTAATTTTCGGACGATATTTCCCATAGCCTTATCTGTTTAATTTACACAAATGTAGGTATTTTTTCCAAGGAGGCAAATAGATCGAAAAAAACACGTACGTCTTTTTCCGGAAACACGTACATGTTTTTTGAAAAAGACGTACATGTTTTTCCGGAAAGTCTTTCGTACCTTTGCGGGCTGATACAAACAAGAAGGAAAATGGATTATATCGCTCATACATTGCCGAATGGACTTCGCATGGTACATCTCCCGGTTAATTCCCCGGTCTCTTACTGCGGTTTCGCCGTGAACGCCGGTACACGGGATGAGAACGAGGATGAGTTTGGCTTGGCGCATTTCGTTGAACACATGATCTTCAAAGGTACGGAGAAACGGAAAGCGTGGCATATCCTGAACCGTATGGAGAACGTAGGAGGGGAGTTGAATGCCTATACTACGAAGGAAGAGACCTTTGTTTATTCCATTTTTATGGAGGAGGATTTCGGCCGGGCGTTTGAGCTATTGACCGATCTGGTTTTCCATTCCCAATTCCCCAAACAGGAGATCGAGAAGGAGGTAGATGTCATCTTGGATGAGATCAATTCGTATGAGGATAGTCCTTCGGAACTTATATTCGACGAGTTTGAGAACTTGCTTTATAAGGGTCATGCTCTCGGGCATAATATCTTAGGGGATGAGGAATCTCTTCTTCGCTTTGACTCCGAGTCCGGTCGTTCTTTCATGCGTCGTTTCTACGCCCCGGAGAATATGGTGTTCTTCTCGATGGGACGAAAAGACTTCAAGAAGATCTTGAAATCAGCGGAATCCGCTTTAAGCGATATCTCTTTCCCTATGGCTGAACGGATCCGGAAAGCTCCGGACCCCATCGAGGCTTGCGTACGCCAGATCCATAAAGATACCCATCAAGCCCATGTACTGATCGGTGGCCGGGCTTTCAGTATGCACGATAAAAAGCGCATTCCTTTATTTTTGTTGAATAATATTTTGGGTGGTCCGGGCATGAATAACCGCTTGAATGTCTCCTTGCGGGAAAAGCATGGCTTGGTCTATAACGTAGAATCCAATATAACCTCTTATACCGATACCGGACTAGCCAGTATCTATTTCGGGACAGACCCGAAGAATCGTGAGAAAGCGATGCGTTTGGTGCATAAGGAATTAGCCCGTTTACGTGACGTAAAACTGTCCGCCACTCAATTAGCCGCCGCCAAGAAGCAGGTAATCGGTCAACTGGGTGTGTCGGGCGATAACCGGGAGGGCCTTTTCCTTGGCTTAGGAAAAAGCTACCTCCATTACAACCGTTACGATACTCTCCCCGAAGTATTCGCCCAGATTGAGAAAATAACCGCCGGGCAAATCCTTGAGGTGGCTAATGAGGTACTTGCGCCGGAACGGTTGTTTTGCTTGATTTATGAGTGAGGCTAATTATGGAACCTATACCCAACCCCCAGCATCAAGTTATTCGGATTATGGAACTTGTGCAGTTGGTATCCGACATGCAGGAATAAATTTCGTGTGACTGATACCTTGAGGGCTAGGATCTGGTATAATCCTTTCAGATCGCCTTTGTTGTAAAATAAATTATGTCCGACTCCTATATTGATCGAGAAGAATGGCATCGTGAACTCGCCACGGGCGGAGAGGCCGATACCGATTTGCTCATGGAGGGGCGGGCGGTAGAATCGGGGCTCTTCGCCGACTTGGACGATCTCGTCGGAATAAATATTCGCGCTTTCGTCATATTGGCCGTCTAGGGAGATACCTGCTTTTAGGAACCGGTTGAATTTGTACATCGGGTTGAGGTTAAATCCGAGGATGCCGAACTGACCTGGAAAAATATGGGCCTCATCACCTAGCATAACTCCCTTAGCACGGGTCGCGCCATATAGGATGACATCGTAACTGACACGTTGCCAAAAGCTGGAGAGGTATAATTGATTTGCCGGTAAGGAACGTGCGGTACCTATCTCATGATGGCTTTCCTCGATAGGATTGAGCGTGTAGACGAGTCCGATCCGGCCGCCAATCGTATTCAATCCCGCATTCGGAAGATGAGTATTTCCGTTTGAGTAGTGCGTTAAATCCGCCCCGACGAGCAGGTTGCAATAACGGGATAGTTTCGCGTTGAGGAAAAATCCCAGATTGATATAGGCATTGATCTTAGAACCGATGATCTTATTACGGTAATTATTGTTTTCATCATACGGATGCCACCCGAATGAGGCTCCGAAATTCCATTCATAATCGAAGGATAACCGGGAAGAGATCTTGGCGATGCGGGAGCTTTGGAAAACATATGCCGCCCAAGGATTACCTACTTCCTGCCGATTGCCAAAGGTATTATAAGAGATGCCTATTCCTTGGTAAGTGTGCGGATAGAGCTGGCCCTCCTTAGAGTTCGGATTCTGTTGGAACCCGTATTTCAAATGGAATGAAGCCGCCTTACGTAAAGTAAGCCCGTTTCCATAGCCATCATCTTTCAGGAATTTGCTAGTCGGGGCGACATACGAGGGACGTACGTCGAATCCAATTTTGTGGATTAGGGATTTATTATCATCTTGAGCTTTTACCGTACAGGTCCATATCATCATGACCGCTATGTAAAAGCTTATCATCTTGCTTTTTATCATACTTCAATACGTTTGTCTGATCACCAACACTGCGCTTTGTCTTTCAACTCGGGTATCTTGTTCTTATCGAATACAGGGCTTTTAATACCCGCTTTCTTTTGGGCTACGTAATCCTGTAATAATAGGAACGCCTGACGGCTCAACAATGAGATCGCGATCAAATTGCAGATCGTCATCAGTCCCATGGTCACGTCCGCTAGGCTCCAAGCCAAGTCTAAACTAGCCAACGCGCCGAACATGACCATTCCACCGACTAATATACGATAAATAAATAAGACACTTCTCTTGGACGTGATAAAACGAATATTCGCTTCTCCGTAATAGTAATTACCGATAATACTACTGAACGCGAATAAAAGGATCGCTAAAGCGACAAACGTACTGCCGATGCTACCCACCTCGTTACTCAAAGCTTGTTGCGTGAGTTGGACTCCATTGATGGAGCCGTCTAATGGCGCTCCGCTAAACAAGATGATGAACGCCGTGCAGGTACAGATAATCAGCGTGTCGGTGAATACGCCTAATGCTTGGATCAACCCTTGTTTGACCGGATGGGAGACATGCGCCGTAGCCGCTACGTTCGGTGCCGATCCCATACCGGCCTCATTACTGAATAGACCTCGTTTAATCCCTTGCATCAACGCCGCTCCGACACTGCCGCCTATCGCCTGTTCCCAACCAAAAGCGTTTGACAGAATGGTTTCTATAACAGCGGGTAGGCGGGTAATATTAAACAGTACGATTCCCAACGCCAATGCTATATATCCTAATGCCATGACCGGTACGACAATACTGCTTACTCTCGCGATGCGCTGAATACCTCCGAATATGACGATTAACGTAAGTACCGTAAGAATCGCTCCGATCCAAGCATGATCGATGCCAAAAGCGCCTTCCCAAGCTGCGCAGATCGTATTGCTTTGTACGGAATTAAAGGCAAAACCGAAGGTTATCGAAATCAATACGGCAAATAATACGCCCATCCATCGTAACCCCAAACCATGTAGCATATAGTAAGCGGGACCGCCAATGAACGAGTCTTTCCCTTTTTCTTTATATAATTGAGCTAACGTAGACTCCACGAATGCGCTGGAAGAACCAAGCAAAGCGATCAGCCACATCCAGAATACGGATCCGGGTCCGCCGATCGCTACGGCTGTCGCTACACCGGCTAGGTTTCCGGTCCCTACACGGCTGGCTAAAGATACGGCGAAGGCTTGGAAAGAGGAGATATGCTTTTCCCCTTTTTCTCCTTTCCCGGCAGAATCGCCTAATAATCGGATCATCTCGCCAATCATGCGGAATTGCACGAACCTACTTTTTATCGTAAACCATACGGCGCATCCCAATAACATGATAATAAGGATGTATGACCATAATATATCGTTGACTCCGTTGATCCAATTATTCAATAGCTCCATGATTTATAATCTGTTGTTTGGTTACAAAGATACGTATCTACGAAGCAAATTCATCGAAATATTATTTTTTTATCATTTTCTTGTAACGTTTTCCAAACGGCTGTCGTCTTATAGTTAGAAACAAATGATAAGCGGGAAAGGCCACCCTGCTATATTCGGAAAAAATACGATAAAAATGAAACGGATGATGATTTGGATCATACTGCTAGGCGGTATGGTACAGGGAGCTTTTGCTCAGAACTTGGAGATAAAGGGAATGGTGCGGGACGCTCGCAACAAAGAAATCTTGGAATTTGCGAATGTGGTATTGCAAACAATGGACTCTTCTTTTGTGGCGGGTACGACTACGGATATGAAGGGGCATTTTTTATTAAATAAGATTAAAAAAGGGAGTTATATTCTATCTGTCTCTAGTCTAGGCTTTAAGACGGAGTATATTTCCTTGGAAGGCTTGTCCAAGAATATTTCTTTGGGAGAAATATCCTTAAATGATGATGCGGTATCCTTAGACGGGGTGACGGTTAGCGCCTCTGCCCAGACGAGCCATGCCGATAAAAAAGTGGTCTTCCCATCGGAGCGCCAGATGAAGGCTTCGGGAAACGGCATGGATTTGTTGCAGCAGATGATGCTACCGAGAGTGCAGGTAGATTTGTTGAACAACGAGATCAAGGCCACGGGAAATGGGGTAGTCCAAGTGCGTATCAATGGCGTGAAGGTGGAACAGGATGAGATCAAGGCCTTGAATCCCTCGGACATCATTCGTATAGAATATCATGATAACCCGGGCTTACGTTATGGTAATGCCGATATCGTGCTGGATTATATTGTTCGCCGGCCGGATACGGGAGGTAGTTTTGGTCTGGACATGGCGCAAGGTATCAATTCCATGTGGGGTGAACATAATGCTTGGGGAAAGATCAATCATAAGAACTCGGAATGGGGCGCTTCTTATCGGATCGGTCCTCGTGATTTCTATGGAATGAAACGGAATAACGAGGAAGAGTTCCATTTAGCGAATGGAACGACCTTGAACCGTGTGGAAATAGGCGAACCTTCGCGCGCTCGTTTGTTCATGCATAACCTGAATGTGAACTATAGCTATCAAAAGCCGGATAAGTATATGTTTAACGCCACGTTCCGCTACCGGAATAATCATCAACCGCATTGGGATTATCAAGGAGTCTTGATGAATAAGGCGAATCCGGAGGATAAAGTGGATATGATCGATCTATCGGGATCAGCCTATCAAGCTCCTGCGCTGGATTTGTATTACCAACGGGATTTGAAGCATAACCAGACCTTGGTGTTTAACGTGGTAGGGACTTATAACCAAACGAAATCGACCCGTATCTATCAGGAGAGTAAACATGAACAATTGTTGACTGATGTAAATAACGTGGTGGATGGTGATAAATACTCGATTATCGGCGAGGCTATCTATGAGAAGAAATTAACGAATGGTAATCGGTTGAGCGGCGGTTTACGCCATAACCAATCTTTCTCGGATAACAGTTATATCAATGGGCATAACTATAAGACGCATATGGAACAGATGGAGAGTTCCGTATATGCGGAATTCAAGGGAAAGGTGAAAAAACTGGATTACTCATTGGGTGTGACCGTGAATCGATCGTCTTATAGCCAACGGGGTGAGGATGCGGATTATGAACGTTATACGGTGAGTCCCCGGTTGACCTTGTTTTATGCTTTGCCCGGGGAATCTTCCATCCGTTTGAAATCAACGATGGGGAATGTGACTCCTTCTTTGGGTGAGCTGAGCGCTATCGACCAAGTGATCGATTCCTTGCAAATACAGCGGGGTAATCCTAACTTGAAGTCTTATATGAGTTATTATACGGAATTGAATTACGAGTTTCGCAAAGGTCTGTTTTACGTGAATGCCTTGGGCGCTTATGAGTATCAGCCGGACGCTATCATGGACGAGAAATATCTGGAAGGGAATAAGATCATCCAGACTTGGGATAATCAGAAAAACTGGCAACGGGTTGTCGCTTCCGTCAACTTGCGGGTCGGTCCGATCAAGGACATCTTGCAATTTTCAGTCAATGGTGGTATGAACCATTATATGAGTAACGGTAATACCTACACGCATCGATATACGAACTGGTGGTGCGACGCGAATGTTTCCGTTACTTGGAAGAATTGGTCACTCATGTATATGTTGATGACGAATTGGAACTGGTTTAAGGGCGAGACGATGAGTGGGGGTGAGAATATCCAAGGAATCCAGCTCGGTTATAGGCATAAAGACTTGATGGTTGGCTTGCGTGTCTTTAATCCGTTTACGGATAACTATAAGCAGGAGACCGAGAACTGGAACCAATACGCCTCTTTCCACCGTTCGAATTACATCAAGGAAAGTTCCCGTTTGTTTGTGGCGACGATTTCCTATAACTTCTCTTTCGGCCGTAAATTTAGCGCTGGTCAGAAGAAAGTGAATAATGCCGATAATGACTCGGGGGTAATGAGTACCGGTAAATAAGGGAATATTTTATATCTTTGAGGGAAAATAAAATGAGATATGAAAGCGATTAATCCGAATGAGATCAAAGACAACTTTATCGAGTTGATTGGTAAGGAGTGGATGCTGGTAAGCGCCGGTGATAAGGAGAAGTTTAATATGATGACTGCCAGTTGGGGCGGCGTGGGAGTGTTATGGAACCGTCCGGTGGTGTTTGCTTTTATTCGTCCGGAGCGTTATACCCGTGAGTTTATCGACGCTAAAAATGAGTTCACGATTACTTTCCTAGGACCGGAGCACCGGAAAGCCCATAGCATTTGTGGCTCTAAATCCGGCCGGGAGATTGATAAAGTGGCCGCTACGGGGTTGACACCGTTCTTTACGGAGGCTGGTAATCCTGTATTCGAGGAAGCTCGCCTTACGTTGGAATGCAAAGTGGTCTATAAGTCCGAGATCGAGGAGGCTAAGTTTTTAGATCCTAGCGTTTTCCCTCGTTGGTATGATGAGAAGAACGGCAATGCGCATATCGTTTACATTGCCGAGATCGTAAATGCTTGGGAGAAGTAATCTCACCCAAGCAGTTCTTTCATCATTTGCTCCGTATGCGTGAGGAAATATTTAGTGAGCTGGTAATGCTCTGTTTCCTCATACGGGGTGATGTGCGCTCCGGTATCATCGATGGCATAAATGTCCGCGTTCGGATAAGCCATCAAGATCGGGGAGTGCGTGGAGATAATCAGTTGGCAACCGTTATTCACCAGTTCATGGATACGCACCAAAAGGGCCAGCTGCCGTTGTGGAGAGAGTGCGGCTTCCGGCTCGTCTAATATAAATAATGTATTGCGGCTGGCATAATTCAGGAAAGCGCTGAGAAAGCTCTCGCCGTGCGATTGCTCCAATAAACTCCTGCCACCGTAAGCTTTATAGGCGTAGATCTTGCTGTACTTACGTAATTCCAGTTGGGCTTGCCTATCCAATTCGGCCGCATGGTTAAAAAAGGATTCTGCCCGGAAGAAGAAATGCTTTTCCGGTTTTCGGGTCTCGATCAGCTTAATATGCTCGGGTAAGACATTGGCGTAAATCTTGTAGGCCTCGGTTCCGTCATAGAGCATACCCGGTTCTTCCTCATCCCTTTCCTCATATTTACTCATCATCGCTTCCAGCAGGGTAGATTTTCCCGCCCCGTTTTCCCCGACAAGGAAAGTAACCGGCTTGCGGAAAATGAATGATTCCGTGAAACGTACAGCCGGAGCTTTATAGGGATACTTTAGCTCCTCGGGATTGCCGGCTACCAAGTCCGGGTCCAGTAATTTTACTTGCTTCAGATAGATCATACAGAATATCTTTTGCCGCAAACATAGCGAAAATAATCGGAGATATTGAAGTGAACCCTAAAAGTTTTTTGTCTAACTTTTAGGGTTCACTTCATTTTTTAGACAGCCTCTTAATTTTTATCTCATCAGAGCTTTACCCGGAAGGGACCGCCTACGGAGTTGAACAATAGATCCCCGTTTTCCATGTATTGGATAATGGCGTATGCCCCGTTACCCCGGCTGGTTTGCCCGAAGATTACCCGGTGGCTCGTAGCGCCTGTTCCCCAATCCAGTCCTGTCACTTCCCAGCCGTCTGCCTCCGTGTAGCCGTTGACGAATACCATATTAGAGGCGGTACTTATAGCCGGTATCATGCTGATTGAACTTACATCCGGACGGGTCCATACCGAATACCACTGGTTTTTCTCCGTATCCCATTGTAAACGCTCTACGCCGAAAGGCGGCGTGACAAGCGGCCCGATGGATAATACGGCCACGATCTTGTCTGGTACGGTGTTAGGTATCACGTTATTTACGACAAAAGCGCCATAACCGGATATTGCCACGGATTGCTCGGATTGTATCCATTCCGTAGAGGCAGATAGCCCACAGGAAATTTCTTTCTGGTCGGCGATGCGGGGATTTTCCGCATCAACGGGAACGGCATCTTCCGGAATATCATCCCGCCAGAAAGCGACTAGCTTCATTCGTTTGGCACCGTCCGTGATAACGACTAGCTTGTCCTCGTCGTCACCGAATCCCATCAATGTCGGTGTAGAACCTGTTCCATAGCCCATCTTGATGGCGGGTGCCTCGGGGCCTCCGTCATAAGAAGCGGTCCATGCGCCGTCGGCCTCATCTTCCGATAACTTACCGTTTTTCCATACGAATTTGTGCATGATACCTTTGCCCCCGGGCGTACGGCTGTTGCTGGCTATATAGATACCGTTATGCTCGTCGACAGCGGCGGAGTTGGTGATCACTTGATCGTCCGGTATCAGTTTGACGACCGGGGGCATACTCATTGTGCGATCGATGATGGCGATACCGTTGCCCGATGCGACTACCAAGTATCCATCGTATGTCATTACCATTCCCACCAATGTTTGCGGATTATCCATGTATGGTGCCATATCGACCTGTTTGTCTAAGACGATACCTGCTTTGGGGTTACCTGCTTCTTTTAACTTATAGCGACAGATGACCGTCCGGGCGTTTGTATAGGCATAGTTTTCGTTGTCACAAATCACGTAGTTACCGTTAGACATAGACATTTGTGGATATTTACCCAGAATCTCCACGGCATCGGCATATAATTGGTCGGTCGAGGTATATTGGGTATCGACCAATTTCCGTAAGTTTTCTTCCGTATTCATTTGGATACCATTAGGCAAGCCTATTTCCGCCACACGCTCGAAAGTGCCGTCGGCTATATGGATATAAGATACCCGATCGCTACACATTCCCCACATATAATCCGGGTCGGTCGATGAGAGCGTCATCAAATTGACCGGACCACTCCAAGTGGAGGCGCAATCATCCGGATTTATTTGGAATGTGCCGCCCTTTACCGCATAGGGAAAGGCATCGGTTTGCGCCGAGTTGAAATGGGTCAGGCTGTAATGCTCTGACGCTAGATAGGGGTTGGGAGTCGGAACGGTCGCTTCTGATAATGGCGGCTCGTTATCGTCTCTACTGGGATCGTTCTCATCGTCCGAACAGGAAAATAGAGCGCAAGTTGCGAACACGAGAAATGTCATTCTCCATGCTTTTTCTTTTAATTGGTATTTCATTCTTCTTTAAATTAATAAGTTTCTTCCTCAAAATCATCACGCAGGAAATCGTTTGCGGCATATTTGAATCCGTATGGCCCGTAATCTCCTAAGGCTTTATGGGCCAACTGCTTGTCCGGGTCTGTTACTTTATCGATCGGTTCTCCTTCATCATCTTTGTATTCGGTGGGAGTCATTCTGGAGATGGAATATTCCCAATCCTTGTCCGGCAGGATGTTGCGGTACATGATCGCGATAACATCCCCGATCGGTTTCCCGTCGACATCCTGTTTCTCGCTATCCCATACAAAAAGGTTCCAATGAGCGCCCAATTGCTTTTGGGCCTCTACTTTCGCTTGTATCTCGGCGAGTCTTGAATTTTGTTTCAGGCAGATAATGAAGGTCGCCTTTTCTCCTTCTTTTGCGTTCGCCTCTTTATCATAGATGGAGTAGTAGGAACGGGTATTGGATGTTGCGCCGAGGCAGATAGACCAATAACGGGCTTTCGCCCCCTCATATTCTTCCACCGTTCGGGGAAGTGGTACCGGGATGAAACTGAATATCAACACCGAGTCGGCATGTACATGGGTGCGGGCATACAGATAAGCGGTAGAGTTGTTCGGATAATATCTTCCTTTCGGGGCCAAGAAGAAAGGAACATCCCGATTCTCGTCCGATTTTTGGGAGAAGCTTTGACCTGTCACCTTCTCGATGTTAGACTCCGTACGTTCCGGGGCTTGGATCTCTTTCAGCGAATGGATGTCTATGCCTTTTATAGCAGGCAGTGCTACACCTCCATATTCATCCTTATCGCCGTTCGCATTCGTCCCTAAGTAATGCCGGATGCAGATCGCAAGCCGTTTGATGTCTGCGTTCACCCGGCAGATATTCTCTGAGGGAAGTTTCGCTATCAGTGTCTCATCCATGGAGGCCGGTACGACATAGATGGTGAAACGGTTGTCTTTTTCCGACGTGCTAACGAAAGGATTCTCACTCCCTTCGTCCGGAATGATCTCATGATCGTTGATACCGCCGATGGCAGAGCCGGTCTCGTCGTCGTAGAGCGAAAAGCTGAAGTAACGGGCGTGAGGGAACTGCCCTTCGATGCGTAAGGCAACATCGGGATATTCGTTCATATTATACGTATATTCCCAATAGTTGCTGAACAAGTCGGGATAGGCTCCCAGTATCTCGCCATCTCCCCGCAACGTAGCGCTCCATTGTTCTTTGGGGTCGATAATCGTTTCATCTGGTTGGTCATTGTCGGAACAGCCTATGAACGACATGAATAGTAATGTTGTAAATAATATGGATCTCATCTTTGTTTATTTATTGGTAAATTGATTGAAACGGGCAGTCCCTGAGATAAGGAAAGCCGTTGTTCTTCGAGTTGTCACTATCGATAATCCAGACACCCTTGCCGCTGAAATCGAAATTATTGAACGTTGAGGTGTTTTTCTTCTCGCTATCACTAAACGATTCGGCGCACCAGCCGCTTCCCGTACCGTCCAGATAATAAAGGTCGTGGTGGTGCCAGATCACGCTCGACTTCCGGGTGCCTACTACGCCGTTGCCATTGGGGGATACCTTTCCGATATTTATACAGCGAACTACCTCCGAGTAGGAATCCACACAACCGACGATGCCTCCATTATCGGATTTCTGGTCGGAAGTGATAGACCCCGAATTATAACAGTCGTGTGTCATCCAATGGTTTTCATCGTAATCGTTTCCTTCCTCTTGGTAACCTAGGATTCCACCGACGTGCGAATCT
>OMCD01000239.1_pt1 | contig 40319 bp, 44 predicted proteins | sample 1674171 | NCBI WGS metagenome assembly OMCD01 (sample SAMEA103958149, study PRJEB25191) | human gut metagenome | biome: human-associated habitat [ENVO:00009003]; feature: intestine environment [ENVO:2100002]; material: feces | place: Germany | collected 2013/2015
CTTAAAAGAAGTAAATAAACATTAAAATTAGGGTAAATGGCCTCAAAATGACCAACTTTTTTGATAAAAAATGTGGACAGTTACGTTACTTGGTATGTTCGATAAAAAATATATATGATTCGTATCAAAGTGATATTATTTAATAAAGAAAAAAATTTTTTAATGACAACTTCATTTTAATATTAAAAAAAATAAAAGACCACTTTTCACATAAATTAAAATTTATAGTAATTAGATAACAGTTTGTAATTTCAAGAAAATCTAAAAATAAAATTTTTTGTTTAGTTACAATCATGAGAAAGATGGTCTTTCACTTAAAAAAATGTTGACTATATTCCTAGCATATAGTGTTTAATGAAGACAAAGGAAGGAAGATTTAATTATGAAAACACATGATGTAGAAGAACAATTAGGTATTACTAAACAAGCATTGATTTATTATGAAAAAGAAGGATTGATTAATCCTATAAGGGATAAAAATAATTATCGACAATATACTCAAAATGACATAGAAATCCTTCAAGTTATTTTATTGTTACGTTCTTTTGAAATTTCTATCGATGAGATAAAGCTTATTCTTTCAGGAAAACTGTCAATAAGAAGTTGTCTTGATACTAAACAAAATTATTTAAAAAATGAAAAAGATAAGATAAAAAAAATAGAAGAAAAAATTAAAGAATATACAAAAAGAACAAAAGTGGAAATTGGTAACAATGGAATTGAATTAGAGGAAGATTATATTCGTTTTAGTTATTTTAAGGAAAAGATGAAATATGGGAAAAATGAAATAAATGTCGATGATGTTCAATCTGTTGATATTTCATTATGTTGTTCAAAAGGTGAAAAAGATAAGTATTTTATTATATATAATCTATATTTTATTTGTCTTGATATTAATACTATATACGATACTTATTCCATTCAAATAATGAACAATAACCAAGTAGTGCGTTTCTTTAAATACTTAAAATCATTGGATTGTACTATCAATGATCCGATGGAACTTATTAAACTCTTTGAAGAGAAAAAAGAATATATAGAAGCTTATTATTCTATCAATAAAAACTTTTCTAAGTGGCAAAAGCAATATCATTTAGAAATACAAAATAATATTATTAAAGAATATATGGAATCTTCAAAAGTTACGAAAAATGAAGATGTTCCAACAATAAAGGAACAATTATTAGAATTAAAAAATGAATATAAGAATATTTTAAAAAAGTGACAAAATAGAAAAGAAATCAAAATTATGAGTTACATGGAAATTAGAAATTTAAAGAAAGTATATAATCCTTATGGTATTCATCCAAAGGTAGATTTAAATGGATTAAATTTTGAAGTAGAAAAGGGAGATTTTATTTGTATCATGGGAACCTCTGGTTCAGGGAAAACAACACTGGTTAATATCTTGTCAACGATTGATGAAGCAACTCATGGACAAATTCTTCTTAATCAAAAAGATTTACTTCTTTTATCAGAAAAGGAAAAAGCAAATCTAAGAAAAGAAGGAATTGTTTTATCTTTCAAAACTATAATCTTTTTGAATCGTATATCTCTTTTATGTGTTATTATATTTATAATAAATTGCAATTTTAAAATAAAATATAAAGGAGCAATGAACATGAATAATAAATTAGAAAAAAACGTACAAAATAGTTTTATGGATAATTTTATTAAAACAGATGATATCTTAAATGATATGTGTGAAATTATTGAATCTTCACAAAAAGCAGCATATCAGGTAGTTAATATTGCACTTGTTCAAAGAAATTGGCTCATTGGATATCGAATTGCAGAGGAAGAATTAGGTGGAGATGAGCGTTCTGAGTATGGAGTAGAAGTAATAAATGAAATTTCTAAAGAACTAACAAAAAGATATGGAAAAGGCTATGATAGAAGCAATCTATATCATTGTTTAAAATTTTATAAAACCTTTCCAAAGATTGTCGACACAGTGTGTCGACAATCTGGTACTTTACTTTCGTGGTCACATTATAGAACTTTATTACAGGTTAAAGATTCTGAAGCTCGTAATTGGTATGAAAAGGAAGCTATAGAACAAACATGGAGTGTTCGTACTTTGCAAAGAAACATTTCTTCTCAATATTATTATCGTATGCTTCATACTCAAAAAAAGGAACTTGTAGAAAGTGAAATGAAAGAACTCACATCAAAGTATCAAAATGATAAGTTAGAGTTTATCAAAAATCCAGTGGTTGCAGAGTTTTTAGGATTTTCTCAAGATACAGATTTTACAGAAAGTGATCTTGAAAAAAGTATTCTTTCTAATTTGCAAAAGTTCTTAATGGAACTTGGAAAGGGATATGCTTTTGTAGCAAGACAACAACATATTCATACAGAAAAGCAAGATTATTATATAGATCTTGTGTTCTATAATTACATCTTAAAATGTTTCGTTCTTATTGATTTGAAAACAGAGAAAATAACACATCAAGATGTGGGACAAATGGATATGTATATTCGAATGTATGATGAATTAAAACGAAGTGAGGGTGATAATCCAACAATAGGTATTGTCCTTTGCTCAGATACAGATGATGATATTGCTCGTTACTCTGTCATGCATGGCAATGAACAGTTATTTGCTTCAAAATATAAATTATACTTACCAACAAAAGAAGAACTAAAAGCAGAAATTGAAAGTCAAAAGGCGATATTTTATCTTCAACAGCAGGAAAACAAATAGAATAAGTGTGGTAGTAAAATGGTATTTTTAAGAAAAATATGGTAGAAGAACGGTAGAAAAAACGGTATTACGAAAAGAAGTATGGTAGTAATTATAAAATTCACTGATAAATGGTAGTGGCCATTAATTTGGCCACACTTTTCTTATTTGTTCAGGTTATCATAAGAAATAAATCAAAAATGTTGTTATATAGCGCCTTAATATATTGTGTATAAATACACAATGTAGACATGATATAGAAGAAATGGACTTAGATTATGTTGAAGCCTTAGAGTATGGTTTGCCACCAACAGGTGGAATGGGTATGGGTATTGATAGATTAGTTATGTTATTAACTGGACAAGAATCTATTCAAGAAGTTATACTCTTCCCTCAAATGAAACCAAGAAACCAATAATTTGAATATATAGAAATTCAAAAAACACCGATAAAACCTAGATAAATCAGGGAATATCGGTGTTTTTTAATTTGATGTGTTGATTATTATGATAAATTTCCTTTCATGAACCAAGCATAGGCTCTATCAGCAATAATTTTTGTTTCAAATAAATCAAGTCCACCACCTACAACGGCGCCAATACCAGGTATTAGCTTACCTAAATTAACAACACCTGTAGTTCCAAATTTTGTAAGTAATCGAAATCCTACTTTTTGGTTGATTTTTGTTAATACGGTTCCTGGGATTTTTTTTATTATGTTCGTTGATACTTTAACTCCGATTTTTATACCTGCTTTTTTAACAACGCTATTTATTGCTACACCTGCAAGACAGGCATAAACAAATGTTTGTGTTTGATCACAATCTAAATCATAACCAGCCATATATGCAACGCAGGCAATCATGCGCATTTGAACGTATATGACACTTCCAACATTTGCTGGGATTGCAACAGGAAGCGTTATAAATCCACCAAGCCCAGTTAGTGCACCAGATGTAGTACATTTAATAATTTGATTATGTAGCATAGCTTTACAAGCTTCTTCTTTATTCTTGTGCTTTTTTTGGTAATCAGCAGCCATTTTATCCACACTTACACTAATTGCAGGAATTCCATTTAAACATTTTTCATAACAAGAGTCTAATAGATTCATAATATCTTCTTGCGTAACGATTTGATTTGTTTTTTTTGTGTCCATAAATTCACCCTCTATATAAATGTTAATTAAATGATAACATAATAATTTAAGAACGCTAAATATTTCTATGTTTTTGCCTTTAATATTTGTAAATAATTAATGATAAATTTTAAATGTAGATAACAAAGAGGTGTTGTTTAGGCTTTACCCTCTAGTTAGCTAGAATGATAAACTAAAATTAGAGGTGATAGAATAGTTGTTAAAAATTAGGGAATTTTCCAAACTTTGTAACTGTAGTGTTTATACTCTTAGATATTATGATCAAATAGGAATCTTAAGGCCTTCTATCATAGATACAAAATCAGGATATAGATTTTATGATGAAAAACAGTTGAATGATTACATAGAAATAAAAGACTTCCAATCTATAGGATTTAGTATATTAGAAATACAAAGCTTTAATTCAAAAACCAATAATGAGATATTACAAATGATTGATGAGAAAGTAGAACAGCTAGAAGCAAAGTTGGAGTTATCAATATATATTAAAAAGAAATATTTTGGAGGATATGAAAAATGAAAAGAGGAATAAAGTGCATAATTTTAATATGTATGATTGTTATAATAGGTGGATGTAGTTCTAATAATAAGAAAAATAATACGAATAGTGATTTGGAAGAACAATCAAAAATTAATATAGAAGATATAGATTGGAAAGTTAGACAAGGAATTGTAGATGGTGATCGATATGCATTGCTAGATTATAAAAATAATACGCCTTATACGATTACACATTTTGAATTAACTTTTGAAGAAAAAGATGATTTAAAAGAAGAAGATAAAGAAAAATTTTATAAACATATAAAAGATGTAGTAAATGCAGATGATGAAGGCATGGAAGAAATAAAAAATAAAAAAATTGAATTTTATGCAGAATCTAATAGAATTGTAAATAAAAATAAAACAGTAAAAAATCAAAGAGTTTATTACTATAGTGGTATATATTATTTACAAGATGCAAGTTATATTAATTTAGCTAATCCATCTACAGCAACTATAGAATATATAAGTAACGATAAAATACATACAGTCTATTATGATTATAAATCAAAAGAATATACAGAAGATGAAAAGACTGAAAAAGCTATCTATTGGACACAAGGAACATTTAAAGATAAATTACCTAAACCTAAAGCACAAGTTATTAAAAAAGATTATATAGATAATAAAAAAAGTTTTTCTTTTGTTGCATGTGGTTTAACTAAAAATGACTATGATAGTTATGTTGAAAAATGTAAGAAAATGGGTTATACAGTGGATGCGGATAGCTATGATGATTTTTATTATGCTAAAAATAGTGAAGGGTATAAGATTGATATTCGTTATGATGAAGATGATTTTGAATTAAATGTTACAATCTCTGCTCCTAGTACAAATAATGAAGATCAAGATACTACGGATACAACAGATGATGATCAAGAGATAGACGAAGAAGATTAGTAAATAAAATATACGTAGAAAATTTATCTACGTATATTTTATCTTTTATATTTATCTTTATATTTTTTCAATAATTCACCATTTAATTTGTTTTCTAAGCTTGTGTTTTTTACCCATAAATTTAAAGAATCAACGGCAAGAGTAATTTCTTCTAATTTACAACAAATGAAAGCGAAGTCTTCAATTTCATCATCAGTAACTCTACCATCTCTTCCAATTTGAATTAGTCGGTTAACTTGTGGCGCCATTTCATTGAGACTGTCAACAGTTTCTAAAATAATATGTTCTAATTCAGAAGTTGCAATTTCAGGTATATTGTCTCTACCGATATCACATTCGTGGACACAATAATAATTTAATAAATTGGGTTTTTTATAGCATTTTGCCATTTTTACTATATCTAAGGGTGTAGCATCTTGACTATAGGTTTCAATTTTTTCGATTCGTCTAACAGGCATATCTAAAAGTTCACTTGCTTTTTCTCTTGTGTAACCTGCTTCTTTTCTATACCTATAATATATACTTTTATCTTCTAATTCTTCATTTTTTCCCATGCTAAATCTCCTTTTCACCTCACAAGGTGAAATGCAAGCGAGATGTCTCCTTGTGAAGTGTTCATATAATGATATAAGAAAATTATAATTTAAGTGTAATAGAAAAACAAGACAGACAGAGGGGATTGAATGAATGTAAAAGAAAGAATACAGCTATTAAAAATAATAGAAAAGATGGAAGAACATCCTGAATATTCAAAAAAGGTTGGATTAAAAGATATATCTAAATATCAATTTAGAAAAATTGGAAAAGAGAGGAAGAAATATGATGAATAATATTAAAAATGTTGAAGTTCAAGCAGCTGAGCAAATAAAGAAAAATAAAGAGGAAGCAAAAAAGGTTATTAAAAGTCCAGATAAATTTGATTTGTTGATATCAGAAACTTATAAAGTTGCTGAAAATATTCCATGTATTGGTAACATGTTATCAAAAATTCTTGTTATGGTTTCAATGACAAAAGATTATATCGATGGTACATATGACAAACCGCCTGTTTCAACTGTTTTAACAATCGTTGCATCACTTATTTATTTAGTATCGGTTGTAGATTTAATTCCTGATGCTATTCCAGGGATTGGCTATATTGATGATGTGGCTGTTTTATCAGCTTGTTGGAAAATTATTAATATGCAAATTAATCAATATATGATGTAGAAAAATATTAAGTTATAGGAAGTAAGAAAAATTTTTAAAAAATATAATTATAAGGGAGAAAGAAAATATGAATGAAATTAATTATAAAAAAACAGAAGAAAATGATGATAAAGAAAGTAAAAAGAAAAAATTTTTTTCTAAGTTATTAAGTTTATTAAATAAGCGAATAATAACAATTTTAGTAATAATTCTAGTATTGATTCTAGGAATTATTGGAATAAAAAAATCATTTTTTACTGAAAGCAAAACAACAAAATTAGGGTTTGAAGATATTGGAGAATTGGCAACAGAATCATGTGTAATGACAGAAATTGATGTGGTAGACAAATCAAGAAAATTGTACGGTGTAAATGTACCTTTTACACAAACAAAATATATTTATAGTTATGATGTTATCGTTAAGGCTGGAATAGATTTCTCACAAGTTGATTGGGATGAAGCAGAAAATAACACTGTTAATGTAATTGTGCCAGAAGTTAAAGTTTTAAGTAAGGAGCTTAAAAAAGATTCTTTTAAAGTTTATCATGAGGAAGAGAGCATTTTTACAAATGTTACTTTAGAAGAAAATAATAAAGCACTAACTAAATTAGAAGATACTGCATTGAAGGATGCAATTGACAATGGCTTATATGACAGAGCAAAAGAAAGTGCTAAAAAGCAATTAAAATCATTTATCAAAACAAATGATAAATATAAAAATTATAAAATACATTTTGAATATAGAGGCAATTAAATGAAAAAGTACATATTAATAGCATTGATCGTTATAGTTGGTTTGCTTGTTTTCTTTTATAGTGGTTTATTAATCACAAGATAGTTATACATAGTTACAATAATAGAATATATAAGAAATGTAATTAATATTAGGCATAATATGATTACATTTTTATTAATAGAGAAAGGAAATATCACTATGTTATTTAACAATAAAGACTTACAAAGTAATTTTGATATAGGAAAAGATTTATCTAATGAACAAGCAAATATTAATTGTTTAGCTGAAGAAATAATAAGGCTAACAGAGAAGATTTATAATATAGAAGGAAAGATTGTTTGTAGATATAAGGATCAAAATAATAGGGAAGTTTTTGTTGATAAAGTGAATATTGATGAAGCTACTTGGGATAGAGGAAAAGAAGAAATAAAGCAAATACTTGTAAGAAATGATAAAAGTAGATTTGCTTTAAATAATAGATTAGAGTATTTAGGTGTTTATGAACCTAGTGAGCCATTAGAATATAAAAAGTATTTAAAAGTGCTGTATTTCTTTTATATGATGAATTATTTTATTTTTCCTAAAGAAAATATATTTAAAAGTCTTTCATTAGAAAATGTCGATTATAAAAAAAGTTATGAGGAAGGTGCTTTAAAAGGAAATCATTTATCATTTATTGTTTTAAATTTATTTGATGATGACGAAGCATTTTACTATTTTTGTAATACTAATAATAAATTTAATAACATATCATATCAAATTGAAAAATTGATTGAAAATATGGCATATAAAAGATTTGATTTGGCTAGTAACAATAAATTAGAGAGCATTATAGAAAATATTATTTATGAAAATCAAATAGAAGTAAAAGAATATAATATTAATCCAATTATTCAGTTAGTAGAACATTGTAATCAATATAATCATTTAGTCTATTGTGTTGATCTTTTAAGTAATTTAGATGATGATAATTTATACAATTTATTTTATACAGAAGAATTTGAAATATTACCACCTGATATTTGGAAGAATATGCATATTTCATTAGAAGATTTAAATGAATTTTTAATGAGTGATGACTTATTCTATTTTTGTAAACAAACAATTGGAAAAATAGAAAGTAAACAAAGACATAATTTTTTAAATAGTAATGCTGTTAAATTTCTAAGGAATGCTATTGAGTATGATAAACAATGGATTGATACATTTGGTGAAAATGAAGGATTATATATAGAAAAGATAGATGATAAATATACTATTTATCCTTTAAAAGTAGGTATTTTTCTAAGAACATATGATGAATTAACAAATAAAAGAAAAGTAAAGATATTAAGTGGAAATAAAAAGTCTCAATTATTAAAAACACTTTTAACGACTAATAATAATCCATTTCCACAATCATTACCAATGCAAATATTTAATTTGGTTTGTCATTTTCAATATGACAATATTACAAAAGAAATACCATTTGGATTTTATAATTATACAACGTTATTAAGTGAACGACTATTTTGTACAATAATGATTAAAACAACGGAAACATATAATTTTGATATGAATATCAAATACTTAAATACTCTATATGATGATTTATGTGATTTAGTAGAAGTATTAAAATAATTGTTGTTAAATATTAATATTCTTTTTCTTGGATAATTGATACTAATTTTCTTATATTTTAGATATAAAAGAGAAAGTGATAATTAGTCAGTAAAACTAAAGAGAAGAACAAAAATAGAAATTCAATTTTTAAAGGAGTTATATGAAATAAAGAATAAATTTTTTGATAAAGTAATTTTTGAAAGAAAAAATAAAAATTTAAGTGAATGTACAATAACTTGTGTACTATACACATAGTATGGTATACTTTATTTGCAAATCTGAGAACAATTGCATCAAAATGAAAAGGTAAGGATGAGTAAGATCCTTACCTTTTCTAACTTTTAGAGTGGTCTAACACTAGGCTAGTTATCGCTTAAATCTTTTGTCTAACCATTTGCATATGTAATAAACTAAAACACCTGCCACGACAGATACAACTAAATCTGAGAACAATTAACACCACCTCCTTTCAGGGAGGACGATAACAAACAATTATATCAAATTATGTTGACAAAGTATGGTTGAACAGTAAAGTAAATGGATAAAAATAGTATTTTATAAACTTTTAATTAATGCTTTTTTATTTATTGATTACTTTACAAATTTGCTAATGTCGTCTGTCATATTAGCAAGAATGTAAAGTTTAAATCTATCTTGACATGAACTTAGCTTTAGGGTTTACAATAAATGTAGGTTAATTTAGGGAGGATAAAAGGATGGAATATAGTAAAATTGATAAACTTAATGTCAATCCTTCATTATTAGGATTTGGTTGCATGCGTTTTCCTAAAAAGGAAGATGGCACTATTGATGAAGTAGAAGCAGAAAGAATGTTAGATCATGCTATTGAAAGTGGTGTGACTTATATTGATACAGCTTATCCTTATCATGATGGCGAAAGTGAACCATTTGTAGGTAGAGTTTTAAAGAAATATAAAAGAGAAGATTTTTATCTTGCGACAAAGTTACCAATGTTTAAAATTGATTCATTGGAACAAGCAAAAGAAATCTTTGAAGAACAAATGAAAAGATTGGATGTCGATTATGTTGATTTCTATTTATTACATGCTTTAAATAAAGATACATGGAAAAAAGTCATTGAATTAAATATTATTCCTTATTGTGAAGAATTAAAGAAACAAGGAAGAATAAAAAACTTAGGGTTCTCATTCCATGATGATTATGAAGTCTTTGAAGAAATTATTAATTACCGTGATTGGGATTTCTGTCAAATTCAATTAAATTACATTGATACAGATATCCAAGCAGGAATGAAAGGATATAAGCTTACTGAAGAAAAGAATGTTCCATTAGTTATTATGGAACCAATTAAAGGTGGAGCTTTAGCTAGTCTTTCTGATGATATTGAACAAGTCTTTACAGACTATAATCCAAATGTCAGCATTTCAAGTTGGGCTTTACGTTTTGTAGCCTCACTTCCAAATGTAAAAGTTGTTTTAAGTGGTATGTCTACTTATGATCAAGTAGAAGATAACCTTGCAACTTTTAAAGACTTTAAACCATTAGATCAAGATGAAGAAAAACTTGTAGAAAAAGTAGCTAATATGATTAAAGCAAAAACTAAAAATGGATGTACAGGATGTCGTTATTGTATGCCTTGTCCATTTGGAATTGATATTCCAGGTAACTTCAAGTTATGGAATGAGTATGGTATGTTAGGTCTTAAAGATACAGCTAAAAGACGCTATACAAATCTAGGGGACGCACAAGCTGAATTCTGTAAGAAATGCGGTAAATGTGAAAAGCTTTGTCCACAATCAATTAAAATCAGAGAAGATTTACAACGAGTAGTTCAAGATATTAAGAACTTATAAGAGAATGGCGTTATGTCATTCTTTTTTTGTATTATGTTTTAGTAAAATAAATAGTTATATGTATGGTATGATGTATTTATAGATAAAAGTGAAACAGGATATACGAGGAGACAACTTATGAAAATAAAATATATGGGGAAATTAGATCCAGAAACTAATCCACTTCCAACAAATAAGCTTAAAGAAGGGGCTATTCGATTTAATGAGCCAACGGATAGAAAAAAACAGAATATACAAACAAGTATTGTTACTTTTATTATTATATGTATTATGTTTGTACCAGAATATTTAAATGTTCTTTTTAGAGATGTTGATTCTATGGATTTATCAAATCTTTTTAGCTATTTTATACTCGCAAATATTTTATTAGTTCTTTCAAAGCTATGTCAGTTTTATTTTTATAAAGAAATTTATATGTTTAAAATACCACGTGTTGGTTTTGCAGGAGTATATACAACAGAGTTTACAAAGAAAAAATATATAGCTATCAATCTTATTCCTGATATTTTATTTGGTTTAGTTCCTTATTATATTTCATTAACAACATGTAAGTTTTTTTTAGGAATGGCCGCTATGTTTGTTGTTGCAAATTCAGCAGTAGATTTCATGAATGTATATCATGCATTTGTAGAAATGCCACCGGGTTCAAAAACATTCTTATATCAGTTCAATAATTATTGGTATTTACCAAAAAAAGATAATAATAACTAGGTCGAGGGAAACAGTATGATACTGTTTCTTTTTTATATGAAATATGATGGAATAGAGTTGAATCTTTAAGATATCATAATATAAAATAAAATTATTAAAGAACTTACACAAAGATTACAAATAAAGAAAGTATATTAAAGATGAAGGGAGGCATTGTTATGAAGATACTACTTGCTGAAGATCATGATCATTTAAGAGAAATACTAGAAGATTACTTAGTAGAAAATGGGTATGAAGTAAAAAGTTTTGATAATGGAGAAGATGCTTATTATTGTTTTTTAATAGAAAGTTTTGATCTTATTTTATTAGATGTAATGATGCCTAAGATGGATGGATTTACTTTATGTCAAAAGATACGTGAAAAAGAAGAAACACCGATACTTTTTATTACAGCTAAAGTACAAGAAGTTGATCAATTAAAGGGTTATGAATTAGGTTGTGATGATTATATTATTAAACCATTTTCCTTACCTGTATTACTTGCTAAATGTAAAGCTATTACAAACAGAAAACATTATCAATATGTCAAAAGAGGTATATTAAAGTTAAATACAAGAGAAAAACAAGCATATCTTAATAATCAAAATTTGAATTTAAAAATAATAGATTATAAAATATTAGAATATTTTATAAAAAATCCAAATCAAATCTTATCTAGAGAACAAATTTTATTAAAAGTATGGGGATTTGATTATAAAGGTCAAGAAAGAAGTGTTGATACACATGTTAAAATATTAAGAAAAGCCTTGGGACCTTATCAAAAGGGAATAAAGACAGTGATTAAACAAGGTTATTGTTTTGAAACGAAGGTGTTTGAAAATGGTTGATTTTTTAAGAGCGTTAAGTATTGTTTTATTATTAGGCATGTTTTATCTTGCCTTTAAAAATAAGAAATTTAAAAGATTTTTATTAATTGAAAGTGTGTTAATTATTGTTTTTATTATAGGTAGGCAGATGTACACGAGTAATCTTAATACAATGGATACTGTTATGTGGTCACTAGCAAGTGATGTTACGAATAAAATGATAACGCAAAGTGATAAAAATATTGGAAATAATATGCATGATGTACTATCTACTATTTATGATGGTAATGGTTTTGATATTAAACAAAATATAGCTTTTGAATATAAAGTAAAAGATAAATATAAATTAAATAATAAAAACTTTATTATCTTTTTTAAAGATAGTACAAATGATAAGTATACTCTTTTTAATCTAGAAAAATCTTTTAATAAAAAAGATATAAATAATTTATTAGACTTTTATAATCAAAATCAAGATGGTTGTACTATAAAAAAGATGAGTTTTCATTCAAAAGATAATCAATACATCATAGATCAAATTGTCTTTTATGATGAAAATAGTCATATGACTTATAAACTCGGTAACTCACAAGGAACAATGAATTATTATTCATGGTATAAATATCAAAATAAAAAAGCAAACGATCAAAATAGACTTGGTGATTTTGAATTAATGTTTTTTAATTCAAAACAAACACTAGAAAAGAATCCAAAAGAAAAAGATATTAAAGTAGAACAAGAAACATGTGCTATTTCTTCTGATAAGTCAAAGATATATGTTCATTATGTAAATAAAGAAAATAGTATAAAACTTAATATGTTTATCGATACCCCAAATATTGTTTTAGATAGTCTAAAAGATAGATTTATTTTAATGTTTAGTTTAGTACAAATTATTCTATCATGTATTTATTTTATATATATGTATCTTGAAAATGAAAGAGAAAAGCTTAATAAAACAAGAGATTTATTTATTAATGCCATGGCTCATGAAATGAAAACACCGAATGCTGTTATTTTAAATAGTGCAGAGATATTATTAGAAAATATCAAACCTGAAAAACAACATAAATACTTAAGAATGATCGAAGATGAATCTAAGCATATGAATAATCTTTTAAATCAAATGTTGATATATACAAGAACGACAAAGTCTTATCAGTTGCATAAACAAAATTATAATCTTTCGCCAATGATTGAAGAAGTATTAAAACATTATGATTTAGAATCAAAAATCATTACGATTGATATTGATCCTAAAATCAATATTTCATGTGATCAACAATTGATGATGATTGTCTTCGATAATCTAATCAACAATGCTTTTAAATATGCAAATAAAAAAATAAATATTGTTTATAGACAAGAAAAAATAATTATAAGTAACGATGGATCAAAAATAGAAAATAAAGATATTAATCATATATTTGAACCTCTCTATAAAGCAGATGTATCCAGAAATGATACACATTCTACAGGAATGGGATTAGCGATTGTTAGAAATATTTTAGATTTACACAACTATACTTGTAAAGTTGTACAAGACGAAGAAGTTCATTTTATCATAGAGATGAATAAGTAATAAAAAGTTTATGTAGAAATACATAGACTTTTTGTTACCTTTTTTCTATATAAAACGTATTATAAGTGAAAGAGCTCTTGAGGAGGCAGTTATGAAGATAGATACAGAACAAGTGATTGCAACATATAAAGATCGTATTTTTGCGATAGGATTAACGATGTTAAAAAATCCTGATGATGCTGAGGATGTTGTTCAAGAAACTTTTCTTAGATATCATACATATAAAAAAGATTTTGAATCAAAGGAACATATAGAATCTTGGTTATATAAAGTAGCAATTAATAAAGCTAAAGATATTCAAAGAAAGTTTTGGAAAAGAAAACAAATATCTATGGAAGATTATATGGCAACGATTCCATTTGATAGATCACAGGATGAAGAATTATTTCAAGCAGTGATGGCTTTGCCATCAAAGTATAGTATTGTTATTCATTTGTATTATTATGAAGATTATTCAATTAGAGAAATTGCTCAACAATTAAAATTAAATGAAGGAAATGTCAAAGTAAGACTTTCTAGAGCAAGAAAATTATTAAAAGAACAACTTAAGGAGAACTGGAACGATGAAGAATAAAGAAGCGTATAAACAAGCATTTAAACATGTTCACTATCAAAAAGAAGTTAATTTAAGTCAAAAAAGAATTCCTAAATCTCTTGTAACCATTATGACTTCATTCATCGTATTACTTTCTACCTTTACTGTAGCTTATGCTTTTGATGTAGGAGGTATTCAAAGTAAATTAGAAGTATGGTTTCGAGGAGAAAAAAGAAACGTTCAATATAAGGAAGAAGATAAAAATGCTTATCATTTCTATACAACAGATGAGGACGGTAATGTAGTTGATATGGGTATAAACATGGGATTTAAAGGAACACTTACAGGAATAGAACCAATGAATGGTGATGAACTTGCAGAAAGTATGAATGATGATAGTGAAATTGTTTATAACGAAAAAGAGGATAAATATTTATTCTATTATCAAAATAAGGTAGTGGATATTACGCATATGTTTGATAAAGAAAAGGAATGTTATTTAGTGATCAATAATGGTGAAAAAGATATCTATTTTGTTATTAGTTATAAAGATCAAATAGATGAGGATAGTACTATATCACAGTATAGTGATGAAAATGCAGCAGTTACACAAGGTGTAACGGTTAAAGATATTAAGGATCGATTTGTAAGAATTAAGTAAAAATGGAGGTTTCCTCCATTTTTTGATACAATAAGATAAAGGAGGAAATCTTATGGAATTACTTTTTGTTTTCGCAATGATTCTTATTGTTCTTTATTACTTTTATCAAAAAAGACCTAAAACCCATTTTCCAAATATCTCCTATCAAGATCATAAAAAACATGCAATCAACTATAAAAAAATAAAACCCAATAATAAACAACCACAAGATTTACAATATACAACCTATTTACTTTCATTAATAAATGAACTTCCTCAAGATGAATTTATTCTTATTTATGCATGTTTAAAAAAATGGGAAAAACAAGGAGAAGTTATATTAGAGGATGTTGATGGAGAACTCAATATTCATTTTAATAAAACTTATACAAATAATCTTGTTGAAGATCAATTATTCCAAATGCTTTATCGTTTAGAAATAGATCATATTGTAGAAAATGAAGTTATTAGAAAATGGATAGAAGCGGATTTTGATAAGGTGGTTCAATGGGAAAAAGCTTATCTAAAAGATATGCAAAACAAACTCAAACAAGAACATAAATTTGTAGATGAAAGATATAGTATAGAAATCTATCATGATTTAGAAAACTTACTCGGTTATAAAAAATATTTAGATGCGTATAAAGAAGTAGAAACAGAAGATGAAAACATCTATGCAATGTTATTTGGATTAGAGGAATGTCCTTATCATATGTATACTTTCTTTGTTATGGAAAATACAGATGATAAGCCAATGATAAAAAGCTCATTAAAATAGAATCAGATTTTGTCTGATTCTATTTTCTTTCATATCATGAAAGTTGTGTAAATATAAATTCTTTTTTTGATAAGATAAAAGTAAGAAAAGAGGGATAATATGTATAAAATTATAGCGTGTGATTTAGATGAAACATTGTTAAGTGATGATCGTACTATTTCTAAAGAGAATATTGAAGCCATTCAAAAAGCTAAAGAGTTAGGGGTTAAATTTGTTCCAGCAACTGGAAGAGGCTTTAATACAGTTGGTGGAACACTCAAAGATTTAGGGTTGTATGATTTAGAAAATGAATATGTGATTTCTTATAATGGTGGAGCTATTACTGAAAATAAAGGAAGTAAGTTACTTCATTTTGAAGGAATTTCTTTTGAAAAAGCCAGTGAGCTTTATAAAAGAGGTTTAAGTTATGATGTTTGTATTCACGTTTATACAAAAGATATGGTTTATGCTTATAAATATGTTCAAGAAGAAAAAGATTATTTAGCAGGTAGAATGGAAGTTACTGAAATCTTTGATGATAATATTGATTTTTTAAAGGGACAAGAAATTGTAAAAGTCTTATATATGAATACAGATTATCAGTATTTAAAGAAAATTGAAAATGATTTAAAAGAGATAACAGGTGACGTAGATGTCAGTTATTCATCTAATCGTTATATTGAATTTAATCATCAAGGGGTCAATAAGGGACAAGGTTTAAAGAAACTTGCAGAATTGTTAGGGGTAGATATAAAAGATACAATTGCAATTGGTGATAACTTTAATGATTTATCAATGATCAAAGTAGCGGGTCTAGGTGTAGGTGTACAAAATACAGTTGAAGAAATGAAAAAAGAATGTGATATTATCACTAAGGCAACAAATAATCAAGGAGCTATTGCAGAAGTAATCAATCAATATATTTTAGGCACAAATTAAGTTTTGTGCTTTTTTTCTTTCTTGATATAATGGAGTAAATACGAAAAGAGGAAGCCTATGAAAGCATTTTTTACAGAGACTATATTAAATAGAGGAAAAGCTTATTTTGAACAAAATAGAGTTTTTTCTGTCAATCAATATGATAACCAAACCTATACCGGAATTATTTTAGGAAATGAAGCTTATCATACTAAAATCACTTTAGATGAACATTATGATGTCATGTCTGCTACGTGTGATTGTCCTTATGCGATAGAAGGAAAACATTGTAAACATGAAGCAGCACTTTATTTTGCAATCGAAGAGCGTCTTCCTAAAGATGAACAACAATACTTCGATATTAATTCTTTATTAAAAGATATTCGTAGAAGATCGCGTACGAGTTATACAATAAAACGTGAATTTAATCAAGAATTTAAAAAGTATTTAAAACATATGATGCAATTAAATAAACAAGGGAATTTTCATATTACGAATTATCAAAAAGTCATTGATGAATTCTTAAGTTCTAATTATCCTAAAGATTATCGTCATGAAATACTTCATATCATGTTTCAAGGGTATTGTAAGTTATTAACGAGTGAACATAGTAAAGAATTAACAGTTCAATGGCTAAAAGAAAATATGAAATATCAAAGATATGAAAATGTTTTTAGTTATATGATGTCTGTTATTTATTTGTTAGATGTTGAAGACCAAATAGATATTATTAAAGACATGCTTTTAAATAATAGAAAACCTGATTTATTAAATACATATTTTAAAATTATCAATGATCATCATTTAGATATGAAAAAATATCTAGATGATATTCAAATTTATAATAACAATGAAGATTATATTATAGAAATGATCCGTTATTATGTGGATCGTCAACAAGTGGACAAAGCGCGTTCATATTATAAAAATCATGAACAAAATATTAGAAAAAAAGAAACTAAGGCAAAATTGGATTCCTTACTTATTCCTGAAAATGAAGATGCTTATTTAAATTATATGTGTTCAAATTTAAGTTATTATAATTCATCTAATATACCATTGTATTATGATGATTTAAAACAATTTTATGGGGTAAAATTTGAAAACTATGTTACAAATTTTATAAACGAAATACGACGTTTTTATAGCGATTATGAAATAGGTTTAATGTTTAAACGAAAGAATGAAGCAAAATATTTAATTTATGTTTTACTTCAAAAATTTGATTTGGAACTCTTTGAGCCAACAAAAGAGATGATTAGAGAGTATAGTTTAGAAATGTATTTAATGTTTTATGTAGAATATATAAAAGAGTATATAAGACAGGGAACTAGAAATTATTATCTAAAAGATCATATTTATGAATTATTTCTTGATTTAGATAGAATGTCAAAAATAGAGTTTGTTGATATGATTAAGAAAGAATTTCCTAGAAGAAAGAAAATACATGAAATATTAGATGAATGTTTAGAAGAAGGTGATGAAATTGAAATTCAATATTAATTTAGATGTTGTAAAAAGTAAAAATAACTTAGAGATTGCTAGAAAATATCATCATTATGATAATGTTGAAAGTATGCACATTACAATAAATGATGATACATATCATATAGATGCAGTGGTTTCAGTTTTTAATCATCCACAAAAATGTTCATTAGATATTAAAGATAATCAAGTGGTTTCTTATACTTGTTCATGTCCTTTTAATGATGAGGAGTCAATGTGTGGTCATTTAGGGGCTGTTATTATGAAACTTAATGAATTAGAAATCAATGATTTTCCTTTTGATTATCAAAGTGAAAAATTAGAAAAGATGAAAGAGATTGAAAAAGAAAATCAAAGACAAAGAAGAAAAGCACAACTTAGACAATTGGCACAAACATCCTCACGTCTCATTGATCTTAGTAAAAGTCAATATCAAACAGATTTACAACTTTCTATTAATAATGAACAATATGATTTAACACCTACTATCTACCTTAATGAAAATGAAATCAACGTAGAGTATAAAATAGGAAATGAAAAGAAATATGTATTAAAAAATATTACAGATTTCATCGAACGTATCAATAATCAAGAAAACTATAAGTATGGTAAAGCATTAGAATTTGTTCACAGTGAAAAGAATTTTACTGAAAATGCTTTAAAACAAATTAGTTTAATGAAAAAAGCAATTGAATTACGTAATCAAGATATAGAAGAATATCGTTATTATTATGAACCAATCAAAAGAAATATGATAATAGATACACGTGTATTTGATGAATTTTATGATGCTAATAAGGATGATAGTTCTTTTAGTGAATTAGAATCTAAGATGGATATGCATATTATAAAAGAAGAAGATTATTATGTTGTTAAAGTAGGTACTGACAAGCCTGTCTATGTTGGAAGTAAGCATGGTTATTGTTATGGTATGAATAATGGAAAGTTTTATATGGAACGTATAACTTTTGATGAGGAAGGCACTGTTTCTCGTTTTTTAAACGGTATTATGGATAGTGATGGACAATTGGTTATCTTAGAGGAACAATATCATGATTTTTATAAGTATGTCTTATTACCAATTCTTTCGTATTTTGAAGTATTTGATCAAAGTCAAGAAGAAATACCAACTTATGATGAAATTAAAATCTATGGAGATATTGATGATCATCAAACAATTTATTTCCAACCAGTTTATGTTGATGAAAATCAAAATAGAGTCTATGGATTTAATGATCAGTTGATGACAACTTATCAACAAGATTTGGTAGAAAAATATATCGAACGTTATGCTTCATCAATTGACATGCAAAAACATCGTGCGTATTTTGATACGAATAGTCAAACAACGTATGAATTTATTTTTGAAGGTTTAGATTATTTAAAACAATATGGGGATGTTTATGTATCTGAAGCATTAAAAAGAATAGGAAAGAAGATTTCTTATAATTTACGTGTAGGCGTTAGTATTGAACATGATCTTTTAAAATTTGATATTTCATCTCATGAAATACCAAAGAAAGAACTACAAGAGGTTTTAAATCAATATCGTCGTAAAAAGAAATTCTATCGTTTAAAAAATGGGGAACTTCTTTATTTAGATTCACCTGATTTAGAAGAATTAAGTCAATTTATGGATGATTATCATATTGATGTCAAAGACATTGATGATGGTGAATTTTCTATGAATAAACAAAGAATGTTGGCTATTGATGAAGAAAATGATTTTGAATATGTTGAACTAGATAGAGAAGAATCTTTTATTGAAACATTGGATCGTTTTAAATCAGCTACTCAAAAAGAATATCCTCTTTCTAGAGATTATGAAAATATTTTAAGAGATTATCAAAAAGAAGGATATGTATGGCTTCATACTTTAAAAGATTATGGGTTTAATGGCATACTTGCTGATGATATGGGACTAGGAAAGACATTACAAATTATTACTTTATTAGATTCATTAGAAACAAAAAGACCAAGTTTGGTTGTCTGCCCTTCTTCACTTATTTATAACTGGGAAGATGAAGTCCATAAATTTTCTAAGAAATTACCAGTTACCTGTATTACAGGAAATATACAAATAAGAAGTGAATTAATTAAAAAAATTAAACAAGGATTATATGTAACTTCTTATGATTATATGCGAAGAGATTTTGAATTATACCAAGGGATAGAATTTGAATATGTGATTTTGGATGAAGCACAATATATTAAAAATCAAAAGACTAAAAATGCTCAATCAGTTAAAACATTAAAAGCTAGACATAAATTGGCTTTAACGGGTACACCGATTGAAAATAGTTTAGCAGAGTTATGGTCAATCTTTGATTTCTTGATGCCACAATATTTATTTAATTATCACTATTTCCAAAAACAATATGAAAATGACATTGTTAAAAATAATGATGAAGAAAAAACAAAACAACTAAAAAAACTAGTCACACCATTTATTTTAAGAAGAAATAAAAAAGAAGTTTTAAAAGAATTACCTGATAAAATAGAACAAAATATCATTCTTCCATTTAATGATGAAGAAGAAAAAATTTATGTAGCTAATCTTGCTAAGGTCAATGAAGAATTACAACAACTTTATGACATTGAAGGTTCAGATAAGATGCAAATTTTAAAAATGCTTACAAGACTAAGACAACTTTGTCTTGAACCACGCCTTGTATATGATAATATTGATCAACCTTCTTCTAAATTAAAAGCTTGTATGGAACTTATTAAAACAATGCAAGAAAATAAACAAAAAGTTTTGTTATTTTCATCATTTACATCTGTATTAAATTTAATTGCTGAAGAATGTCAAAAAGCAGGAATTACGTATTATATGCTTACAGGAAGCACCAATAAAGAAGATAGAAGAGAGCTTGTTTCAAGATTCCAAAAAGATGATACAACACTTTTCTTAATTTCTCTTAAAGCAGGGGGAACTGGTTTGAATTTAACATCTGCTGAAGCAGTTATTCATTTTGACCCATGGTGGAATGTCTCTGCGCAAAATCAAGCAACAGACCGTGCTTATCGTATTGGTCAAGAAAACAATGTTCAAGTCTTTAATCTTGTGATGAAAGATAGTGTTGAAGAAAAAATCATTGAACTACAAAAACGTAAAAAAGAACTCGCTGATATGTTTGTTGAAAACAATAGTGGTGGTTTATCACAAATGTCAAAAGAAGATATTTTAAGTTTATTTACAATGTAAAAGACGGGGGAACCCGTCTTTTATACTTCGTTTACTTTTACATGAATTTCCATCTTTTGATGACATTGACCGTTGGAATTAAATAATCCTTTATCTAAAATACAATCATTAAAATCTCTTCCATGAGAAAGTTTAATATATTTTTCATCTGCTTCACAATTATTTGTAGGATCTAAATGAATAAAATGATCTTTTACATAGGCATCTACCCAAGCATGTGTTGCCCCTTCACCTATCATCATTCCAGCAACATAACGTGCAGGAATATGTAAGTATCTTAATGCACTAATAAGAATATGAGCATAATCTTGACAGACTCCATTTTTTAATTGAAAAGCATTTGCTGCAGTTGTTGTATTGTTGGTTGAACCAGGAACATAGTGCATATGTTCATAAATTTTATGCATCAAATTCCATGCTGTTTTTTCATCAGTATCTAATTTATTGTTTTTTGCAAATTCTTTTATTTCTGCACTTGGCTTTGTAAGTTGAGTAAAGTATTTATAAATTGGATAACATGTATGGGAATTATTTAATGGAATATTACTTGTTATCATTTTACCATTTACATGAAATTCAAAAATAGGATGAGGTTCTATACAGCTTCCTACATAGGTAGGATTTCCAAAACCATCATTGATGCGTGTTACTTTTGTTGATGGTGTGATTTCATAATGAATATCTAGGACTTTTTGGTGAGTTCCATCACGAGGAATACAGCGTAATTGAAACTGATGTTGATCAACTTCGTTATCAAATTCTATTTTATAATGATATTCAAATTCTAAAGTTTTCATTTAGTATACAAATGCGTAATTAATCGAATAAATAAATTCTATTAGATTAGAATCATCAATTGATTCTAAATTTAATTGATTTAAAAGAATTGTTTCATTATAAAGTTTATTCGATACATCTAAAAGCTTATTTTTAAGGGTATCAACCAGCTTTTGAGAATAATGAAGTCTTAAATATAAATCGATTCGTTCTACATATTCACCAAGTTTAATAATATCTAGTGCTGTTTCATCATCTATAAATTCATACATACTTCCTCTAAAAGCAAGTAAATCATCAATTACATTTTGTAACAATAAAACAGGTGCATCTGATTCACTCATCTCTTCAAATAAATTCACGCCCATTTGAATATAAGATAAAACCTTTGAAGAAATCTCATCTCTTAAAACAATAGCATTATCATAAGCTCGTTTTAAATTACTAGCAATACTGTCAGGATTATCAATATCATAAAGATAAGACATCAAAAAATGTGCATCATTTAAATAAATATTAGGAATTTCTAATTGATGACAATAATCAATATAAAGTGTAGGCTCCTTATCAAGCATACAATCAAAAATATGCATATAATGAAGCGTTGTTGTATAAACTCTTTCAATATAACGTCCTAGCCAAAAAAGATTATTGGCTTTTTCTATTGTGATAGCACCCATGTGTCTTTAAATCCTCCTCCCTGAGATGAATTAACAACAAAAGAATCAGGCTCTCTTGAAAAACGTGTCAATCCTGAACACCATACTTTAGTTGTTTTCCCACTTAAGACAAAAGCACGTAAATCAGCTTTTCGTTTAACTGTTTGATTTTGATCATGAATATCCAAATCAATAAAATCAATAATTTCTTGTCCAATCCATCTTCTTGGCTCTTTTTTTATAAGTTCAATTAGTTCATTTAATTTATTTTCATCTAAATCTTTACCAAAAACAACACCATATCCTCCAGCTTCAGCAACATCTTTAATAACTAAAGATTTAATATTTTTTAAAATATAATCCCTGTCTTCTTTAAAATAAGGTAGATATGTCGGAGCATTTTTTAAAATAGGCTTTTCTTTCAAATAATATTCAATCATTTTTGGTACAAAGTAATAAATTCCTTTATCATCAGCGACGCCATTACCTGGAGCATTCATAATAGCGACATTTCCTGCTCGATAAACAGACATCAAATTAGGCACACCAATTAAAGATTCTGGTAAAAAGGTCATAGGATCCAAATATTCATCCGATATTCTTCGATATAAACAACCCACTTTAACTTTTTTACCAACTGAATTTTTATAATAAAGATAGTTATTATCAACAATAAGTTCATTATAAGTAGCCAAAATAGCACCTGTTTTTTCAGCTAAATAACTATGTTCAAAATAAGCAGAATTAAATCTTCCAGGTGTTAGAATGCAATTAATACCCCCACAGTTAACATAATCCATTGTTTCTTTTAATAAAGTACCATAATTTCTATTATCTAGTACATGATGATGAATATATGTCATAGGAGATGCTCTACGTGTGAGTTCTCTAGCAATCATAGGATAACTTGCACCAGAGGGAATGCGTAAGTTATCTTCAAGAATATACCATTCCTTATTTTTTCCTTGAACAAGATCTATTCCTGAAATGTGACTAAAAATGCCTTTGGGTGGTATAATTTTATGACATTCAGGAAGATAACCTTTCGCAATAAAAATGAATTCTTCTGGGATAATACCATCATGGATAATCTTATATTCTCCACTATAAATATCTTTTAAAAAAGCATTTAAAGCATCAACTCTTTGAATTAATCCTTTTTCTAAATAAGTGAATTCATCTTTAGAAATAATACGTGGAATAGTATCAAATGGGAAAAATTGTTCTTTGAATTGATTATCTTTATAAATACCAAATTTCACACCATAACGTTTCAATAAATCATTGATATTTTTTTCATATTTAATGAGCGATTTCATAGAAGCACCTCCTGTATATGAGAATAAATTATCACAATAATAAATAAAAGTCAACAAAAAAAGAACAGCTCCTGTTCTTTTAGTTTAATAACGATGTATCAATAATTTGATAATTTGCACGGTGAATATAAAGAGCTTTACCATCAATCATTAATTTTGTCATTTTAGGTAATTTTTTAGGAACAGTCCAATAAACTTCATCTCCTGAATAAGCCGTAATTGGTTGACCTAATTGAGATTTGATGACAACAACTCTTGATTTACCAAATTTATTTTTATACTTATTAATAATATTAGCGATATATGTATTATTTGAAAGCTTTCCATTATCATTACTTTCAATATCTTCTTGTGTAAAATCAACATTGGGTTTTAATCCTTTTTGAGTAAAGATACAAGTATCCCCACAAGATTCAATTTCTTGACCATCAATAGTAATGGTAATAACAGAAGATAATTCATAACCCGTAATAATACTTCCATCACTATCATAAGAAGTTGTTTCTACTGGATTTCCTTGAATATTGATTTTATCTCCTGTAGTTGTCATCACTCTTTTTCCATAGTTATCAAAGGTATCAATGGTATAACCGTTTCCTACAAGATTGCCTTTAATATCATTGATTTTGGATTCAAACATCGCACACCCTGTTAAATTCAATGCCATGACACCAACAATCAATAGACTTATTATTTTCTTTTTCATTTTTTCACTCCCTCTATTTATACAAATTATAACAAATTTTGATACAAAGAATGAATAAAATAAGGTAAAATAAAAAAGAGGTGAAGACCATGTTGCTTAAACAAATGAAATATTTTATCACTGTTGTGGATTGTCATAGTTTTACAGAAGCAGCAGAACAATGTTTTATTTCTCAATCTGCTATTTCTCAACAGATTAAAGCATTAGAAAAAGAATTAGGAATTCGTTTATTTGAAAGAAACAAACGACAATTTTCATTGACACCAGCTGGTGAATATTTTTATCGTCATGGAAAAGTAATTTTAGATGAGATTGAAGATTTTAAAGAAGAAACAATTCGTCGTGGAGAAGATCAAGAATTGAATTTAACTATTGGTTATCCTAAAAACTTTAGTACGAGTGAGCTTCATCAAGCTATTGTTGAATTCAATCGTATTTATCCTGAAGTTAATATTTCAGTAGTAAGTGGAACGCATGAAGAATTATTTGAACTTCTTGTACAACATCATATTGATGTTAAAATCAGTGAACAAAGAAGAACGTTTAATGAAGATTATTATAATTATGAATTAAAACATAGTGAATGTTTTGTAGAGATATCATCAATGAATCCACTTTCTAAAAAAGAAGTTCTTACAACCGATGATTTAAAAAATATGTCTTGTATTCTTATTGTTTCTAAAGATAAAGAAGATTCAGAAAGAGAGTTCTATGAAAAATCGCTCAATCTTTCAAGAAGATTTTTATATGCAGATTCATTAGAACAAGCACGTTTAATGGTAGCGAGTCAAAGAGGATATTTACCAATTGATCAAATAGGTCATTTACCAAAGACAATGGAAGGTATTGAAAGAATAGCTTTACATTATAAAGGAAAACCAATTCAAAGAAATTATTTTGCTTGTTGGTCTAAAGAAAATACGAATTATTATATTGAAGAATTTGTGAAGATGTATAAAGAACTTTTAAATAAGTAAAACTTATGAAGATGATTAGGAATTGAAATTGTTTCAATTCCTAATTTTTTTTATTATATAGGTGGAAAAAGGAGAGAGCAATATGGCACAAGTTCTTGTATTAATGAGTAGTCCTCGAAAAAACGGTAATACTGATCGTTTAGCAAATGCCTTTATAAGAGGTGCTGAAGAAAATGGGTATACCACAGAAAAGGTCTACGTTAACTATCAAAATATTAAATCATGTTTAGGATGTAATGTATGTCAAAAAACAAAAGAATGTATTCAAAAAGATGACATGCAAGAAATTTATTCAAAGATGTTAGAAGCAAAAATAATCGTCTTTGCTTCACCGGTGTATTTTTACACATTTAATGGTTCAATGAAGTTATTAATTGATCGTACATTTGCGATTGAAAAAACAATTCATGACAAAGATTTCTATTTACTTACTAAGGGATTAGCTCCTGAAGAAAGTTATTTTAGAATTATTAAAGATACTTTCCAAAAGTATATTGATTGTTTAAGAGTTGGAGGTAATCGCTTTGTTGATTATGTTTTAGGTTTTCAAACAGGAAATAAAGATGATATTGAAAAAACAGATGCAATAGAAAAAGCATATAACATGGCAAAGGAGATAAAAATCAATGAGTAAAAGTTTAATTGTTTATTTTTCACATAATAAAGAAAATTATTTCTCGGGAAATATTGTTAATTTAGAAAAAGGAAATGTTAAAGTGATTGCAGAAACATTATCTACAATGATTGATGCAAATATTTATGAAATCAAAGAAGTAGATGCTTATCCATTTGATTATCATGAATGTACATCACGTGCAAGTGATGAGCTTAAAAACAATGCCCGTCCACAAATATTAGATCCATTAGAAAGCATTGATGAATACGATACGATTTATTTAGGATATCCAAACTGGTGGTCAACAATGCCAACGATTGTTATGACATTTTTAGAAAGTTATGATTTCACAAATAAACATATTTATCCAATTTGTTCACACGAAGGAAGCGGTATGGGAAGAAGTGAAAGTGATATCAAAAAACTTTGTCCAAACAGTATCGTTCATAAAGGATTAAGTATTCATGGAAGTCATGTCGATGGATGTAGACAACAATTAGAAAGATGGTTAGGAGGAAAATAAGATGACAGATAACGCTAAAAATTACCACGAAAAAATGTTTCCAGGATATGTTTCAGATTTTTTAAGAACTGATCCTGAATTTATTGAAGCTTTTGATAACTTCGCTTTTGATGAAGTTGTTAATCAAGATGATTTAGATGATAAAACAAGATTTATTTCAATTCTTGCAGTTTTATTAGGATGTCAAGGAATTGATGAATTTAAAGGAATGTTGAAAGCAGCTTATAATTTTGGAGTTACTCCTGTTGAAATGAAAGAAATTGTTTATCAAGCTGTAGCTTATTTAGGAATAGGTAGAGTTTTTCCTTTCTTAAAAGCAGTGAATAGTTTTATTGAAGACACTTTAGGTTTAAAGCTTCCTTTAGAAAATCAAAATGATCCTAATCCTAATCGTTTAGAAAAAGGAGAACAAGCTCAAGTAGCTATTTTTGGTGAAGGAATGAAAGGATATGCAACAAGTGGAGATCCTAAAACAGTGCATATTCGTAAATGGTTAACTGATAACTGTTTTGGAGATTACTATACAAGAGGTGGTTTAGATTATAAACAAAGAGAAATGATTACTTTTTGTTTCCTATATGCACAAGGTGGATGTGAACCACAAGCGATTGCCCATGCAAAAGCTAATATTCGTTTAGGAAATGATCAAGATTTCTTAATTAAAGTTGTTTCTCAAAATGTTCCTTTTGTAGGATATCCAAGAAGTTTAAATGCAATTGATTGTATAGAAAAGGCAGGTAATGAATAATGAAAGAAGTTATGATTGTGGTTGGTGCTGGTCAAATTAGTATGGCTATTGCTAGAAGAATGGGTGCCGGTAAAAAAATTATTTTAGGTGATAAAAATATTGAAAACGCAAAAAGTATTCAAAAAACAATGGTAGATGCAGGATTTGATGTTGAAATCATGGAAGTTGATTTATCAAGTAGAGAAGATATTTTAAAAATGATTGAAACAGCTAAAAGCTTTGGAAAAATCAAAATGCTTGTCAATGGTGCAGGGGTTTCACCTTCACAAGCACCAATTGAAGCTATTTTAAAAGTCGATCTTTATGGAACAGCTGTTTTATTAGAAGAAGTAGGAAAAGTTATTGAAGAAGGTGGTGTTGGTGTCACAATCTCAAGTCAATCAGGTTTCCGTATGAAACAACTTACAGCTTTAGAAGATGAACAACTTGCTTGTACACCAACAGAAGAATTATTAGACTTAGAAATCTTACAACCAGAAAATATCAAAGATACATTACATGCTTATCAAATCGCAAAAAGATGTAATGAAAAACGTGTGATGGCAGAATCTGTAAAATGGGGAAAACGTGGAGCAAGAATCAACGCTATTGCTCCAGGTATTATTGTTACACCACTTGCTATTGATGAATTCAATGGACCAAGAGGAGATTTCTATAAAAATATGTTCGCAAAATGTCCAGCTGGTAGACCAGGAACTGCTGATGAAGTCGCAAATGTTGCTGAATTATTAATGAGTGATAAGGGAGCCTTTATTACTGGATCTACTTTCTTAATGGATGGTGGAGCAACAGCATCTTATTACTATGGACCATTAAAACCTGAGGAATAAAGATGAGTGATATTTTTACAAAATTAAAAAGTGGACAACCTGTGCATATGATCAATGAAAAGGATTATCATGGTGTTGCTCATAAGGAAATGGATTTTTGTAGAAAACAATGCTTTAAAATCAATCATACATTTCCTGATAAAGAAGAAATCTATAAATTAGAAAATGAACTTTATAAAGGAAGATTACCTAAAACTTCCTTTATAACACCACCTTTTCAAGTGGACTATGCTTGCCAAATGGAAATCAGTGAAAAAGTTTTTGTGAATCATGATTTAACTTGTATGGCTGCAGGTGGTATCATATTAGAAGAGGGAGTTATGATTGGACCTCATGTTTCTTTGTTGACTGTAAATCATGATTTCAATGATTTACAAGTACTTCTTTGTAAACCAGTGATCATCAAAGAAAATGCTTGGATAGGAGCTAATGCAACAATTTTACCAGGAGTAACTATTGGTAAAGGAGCTATCGTTGGTAGTGGTTCAGTGGTGACAAAAGATGTTGAAGACAATATGATTGTCGCTGGTAATCCAGCAAAAGTGATACGTAGTAAATAAATTTCAGGAGGAAAATAAAATGAATGATTTTCAATTTCAAAACACAACAAAAGTTTATTTTGGTAAAGACCAATTAGGTCATTTACATGAAGAAGTTTTAAAATATGGAAAGAGCGTCCTTGTTGTTTATGGTGGCGGATCAATCAAAAAAATTGGACTTTATGACAAAGTCATGAAAGAATTAAAAGATAATCATGTAGAAGTTTATGAACTTGCTGGTGTAGAACCAAATCCAAGACATACAACTGTCAATAAAGGAGCAAAGCTTTGTAAAGAAAACAATATTACAGCTGTTCTTGGAATTGGTGGAGGATCAACAATTGATGCTTCTAAAGCGATTGCTGCTTTAACTCTTGCAGATACAGATAATATTTGGGATTTAGTAGAAAAGAAAGTTGCTTGGCATGATGCTTTACCTGTACTTGCTATGCCTACAATTGCTTCTACTGGAAGTGAAATGGATAAATCATGCGTGATTGCTAATGTAGAAAAAGGTGTAAAAAGTGGAATTAATGGAGATATCTTAAGACCAAGAGCATCTTTTCTAGATCCTACAAATACATTTAGTGTTTCACCTAAACAAACAGCATGTGGTGGATTTGATATCATGGCTCACTTATTTGATATGAACTATTTTGTAAATAGCGATAAATATCCTTTACAATTTAATGTTGTAGAAACATTATTAAGAACAGTTCGCCAACAATTACCAATTGCTGTTGAAGAACCTGAAAACTATTCAGCTAGAGCAACAATGTTATGGGCTGCTTCATGGGCTTTAAATAGTTTCTGTACATCAGGATATAAAACTCAAGCACAACTTCATGCTCTTGAACAATTCTCATCAACTTATGATATGACTCATGGTTTAGCTCTTGCAATCATTACTCCTAAATGGATGACTTATTTACTAAATAAAGATGAAACTGTGGCTGGAGACTTTGCTCGTTTTGGTTTAAATGTGATGGGTATTCAAGATCAAGGTAATGATAAAGATAATGCAAAAGCTGGAATTGAAGCTTTACAAAACTTCATTAAAGATGAACTTCATTTACCTACAACACTTAGTGAAATGAATATTACAGATGAAAAATTTGATGAATTAAAAGTAAAAGCATGTTATGGTCAAGATTCTTTACCAAGAGCTTATCGACCATTAACTCAAGAAGATTGTTTAAATATTTATAAAATGTGTTTATAAAAGGAGGCGTTGTGCTTCCTTTTTGTTTATAATAAAGTAAAGGGGTGGTTTTATGAATAATGTTGTACACTTTAATATGATTCTAGAAATCAATCAATTACTTAAAGAAAATAATATAGAATATTCAATTCATGGTGTTGGAGGATGTACATGCTGTGGTTTAGAACTTAGACAAGAAGGTAAAAGTTATCCTACAGATAAGATTTTAGAAATCATTAATGGTTATTTAAAAAATCATTGGATTTATGTCCAAGAAAACAAAAATCAACCAGGTTTTCTTACAGTTCATTCTAAATTTGATAAAAAACCTTGACTATAAAGTAACTCTATAGTGTTAGATAGAGTTAAGGAAGGGGTGTTATCTATGAAAACACACGAATTAGAAAAGGAATTAGGAATCTCAAAACATACCATCTTCTATTATGAAAAAGAAGGAATCGTTACCCCACAAAGAGATGACAATGGCTATCGTAGTTATAGCCAAGAAGATCTTCAAAAATTGATTATGGTAAAATTCTTGCGAAACCTTAATATTTCAATTGATGATGTCAAAGCCATCTTAAATAATGAACTAGATTTTAAAGAATGTTTAAAAATCAATCAAATACATCTAGAAAAACAAATAAAAAGTTTAGAAGAAGTCCAAGAAAATATTGAAATGTATGTAAGTAAAGATTTACCAATGTTACCTGCTTTACAACAAATTCAAAGAGAAACAAAGAATTATAAATTAGGTTATCAAAAAACAACAGATACTGTATCTCTTGGAAGAAGACTTACAAAGAAACTCGCACTTAGAAAATTCTTATATAAATTTATTCCTACATTTTTAATTGTTTTATTCTTTAGTGCTGTAAATGAGCAAGATATTTTAACAAGAATATTTTCAGTATTAGTGATTTCATTTGTACTTACAAATGGATTTATAGCTGCTGATTTCCAATTTTCACAATTATGGTTAAGATTACCATTAGATCAAACATTAAGTCAATCTGTAGAATTTTTAAATGATCGTATTCGTTATTATCGTTTTAAAGGTTTTATGGATAATGTGAAATATTTTTATGCTGTTTTATTTGGAAAAGAAGATAAGTTTATGAATGAATATAAATATGAAGATATTCAAAGTGTAGAACTTCTTTTAAAACATCGTTATGAAAATTATGGAACACCAATTGCAAGAGATTGGTATGTTCTTGATTATCGCTTTGAATTTAAAGATGGAAATCATTTCTATTTTTATTGGCCTTTTACTATTGATGATGATGCACGTTTTATTGGGACAATCTTAGATGAAAAGGTTGAAAATGTGATTGATAAAGATCATGTCATTGATGCTTTAAAAAATGGTATTCATTTAAATGACTATATGAAAAAGACTGAAGATTAATTCAGTCTTTTTTTAATAAAGTTGTCTATGGCTTTGATTGTTTGATTTTGTTGACTTTTACGAGAAATGGTTGCCTGTGCATCTCCTTTTTGATGACCATAATTTCCAAAGTTAGCATGATTGCCACCTTGAATCACCACGATATTTCTTTTATAGTTGATTTTCTTTTTTACACTTGTATTTAAAGATCCATAGATGGTAAGTGCATCTTGATCTGAAACATCGCCATAAATATACGAACCTAAAAGAATTAAGCCATCTATTTTTTCTTTGTTTTTAGAAACATAAGAAGAAGCCATCGCACCACCCATAGAATGACCACAAACATACCAATGTTCTATATGAGGATATTTTTCAATAATTTTATTAGCAGCATTTTTATTAAAAATAGCCATTTTAAAAGGCATATTGACTAAGTAACAGTTATATCCCTTCTTTTCTAATTGTTCAAGTAAAGGAAGATAAGCTGTATTTTCTACTTTAGCTCCAGGATAGAAAATAATACCCACATCACTAGTCTTTTGAGGAGTTAAAGTAATAAGATTAGAATTTACTTGTTTTACTTCTTGGTGATTTAAGATTTCTAAAGCATCCTCTTGTGCATGATAATAATCATTGACATAAAAGCCAAAACCACCTACACATAGAATGAGAATAATTGATAAGGTAATCAGTATTTTCTTTTTCACGTCTAACAATCCTCATGACTATGTTTATAGTATTGTTGGATTTGAGGTGGAAATTGGTTAAATGGAAGAGCTTGAACATAAGCTTCATCATTTTTTTCAATAGCTTGATCGTAATACCAACATTTATAATTGAGCATAGAAAGGACTTTTTGAAGTTTTTCCATTTCTTGTAAAACTTCTTCTTTTTGTTTTTCAAAGATTGCTTTTCTTTGTTTTAAAGTTTTATTTCCTAAAGAACATAAAGACATATATTCCTTTATTTCTTTAATTTCTAAGCCTGATTTTTTTAAACAATCAATAACACGTAAAGTTTCAATTTCACTTTCACTAAATTGTCTAACGCCGTTTACTCTTTTTAAATGAGGAAATAATCCTTCTTTATCATAATAACGAAGAGTTGAAATAGGTAATTGAAACATTTTTGAGATTTCACCAATAGAATACATATAAGTCCTCCTTTATACTTGACCTAAAGTCAAGTTTAGATGTTATGATAAATGTAACATAGAATGAATGAATATTCAAATCTATGATGGAGGAAAAGGAAAATGGCTAAAAAAATATGTGTGATTAAAACAAGTTTAAGATACAACAGTAATTCTGATCAACTAGCAGATGCTTTTATTCAAGGAGCAAGAGAAAGTGGAAATAGTGTGGAAGAAATAAGTTTAAAAGATAAAAATATTGCCTTTTGTAAAGGTTGTCTTGCTTGTTTAAAATTAGGTGAGTGTGTCATTAAAGATGATGCGAACAGTATTACTGAACACATCAAACAAGCTGATGTTATCGTATGGGCAACACCTATTTATTATTATGAAATGTCAGGACAAATGAAAGTTATGATTGATCGTGCAAATTCACTTTATGAAACAGATTATCAATTTAGAGATGTTTATTTACTTTCGACGGCTGCTGAAAATGAAGAAGGTGTTGATTGTCGTGCTATCAATGGATTAAAAGGATGGGTTGCATGTTATCCTAAATCTCATTTTGTTGGAAGTGTTTTTGCTGGTGGAGTTGATGGTCCAAATACGATTAAAGACCATCCTGCTTTAAAGAAGGCTTATGACATGGGAAAAGCAATTCAATAAAAAAGGTTTATTTTAATAATTATTTGAGGTTTATGTTTTTTATAAATAAACAGATTCATCAAAAAATATAGGGAAAAAGGAGAGTGAAGCGATGTTATTAGAAGTTAATGGTTATACATTTGAGGTTGAATTAGAAAATAATACAAGTGCCAACGCTTTAAAGGAATATGTTTCTAAAGAAAAAAGAATACTTATTTTAGATGATTATGGAAACTTTGAAAAAGTAGGAGAATTAGGAACAATACTACCACGTAATGATGAAACTATTACGACAAAAGAGGGAGATCTTATTTTATATCTAGGTAATAAATTATGTCTTTACTATAATCAAAATACTTGGGATTTTACAAAATTAGGTCATATTAAAGATACAACGCATTTAAAAGAAGCTTTAGGAAAAGGAAGTGTTCAAGTAACACTTGCAATGGAATAAAAAATGATGAAGAAGATATTAAAAATCATAGGTATTGTGATTGTAAGTATTGCTATTGTTGCTGTGTTGTTTATTGAATTTTGGCCAAGTTTAGGTGGAAGTGTGACAGATAAAGATCAAAAAGAATATAAAGCAAGAAATTCTTTATATAAAAAAGGAATATTTCATGGAAATCCTGAAATTAAGTTGATGACAGGGAAAAAGAGTGAATATAAAAATGAAGAAAAAGTTCCTAAGGGTGAAATACCTGTTCATCAATTGAAGAAAATAGAAAAAGCAAATAAAGATGAACTTAAGTGGATTTGGTTTGGACATTCAAGTTCATTGCTTCAAATAGAAGGAAAGAATGTCTTAATGGATCCTGTTTTTTCAAACTATAGTTCGCCGGTTCCTTTTATTGGACCAAAACGTTTTTCTAAATTACCCATAGATATAGAAAATATGCCAAGTATTGATGTTCTTGCCATATCACATGATCACTATGATCATTTAGATTATCAAACAATTAAACAAATAGATAAAAAAGTTAAAGAGTATTGTGTTCCTCTAGGCGTAGAAAAACATCTTCTTCGTTGGGGAGTCAATGAAAAGAAAATTCACGTTATGAATTGGTGGGATGAAGTAAAAATAGACGGACTAACGATTACTTCAACACCAGGTAGACATTTTACCGGACGTGTTCCTTGGAAAAACAATACAACATTGTGGAGTGGCTATGTTTTTAAAAATGATAAATATACAACTTATTTTACAGGAGATACCGGTTATGGAAATCATTTCAAAGAAGTTTATGAAAAGTTTGGTGCCATTGATTTCTTAATGATTGAAGATGGACAATATGACAAGTCTTGGTCTAACATTCATATGTTACCAAAAGATGGTATTCAAGCAATGAAAGATCTTCATGCAAAGTGGACAGTTCCTGTTCATTGGGGTGCTTTTTGTATTTGTAATCATGCATGGGATGATCCAATTAAACAAATTACCGCAAGATCACAAAAAGAAAACTTAAATGTGGCGACACCAAAGATTGGGGAAATTGTCGATTATAGTCATATAGAAACTTATCAAGAACATTGGTGGGAAAATGTTGAATAGTTTTTTTCATATTATGAAAAAAATTTTAACGATTTTCCTTTATAATGTTTATAGAAAAAATCAAATGGAAACAAGGAGGTAATGAAAATGGGATTTCCTAAAGGATTTTTATGGGGTGGAGCAGTAGCTGCCAACCAATGCGAAGGAGCTTATTTAGAAGATGGTAAAGGTTTATCAGTACCAGATATGTTATTAGGTGGGGATGTTAATACACCAAGAACATTCTTACCAAAAACTGATCCAGAAGCTTTCTATCCTAGTCATGAAGCAGTAGACTTCTATCATCATTATAAAGAAGACATTGCTTTATTTGCAGAAATGGGATGGAAAGTATTCAGATTATCAATTAACTGGGGACGTATTTTCCCAAATGGTGATGATGAAGAACCAAACGAAGCAGGTTTAGCTTTCTATGATAAAGTATTTGATGAATGTCATAAACATGGAATGGAACCATTAGTTACTTTATGTCACTATGAAATTCCTTGGAACATTGTAACAAAATATAACGGATTCTCAGATCGTAGAGTCATTGATATGTTCGTTAAATATGCAACAACTTGTATGAAACGTTATAAAGATAAAGTTAAATATTGGTTAACATTCAACGAAATCAATAATCCATGTGGAGAAGATGCTGGTCTTGGTAATCTTTACGGACTTGGATTAATGGATCCAGAAGATGTCAATGCAGATCATAGAATTCCATTAAATGAATTAAAATCAAATGAACAAATTATGTTTGAAGCATTACACAATGAATTTGTAGCAAGTGCAAGAACAGTAATTGAAGGTCATAAGATCAATCCTGATTTCATGATTGGAAACATGATTGCACATACAACATTATATCCATTAACACCAAATCCAAAAGATATCTTAGCAGCATTTGATGAAGATAACTTCAAAAACAATTTCTGTGGAGATGTACAAGTACGTGGAGAATATCCATCATTTATCTTCAGATATTTCAAAGAACATAATATTGATACTTCATATATTACAGAAGAAGATAAGAAAATCATTAAAGAAGGAACAGTAGATTTCTATACATTCTCATATTACATGTCAAACTGTGTAACAGTAGATGAAAATGCTGAAACAACAGCAGGTAATATGTCAAAAGGAGCTAAAAATCCATACTTAAAAGCATCTGACTGGGGATGGCAAATCGATCCAGATGGATTAAGATACACATTAAACTTATTACATGATCGTTATCCACATACACCATTGATGATTGTAGAAAATGGATTTGGAGCATTTGATACAGTAGAAGAAGATGGATCAATTCATGATGATTACCGTATTGATTACTTCAAAGGACATATTTCAGCAATGAAAGAAGCTATTGAAGATGGAGTACCATTAATTGGATATACAACATGGGGACCAATTGATTTAGTATCAGCTGGAACAGGACAATATGCAAAACGTTATGGATTCATTTATGTAGATAGACATGATGATGGAACTGGAGATTTCTCTAGAAGTAAAAAAGATTCATTCTATTGGTATAAAAAAGTTTGTGAATCTAACGGTGAAGAAATTTAATATAATAAAAGGACGATGCGTGCGCATCGTCCAATTTTTTTAATTATTTTTAATATAAGGATTATGGTAGAAAGAATAGACGAGTTGAACTGTCATTACACACCAGATAACTGGTTCACAGAAAATAACAGCCATATATTGAAAACGTGGAATTAAAAAGATAACAAAGATAATTTTTCCAAAGAATTCAATGACACTTGAAATTAAAGGAAGAATTTTTTGTCCAATTCCTTGAAGCGCATAACGTGTTTGCATCAATATTCCAAGTACAGCATAGAAAGGACCTACAATTGTAAGATAAAGTGTTCCATTATGTAAAACAACTTCTTTACTTGAACCAGATATTAATTTCACTAAAGAAGAACCAAATAATAAGATAATACAAGTTACAATAGCTGCACCAACAATGTCATAGATATAAGCATAACGGAGTGCTTGTTTAATTCTATCTTTTTGATTAGCCCCTTTGTTTTGAGAAACAAAAGTTGAAATAGCAAGAGCCATCGCTGTAAAAGGCATATTAAAGAACATGTAAAGCTTTCTTGCAGCAGTATGTCCAGCGATAATTAAATAACCTAAATTATTAATACCATATTGTAAAATGACAGAACCAGCTGAAACAATACAACTCATAAATCCCATTGAGAACCCTTGACCTAATAATTCTTTATAAAGATCTTTATCAACTTCAAAATGTTCTTTTTTAGGAAGTAATAAAGGTGTCTTTTTAAACATATAAATAATACATAAAATAACGGAAGTCCCTTGGGAAATAACAGTTGCCACCGCAGCACCTTGAACCCCCATATTTAATTGAGTAATAAATACTAAATCTAAAATAATATTTAAAACAGATGAAACAACCAAGAAAACAAGAGGCATCACACTATTACCAATGGCTCTCATTAACCCAGCACATAAGTTATAGGCAAACATTACAATAATAAATAAAACAATAAAGAAAATATAACTATAAGCTTCGTCAATAATGTTTGCAGGTGTATTTAATAAATGAAGAAGTGGTTGTAAGAAAATCAAACCAATAAGAGTAAGTCCTATTGAAACAACAATTCCAATAACTAAAGAACTAGCAACTGATTTCTTTAATAATTTTTCATCTTTAGAACCAAAACTTCTTGCAGTAACAATAGCAAGACCATTTCCAATTCCTAAAGCAAAACCTACAAGCAAGTCATAAATGGAAGTACATGATCCAATGGCTGCTAAAGAAGCATCTCCTAAAAAGTTTCCAACAATCATGGTATCAACAGTATTATAAAGTTGTTGGAAGATATTTGATATAAATAGTGGTAATGCAAAGATGATGAGTGATTTAAAGATAGGTCCATGAATCAAATCAACATTTGCATTAAATGATTTACGTTTTATCGAATCCATATTCTTCTCCTATTCTGTAATATTTCGATTAAAGATTTCAACAAGAGTAAAGATGCCATTTTCATATTCATATTTTTGAATACAACAATTATAAAATCTTTCTGTTTTCTTTACTTTTGCATGTTCTTCCCATGCACGATAGAACTGAGCACAAGCAGCCCCATGAGAAACTGCTAAAACTACTTGATGATCATCCTTACTCATGATTTCGGTTAATGTTTTATTCATACGTTCTCTAAGTTCAAGTTCACTTTCACCACCGAATTGTTTAAAGAAATCCCCATAAGGTAGTTTAGGATTTAAACATTCATCTTTTCCTTCAAAAGCACCAAAATTCCATTCTTTTAAACCTTTTAATCTCGTATAAGGCATATCTGTAATGATTTCTAAAGTATCAGATGCTCTTTCAGAAGTAGAAGCATATGCATGATCAAGAGTAATTTGATTATTCACAAAATATTCTTTTGCCATTTGTGCTTGCTTAATTCCTAAAGGCGTAAGAGGTGCATCACACCAACCTTGAATTTTATGTTGTAGATTGAACAATGTCTGTCCATGTCTCATTAAATAGAGTGTTTTTTTCATGATAAATCTCCCTTTCAAGTATACTTTAATCGATAATATTATAAAAGTACAATACCTAAATAGCAATCTACTATAACTAAAAATAATAGTAAAAATAGAATTTAAAAAGTACCATAAAAAGGTACTAAGTAATAAATATCGCAATAAAGTAAAAAATAAAGAAACTAGGGGATTATTATTGGAATCGCTTACACCAAGCAGAGGTGATAGTATGATAGTGCGAAAGGGAGGAAAAGAATAATGAAAAGTAAAAAAATAATAGCAGCATCCTTAGGCGCAGCGTTATCGTTATCGATGCTTTGTATGCCTGTTTATGCTACTAGTCCAACAGTTAGTTCTATTGTTGCAAACACACAAGTTGGAGATGGACAAAGAGAAGTATCTTCATTTGAAATTGAGGTAAGTGATGAAAGTATTATACAAAATTTAACAGCAGCAGATTTTGATATTATTAATAATTCAAGCACTGTTCCATTTGATGTAAATACAGGATCTTGGGCAGAAGCTTATCAAGATGATGGGATTGAATTAAGTGTATCAGGAAATAAGTTAGAAATGACAGTGAATCCATTTTGTTATGCTGGAATCTATAAAACAGATTGGTCATTTCAAAGATTGGATTGGGAAGTTAAATGTTTAGCTAATGATGCATTATCTTTTAAGGCAAGCGATGTAACAACAGTTAAAACTAAAGTCTTAGATGATACAGAAAGAAAGACATTTACTTATGCGGGATTAACACGTGAATATGCGTTGTATTTACCAAAAAATGCTGATGGATCAGTTAAGAAAAATGTACCACTTGTTGTATGGAATCATGGTGGCGGAGAATACAATGGTAATTTAGAAGATACTCTTGTAGCGAATAAAGGATTAACTGGTTGGGTAGATGCTGGTTATGATGTTGCAGTATTACAAATGCAAGTTGGAAATGAAAACTATAGCTATGGTGCTGCAGAAAATGAAGATAAGAAAAAATTAATTGATCAAAACAATGCATTACAAGCACAATTGATTAAAAATCTAATTAATGATGGAAATGTGAATAAAAATCAAGTATATGTTGCAGGTGCTTCTAGTGGAGGAGGAGCAACAATGAGATTTTTAATGCAATATCCTGAAATATTTGCTGGAGCTATAGCTTGTTGCTCAATGGATCCAATTGTTCCTGTACATAATCAAACATTTGCAGTATTAGGTAGAGAAAAAGATCCTTTTGATACAATTGTTTCGAATTTTGAAGAAGCATTCCAAGGAAATGTATATACTTGGGATGAAAGTACACAATCGATGGTTTCTAAAAAAATTGATACTCAAAAATTATTAGATGTTCCAATTTATTATACTCATGCTGAAAATGATCCAACATGCAATGTAGATAGTTCAAAAGCTATGTACAAAGCTATGGAAAATATGGGAGATAAAAATAATAAATTATCTATATGGTCAGATGATGAAATGAAAGTTGTAGGAATCAGCAATGGTATGGGAGGCATGATATTGCATTGGTCATGGGTAAAAGTTCTTAATGATAATACTGATGGTAGTCCAATGAATTGGTTGTTCAAACAAGCTAAAGTGGAAACAGTGTCAAAATCAGAAGATAAAGTAGATGATAAAAAGGAATCAACAGTTAATAATAAAGTTGAACAAAGTGTTAAAACTGGAGATAATACAATGATTGGTTCATATGCTATTATCATGTTGTTAGCAGCAGGTGCCTATACAGCTACTAAAAAGGTAATTAGATAATAATTAAGTAAGGCGGAAAATGGTTTCAATTTTACCGCTTTTTATATTATAATATTTTTGTTGTAGGAGGGTGTTTATTGTGAGCAAAACAAATTTAAAAATAGAATATATTTTAAAAGCAGCTAA
>OMCD01000243.1_pt1 | contig 39993 bp, 31 predicted proteins | sample 1674171 | NCBI WGS metagenome assembly OMCD01 (sample SAMEA103958149, study PRJEB25191) | human gut metagenome | biome: human-associated habitat [ENVO:00009003]; feature: intestine environment [ENVO:2100002]; material: feces | place: Germany | collected 2013/2015
ATCTCCAAAGAGAGAAGATACTGCCAAGCGAAAAAGCGTTTGCCTATAAAATGCGTCTGGAAGCAATGAAGCACCAGGGAAGAGCAGAAGCAGATACTTCGGACCCACTGGAACCGAAGTGTAAGACAGAACTGGTGAATGTATCAGAACTGGAAGCAGAATTACAGAAACTTGGAAAAGTAAAAATCCAGAAAAAAGGCGGAGCAGAGGGCAAGCGAAGCAATGAACAGCTCGCCAGTATGGTTGGCGAAAGTGTGACACAGATCAAGCGATATATCCGGTTAACCCATCTGATTACGAAGATACTGGATATGGTTGATAAAGAAATACTTGCGATCCGGTCAGCAGTGGAGATATCGTTTCTGAGCGAAGAAGAACAGTAGGAACTCCATGCAGTCATGGAACTGGAACAGAGCATTCCTAACATTTCTCAAGCAAATCGGTTAAAGCGTATGAGCCAACAGAAATGCCTTGATATGGATAAGATTTATGAGATTCTGCAGGAAATCAAACCGAATCAGAAAGAACAGATTAAATTGCCATTGGAAAGAATTGGTAAATATTTTCCAACAGCGTATACTCCAAAGCAGCAGGTTGATTTGATTGAAAAATTATTAAAGAATTGGGCAAAACAAAATGTAAAATAAAAATGGAAATATGAAAAGGACGGTAAGTACTATGGAAAAACTGACTTATACAAATGTAAATGGATACCTGATTCCGAATCTCGCCTATAAATCCGGTGATCAGATGGAGCAACTTGGCAAATATGGATTCTTACGCAGAGATTATCTGAAAAACCATCGAAATTCAACTTATCAGGTGATGCTTTTACAGGATACAATTGGAGAACACCTTCTGGAAGTAGATAAGGCAGCCAGAGAAAGAGAAGAGGTAATTCTGAAGCAGCTGGAAGAAAAAGAACCACTGCCGGATAAAGAAGCAGATCAGATGGCTTGAGTAAGAGCTGCTAATCAGCACAGAGCGATTGTGGAGGAGATTATTCTCAAGGAATTGATTTATGTTTAAATGAAGGTGATGAGGTCGTGGATTGCGACCTCATTATTGTATGAAAAATAGCAGTAGGCAGAATCAGAAAAATAGGGTAAAATGGGAACATGGATTTTGGGAACTCATAAGAAATGATTGTGCGGTAAAGTAACTTGAAATGCCAGTTTGGCATTTCAAGTTATAGAGGAGATGGAATGGCGGATCAGAAAGTAAGAGAAATGGAACCAGTGGAAACACAAATAGTTGAAATCATGCCACCGGACATTGAAAATCTGATTTATGTAGTAAGAAACAAACAAGTCATGGTGGATAGTGATCTGGCAATGCTTTATCAGGTAGAAACGGGAGCGTTAAACAGAGCCGTTAAAAGAAATATTGCCAGATTTCCAGAAGATTTTCGATTTCAGCTTACAAAAGATGAATATGAAAACTTGAAATGCCAATTTGGCACCTCAAATGGCAGTGGAACAGAAAATGGTTATGGTGGCAGACGTACATTACCGTATGTATTTACAGAGCAGGGAATATCCATGCTTGCAAGTGTATTGCATAGTGAGGTGGCAATTAATGTAAGTATAGGTATTATGCGTGCATTTGTAGAAATGCGACGGTTTATAGCTAACAATGCACTTTTGTTTGAAAGGATTAGTAATGTTGAGCTAAAACAACTGGAATATCAGAAAAAGACAGATGAAAAGCTGGAGCAAATTTTTGAGTACATATCAGATCATGAGGAGCCTAATCAAAAGATATTTTTTGATGGTCAGATATATGATGCGTTCAGTTTACTAATAGGACTGATTCAGAAGGCAGAAACGGAAATTGTTCTGGTAGATGGATATGTGGATGTAGGAACATTAAATATTTTGTCAAAGAAGAAAGAAAATGTGGCGGTGACAGTTTATACACTGCAACGGACAAAATTATCTCAAACAGATGTAGATAACTTTAATGCACAGTATCCTAAACTGGATGTGAAGTACACAAGAGCATTTCATGATCGATTTTTAATTCTTGATAAAACGAAAGCATATCATGTTGGTGCGTCTTTGAAGGACGCAGGTAAAAAATGTTTTGGAATTAATCTGATTGAAGATGCAGGTATTGTAAGAGATATTTTACAGAGAGTGGAATTAGAAACAGAAGAATAGAAAAGTAAGTTATGCAGAAAGGCGTGAGTCATAAGAATATGGCTTGCGTCTTTTTCTGTCTGGAAAGGAGGATGGGAGCATGGCACAGATTTTTCGTGTAGAGAGAACTAAGAATTTTACGGTAATGAGTAATCACCATTTCAAGAATAAGAATCTGACATTGAAAGCGAAAGGCCTATTATCGCTGATGTTAAGTTTGGCAGATGACTGGAATTACAATATGCAAGGACTGGCAACATTGAGCAGAGATGGGATTGATCATGGGTATGGAAACATGAAAACAGCCACCAGATGCTTTCCATCCGGTGTAGCCAGATATGACAAGGAGCCAATCTTTCAGAATAATCTTCTTTTTTACAATGGTATGTATTATCAGATTGGAGAAGAATACAAGGAGTTCTGTGCAGAGAAAACGCAGGATGAGGACGGTGCAATGGTCATAACACAGAGAAAAACGGCACACCGCATTCTCGTTACTTAGTGATGAGAATGCGGTGTGCCGTTTTTCATCATTTATAAACCTTTATGCCCACAAATCTGCTCCTCCAGCACACTCATCAGCACCTTCATATCAATCGGCTTCGCCACATGATCATTCATTCCGGATTCCAGCGCCCGCTCTTTATCCTCTGTAAATGCATTTGCTGTCATCGCAACGATCGGAATGCCAGCCTTCTTCTTATCCGAAAACCGCCGGATCGCCCGCGTTGCCTTGTAGCCGTCCATGATCGGCATCTGTATATCCATCAGAATCAAATCATAATAATCTTCCGGCGCTTTTTGCAGCATTTCCAGGCAGGCAACCCCGTCATTTGCCCGTTCGACCAAAAGCCCCTCGCGGGTCAAAAGTTCGATGGAAATTTCGGCGTTCAGATCATTATCCTCCGCAAGAAGAATCCGGCAGCCGGATAGAGTCTGGGCAGCTGTTTCATCGAATGCGGTAGGCTCTGTTTCCTCCCGCGAGGAAATCCGGCATGGGATCCGGACAGTAAACGTTGAACCTTCTCCGAGCTTGCTCTTTACCTCGATCGTTCCATGCATCAGATCCACCAGATTTTTCACGATTCCCATGCCAAGCCCGGTGCCTTCAATGCCGCTGACGGTGGAAGAACGCTCCCGTGAAAATGATTCAAAAATATGCGACTGGAATTCCTCGGAAATGCCGATGCCGGTATCGGTGATTGCGATTTCTGTGATACACCAGCCGTCCGTTTCACCAGGCTCCTGGCGGAGGGCACAGGAGATCGTCCCGCCCTTGGCGGTATATTTGATTGCATTGCTCAAAATATTCAATATAATTTCGGACATATACGTCATGTCAATGTAGATATATGGGTACGAAATGTCCTTGGTCACATGAAAATGCTGCTGTTTTTCTTCCAGGGCAGTCTGAACCATGACGATACAGGAATCAAAACTTTTCTCAGTCTGGACGGAGGTTTCTTCAATGTGTATCTGGTTATTCTCAATCTGTGAAAACTGAAGAATATTGTTGATGATAGAGAGCATCTTTTCACCGGAAATATGGATCTTGTCCATATATTCACCGATTTTTTCCGGTTCCTGCAGATGGTTTCTGGCAAGTTCTGCGTAACCGAGGATCGCATTCATCGGTGTCCGGATATCATGTGACATATTGAACAGGAAGGTCGATTTCGCCTTGTTGGCTGCTTCTGCTGCTTTTGCGGTCTGTTCCAGAAGCTGCTGCTGGGTGAGTTCTCTGGACTTCTGTTTCTTTGTATAAAAATAGGAAATAACAATTAGCAGAAGTGCTATCATGCTCGCGGCAGCGGCGATTCCAAAGGAGGAACGGTTGATCGCCTCAATCGATCGGTAAGTGTCTTCCATATCAATCTCGATACAGAGGGCACCGAGAATGTCATTGGTTCCGTCGGAGGCAATGACCGGATAGCAGGCGGTAAAAATATGCCCCCATGTGGTATCAATGATCTTTTGTGAGTGGATCGTTTTGCCGGAGAGGGCAGCTTCCAGATACGGAACCATTTCCTCTTCCAGGTAGGTGCCCGGATAAGCAAAATCAGGTGCTTCCAGATCCAGGCCATCGATCAGGTAGATGGGTTTTCCGCCCGGTCCACGCTTGGCAGTGTATAAGTAGCGCGTCGAATTGAGGCTGCGAAGCTCATTTAAATAAGACTGCAGGCTTCGATACTGCGCGGAGTTCATATCGGATTTTGTATGGATCTGTTCAAAATCTGCCCGCGTCAGCCGGCTCGATATCGCCCGGTGAACCGCGTCCGAACAGGAAATATTCCGTTCTACGGCGGCGCTAAGGGTGATGCGGCTGTTGCTTTTCAGCAGTGCAACGGTGTATAAGGAAATGAAAAATACTGCCAGAAGAAGCAAAAAGGTAAAGTTAAAGGCATGATAAGAAAAGCTTCTTGATGGGATATTTTCGTTGGATGGATGATTCATAAGTTAGATTCAACTTTCATGTAAATGCAGGGTTTATAGTTAAAAAACAGATCGAGTTGTTGGTAATAAATGTAACATAAAACAGGTAAATCGGCAAGAAAGATATGCTTACATGAAAATTTAAAAAAAAGTTTTCACAAATTCTTCATAAAAAATTAGCACTCTACTCTTGACAGTGCTAACAACAAGTGTTATATTACTGCTAGAACAAAAGAAGACCAAAAGGTTTTCCCAGATTGTTCGAAAGGAGGCAGGTTTATGAATATCAGTAAATTTACCCAGAAGTCTCTGGAAGCCGTTCAAAATACGGAAAAGCTGGCGTATGAATATGGAAACCAGCAGATTGATCAGGAACATTTGCTGTACAGTCTTTTGACTGTGGAAGACAGCTTGATTTTTAAATTAATAACAAAGATGGGAATCTCGGGCGACCAGTTCCGTGATGAGGTGCAGCAGGCGATTGGAAAGCTGCCGAAGGTATCCGGCGGTCAGGTGTATTTCTCCAACGATGCCAACAAGGTGCTGGTGAACGCGGAGGACGAAGCTAAGGCGATGGGGGACGAGTATGTTTCCGTCGAGCACTTATTTCTGGCGATGTTAAAACAGCCGAATAAGGCGGTCAAGGAACTGTTCCGTCTCTACGGCATCACGAAAGAGAGCTTTTTGCAGGCGCTTTCGACCGTGCGCGGCAACCAGCGTGTCGTCAGTGATAATCCGGAGGCAACGTATGACACTTTAAATAAATACGGTTACGATCTGGTGGAACGTGCGAGAGATCAGAAGCTCGATCCGGTCATCGGTCGTGACAGTGAGATCCGTAACGTGGTTATGATTCTCTCCAGAAAGACGAAAAACAACCCGGTTCTGATTGGTGAACCTGGCGTCGGTAAGACAGCCGTTGTCGAAGGACTGGCACAGCGTATCGTGCGCGGCGATGTCCCGGAGGGCTTGAAGGACAAGAAATTGTTTGCCCTGGATATGGGCGCTCTGATGGCGGGCGCGAAGTACCGCGGCGAGTTCGAAGAGAGACTGAAAGCGGTGCTTGACGAGGTCAAGAAGAGCGAGGGACAGATTATTCTGTTTATCGATGAGCTGCATACGATCGTCGGCGCGGGCAAATCCGAGGGCGCGATGGATGCCGGGAATATGCTGAAGCCTATGCTGGCGAGAGGTGAACTGCACTGTATCGGTGCGACGACCCTGGATGAGTACCGTAAATACATCGAAAAAGACGCAGCTCTGGAACGTCGTTTCCAGCCGGTTCACGTTGATGAGCCGACCGTGGAAGATACGATTTCTATTCTGCGTGGTCTGAAAGAGAGATATGAGGTTTACCACGGGGTCAAGATTACGGACTCTGCGCTTGTATCGGCGGCAATCCTCTCGGATCGTTATATCACGGATCGTTTCCTTCCAGATAAGGCGATCGACCTGGTTGATGAAGCGTGCGCGATGATCAAGACCGAGATGGATTCAATGCCGGCGGAGCTGGATGAACTGTCGAGACGTATCATGCAGCTGCAGATTGAAGAGGCTGCGCTTAAGAAAGAGACTGACCACTTAAGTCAGGATCGCCTGGCAGAACTGCAAAAAGAACTGGCAGAACTCAAGAGCAGCTTTTCGACCCAGAAAGCCCAGTGGGAGAATGAAAAATCTTCCGTTGATAAGCTGTCCAAGCTGCGTGAAGAGATTGAACATGTAAATGGCGAGATTCAGGCAGCGCAGCAGGCGTATGACCTCAACAAAGCGGCTGAACTCCAGTACGGCAAGCTGCCGGAACTGCAGAAACAGTTGGCGGAAGAGGAAGAGAAAGTGAAAAATCAGGATCTCAGTCTGGTACATGAGAGTGTCACCGAGGATGAGATTGCCCGGATTATTTCGAAGTGGACCGGTATTCCGGTTGCCAAACTGACCGAGAGCGAGCGCAGCAAGACCCTGCATATGGACGAACTGCTGCATAAACGTGTCATCGGACAGGATGAGGGCGTTACCAAGGTAACGGAGGCGATTATCCGTTCCAAAGCGGGCATCAAGGATCCGACGAAACCAATCGGTTCGTTCCTGTTCCTAGGTCCGACCGGTGTTGGCAAGACAGAGCTTGCAAAAGCGCTGGCGGAGGCATTGTTTGACGATGAGAACAACATGGTTCGTATCGATATGAGTGAATACATGGAGAAACATTCCGTTTCCCGTCTGATCGGAGCGCCTCCAGGATATGTCGGATATGATGAGGGCGGTCAGCTGACCGAGGCAGTACGGCGCAAACCGTATTCCGTTGTCCTCTTCGATGAGGTTGAGAAAGCGCACCCGGATGTATTTAACGTCCTGCTGCAGGTTCTGGATGATGGACGTATCACGGATTCGACCGGCAAAACTGTCGATTTCAAGAATACGATCCTGATTATGACCTCCAACATCGGTTCCCAGTATCTGCTGGACGGCATCGATGAAAAGGGACAGATCAAGCCGGAGGCGGAAAGCTCCGTTATGCATGACTTGAGAGCTCACTTCCGTCCGGAGTTCCTGAACCGTCTGGATGAGATTATTCTCTTTAAGCCGCTGACGAAAGGCAACATCGGAGGCATCATTGAGCTTCTGATTGCAGATGTCAACAAACGTCTGGCGGATAAGGAGTTAAAGATTGCCCTGACGGACGAGGCAAAGGATTTCATCATTGAAAATGGCTACGATCCGGTTTACGGTGCAAGACCGCTGAAACGGTACCTGCAGAAGAACGTTGAGACACTGGCAGCGAAGCTGATTCTGGCGGACGGCGTCCGTGCGGGCGATACGATAGAGATCGGGCTTTCGGATGGCAAGCTGACGGCTTCGGCTGTCCATAGCGCGTAAGCGGAAAACGTCTTACAGCGGATTTATAACTATTATATAGAAGAAACAATAGGGCGCGGAGAAGTGCGAAAGAGCTTCCTCTGCGCTCTTTTTATGTATTTCTGAGATTTTCACAGTCTTGACATTGCCCGGCAACTTTACTAAAATGATTCCATAATGACCGGACTATATCATTTGTTCCGGAAGTCAGTCAGATGAGGAGAAGATGAGATGAAAATTGCGATTGGAAATGACCATTCGGCGGTAGAACTGAAGAACATTATTGTGGATTTCCTGAAAGAAAAAGGAATCGAAGTGTTAAATCTGGGTACAGACAGCAGCGAGAGCTGTGATTATCCAGTTTATGGAGAGAAGGTAGGTCGTGCAGTTGTTTCCGGCGAAGCCGATCTGGGTATCGCAATCTGCGGTACCGGTCTTGGTATTTCACTGGCAGCTAACAAGGTAAAAGGCGTGCGCGCCTGCGTATGCAGCGAGCCGTACACAGCGGTGATGTCCCGCCGCCACAACGATGCCAATGTACTCTGCTTCGGCGCCCGCGTGGTAGGAAGTGAGCTTGCGAAGATGATCGTTGACGAGTGGATCAACGCAGAATTTGAGGGCGGACGCCATCAGAGACGCGTGGATATGATTATGGCGATTGAGGAGAAAGACTGATTCAGAGTCAGAGGTAACGGATGAAATCATAAGGCAGGCTGACAGCAGGATGCGAGATGCCTGTGAGAACAAAAAGAGGCAGCTGTAAAGAGATGGAGCAGCTGCGAAAAGAACAGGAGGAAGCAGGAGATGATCACAGAAGATATTCGCTACATCGGTGTAAACGACCATGACATTGACTTATTTGAGGGGCAGTATCAGGTGCCAAATGGTATTTCATATAACTCATACGTGATTATGGATGAAAAGATCGCGATCATGGATACGGTAGACAAGCGCAAACAGACGGAATTTCTGGAAAATCTGGAAACCGCACTGGCTGGAAGAACCCCGGATTATCTGGTAATCAGCCACATGGAGCCGGATCATGCATCAAGTATCCAGGCAGTCGTAGAACGGTACCCGGAAATCACACTGGTAGGCAATGCGAAGACATTTCCGATGCTGAAACTGTACTTTGATCTTGATACCAGCCGTGCGCTGACGGTCAAGGAGGGCGATACCCTGAAACTGGGGCGCCATGAGCTGACGTTCGTCATGGCACCGATGGTACACTGGCCGGAAGTTATGGTAAGCTATGATTCCTGCGACAAGGTGCTGTTCAGCGCCGACGGTTTCGGCAAGTTCGGTGCGCTTGATGTGGATGAGGACTGGGACTGCGAGGCGAGACGCTATTATTTCAATATTGTAGGAAAATATGGAATGCAGGTGCAGACACTTCTTAAGAAAGTAGCCGGTCTTGAGATCCAGCTCATCTGCCCGCTGCATGGACCGGTTCTGAAAGAGACGATCGGTCATGTGCTTGAAAAATACCAGATTTGGAGCAGCTACGGCGTCGAGTCTGAGGGGGTATTTATCGCATATGCGTCCCTGCATGGCAATACCGAGGATGCGGCGAAGAAATGCAAGGAAATTCTTGAGAAAAAAGGATGCCCGAAGGTGGCAATCGCGGATCTGGCGCGCGGTGATATGGCGGAGGCGCTGGAAGATGCATTCCGGTATGGAAAAATTGTATTGGCAGCACCGTCCTATGACGCGGGTGTGATGCCGGTTATGGCAGATTTTCTGCACCACTTACAGAGCAAGAATTACCAGAAACGCACCGTTGCCCTGATTGAAAACGGTTCCTGGGCGCCGAGTGCAGCGCGCACGATGAAGGGAATGCTGGATGCGATGAAGGAGATCACGGTGGTTGAACCGGTCGTTACGGTTCGCGGGGCGCTCAAGGAGAGCGATATTCCGTCGCTGGAGCAGATGGCGGAAGCGCTGCTGGCATAAGAAGCGTCTGGTGACAGAATGAGCTTGTTTGCTTTTGGCAGATGGCGAAGTAAATGAGCAGAGAAATTCAAAAAATTGCGAAATAGTGAGCGTATTTAATGAGACTTGAAAAAGGCTTTTTTAAATAAAAAATCCGGAGAGACAAAAAATCCACTTGATGATTTTGTATGGATGACAGAAAAGAATAGGAGAAACAGACATGGTAGATGAGGTAATGAAGTTCATTACAGAGGCAGACCCGGAAGTGGGAGAAGCCATTGAAGCAGAGGCAGCCCGTCAGAGAAGAAACCTGGAGCTGATCGCTTCGGAGAATATTGTATCGGAGCCGGTTATGATGGCGATGGGATCGGTATTAACCAACAAATATGCGGAGGGATATCCGGGAAAACGTTACTACGGCGGATGCCAGTGTGTCGATGTCGTAGAGTCCATCGCGATCGAGAGAGCGAAAAAACTGTTTGGCTGTGATTATGCAAACGTACAGCCGCATTCCGGCGCGCAGGCAAATATGGCGGTATTTATCGCAATGCTGAAACCGGGTGATACTGTTATGGGCATGAACCTGGATCACGGCGGACATCTGACACACGGAAGCCCTGTCAATTTCTCCGGTTTATATTTCAACATTGTGCCGTATGGTGTCGATGACAATGGCGTGATTGATTACGAAGAGGTAGAGCGCATTGCACTGGAAGCAAAACCGAAGCTGATCATTGCAGGTGCAAGTGCCTATGCAAGAGAGATTGATTTCAAACGTTTCCGTGAAATTGCAGACAAAGTAGGCGCATACCTGATGGTCGATATGGCTCATATCGCTGGTCTGGTAGCAGCCGGTCTTCACCAGAGCCCGATTCCGTATGCAGATGTTGTTACGACAACCACTCATAAGACACTGCGCGGACCGAGAGGCGGTCTGATTCTGGCAAATAAGGAAGCAGCTGAGAAGTTCAACTTCAACAAGGCGATTTTCCCGGGAACCCAGGGCGGTCCGTTAGAGCACATCATCGCTGGCAAGGCAGTCTGCTTCGGCGAGGCGCTGAAACCAGAATTTAAAGAGTATCAGCTTCAGGTAAAGAAGAATGCAGCAGCGCTGGCAGCCGCACTTCAGAAGCAGGGATTCAAGATTCTGACCGGCGGAACCGATAACCACCTGATGTTAGTTGATCTGCGCGGCATGGATATTTCCGGTAAAGAGCTGCAGAACCGCTGCGATGAAGTATACATTACCCTGAACAAAAACACCGTTCCGAACGACCCGAGAAGCCCGTTCGTTACCTCCGGTGTCCGCATCGGTACTCCGGCTGTTACCACCCGTGGACTCAAAGAAGAAGACATGGAAGTCATCGCAGAGTGCATCTGGCTGGCAGCTACCGACTTCGAGAACAAGGCAGATTACATCCGTGCGGAAGTGACGAAGCTGTGTGAGAAGTATCCGTTATATAAATAAGTAGAGAAGAATATGGAGCGAAAAATTTGCCAGTCTATAGATTCAGATAAATGCTGGAAAATTAATGCACATATAACAATAAGAAAAAGGCTGTATTGCCTGCCGCATGGAAGCGCGCGGTAGGTGATACAGCCTTTTCTATTCCAACCATTTTTCCTAGAAATTAAGTTTTTGTCCAATTCCTTTTTCCATTGCTTTTTCATAGATAAGCTGTGCCGTCCGCACATCAAAGAGTCCCATGCCGACTGATTTAAAGCAGCGGGTCTCGTTCTGCTCATGCGGATGTCCCTGCTTGGTATCTTCGATCAGATCCTCGATAAAGTGGACGCGCTCCTGTGTCAGAACGCCCTTTTCCAGCGGAATTTTCAGATCGCCGCTCTCTTCGCAGGCATATGGAAGCTCGGTGTACGCATTTTTGACGAGTTTCCAGACTGCATCCGGCAGTTCGCGCCGCTCCGGACGCCAGGAGCCGATGGCAACAAAGCATTTGCCGCGAAGCAGCTCTTCATCATCCGGGTAGACCGGATCGACCGCCTGGGTGGCGGAGATCAGGACGCGGCTGTGCTCAGCCAGTTCACGGGTATCCGCGCAGGTATGAATCTGGATGGCGTTTTTTCCAAACGATGCCAGACGCGCCAATAAGCGCTCGATAAAGCCGGAAAGATCCTTAGCGTATGCGTCATACAGATAAATATCTGTGATCGGGCGCACCTCGCAGGCATAGAGAAGCTGGTGTAGTCCCTGCATACCGCAGCCAACCAGACCAACTGAGGCAGCATCCTCTGGAGCCAGATAGCGCAGTGCGACACCGCCGACCGCACCGGTCCGCATTGCGGTCAGGACACTTCCGTTCATAATCGCCTTCGGCAGACCGGTCTTTGCGTTATTTAAAATCATAAGTCCGTTCAGATACGGAATTCCCAGAGAGGGATTGTCCGGAAATTCAGATAACATCTTTGTACCGATGACGGAATCCAGAAAACACGGCATATAGAGCATCATATTTTTATCACGCTGTGCGATAAAACGATCCGGCATCTTGTAATTACCACTTTTGTGAATCGCATACGCATCTTCAATCGCGTCCATGACATCCTCTAAGGTGACGGACTGCCACATTTCTTGTTCGCTGAGAAATAACATATCAAAACCTCCTGAATATTTATGAATGAAATAAAACACATATACTAAAAATGGATTCATCACAAATCAAATGTGGTTTGTATAGCTGGATTGTAGCAGTTTCACGTTTCATTGTCAAGATGAAAACAGAATAAAAATTGAGTTGCATATTTGAAATGGGGCGTGTATAGTAAAGAAAATTGTAGCGGTTCAGTAGGTTTACGCATTTACTGAGCTACAGGAAATGGATAAAATTAGTACAAGCGAGAAGGGAAGAATACCTGGAAAGGAAGGGATAATGGGAGAAGTAATTAAAGTATTAGACTGGTTGTTAGAGAATTTGGTACAGATATGCACGGTCCTGCTAGAATTGTTTGGAATCATTGTGCTGGTTTCGACAGCGGTATCCTGCTTTGTTCAGTGGATACGAAACAAGCGTCAGCTGATCCGCCTGAATCTGGCACAGGGAATTGCGCTGGCGTTGGAATTTAAGATGGGCGGCGAGGTACTCAGGACGGTTGTGGTACGGGAATGGTCGGAACTTGGAATTTTGGGAGCCATCATTGTCCTTCGGGCAATGCTTACATTTTTGATTCATTGGGAGATCAAGAACGAAAAAAGAGAAACCCAGGAAGAGCAAGGAGGAAAGCTAGAGTAAAAAGGGGCACGAAAAAGGGAGTCTGCAGGATGAGCGGACTCCCTTTTTTCGTGGTTAAACAAGATTAATGCGAAAAATATTTGTCGTAGAAATGAAGGCGTTCCAGAATTTGCTTCTGGCTTTTGATTTCCATTTTGGAATAAATGGAAGCCAGATGCTTTTTGACAGTAGGGATGCTGACGAAGAGAGTGGAAGATATCTGATCGTTGGAATAGCCGCGCAGTAAAAGACTTAAAACATTTACTTCTCGGTTCGTCAGGGAAAAATCCCGGCTGATCTGGGAAAGAGTACGATCCATCACATAGGATAAATCGAAGAACAGACATACAAAGCAGTCGTTGTCTGGTCCCTCCTTAAGATGGGAGCGGCTTACCTCCAGAAACAAAGGGCTGTTTTCCATCTTGTATTCGATATTTTGTCCGGTGATGCTTCCGGAACGGAGCAGCTGACGGCAAAGAGAGCGAAAACAGTTGGAAATGGGGTTGTTGGATAAATCTGCAAATCCATGATTCTCCATGTATGTATGGTAGGTTGTGTTGCACCCGATAAAATTCAGTTTATCGTCAAAACAGCCGATTCCGATGCAGTTGTAATTTTCCAGTACATGAAATGCCCGTCCGATGTTGAGCTCCCGCCCGTAATTTTTAAATACGTTGCAGAAATGCGGCTGGAATAACCGGACAAGGCTTAATTCATCTGGCAGGAAATTTTTTTTATCGTTGGATCGGTGGATGGAAAACACTCCCCGCAGATCCCGGTTCCGAATCGAAAAATTCGTTTCAATGGAATCATGCAGTCCCATGGGAAGTAGAAATTCCTGAAAATAAAGAGAATTTTTTCGAACCTCCTGATTGAACAGCTGGTTGGTCAGGAAGGTTACATTGCTGTCGGAGTCCAGAATCGACAGAACATCGTCCATATGGCAGTATTCTTCCTGATATCGCCGTTTCTGTTCATCATTCCAGTTGATGGTGTAGATGGAATGGGTTTTGTAATTCTGTCCCTGCTTTTGGTAAAACAAAAAATTTGCTTTTTCAAAAAAAACAATATTGTTCAGGTTCAGGAAAAAACTCTCCATCCGTTTTTCAAGAAGAATTGAATCGTCGTAAAGTTCAGCAATGATCTGATTGACGTTTTCAATTCGTGATGTTGTAAAAAGATTTTCAGCACTCATGAAGATGCCTCCTTTCCCGTGAGTATTCAATTAGTGAAAACAAAATGGAATCAATACTAGACTATAGTCCAACTATTGTTTTAAACTATTTTTAATAGACTGATAATATATAAAGCATAATAAAATGTTGTTATGATTATTGCAAGTGGAAAAACTTTGAAAATAGAAAAAGTATCCAAAAGTATACTATGATAGAACCGAAAGTATCTACCGTTAACTGACGTCATGCATCATAATAACCAAAACACAAAAAACTTTGTATTAAAAATGATGTTTTTTGAAAGTTTTCATCATGATATGATTTTAACAACGAGATTTCAGAAAACTGAAAGAGAACGGACAAAATTTTTAATACGGAGGAGCCTATGGAAAAAAAGAATGAATTTTGTTTGCAGGAGATTAAGGGGAGAAAGGCAGTAACCTGTATCGAGACACATACAGAGGGAGAGCCAACCCGAACCATTTTATCGGGATTTCCGGAAATTCCGGGGAATACGATGGAAGAAAAGATGCTCTATATGATGCAGGAACAGGACTGGATGAGAAAAGCAATTTGTTTTGAACCGCGTGGAAATGACGTAATGTCCGGAACGATTGTTACCAAGCCGTGCAATCCGGAGGCAGATTTTGGTGTTTTATATTACGAGGTTGGAAACTGGATGCCGATGTGCGGACATGATACGATCGGAGTTTCAACGGCACTGATTGAAAGCGGACTCTTAAAAGCGGAGGAACCGTATACATATGCGACCTTAGATACACCATCTGGACTGGTAAAAGTGAAAATTGAGGTGAAAGATGGTAAGGCGGTGCGGGTATCCTTTAAAAATGCCCCGGCATTTGTGATGAATCGGAATGTAAAGGTACAGGTTCCTGGATATGGTGAGATTCCGTTAGACATCGCATACGGTGGAAATGTATTTGCGTTAGTACCGGCATCGGCAATGGGCTTAAAGCTGGATAAAGAAAATGCAAAAGAGATTGTCGAAAAAGGAAATTATCTTAAAAAGTTTATCAATGAGCAGGTAACAGTCAAGCATCCGTATCTGGAAATCATGAACCAGGTAACGCATGTGGAATTTTTCGAACCGGGTACAGAAGGGGTTTCGGATGTAAAAAATGCAGTTGTCATTCCCCCGGCAGCGATTGACCGAAGCCCTTGCGGAACCGGTACATCAGCGAAGATGGCACTTCTTCATGCGGAAGGAAAGCTGGCAGTCGGACAGTCGTTTGTGCATGAGAGCCTGATTGGAAGTTTATTCCACTGCCATATCGTTGAAGAGACAGAGGTGGCAGGAATTCCGGCAGTAGTACCGGAGATCAGCGGACGGGCGTTTGTGATGGGAGAGAGTACATGGTTATTCGATCCGGACGATCCATTCCCGGAAGGTTTCTTATTAGGCTAAATCGATAGACACAAAATAAAAGTTTAAAGGTACAGGGAGGTACTTCTGAGGGAAAGAAGTACCTCGGGAGTTCACATAAAAACAGTATAAAGGAGGATACTTTATGAAAAAGAGATGGCTTTGCGGTACGATGGCATTGGTAATCGGAGCGATGGCAATGGCGGGGTGTTCAGGCGGAAATTCTTCTTCATCCGCATCTGCAGCCGGAACCGAAGCAGCAAATAGTGGTTCCAGCGTAGATACTTCCGGAGCGGAGATGACGATCCGTGTAGCACATGTATGTGGAACCGGTTCTCCGTATGATTACGGTGCGAATGCTTTTAAAAAGCTGGTCGAGGAGGGCAGCAACGGACGGATTAAAGTAGAGGTTTATGCAGGCGATATGACAACCGACGAGGTTGAGTGTGTTGAGATGGTTCAGAATAATAACCTGGAAATCGGCTGGGTAGGAACTGGTGCACTGGGCGGATTTGTACCAGATTTAGGCATTTTTGAGCTTCCATTCCTGTTTGAGGATGAGGATAATGTCAATAAAGCATTGGAGGGAGAATTTGGCAATTCCCTTCTGGAGCAGTTAAGCGCGGTTGATGGAATTACAGGACTTGGTTTCCATGAGGATGGCTGGAGAAATATCCTGACTAAAGATAAGACAATTAATACCGTAGATGATATGAAGGGCGTTCGTATGAGAACCATGCAGAATGAAGTTTGCGTGGCAACCTACGAAGCACTTGGTGCTACACCGGTTGCATTGGCATCTGGCGAGCAGTTCACAGGACTTCAGAATGGCGTTGTAGATGGAACAGACAATAGTGCATTATATGCGGTAGCAGATGGTTATATCGAGGTTGTTAATAATATCTGCGATATTCATCATTACTATTCCAGCGGTATCATTGTTGCTTCTTCAAAATGGTATGAGGGTTTAAGCGAAGAAGACCAGAAACTCGTGAAAGAGTCGGCTGTAAAAGCAGGCGAAGAGCAGAGAGCTTGGTTCCTGGAAAATGACGAGGCAAAGATTGCTGAGTATGAAGAAAAAGGTTATACCGTAACACGTCCGACTGATATTGATGCATGGAAAGAAAAAGTTGCTCCGGTATATGATAAGATGTACGCGGCACATCCGACCTGGGAAGGTCTGGTTGAGATGGTTCGCGCAGCGAAATAAAGTACGATAATTTTTGAACTATCGTGTACTCCCGGAGCCTGTTTTCCGGGAGTACATTTACAAAGAGGGGAGAAAAATGGCAGGATTGATTGAAAAACTTCACAAGATTGGCGACGTGATCAATACGGTTGCCAGAGTTGCATTAGGGGTTACGTCAATTGCTTTATGTGTCGCGGTAATCGGCCAGTTTATTTTGCGATGGTTTGGAACTACGATGCCATGGGCAACGGAGTTCTCCTGTTATATCTTCGTTTGGACCACGATGCTTGGCAGTGCCGTAGCAAGCCGTCATCTGCTTCATATCGGTGTTGACATGGTAATTAACTTGTGCCATGGAAAAACACGTCAGTTTATGCTGGTTCTGGCGGATGTGATTTTATTATTCGCACTTGTTTTATTTACAATTTCAGGTTGGAACTATACAGTTGCACAGATTCCGCATCTGGGAACGACGATCAAGGTTTCGCTGGCACTCTTTTATGCAGCTCTTCCGGTCAGCGGTCTCATTATGATTTATTATACATTTGTGCAGCTTCTTGAAAATATATGTTACGGGGAAGCGAAAAAGATTCCTCTTCCGGGGGATGAAGAGTAGGAGGTCAATATGTTCAGCAGTATAATTTTATTTGGAAGCTTTTTCTTGTTTCTTGCATTAGGCGTTCCGATTGCTTTTGTATTGATCGTAGCGACGGTCTCCTATGCGCTTTTAAGTACCGGTGATGCCAACCTGGCGTTGGTTCCGCAGCGAATTATCTATGGTATTAATAGTTTTACCATGCTTTGTCTTCCATTCTTCGCTCTGGCAGGAAATATTATGAATCACGGCGGTATTACCATGCGTCTGGTTCGTTTCGCACAGGCATTCGTTGGACATATCAAGGGTGGTCTGGCGATGGTAGACATCCTGGTATGTATGATGTTTGGTACAGTTTCAGGCTCGGCGGTAGCTGGTACGGCGGCAGTTGGATGCCTGATGATTCCGGCAATGAAGGATGAAAAGTATGATCCGGCGTTTACAGCAGGTCTGACCGCGTGTGCATCCTGCTGCTGCCCGATTATCCCACCGAGTCTGGCATTCGTTATTTACGGTGCGGCAGCGAAGGTATCCGTTGGCGATATGTTTATCGCCGGAGTAGTACCGGGTATCCTGATGGGTCTTATTATGATGCTGGTTGTCTATGTATTTGCAGTGAAACGTGATTTTTCAGCAGGTCCTAAGACAAGCTGGAAGGAAAAATGGGAAGCAACCAGACAGGCACTTCCATGTATCGGACTTCCGATCATCGTTGTTGGCGGTATCATGGGTGGTTTCTTTACTCCGACCGAGGCAGCGGCGGCAGCGGTTCTCTATTCCCTGATTCTGTCGGCATTTGTATACCGGACCGTTGGCTGGAAAGAGCTCTGGAAATCGATTATCGACAGCGCGATCGACAGTGGTACGGTTATGCTGATTGTCGGCGGCTGCTATCTGTTTGGATGGGTTATCTCCAATGAGAGATGGGCAGTTTCTGTAACGAATATGCTGGTTGGTCTTCATACTTCTTTAGCAGTGAAACTGTTACTGGTCAATCTGGTTCTTCTGGTTGTTGGTATGTTTATGGATAGTGCTCCGGCAATCATGCTGGTAGCGCCGATTCTGGCACCGGCGATGGCAAGCCTGGGCGTTGATCCGATTCAGACTGGTATGATTGTCTGCCTGAACCTGACCATCGGTCTGGCAACTCCGCCGGTAGGTGTCTGCTTATACACGGCAACCAATATTGCAAGATGTAAATTTGGAGATACGGTTCGAAATGCAGTACCATTCCTGGTAGCGATGCTGGCAGCATTAGCGATTATTACGAATGTTCCGGTAGTATCCAGAATTCCATTTATTTTAATGGGACGATAGAAACGAGAGGGGACGTTGAAGTTGGACGTTCCCTTTTCCTTTACAAAAACACGAATCAAAAATGATGAATAAAAAACATGGAATGATTGATATAAAAAGGAGGAGAAACCATGGAAAAACTGCCCTGCAGTATCTTCAATGATGTACTCGGCCCGGTGATGCGCGGACCTTCCAGTTCGCATGTGGCAGGGGCGGCGCGGATCGCCTCCATGATCCGGCAATCTCTGGATGCACCGGTGAAAAAAGCGATTGTTGATTTTGATGTCAATGGTGCGCTGGCGGCATCGCATACGGGACACGGAACGGATATGGGATTTGCCAGCGGGCTTTTGAATATGGAGCTGGATGCGCCGGATGTCGCACAGTATGAGGCGATTGCGAAAGAACGGGGATTGGAGATCGAATACCGGATCCTTGATTATGGGGCAGAGCATCCGGGCAATTACCGGGCAGAGGTCTGGGACCAGAATGGAAATGTCGTGCATTGGGAGGCGATCGCAGTCGGCGGCGGTATGGTCGAGATGCAGAAATATGAAGGATTTTCGGTGCAGATAGCCGGAGATTTCTATGAGTTTCTGGTAATTGCGGATGTGGCACTGGGAATTGAGGAAAAGATAGAAGCGCTTTTGCCGGATGCTGAATTTTTCCAGAGCGATCAGAAGAATGATCAGATCTTATATAATTGGAAATTAGCTGTTCCGCTGACAAAAGAGGTGATCCAAGCCGTCCGTGATGTGGCGGGTGTCAGCCAGGCGTGCTATCTTGAACCGGTGCTTCCGACGCATTCCAGCAGTACCTGTCAGGTTCCATTTTCAACGGCAGCCGCCCTGGTTGATTATGCGAAAGAGCATCCGATGGAGTCCTGGGAGTATGCATTGGAATATGAAGCTTGTCGGGGCGGTCAGTCGAGAGAAGCCGTATACCGTCAGATGGAACAGATCTTGTCGGTCATGGAACAGGCGGTTGAGACGGGATTAGCCGGGACAAAATATCGAGATCGTATTCTGGGCGAGCAGGTCAGCAAGGTGGCAGCAGCCGAGCAGGCAGGACGCTTGATTCCGGATCCGATTGTCAATGAGATCATCCGCTGTATCACGGCGGTGATGGAAAGCAAGAGCTCCATGGGCGTGATCGTAGCAGCACCGACCTGTGGCTCCTGCGGATGCCTGCCGGGAACGGTCATCGGACTGGCGCGGGCGCTGTCACTTCCGAGAGAAACGGTAGTACAGGGACTTCTGGTTGCGGGTCTGGTCGGTGTCTTTTTCGCAGAGGAAGCGACGTTTTCGGCGGAAGTAGCAGGATGCCAGGTAGAGTGCGGTGCCGGTTCCGGTATGGCAGCGGCGGCACTCACGGCGATGATGGGCGGAACCATCGAAAATTGTATGGATGCGGCGTCCGTAGGGCTTCAGAATATCACAGGGCTTGCCTGCGATCCAGTCGGAAACCGTGTTGAATGGCCGTGTCTCGGCAAAAATATCATGGGCGGAAGCAACGCTCTTGCCAGTGCCAATATGATTCTGGCAGGTTATGACAAGGTGATCCCGCTGGATGAGACGATCGGTGCAATCTATGAGATCGGTCTGTCACTGCCGCTGGAATTGCGTTGTACCTTTGGCGGTCTGGGTAAGACAAAGACTGCCCGGGAGATTCTGAAGCGGTCCGACGCGCATTTTCCGGGGGAAGAGGTGCGGTAGAAGTTTGTAGATGTGCGTAAAAATGGCAGGCATTTATGGAAATGTGAAATAGGACAAAAATTGATTGAGTGACTCTGTGGAGATACCATTTTTATAATGGTACATCTACAGAGTCATTTTGGATAAATAGTTTAAAGCTATTGTTAAGAAAAGATGCTGCTGTTCACAGGTAGGCACTTTTGGAAGCGAAAGTGCCGGAAAAGATAAGAGATAAGAAAAAAGACTCCGTAGAAACAACGATATTATTCGATTCTATGGAATCCTTTATGAATAGTAATAGCAGATTTTATAGCGCCGTCGCCTTCGGCAGACTGAAAATAAATTCCGTCCCCACGCCCTCGGTGCTGACAACGTCGATATTTTCCCCATGTGCCTGAATAATCTCTTTGACAATCGCAAGCCCCAGCCCGGTGCCCTTTTTATCTTTTCCGCGCGATAAGTCGGTCTTGTAGAAACGTTCAAAGATTTTCTTCTGGCTGTCCTTCGGGATGCCGATGCCGGTGTCTTTGACGGAAATGAAGATTTTTTCATACCGGATGGAGGTCTGGATGTAAATGATCGAATCCTCGTGGCTGAATTTGATCGCGTTGTCGATCAGGTTGTAGAGAACCTGCTGGATTTTTCCGAGATCGGCGTAGACCATCTGGATGCTATCCGCAAAGGTCAGGTCAAACGTGATGCCTTTTGCGCTGCACGTGCCCTCGAAGGTTGCGGCGGTATCCTTGATCGTCCGGTTGATATCGAAATTGGTTCGGGTTAAATAACCCTTGCTGTCCAGAGAGTTGAGCGTCAGCATGCCCTGTGTCAGCTTGTTAAGGCGCTCGGTCTCGGAAATGACGATGTGCAGGTATTTGTGATAGAGTTCCTGCGGGATTGTGCCATCGAGAATTGCCTCGAGATAGCCTTTGATGGAGGTCAGCGGCGAGCGGAAATCGTGCGATACGTTCGCGATGAAATTGTGCTGGTACTGTTCCATTTCATTTAACTCGCTGGACATATAGTTTAATGTGCTGGCGAGATAGCCGATCTCGTCGTGGGTGGTAATCGAGATATTGTGTGCCAGGTTTCCGGCTGCATATTCATTGGCTGCGACCGTAATCTTTTTGAGCGGGAAATAGACCACTTTTGTAAAAACAAGAAGAACCACCAGGGATAGGAAGAACAGGATGATCGATGTTATGTAAATAATATTCAGAAATCCGTTCTGTTCCGCCTCAATGTTCTGGATTGGCATATGAATCACGATGTAGCCGTAGGTCTTCATATTGCCTGTGATCGGGGCGGAAACGGAGAGTACCTTGCTGTCAAACAGGTTGTAATACTGTCCGATGGAATAGAGCCGGTTGCCCTGTGCGGTCGGGTCGAAATCGTTGATTGCGATGCCGGTACGACTGTCGCTGCTGTCCGCAACGATGGTGCCTTCATGGTTCAGGATCCAGATATCCGACTGCAGATAAGCGGAAACCGCCTCGATCTGTGGGTATGCCGAGTCGAGATTGATGGTTTTGCCCTCGTAGGCTTTGCTACACCGATCGGCAATCATGGTCGCCTCGTCATACAGAACCTCCGATTCGCGTTCCACCAGATGGTGGTAGGTCATCTCAGATGAGATGGTCGCGATCGTGATGAATCCAAGCAGACCGAAGATGAGATAGCCGATCAGCAGTTTATAATAAAGAGAATGTGTGTAGTGGTTTGATTTCATGGTAAACCTCCGGTTACCTCTTCACGTAACAGTTCAGTTCCTTTACTAACAGTTACCGTTTTACCTCAAATTTATATCCAATCCCCCAGACGGTCGTCAGCGCCCACTTATCGTTGCCCTTGATTTTTTCACGGAGGCGCTTGATATGGACATCTACCGTCCGCGTGTCGCCGATGTATTCATATCCCCAGATATGGTCGAGAAGTTGCTCCCTTGTGAATACCTGGTTTGGTGAGGACGCGAGGAAATAGAGCAGTTCCAGTTCCTTCGGCGGCAGCTCGATCGAGTGTCCGTTGTAAATGACGGAGTAGTTCGTCAGGTTGACGATGAGATCCGGATATTCGACAAAATTGCCATGCTGTTCGGTCACGGACGATGCAGGCGTCTGCACTGGCGGCTGGTAGCGCCGCAGAACGGCTTTGACTCTGGCAACCAGCTCTTTCGAATCGAATGGTTTGATCATGTAGTCGTCAGCGCCCAGCTCCAGTCCCAGCACTTTATCAAAGATTTCGCCCTTGGCGGAGAGCATGATGATTGGCACCTGGGAGGTGCTTCGCAGTTCCCGGCAGACCTGATAGCCGTCGATGCCCGGAAGCATCAGATCCAGGAGAATCAGGTTGGGCTGAAATTCGGGAAATACCCGGAGAGCTTCTTCCCCGTCTCCGACAATTTTCGTTTCAAAACATTCTTTCGTCAGGTAAAGTGAGATTAGTTCAGCAATGTTGTAGTCGTCATCTACGATGAGAATGCGCTGCTTTTCAGCCATGTTGATTCCTCCTGTTTTTTTGGATATTTGTAACTGTTCAGTACCTTCACAGTCACGCGCAAAAATCCATTAAAAATTGCCTACGGCAATGGGATTTTTGCCTGCTGACCCATGTTTTCGTACGGTCAGCGCAGTAAATGCGCAGACCTACTGAACAGTTATGGATATTTCTTATTTAAATGTTACGATTGTAACGCCTGTATCGCCTTCGCCAAACTCGCCAAGCCGGTATTCCTTGACATAGCTTAATTTCTTCAAGTGGCGGTGTACGCCCGCTTTCAAAGCGCCGGTTCCGCGACCATGTACGACGCGGACCTGCGGAAGATGCGCCAGGTAGGCATCATCCAGGTATTTGTCGAGTACCGGGATCGCCTCATCGACGGTCATGCCAATCAGGTTGACCTCCGGCGATACGCTGAAGGACTTGGACATCTTGATCTTGCTGCTTCCGCTTCCGGAGCCGCGGGAACCGCCCGTATGCGTGCCGGAAAGTCCCGGTCCGGTGATGGATGCTTCCTCGACCATTTCCAGATCGCGGATATTGACGAGGGAGCGCAGAATTCCCATCTGTACATACAGATCGCCCTTGGCGTTCGGCAGGGAGCTGACGGTTCCCTTTAAATTCATCGAGAGAACGCGCACGGTATCGCCGAGACGCAGCTTTTTCGCGGAAACGGCTTTTTTCGGTGCGGCGGTTTTCTTAACTGCCAGTTTCTTGTCTACATCCTGGATCTTGCCGCGCAGCTTGGTCCGCTCGGCTTCCAGTTCTTTATTGACGCCGGAAGACTTGGCAAGCTTGTTGATGTTGCGGATCGTCTGATCGGCGGTGTCCTTCGCATCCTGAAGGATCTTCTGAGCTTCCTCGCGGGCTTTGGAAAGCATTTTTTCCTTCTGCTCGGAGAAACGTTCTTCCTTCTGCTGGAGGCGGTTCTTCAGCGTTTCAATTTCCTGTTTATAGGAGGCGATCTCTTCGCGCTCTTTTTCAATGGTCACGCGGCTGTTTTCCAGATTGGCAAGCAGATCCTCGAAGGATTCGTCCTTCTGCTCTATCTGGTTTTTCGCCTCGTCGATGATATAATCCGGCAGCCCCAGCTTGCGGGAAATGGCAAATGCATTACTTTTTCCTGGAATACCGATGAGCAGGCGGTAGGTCGGGCGGAGAGTCTCGACGTTGAACTCGCAGCAGGCATTTTCAACGCCTGGCGCGGTCAGCGCAAAGACTTTTAATTCGCTGTAATGCGTGGTTGCGATCGTCCGGCAGGTCATGTTGTGCAGGAAATTTAAAACCGCAATCGCCAGCGCCGCGCCCTCGGTCGGGTCGGTACCGGAACAGAGCTCATCGAAGAGACAGAGCGAATTGGCGTCCGCCTCATTTAAAATCGAAACGATATTCGTCATATGGGCGGAGAATGTACTCAGATTCTGCTCGATGCTCTGCTCATCGCCAATGTCGGCAAATACATTGTCAAAAACAGCCAGCTCGGATCCCTCAAATGCCGGGATATGGAGTCCTGACTGTCCCATCAGGGTAAAGAGTCCGACGGTTTTTAAAGAAACGGTTTTACCACCCGTGTTTGGACCCGTCACAATCAGAAGGTCAAACGAATCGCCAACCCAGATGTTGATCGGAACGACCTGTTTTGGATTTAAGAGCGGATGGCGTCCGTCCTTGATATTGATATACCGTTTGTTGTTAAATTTCGGTTCCACGCAGTTATAGTGGCGGGAAAGAGCTGCCTTTGCGAAAATAAAATCGAGCTCTGCCAGAATCGAAAGATCCGAGAGGATCGCGTCGGTGTAAGGCATAAGCTGGCTGGAAAGAGCTGCCAGAACAAATTCAATTTCCCGTTTTTCCTGGATTTCCAGCTCGCGCAGTTCGTTGTTCAGCTTAACGATCGCGAGCGGCTCGATAAATACAGTCGAACCGGTCGAGGACTGGTCATGTACCATGCCTGGGACCTGGGATTTATACTCAGCCTTGACCGGCAGGCAGTAGCGCCCGTCGCGCATTGTGATGACGGCATCCTGTAAATAGGTCCGGCTGGAATTTAAAATAGAATTTAACTGGGTATGGACGCGTCCGCCCACGATCTTCATGGAGCGGCGCACTTTGGCAAGTCCCGGACTTGCGTCATCGCTGACCTCATCCTCGGATGGCAGGCAGCGCTTGATCTCATTGTTGACCGGCGTCAGCGGATCCAGGGCGCGGAAGCGCTCATCAAGGGAATCATCTGGAAATTCTTCGGATTTCTCATGGCGTCCGTAGCTCTGCGCGCGGGCAGCGACTGTCAGCAGGGAGCTGACAGCGAGAAGCTCCGGGATCCCCAGGGAACTTCCGATTTCCAGACGTTTCATGGAACCACGCACATCCTTCACGCCGCCGAAGGAGAGACCTCCCTTCATGCGGACGCGCGTCAGGGCATCGGTCGTCTCCGTCTGGCTCTGCCGGATCGTCCCCAGATCACAGGACGGCTGCAGTTCCCGGCACATCTGTTTTCCCATCTCCGTGGAGGCGTACTCCGTGAGCTGGTCGATGATCTTTGTATATTCGAGAGTTTTTAATGCTTTTTCATTCATGTTGTGGTAATCCTCTTAATTTAAATGGTGTTCACATGATACCGTGACCACTGAATTTGTGAAAGATCTCATTAAGTGGTCAGGTATAAGTTCTCACTAGACTCGAAAAGACCTCGTCAAGTGTTCACATTATATCACATTCCCCGCCGTCTAGCCAAGCATTCGCACTTTTTTCTTGCATAACCTTAAGAAGGAAAGTATAATTAGGATATGTTATGCAAAGGGGAAAGTGAAATGCCGGATTCAGAAGAACTTGAAAAAAAGGAAAAACGGGAATTCATGAGAGAAACGATAGTGAAGCCGCCGCTGACCAGAAAACAGATTGCGAAGCGGGTGGCTCTCTTTGTATGCGCGTCAGCCGTATTTGGAGGAGTCGCGGCGGTTTCGTTTGCGGCGGTAAAGCCGTTTGCGGATCGGTGTTTTCAGGAAAATGGGATGCAGGAGACATCCTCAGTCGAGTTTTCCAAGGACGATCCGGACTCTGTTTCGCCGTCGGACGGTGCAGATGCGGATATGACAGCGCAGCCGGAACAAATGGAGCAGGAGATTGATGAGGCGGTCAGCGAGGCGCTTTCCAGCTATCAGTTTTCCGCAGACAATTTCAATTCAATGACGTCGGTGTTGCGTGGAATCGGGGAACAGGGTGATAAGTCGATCGTGACGGTCAGCTCCGGCAAACAGGATACGGATATATTTGGAAACCCGGTGGAAAATACGGGTGATTATGCAGGTGCAGTCATCGCGGAGAGTGATGGAGAATTTCTGATCTTTACTTACGCCGATGCGGTGCGGGCGGCAGATTCGATCAATGTGAGATTTTCGGATGGAACGAAGATCGCTGGTACAGTGCGCCAGATTGACGAAGTGCTTGGAATGGCAGTTGTGGCGGTGCCGTCCGGCGATCTGCCGGAAGAAGAGCGGAAAAAGGTGCAGGTGCTTTCACTTGCCAATTCATATACGGTCAAGGCAGGCGATGTCCTCGTAGGTATCGGCGGTCCGTCCGGACAGGTGCATTCGCTTTCGTTCGGAACGGTATCCTACGTGGCGCGCAATGTGCAGATTACAGATGGACTGACGCGGATCCTGTATGCGGATATCAGCAGCAATTCGCAGACGGGTACCTTTTTGATCAATACAGCCGGAGAGATGGTCGGCTGGACATCGGAGTCCTGCCGCAGCGAGAGCTGTACGGATCGGACGGCGGCGTACACCATTTCCAGCTACAAGCCGATTCTGGAGCGGCTGACGAATGGCGTTTCGGCGGCATATCTGGGCATCCTGGGACAGGATGTGAGCCGTGCGATGCAGGGGAGCGGAATTCCGGCGGGCGTTTACGTGACGGAGGCAGTCTCCGGCAGCCCGGCATATGACGCTGGCATCCAGCCCGGCGATATTATTGTGAAATTTGGCACAAAGGAGATCGGAAGTTTCAAAGATCTCCAGGCGCAGATTGAAAATTCCGCGAGCGGCGTGTCTGTATCGGTAAATGTGATGCGGAAAGGGCGCGACGGATACACGGAAATTCCATTTTTGGTATCTCTGCGCGCCAGATAGAAATTCAGGAGGATATAGGCAGAATGAGATATATTGAACAGTTCCGGGAAGGAATGAGAGTCTCGGACGTATATTTATGTAAGACGAAACAGCACGCGGTGACGAAAAACGGAAAAGAGTACGCTTCCGTGCTGCTTCAGGATAAAACAGGCACGGTAGACTGCAAAATCTGGGATTTAAGTTCCCCGGGCATCAATGATTTTGAGCCGCTGCAGTACGTCTATGTGGACGGCGATGTGACGGTTTTCCAGGGTTCCAACCAGTTAAATATCAAGCGCATACGCAAGGCGGACGAGGGCGAGTATCAGGAAAGCGATTACCTTCCGGTCAGCTCAAAGGATATCAAGATAATGTATCAGGAGCTGACGGCTCTGGTGCAGTCTTTCCAGAATCCGTACCTGAAAAAGCTGGCATCCAGCTATTTCCTGGAAGATAAGGCATTTGTGAAGAAATTCTGCTTCCATTCGGCGGCGAAGAGTGTGCATCATGGTTTTGTGGGCGGACTTTTGGAACATACGTTAAGTGTTATGAAACTCTGTGATTTCTACACGAAGTCATATCCGGCGCTGAACCGAGATCTGCTTCTGACGGCGGCGCTGTTCCACGATATCGGAAAAGTGCAGGAATTATCCGCATTTCCGGAAAATGATTATACGGACGACGGTCAGCTCTTAGGTCATATCGTGATCGGCACGATGATGGTTGCAGACCGTATTAAGGAGATTCCGGGATTCCCGGCAAAGACAGCGGCGGAGTTAAAGCACTGCATCCTTGCACACCACGGCGAATTAGAGTACGGTTCCCCGAAGAAACCGGCGCTTCTGGAGGCGCTGGCATTGAATTTCGCGGACAATACCGATGCGAAGATGGAGACGATGCTGGAAGTCTTAAAGAGCGGCGGGGAGAATCCGGGCTGGCTCGGATATAACCGTTTCCTGGAGACGAATGTGAGAAAGACGACGCCGACGGAATAATAATAAGATAACAGACATCTAAAATGAGTCTAAATATTTATAAGAAAAAGAAAACAGCGCTGCACAAGCAGATGCTGCCTTGCAGAAGCGGGGGAACGAAAAAATAGGAATCAGGACTCACCACCTAAAGAGGTAGGAGCCTTCTCGTTTCATAGGAAATTGCGTCCTATGAAGCAAAAAATGCTCCGCGGGATGCGCACTCGCGCGAAGAAGAAACATGTCGCAAGCGACCGCGCTCGGCACGAGAATGTGCCAAGGCACATTCTTTTTTAACTGAGATAAATAAGAAAAATGGAGAAGGATACCAGGAAGGTACAGCGGTTCAGCAGGGATCGCACTTTTCTGATATCCTTTTCTTTCATAAAGAAAAATATAGGGGTACAACAGAAAATATGAAAAAACGAGAAAATACAGGCAAAATCATTGGAAAGGTGTTCGGAGAAGCCAGAGCACTTGGCGTCACTGCCTTAGTGGCGGCAGTCATGCTTTCCGGATGCGGAAACGCTGGAAATCAGGCGCAGAAAGGCGGTTCCGGCGCAAAACAGACGGAAAATACCCAAACAAGCGTTATTATCGCGATGCCGCCGACTTCAGAGCCGGAGGCGGGCTTTGATCCGGCATATGGCTGGGGCGCGGGCGAGCATATGCATGAACCGCTGATCCAGAGCACCCTGACGGTGACAGAAGCAGATTTGAGTATCGGGTATGATCTGGCAACAGATGTGGAGACCTCCGAGGATGGAATGACATGGACGGTGACGATCCGCGACGATGCGAAATTCACGGATGGCGAGGCGCTGACCGCGGAGGACGTGGCATTCACTTATAACACATTGAAAGAGACGAGTTCCGTCAACGATTTTTCAATGCTGAAACAGGCGGAGGCGATCGATGATGTGACGGTTGTGTTTGAGATGGAACGCCCGTTTGCTATCTGGTCATACACGATGGCGGTGACGGGAATTGTGCCGGAGCATGCATATGGAACGGATTACGGCACACATCCGATCGGTTCCGGGCGATATATCCTGAAACAGTGGGACAAGGGGCAGCAGGTGATTCTGGAAGCCAACCCGGATTATTATGGGGATGCGCCGAAGATGCGGCAGGTCACGATTCTCTTTATGGAAGAGGATGCGGCATTTGCGGCGGTGCGCGCCGGGCAGGTGGATGTGGCGTACACGGCGGCGTCCTATGCAGACCAGTCGGTTCTAGAATTCAGTCTTTTGGACTGTGAGACGGTGGACAACCGTGGATTTAACCTCCCGGCAGTGCCGGAGACGGTACGGGAGGATGGCGTAAAAATCGGCAATGATTTTACCGCGGATGTGCAGGTGCGCCGGGCGATCAACCTGGCGATTGACCGGCAGGAAATGATCGATCATGTGTTAAATGGTTACGGCAGCCCGGCATATAGTGTCTGTGACAAGATGCCGTGGTACAATGATGAAATGGAGAACATTTCCTATGATGTGGAGAAGGCGGAAGAGATGCTGGATGCGGCGGGATGGAAGAAAAATGCCGACGGCATCCGCGAAAAGGATGGGGTGAAAGCCATTCTGGAATTTCTCTATCCGACCGGGGATTCGGTGCGTCAGGCGTTGGCAGCCGATACGGCGCAGCAGTTAAAAGAGATTGGAATTGACGCATCGATCCGCGGCACCGGCTGGGATACTGCGTATGACGAGGCACAGTCGCAGCCGCTTCTCTGGGGCTGGGGCGCGCACACGCCGATGGAATTTTATAATATTTACCATACAAAGGCAGATACGGGGCTGGCAGAACATTCGCCGTATGCGAATGAGACCGTGGACGCTTATATGGATGAGGCACTGGCAGCACCGGATCTGGAAAGTTCATATGAATTGTGGAAAAAGGCGCAGTGGGACGGCGAGACGGGCGTTTCAGCCGAGGGTGATCTTCCGTGGATCTGGCTGGTGAATGTCGATCATCTGTACTGGGTGAGAGACGGGCTTCATGTCGCAGAGCAGAAGGTGCATCCACACGGTCACGGCTGGTCCATCGTCAACAATGTCGATCGGTGGTACTATGAGTAGGATGAAATGGTTTGGGCGCAGTCTGCTGCACCTGATTCTGCTGCTTTTGGCAGTCAGTCTGGTATCGTTTCTGCTGGTGTCGATGTCTCCGGTCGATCCGCTGCAGACGAATGTCGGGCAGACGGCGCTCGGCTCGATGGCGCCGGAGCAGATCGAGAAGCTGCAGGCGTACTGGGGCGTTGGTGTGCCGGTCTGGAAGCGCTTCTTTAGCTGGATTTCGGGCATCTGTCATGGTGATTTTGGCATTTCCCTTCTGTACCGAAGACCGGTGCTGGAGGTGATCGCGGAAAAGGCGTCTGCGTCAGTGTGGCTCCTTCTGTCTGCGTGGCTGTTTTCGGGAATCGTGGGGATATTTTTAGGAATTGCAGCGGCGGCAAAACGGGGCAAGTGGGTGGACCGCCTGATTACGGGCTATTGCATCGTGATCGCGGGAACGCCGTCCTTCTGGCTGGCGCTGGTGCTGCTGCTTCTCTTTACAGTGCAGCTTCCCATCTTCCCAATCGGGTTCAGTGTCCCGGTGGGAATGGCGGCGGACGAGGTCAGCCTGGCGGATCGCCTGTATCACGCATTTCTGCCGGCGTGTACGCTGGGACTGACAGGGATTTCTTCGATTGCGATGCACACGCGCGAAAAAGTGATTGAGATTCTGGAAAGTGATTACGTACTCTATGCGCGGGCGCGGGGCGAGAGCGGCTGGCGGCTGATTTTCCGGCATGGACTCCGCAACCTGCTTCTCCCGGTAATTACGCTGCAATTTGGCTCGATCAGCGAGATTTTCGGCGGTTCGGTGCTGGTGGAACAGGTCTTTTCCTATCCGGGACTCGGACAGGCGGCGGTCACGGCGGGGCTGGGAAGCGATATCCCGCTTCTGATGGGAATTACACTCATCAGTGCCGTGCTTGTATTTGCAGGAAATGCAGCGGCGGATGGGCTGTACCGGCTGGTCGATCCGAGACTTAGGAAAGGAGGCAGGGCATGAGAAAGAAAACACTCTGGCTGCTGGGAATTTCCCTCCTTTTCCTGATTCTGGTGACAGTGCTTGGAATCGTCTGGGAGGATGCTGCACAGCAGGTCGATTTTGCAAGAAAAAATCTGCCTCCGGGAACCGACGGGCTGTTTGGAACCGACTGGATGGGGCGGGATATGCTGAAACGGACGGTTGCGGGGCTTTCTTTAAGCATCCGGCTGGGGCTCCTGACTGCGGCGATCAGCGCCGCAGTGGCATTGGCGCTTGCATTGCTGGCGTCGCTTGGCGGGGGACTGATGGATTCATTGGTATGCGGGCTGATTAATCTGGTAATGGGAATCCCGCACATGCTTCTCCTGATCCTGATTTCCTACAGTCTGGGAAAGGGATTCCGGGGTGTGGCAGCCGGGATTGCCCTGACGCACTGGGCGTCGCTGGCGAGGCTTTTGCGGGCGGAAATCTTACAGATCCGGGAAAGTCCGTATGTGCGGATCTCCGAAAAACTGGGGAAAAAGCCCTGGTGGATTGCCTGGAACCACATCGTCCCGCAGGTATCGCGGCAATTTGTGACCGGGTTAATTCTTCTCTTTCCCCATGCGATTCTTCATGAGGCGGGCGTGACCTTTCTGGGCTTCGGTCTTTCCTCCGAGCAACCGGCGATCGGTGTTATTTTATCCGAGAGTATGTCGTACCTGATTACCGGAAAATGGTGGCTGGCGCTCTTTCCGGGCGCGGCACTGGTGCTGGTAACGCTGGGATTTCAGGCGATCGGGCAGAGCCTGGGGCGGCTGATGGATCCGGGGAGCGCGCATGAGTAGAGGATGCTGGGAATGAGGCAGAAAAACATATATTTTGATAAAATGATGCGATTAAGACAAAAACAATCAAAAACGATGCGGCTATCAGATTTGGAACAGACAGATGTTCTCAAAGAACGGAGATTGCGTGAAAATCGTGATTCCATGGAAAAGCCGATATTGAAAATTCAAAATCTAAACTTATATTTTACGCAGTACGCGCGTGGGCTTAGACGGCGCGAACTCCATCCGCTCCGCGACCTTTCCTGCAAACTTTTCAGTGGGGAGCTGACGGCGGTGGTCGGGGCGAGTGGTTCGGGAAAAAGCCTGCTGGCGCACGCGATTCTGGGAATCTTGCCGTACAACTGCCGGATGGAAGGAAAAATTTCCTATCAGGGAGAGGTTCTGGATGAGACGCGGCTTGCCGGGCTGCGGGGCAATGGGATTTCCCTGATTCCGCAGGGGGTTTCCTACCTCGATCCGTTGATGCGGGTCGGGGATCAGATCTGTGGCGGCAGAAAAGATGAAGCGACGCGGGCAAAATGCCGCCAGCTTTTGAAGCGGTACGGGCTGGATGAATCAGTGGAAAAATGTTATCCATTTGAGCTGTCGGGCGGCATGGCGCGGCGCGTCCTGATGGCAGCGGCACTGATGCAGGAGCCGAGGCTGATTGTGGCGGATGAACCGACACCGGGGCTGGAGGCGATGACCGCGCGCCATGTGATCCGTCATTTAAAAGAGATGGCACAGGACGGGGCAGCGGTGCTTCTGATTACTCATGATCTGGAACTGGCGATTGAGATGGCGGACCGGATTCTGGTGTTTTATGACGGGACGATTCTGGAGGAAGTAAAGCCGGAGAACTTCCGGGAGGGACGGAATCTGAAAGAGCCATACACGCAGGCGCTCTATCGGGCACTGCCGGAACATGAATTTTTTGGAGGAGAATGAGATGTCACTAAAGGCGGAAAACCTATCTTTTTCATATGAAAATGGCGGGCGCCACGTGCTGACGCGTATTTCCCTGAAAATTGAGCCAGGAGAGCGTGTGGGTCTGGTGGCGCCGAGCGGATATGGAAAAACGACGCTGTGCCGCCTGCTGGCGGGATATGAGAGACCGGAGGCGGGAACGGTAGAGATTGACAGCATACCAATTGAGAATATCCGGGGCTGTATGCCGGTGCAGTTAATCTGGCAGCACCCGGAGCAGGCGCTCAACCCGCGCTGGCGGATGCGCCAGGTTCTCAATGAGGGCGGTCAGGTGGATGAGGAGAGCCGGGGACGGCTTGGCATCCGGGAAGAATGGCTGGATCGGTTTCCATCGGAGCTTTCCGGCGGCGAACTGCAGCGGTTCTGTATTGCCAGAGCGCTGGCGGCAAATCCGCGGTATCTGCTGGCGGATGAGATCACCGCGATGTTTGACGCAGTGACCCAGAGCCAGATCTGGCAGGCGCTTTTGCATGAGGCAAAGGAGCGGGAGCTGGGAATGGTGATTGTGAGCCATTCGGAATCTCTTTTGAAGCGGATTTGCACGCGGCGGATTGATTTAAAGGCATTGCAGGAAAAGATGCCAGCAGTTTAGCCGGTTCACATATTGACAGAGAAAATCGGGATTTGACAAGGAGCAATGAGAAAGAAATGGATGTTCGGAAGCTGTTGGAAGAGGTAAAACGGGGGGATACGAGTATTGAGGAAGCGGAGAATGCGTTCAAGAATCTTCCTTACGAAGATTTAGGGTATGCGAAGCTGGATCTGCACCGGAAATTGCGTTCGGGATTCCCAGAGACGGTGTTCTGCCAAGGAAAGCCGGATGCCTATCTGGCGGATATTTTCGAGACGCTGTACCGGGAAAATGGGGAAGTACTCGGAACGCGGGCGACGCCGGAGCAGTGGAATCTAGTGCGGGCGCGCATCCCGGAGATAGAATACGATCCGGTTTCAAAAATTTTGCAGGCGAGAAAATCATCGGAGACACCGCGGAAGCTGGAAGGGCTGGTGGCAGTCTGCACAGGCGGAACCGCGGATATCCCGGTTGCGGAGGAAGCTGCCAAAACGGCAGAATTTTTCGGCTGCCGCGTGGAGCGCTACTATGATATAGGGGTGGCGGGCATCCATCGCCTTTTATCCAAACGCGAGGCGATTGCGCGGGCAAACTGCGTGATTGCGGTGGCGGGAATGGAAGGCGCGCTTGGCACAGTTGTCGCCGGGCTGGTGGAAAATCCGGTCATTGCGGTTCCGACCTCGGTCGGCTATGGTGCAAGTTTTCATGGACTGTCGGCATTGATCACGATGATTAATTCCTGTGCGAACGGCATTTCGGTTGTAAATATAGATAACGGCTACGGCGCAGCATATCTGGCGGCGCAGATCAACCGCCTGGCGGTGCGGGAGCCGAAGAAGACGGCAGAGTGATAGTGGTTTGTGATAATTGCATAAAAGCGAAAAACGGAAATGTATCAATAAAATGAGAAAAGTAGAGGGAGAAGTAAAAATGGATGAGAAAATCTTATATCTGGATTGTGCGTCTGGAATCAGTGGAGATATGACGGTTGGCGCACTGTTGGATCTTGGAGCAAGCCGGGAAAAACTGGTACGGGCACTGGACAGTCTGGGCGTATCCGGGTATCATCTGCATTTTGGGCGGACGAAGAAATGTGGAATCGATGCGTATGATTTCGATGTACATTTAGAGGAAGAAGAGCATCATCATGACCACGAACATAGCCATGATGAGCACAACCATAGCCATGATGAGCATGACCATGAGCATCATCACGCTCATGAACACACTCACGACCATGAGCATCATCACGATCATGAACACACCCACGAACATGAGCACAGCCATGATCACGCTCACACCCACGATCATATGCATCCTCACGTCCACCGCAACATCCATGACATTTTCGAGATCATCGATCGTCTGGATGCATCTGACCGTGTTAAAAACCTGGCGCGCCGGATGTTTGAGATTGTGGCGGGGGCAGAGTCGAAAGCACACGGAATCCCGGTCAGCGAGGTTCATTTCCATGAAGTCGGTGCGATTGACTCGATTGTGGATGTTATCAGTGCGGCATTCTGCCTGGAGGATCTGGGAATCCACCGCGTGGTGGTATCGCCGCTTTCCGAAGGTCATGGATTCGCGCGCTGCCAGCATGGTTTAATGCCGGTTCCGGTTCCGGCGACGGCAAATATCGCAGCGGCACAGGGCTTGGAACTGACGCTTCGGGATGTCGAAGGAGAGATGGTAACGCCGACCGGCGCGGCGATCGCGGCGGCATTCCGGACAGAAGCGGCGCTTCCGAAGAAGTACCAGATCGAAAAGATCGGTATCGGCGCCGGAAATAAGGATTTCGCGCACGCGAATATCCTGCGGGCGATGCTTCTGACGGATAAAACGGTGGAAGTAGAAACCGGAAAAGACGGTCACGACGAGAGCTCCATGTGGGTCATGGAGGCAAACCTGGACGACTGCACCGGCGAGGCGCTGGGATATGCGATGGAGGTGCTTCTGGAAGCGGGCGCCAGAGATGTGTGGTACACACCGGCATATATGAAGAAAAACCGTCCGGCGTATGTGCTTCATGTACTGACAACGGCAGAAAAACGGGAAGAATTAGAACAGCTTGTCTTCTCCTGTACGACCACGATCGGTGTGCGCCGTTATCCAGTAGAGAGGACGATACTGCCACGGGAAGTAAAGGAGATCCAGACCCGTTACGGGGCAGCAAAGGTAAAAATCTGCAAGCGCGGCGGCGTGGATATGTGCTATCCGGAGTATGAGAGCGTGCGCGCGATCTGCCGGGAGACAGGGAAGCGCTTCATGGAAGTATTCCACGGAGTAATGGAAGACGGAAGTATTAGTTTACAGTAGGCACTTTTGAGATTGAAAAACGGCACAGTGCATTCTCGTTAGATAATTAAGAGGAGAATCAAGAACCATGGAAAATAAACCAATGATATCAGAGACAGAAAAAAGAGAAGCTTTAAAACAGTTCATGGCAGAAAAAGCGAAAGCACCGGTCTGTGTCGCCTTTTCGGGCGGTGTGGACAGCAGCCTGATTCTCAAGCTGGCGTGTGATACGGCGAAGAAGACGGGAATGCCGGTTTATGCCGTGACATTTCACACCATGCTGCACCCAGCCTGTGATCTGGAGATCGCGGAGCGGGTGGCAAAGGAGCTGGGCGCGATCCATAAAATTATCCAGGTCAATGAGATGGAGCTGGAAGCCATCCGGACGAATCCGGTCAACCGCTGTTATATCTGCAAACACCACCTGTTCGCGACACTTCTGGATTTTGCAAAAGAAGAGGGGATTTCGTGCGTGATGGACGGAACCAATGAGAGCGATCTGCATGTGTACCGCCCGGGTATCCAGGCACTCCGTGAGCTGGGTGTCGTCAGTCCACTTGCACAGTGCGGACTGGAGAAAAAGGATGTCAAGGCATTTGCGGCTGACTTAGGAATTTCCGTTGCATCCCGTCCGTCCATGCCATGTATGGCGACCCGCCTTCCATATGGAACTTCCTTTGACATGGAAGTTTTGAAGCGGATTGAGAAAGGCGAAGATTATCTTCGAAGCGTGTTTGGCGGAAATGTGCGCCTGCGCCTGCATGGCGATATTGTCCGGATCGAGGTGGATGCGGATAAATTTGAAAAAGCGATTGCCGATCGGGAGAAGATCTGCAGGACATTAAAAGAAATGGGATTTCTGTACATTACACTCGATCTGGAAGGTTTCCGGTCGGGAAGTATGGATATAGTGGAGAAACTCAACGCGCTGGTCGGGAAATGAATGTAAAGGAGATGGAAATCCCATGCAAGAAGAATGTATTGTCTGTAAAGCACCTCTTATTTATCTGGAACAGGATGAATGGATGGAGTGCGAATTATGTCATAAAAAAGAATTGAGCAAGACCAGATGCCAGAACGGGCATTATGTTTGTAATGATTGTCATACGAAGGGACTGGACACCATTCTTTCCCTGTGTATAGACGAAACATCCAGAAATCCGATCGAGATTGTCCGGAAGATGATGGATGCACCGTTTTGCCATATGCATGGACCGGAGCATCATGTCATGGTGGGAGCGGCGCTGCTTACTGCATATAAAAATGCGGGAGGTGCTATTAATCTGCGGGAATCTGTGATGGAAATGCTGAACCGTGGGAAAGCCGTTCCAGGAGGAACCTGCGGATTCTGGGGTGCCTGCGGAGCGGGAATCAGCGCAGGTATGTTTGTATCTATCTTGTCTGGGGCGACGCCACTGACGGAGGAATCCTGGGGACTTTCGAATCAGATGACATCAAAAGCACTGGAAGCGATTTCGCGCACCGGCGGTCCGAGGTGTTGTAAAAGAGATTCTTATCTGGCGATTCTGGCGGCGGTTGATTTTGTAAAAACGCATTTTGGAATCGAAATGGAATGCACAGAAGTCCAGTGTACGCATTATGCTCAGAACAATCAGTGTATTGGCAAGCGCTGTCCATTTTGGCGATTTGATGATAGTATTTGACTATAAATGGATAAACGGAGATAATAAAGTTGCGATATAATTAGATTGTGCGAGATGGGATTGAAGTTTGCATAATGTGTGAACTGTGATGAGAGAGCAATTTCTCGTGTAATAGGAAATTCCCTGGAATGCCCTGGAATTCCCTATTACACAAAAAGGCACATCCTTTTTTACGTGGAAAAATCGGAATTGACCGAGCTCTTTAGAGCGAGGGATGCTTCTTGTCCGAAGGGCAAGAAGGTGGGCGTAAAAAAGATTAGAACAATCGGGATTTGAGGAGGTGTTCATATGAAGAGAGCATTGCTTTTTATTTTCATGACGGTTTGTGTATTAGGAATGTCCGCCTGCAGCAGCAAAGACGCCATGCCAGAAACATCAGATTCTGCCAGCAATCCGGTTCAGAATACAGATATCAGTAATCTGAATGGAGGAAAAATCTGGTCTGAACAAGATATTGTGTCGATGTTCTCTCTTGTGCAAGAAACAGATTGGGAATACATAGACTGTGTTTTAATTCCAGATCATGCTAGTGACCGTGTTGGTGCAGTACTCTTCCGGAACGATAAGGAGCAAACAAGCAATGTTGCGTTCTTTGATGCAGACGGATACTTTCAACAGTATGGCACATATGCAAGAATGTCTGACGAACCTGATTTTCAGTATCTCGGAGGTGGTGCGGTAACATTTAGGCTGGAAACAGAAGATGGTATAATCTATAACTACACGATCACAATCTCGATCGATGACAGTAATGTGAATTTTAAAGCGGAAGATGATTTGCCAAAATAAATTCAAGTTTGTCAGCTTCACATCGGGTCAACTTGCCCCGAACTTTTACAATTAAATACCCGCCGCCCACATAGCGGCACACCGAGCAGGAAATCTGAAAAAGGTCTCCTGCTTTTTTCTGCCCAAAATGAGGTGGTAAAACGCCACCCCGTCCACCAATTAGCGAAAGGAGGGACACGAAATGCCCTGTCCACACAACGAAATCACGATTGTTCAGCGCAGCCAGCGGCAGTCTGCGGTTGCCGCCGCTGCTTACCAGAGTGGCGAAAAGCTGTTCTGTGAATACGACCAGCAAGTGAAGCACTACCCGGAAAAGCGTGGTATCGTCCACAATGAAATCCTGCTCCCGGCAAATGCCCCACAGAAATATGCAGACCGCAATACCTTATGGAACGCCGCCGAAGCGGTGGAGAAGCAATGGAACTCCCAGCTTGCAAGGCGGTGGGTGCTTACCATCCCCAGAGAGATACCGCCCGACCAGTACGCTGTCCTTGTCCGGGAGTTTTGCCAGCAGCAGTTTGTTTCCAAAGGCATGATTGCTGACTTTGCCATCCATGACCCCCATCCGCCGGGACACAATCCCCACGCCCATGTCCTGCTGACTATGAGGGCAATGGACGAACATGGGAAATGGCTTCCCAAGAGCCGCAAGGTTTATGACCTTGACGAGAATGGGGAACGGATAAAGCTGCCATCCGGCAGGTGGAAAAGCCACAAGGAGGATACGGTGGACTGGAACGACCAGAAGTATTGTGAAATCTGGCGGCATGAATGGGAGGTCATCCAGAACCGCTATCTGGAAGCCAATGACCGCCCGGAGCGTGTGGACTTGCGTTCCTATGCCAGACAGGGGCTTGATATTGTCCCCACTGTCCATGAGGGGGCTGCTGTCCGGCAGATGGAAAAGCGTGGTATCCAGACGAATATCGGAAACCTGAACCGGGAAATCAGAGCCGCCAACCGCCTGATGAAGTCCATCCGGCAGCTTATCCAAAACCTCAAAGGCTGGATTACCGAGCTGGGAGAAAAACGGAAAGAGCTGCTTGCACAAAAAGCGGCGGAGGAAGCGACACTTCTTCCCAATCTGCTGATGAAGTATATGGAGATACGAAAGGAAGAACGGAAGGACTGGACAAGGGCTGGACAGAACCGGGGGACTTCACAGGACTTAAAGGCAGTCAGCGAAGCCCTGTCCTATCTCCGGCAAAAGGGGCTTTCCACTGTGGAGGACTTAGAAGCATTTCTGGAATCTTCCGGGAAATCAGCCGCAGATTACCGCAATCAGATGAAGCCAAAGGAAGCCCGCAGCAAAGTGATTGACGGGATTCTTGCCAGCCGGACAGACTGCAAGGAATGTAAGCCTGTCTATGAGAAGTACCAGAAGATATTTTTCAAGAAAACAAAGGAGAAATTCAAACAGGAACACCCGGAGGTTGCCCGGTATGCGAAAGCCGCCGCCTACCTTGCCAAGCACCCGGACGATAAGGACAGTACCCAAAAGGAGCTGCAAGAGGAGCAGGAAACGCTTCTGGAAGAAATTGCAGCCCTGAAAACACCGCTGACCGAGGTACAGGAGGATTTGAAGAAGCTGCGGGACATTCGCTACTGGGTACGGAAAGCCACCCCCGGCACAGAAGAAAGCAAAGAGCCGCCCAAGAAACAGCCTATCAAAGAAGTCTTGCAGGATAAGGCAGACGAGAAAAAAGCACAAAGAACCGCCCCGGCACAGGCGAAACACAGACAACAGGATATGGAACTTTAACAGGCACTTGCCATTTTCAATCAGAGAATGTCAGGTGCTTTTCTTATTTTCAAGGAGGGATAGATTTGAATGTATTTGAAGCTGTGAAGCAGTCCGTCACAACAAGACAGGCTGCGGAGCATTATGGAATCCATGTAGGTCGGAACGGGATGGCTTGCTGCCCGTTCCATAACGATAAAACCCCAAGCATGAAGCTGGATCGGCGTTACCACTGCTTCGGCTGCGGTGCGGATGGGGATGTGATTGATTTTGCCGCCGCCCTGTATGGGCTGGGAAAGAAAGAAGCCGCCGTACAACTGGCACAGGACTTCGGGCTTTCCTATGAGGACTGGAAACCGCCGGGAAAGGCAAAAAAGCCCAAGCCCCGGCAGAAATCCCCGGAGGAACAGTTTCAGGAAGCAAAGAACCGCTGCTTCCGTATCCTTGCCGATTATCTCCACCTGCTTAGGGCATGGAGAAAGGATTATGTCCCGCACTCCCCGGAGGAAGCCTTTCATCCCCGGTTTGTGGAAGCCTTACAGAAGCAAGACCAAGTGGAATATCTGCTGGATGTGCTGCTGTTCGGGGAGACAGAGGAAAAAGCGGCTT
>OMCD01000275.1_pt1 | contig 37387 bp, 31 predicted proteins | sample 1674171 | NCBI WGS metagenome assembly OMCD01 (sample SAMEA103958149, study PRJEB25191) | human gut metagenome | biome: human-associated habitat [ENVO:00009003]; feature: intestine environment [ENVO:2100002]; material: feces | place: Germany | collected 2013/2015
AATATTTAAATAATCACAAAATTGAATAACTTTCTTTTGTGTCAAACCACCCGAATACATAACCACTAACGAAGCAGGTTCACGATAAGCTAAAGCCAATTGGTCACCTACATAATAATCACTACATAATCTTTGAATGATATTATTATAATTATTTTCATATTTTTGTTGTTTTTGGACTTTATACGTACCAATGAGTGTAATTGCAAAAATAAAACAAACAATACTGATGATAAAAATATCTTTTCTTTTTTTCTTTCTTTTTTGAATAATATATTCATTGCTTTGAAGGAGTTCTTCATAGTCTAATTTTAAAACAGATGTTATTTCAGCAAGTAAGGTAATATCAGGATAACCTCTTCCTGTTTCCCATTTACTAATTGTTTTGTTGCTGACATTTAGTAAATCCGCAAGTTGACTTTGAGTGTATCCTTTTTTAAGTCTTGCATTTTTTATTGTTCTAGCAAATCTATCATTATCCATAATACCACCTCCTACTTTAACTATACATGAACCTCATTAAAATAGAAAGGAAATGACTATCTACCAATTGTAGACATGTTTAGAAATGTTTCCAATTTGGAAACATTTTTAATTTTATAGATAAATACTTCTATAATGCACGTTGAGGTGGTTAAAATGAAAAAAAGAAGAATAAATAGTGAGATATTGTATTTAATTGCAATATTAGTTTTATCATTTTCAATAGACTTAATGACTATTGCAAACATGGGGTTATCTGCTATAAATGGACCCGCTTATATTTTAAGTGAAAAAGTTTATTCACTTACTTATGGTCAAGCAGAATATATTGTTGAAGGGATTATCTTTATCATTTTTTGTATTTTAATGAAGAAATTTAAAATGACATATTTGAGTTCTTTTATCACAGGTGTTTTATATGCAACAATGGCAGATATTTGGAAAATAGTTATTCCTTTCTTTCAAACTCAAAATGAAATATGTTTTCAATTGCGTATTGTTTATTTTTTTATCGGTTTTATACTTTCAGCAATGGCTGTCGCTATGTTTTATAAAACTTATTTATATCCTCAAATCTATGATTTTTTTGTTCAAGAAATATCAAAAAAATATCATATTACTTTAAAAATATTTAAAACATGCTTTGATTGTACATTCCTTATTTTATCTTTTATCATGTCTTTATTCTTATTTCATGGAATTGTTGGTATTGGTATAGAAACTATTCTTGTTGCTTTGTTTAATGGAACATTCATTAGTTTTTTCAAAAAACTTCTTGATAAACATTTTATATGTATTCCAAAATTCACCAAACTTGCTGAATATTTAAAGCTATAAAAAAGACTATAAAGAAAACCTAAAAGCTAGGTTTCTTTATAGTCTTTTTATTCAGTAATCATACCTTTATAGTTCATTCCATAAAGTTTAGCAAAACGACTCATTGTATATTCACCAGCTGCTAATTGTTCTTTAGTAGGCGCATATCCTTGGAAGACAAAATACATATCTTTTCCTTGTAATAAGCTTTCATCTACATAACCATAGAAACGATCTAAAACATTACGAATTGCTCCTGACATACTATGCCAATAAAGTGGTGAACCAATAACAATTGTATCTGCTTGTTTCATTTGTTCAATAACTTCATCTAATTGATCATCTTCAAAATTTTGACCATAGCTATAGATTTTATAATCAACTAAGTTTAATGTTTTAAATTCTTGATCTTTTAAGAATTTTTTAGTAAGTCTTACTGTATTACCATTTTTATTAGGACTTCCATTAATAAATAAAATACTCATTTTTTATACCTCCCGATAACTTATATATAATTGTGTTTCATTTCTAACAATTTTATAGTGTTTAATAATATTAATTAATAAATTGATTTGATATTCTTCGATATCTCCTATCAAATAAAGTTGTTCATTTGAATCAAGTGATTGAAAAGAATAGTCATTTAATTGTAATAGATTTATAAGTTCATCCTTTTGTTCAATAGGACAAACAATAATTGCTTTTTGCATTTTTTCACCAACTTTATTTATAAAATAAATCTAATTTTTCTATTGCTTCTTTAACAACGTTTTCTTTGTAATAAGTTTGAATATGTGTTGCTTCTTTAAGATAATAAAGTTCTTTATCTTTTGTCGTAATTGCTAGTTCAAAAGCTTGTTCACTCATATACTTAGTATCTGCCAAGTCTCCAACTATCATGAGTAGTGGTTGATCAATAAGATACATAAATTGAACTGGATCATAAGCCATCAGATCCATCAAGTTTCTCTGTAAAAAACATGAATGACTATTAGGATGAAAATGTGTTTCTACATAATATTCATAGCCTTCTCGATACATTTCAATCGGTAATTGATGTCCTATTTCTGGTTTCATCTCTGTCATATTCGCATTATAAACCAAAGTATCTTCCTTTAATTCCTTTTCACGAATTGAAGCAACCTCATGAAGTCTTTTTAACACAGTATCAACTTGACTATTTTGAAAACCTTCACGTCTAACAGCACCAGTATTAAACATAGAAACCGTGGCTATCTTCTTTAAACGTTTATCCATTTGACCACATGAAAGCATATAGCCTCCACCTCCACATAGACCTAAGCCATAAATGTGTTGTTGATCAACACCTGGAAAAGATGAAAGAGCATCAATCATTCCTCTAATATCTTCTATGCGGTAATAAGGAATATCTTGTTGTCTTGGCATTCCTTCACTTTCACCAAAAAACATGCAATCAGAGACAATTGTAATATATCCTTTTTCAGCAAGTCTTTGTCCATAAAGCCCTGCTGCTTGTTCTTTGACCGCTCCATTAGGCATGGCAATAACAATAGCAGGATATTTTTTAGCTTTATTATAGTTTTTTGGTGTATAGATATTAGAAGCGATTTTTATTCCATTTAAGGAATAAGTGAATAAATGTATTTGAACTTCGTTTTCTTTATTTTCAGTTATAGCATTTTCATAAACCAATCCAAAAGGATTAGAAGAAAAGGGAACAGGTTCCCTTTTATCTAATTGAATCATTAATGACCTCCAAATACTTTAAATTCCATTGTATTTAATTTATCATCAATTGTTTTAACTTCTTCTTGACTTAATTCAACATTACCTGCTTCAAAGTTAGATTGAAGTCTTTCAAGTTTTCTTGATCCTGGAATTGGAATAATGAAATCATATTTATTGATCATCCAAGCAAGTGACATTTGCGCATTTGTTGCTTGATGTTTTTCACCAATTTTAGATACAACATCTAATAATTCATTTGTCTTTTTAATTCCTTCTTCTGTATATTGAGGCATATCAGGTCTAAAATCTTGTTCACCACTACCGAAATCTTTTTTAGATTGATAAGCTCCTGTAAGTGCTCCATTAGCAAGAGGTGAGAAAGCTACATAAGTAATCCCTAATTCTTTACATACAGGCATTAAGTTTTCATGCCATCTAGCCATCATTGAATATCTATTTTCAATAACAGTTACAGGACATACAGCATTAGCACGTCTTAAGTATTCTTCATTTGTTTCAGAAATACCCCATGCTTTAATTTTTCCTTCTTCAATTAATTCTTTCATCACACCAGCAACAACTTCTGGTTCTACTTTAGGATCAATACGATGTTGATAATAGATATCAACATAATCTGTTTGTAATTTCTTTAATGATCCTTCTAATGATTTTCTAATTGTTTCTGGTGAACTGTCAAATTCAAGGTGATCACCCATATGTTTAACACCAAATTTAGTACATAAGATAATATCTTTTCTAAATGGTTTTACAGCTTCACCAACAACTTCTTCATTATAAGCTGTACTTCCATCAGGATTAACTCCTGTATAACATTCAGCTGTATCATAGAAATCATATCCCATGTCATGTGCTTTTCTTAAAATTTCTACTGCTTCTTCTTTAGGCGTTGGAAGTCCACTAGCATGAGTTAATCCCATACATCCTAGTCCAATCGCATTAACATACATATCTGTTTTTCCAAGTCTTACTCTTTTCATCTTTCTACTTTCCTTCCTCATAATCACATGAAGCTGATACTTCAGCCCATTTATCTAATTCTGCAATTTTTGCTTCTAAAGTTGATTTAACAGCTGTTACTGCTGCTTTACCTAATGTTAAAATTTCTGGTAAATCATCATTATGCACTACATCTACAATGACTTTTCCTGCTTTATCTGGATCTCCTGCTTGTTGATGTTTGTTTTCAAAGTTACCTGGTCTTGATTTACCAACTGTTGCTTCATAATCACCAATTTGTGCTTTAGCTCCTTGTAGAGATTCACCATCATAGAATCTTGTTCTAAAAGCTCCTGGTTGAACAACCATGGCTTTAATACCTAATGGAGCAAGTTCTTTCATTAAACCATTTGTAAGTAATTCTAAAGCTGCTTTACTTGAAGCATAATATCCTGAACCTACAGCTGATCTTGCTGCTGCAATCGAAGTCACATTTAAAATATAACCTGATTTTTGTTCTCTCATTTTAGGAAGAACAGCTTTAATTAATTCAATTGGTCCAAATAAGTTTGTTTGATATAATGTTTGAACCGCTTCGATTTCTCCTTCTTCTACCGCACTACGATAACCATATCCCGCATTATTAACAAGAACATCGATTGTTCCAAATTTATCGTATGCTTCTTTTACAGCATTTTTAATACTATCTTGACTACATACATCTAAAGATACAGCTAAAGCAGTTTCTGGATAAGCTTCTACAATATCCATCACTTTATCTTTATTTCTGGCAGTAACGATTGCTTGATCTCCACTTTCTAAGACAGCTTTCGCAATTCCTTTTCCAATACCACTTGAACATCCTGTAATTAACCATGTTTTCATTTTTTGGTTCCTCCTTGTTTCTACACTTATATTTTATTTTTTTATCATTTAAAAGTACAATACCAATAAAGAAATGTGCTATAATTTAAACGCATAGTAGGAGGAATACATTATGATAGAACTTAACCAACTTGAACAACTTATTTGCATTGCTGAAAATAAAACAATTTCTAAAGCAGCCAAAGAATTATTAATTTCACAACCAGCCCTTTCACGTTCTATGCAAAGATTAGAAAGTGATTTAGGAGTAGAACTCTTTGATCATTATAAAAATAAAATTGCTCTTAATAAAAATGGTGAATTAGCTGTTAAACATGCTCAAAAAATCATTAAAAATATTCAAACAATGGTAAGTGATGTACAAGAATATGATCAATCATTTCATCGTATTTCTATTGCAACTTGTTCTCCTGCACCAATGTGGGATATTGAACCATTAATTCAAGAAATCTATCCCCAAATGAATATTCAAACAAAAGTTCTTGAACAAAAAGAACTTCTGACAAAATTAAAAGAAAAAGAGTATCAACTAATTATTACACCTGAACAAGTTGATGACTCTCAATATGTTTGTATTCCATATGTAGAAGAAGACTTATTATTATCATTACCTTTAAATCATCCTCTTACAAAGAAAAAAACAATTAAGTTTCATGATTTAGATGGACAAACCATGTTACTTTATTCAAATATTGGTTTTTGGCATGATTTACATATGCAAAAAACACCAAAAACAAAATATTTATTACAAGAAGAACGCCTTACTTTTAATGAAATCGTGAAAGCTTCTACGCTTCCTTCTTATACTTCAAATCTTTCTATTAAAAGAGAAGGAAAGATGTCTGATCGTATTATTTTACCAATTGATGAAGATGAAGCTCATGTGACTTATTATGTTGTTATGTTAAAAGAAAATAAGAAGAAATATAAAGAACTCATTGATAAAATAGATCAATATTATGATTATTAAAAACCCGTAAGTCTTATGACCCACGGGTTATTTTTTAATCTAAATCAGTTCCATTAGATTCTATTACTTTTTTATACCAATAGAATGAATCTTTTCTTCTTCTTGATAAATCTCCTGTACCATCATCATATTTATCAACATGAACAAATCCATAACGTTTTGCTGTTTCTCCTGTAGAAGCTGAAACTAAATCAACACATCCCCACATAGTGTATCCCATTAAGTCTACACCATCTTCATTAACAGCAGCATCCATAGCTTTAATATGATCTCTTAAATAATTAATTCTATAAGTATCATGAATTGATCCATCTTCTTCAATTGTATCAAATGCTCCTAAACCATTTTCTACAACAAATAATGGCATTTGATAACGATCATATAATCTATCTAAAGCATTTCTAAGTCCTGTTGGATCAATTTGCCAGCCCCAATCAGAAGCACTTAGATAAGGATTTTTTAAACCAAGTGATAAGTTTCCACCACCTGCTCCTTCATATTCTTCTGGATTAGAAGCAGCAACTTGTGACATATAATAAGAGAATGATAAGAAATCAACTGTTCCTTCTTTAATGATTTCTAAATCACCATCTTCAATTGGAAGAGTAATTCCTTCTCTTTCAAATTCTTTTAAACGATAAGATGGATAATATCCTCTACATTGTACATCTGTATAGAAAATATTATTATGAGTATTTTTCCATGCAGCTAATGTATCTTCTGGATTACATGTCATTGGATAAGTTAAAGTATAAGCTAACATACATCCAATTTTAAAATCAGGATTGATTTGATGTCCTAATTTAACAACTTTAGCACTTGCGACAAATTGATAGTGTGCCATATTGATCATTGTTTGTTTATCTTTTGTAAGCACACCACCTTCCATCCATGGTGACATTTCTATACAGTTGATTTCATTAAATGTAAGCCAATATTTAACTTTATCTTTATATCTATTAAAAACAACTTCACAATATCTTACATAACAATCAATTGTTCTTCTATCAGCCCATGAATTCCAAGCTTCAGTTAAAGCAAGTGGTGTTTCATAGTGTGATAATGTGACTAATGGTTCAATACCATATTTTTTACATTCATCAAAAACATCATCATAGAATTTTAATCCTTCTTCTAATGGTTGTTCACCTTCCATACCTCCATTAGCGAAGATTCTAGACCAAGCAATAGATAATCTAAAACATTTAAAGCCCATTTCTGCCATTAAAGCAATATCTTCTTTATAGTGATGATAAAAATCAGTAGCTTCATGGTTAGGATATAAACAATCATCAAAACATTCAAAATGATCAACATCTTGATAATCAGCCCCAACAAACATAGGTGCTTTTACTTTTTCACCTGCTTTATTAATAAAAGTAATACAACGAGGTTCTGTATGTGTTCCGTTAGTGATAACATCATCACTCGATTTACCACGTCCTCCTTCGTTCCATCCACCTTCATATTGGTTAGCAGCTGTTGCTCCTCCCCATAAAAAATCTTTTGGTAAACTCATTCTATGTCCTCCTTATTTATTCTTTATCTAGAGTATATCATAAGATATATAATTATCATTGTATGTTCATATTATGAAAATTTAGTTTATTTTTCTAACATACTTAATGTTCTTTGATAATCTTGTGAAGGTTTTGTATTATATTCTAATAAATCAAATGAAGCTAAATAATTCATTTCTTCTTCATTTAATGTAAAATCAAATAAATTTAAATTATCTTTCATCCATTGTTTTTGCATTGGTCTTGTAATCACACTTATACCCTTTTGAACAAGATACTTCATCGCGATTTGTCTTGTTGTTTTATGATATTTTAAAGCTATTTCTTTTACTCTTTCATCTTCATAAATTGCTAATGTTTCTTCTTTACCAAAAACTTGATACCCTTGTAATAAAGTTCCTCTTTCTTTCATTACTTCATTCATCTGTTTTCTTTGGCATCTTAATGTGATTTTTATTTGATTGACAACAGGAACAACTTTATTAAAATGAATTAAATCTAAATATTGACTTTCTTGATAATTAGAAATACCAATACTTCTAATTAAACCTTCTTCATACATCTTTTCTAATTCTCGATAAGCATGATAAGTATTTCCATAAGGCCAATGAATGAAAACTAAATCTAAATAATCTGTTTGTAGCTTTTTCATTGATTCTAATAATGATTTTCTTACATCTTCTCCTTCAAAATTGGTAAACCATACTTTTGTCGTCAAAAAAATATCTTTTCTATCGATACCTGCTTTTTTTAAAGCATTTCCTACAACTTCTTCATTTCCATAGATTTGTGCACAATCAAATAAACGATAACCTTCTTCATAAGCTTCTTTTAATACTCTTGTACATTCTTCTTCATCAAAAATATTCATTGTACCAAATCCTAATAATGGCATCTTTAAACCATTATTTAATGTAATATATTCCATCTTATTCTCCTTTATTTTTTATCTTTGATTGATTACAATAGAATTGTAATATCCTCGAGTGACTCGAGGTCAAGGAGAAATTTATGTATACTTTAAAACAAGTGTGTCAAATGTTGAATTTATCAGAACATACCGTTCGTTATTATACAGATATCGGTGTGATAACTGTCCAAAGAGATCAAAATAATCGTCGTATCTTTGATGAACAAGCTATTGATTGGTTAAGAGGAACCTGTTATTTAAGGAGTTTAGGTATGTCCATTCAAGATATTAAAACCTTTCATGAACTATGCATGCAAGAGGGTGATGAAGCAATCAAACAAAGACTTGATATTCTTTTAAAACAAAAAGAAAACGCTGAAAAAGAATTAGAGATTGCTAAAAAACGTATCGAATTTTTAAATCATAAAATAGAAAAAGAAAAAAAGATTCTTCATCATCTACTTCCAGATGATAAGAATCCTAGTAAAAAGAAATATTCTAAAGAATGATATTTCTTTTTTTATTACCACGTCATTGCCATTTCAACCATTGATGGATCTTCTGGGTTTCCAATCATTGCTTGTTGATGGTCTAATGCTTTTAAATCATTCATTTCTTGTTCAGTAAGTTTAAAATCAAAAATATTGATATTTTCTTGAATTCTATCTTCATGAATAGATTTAGGAATCACAATAACCCCATTTTGAACATTATATCTTAATAAGATTTGTGCAGGTGTTTTATGATATTTTTGAGATAATTCAACTACTTTTTCTTCTTGAAACATTTCATTTGCTTTACCTTGTCCTAAAGGAGCATAAGCCATATGAGCGACATCATATTTATCTTCCCATTCATGATGTTTATGTCTTTGACAATATAAATGTGTTTCTATTTGATTAATAGCTGGTTTTACTTTATTAAATGAAATTAAATCAACTAATTGATCAGGTTCAAAATTAGAAACACCAATCGCTTTAATAAGACCTTCTTCATAAAGTTTTTCTAATTCTTTCCATGCTTGATAATAATTTCCAAAAGGCCAATGCAATAAAACCATATCTAAATAATCTACTTGTAAGTTCTTTAAAGAATTTAAAACCGTTTCTCTTGTATTTTCATAAGATTTAAAATTCACTTTTGTAACAATAAACAATTCTTTTCTATCAATACCACTTAATTGAATACCTTTCCCTACTTCTTTTTCATTACCATAAGCTTCAGCTGTATCAATTAAACGATATCCTGCTTTAATTGCCTGACAAACAGATTTTTCACATTCATCTCCATTATTTAGAAATGTACCAAAACCAACCATCGGCATTTTTATACCATTATTTAATGCTTTATATTCCATCTCTTTTACCTCCGTTACTTTTCTATCATTATAGAAAGTTCGAGTAACTCGAGGTCAATAGTTTTTTATAATTGCGTTCCACTATGGATTGATTTGGAACGATTTGGAACGATTTGGAACGATTTGGAACGATTTTATTATAAGAAAATCTATTTCTTATTTAATTTATATATCGTAGCTCGCGCCTTCCCCTCCATTATTAATATACCCTTTTCTCTCATTTTTTTGGTAAAGGTTGCAGCTTGTTTTTTAGTGCATCTACACAATTCTCTAATAGTTTCATTATTAATACTTTCATGTGTATCTAAATAATCTAATATTAAATTTTTAGATTTTAAATAAGTTACACTTTGGTCTTGGGTGTAATTTATATCAGATTTTACTTGATGATACATACTTGGTGTCATCATATATACTCTTCCAGATTGTTCGATAAGATTTAATTTTTCTAAATGAATTAACGCATGTTTTACTTCACTCATTGATCTTTGTGTTATTTTTTTAGATTGTGATAAATTTATATTTTTATTTTCAAATAAATAGCGAAGAATCATTAATTCAGATAAAGAGAATGAAATCATATTTTTATCTTGTGTTTCCACTATAAACTTTACAAACCCTTCATCTTCTAAAACACTATAAAGAGTTAAACGAATTGCATCATCATATGCCGTATATTCTGGATATGGTTTTCCCATAGATACCATTTCTTTATACATAATATCTATACCTTGTCCTGATCTTTGTACATATCGTAATCTTTGTAATGTTTCTGCAATTAGTTTATTTCTTGGTAAAGATGGATGCGTAATAATATTATTAATCGTAATATCTGCCATAAATCCACCCGGACTTTCAATAACTAATTTATCAGAATAATGTTTAACATATATCGAACCAGGGCTGTCATATCTACGATGTGTATAAGCATTTAATATAGCTTCTTGAAATACTCTTTCAGAAAAATCATATAATTCAAGTCGAAATAATCCTACTTGTACATTAATTAAATGATTATAATCTTGAATTTTTTCAGTTAACCTATCTAATACTGAAATAATGGGCATTTTTAAATCTAATCTATTATCATATTCTTCTCTATTATTATCACTATAATGTAAATAAATACATTCTGCCTGTGGCAAGAATTTTTGAATAGCTGATTCTTTTCCAACAAATAATAATCCTGCAACATTAAGTTTTAATCCTTCTTCTGTTTCTACCAATAAAGATAAATCTTTTAAAAAAGATATGTCATCTAAATCGACCAATGTTGACTGTAAATCACGTGTTTTTAATTTTTCTTTCAACTTATATACTTCTAATAAATTAATATCATCCACACATGATTGGTTAATAACCCTTGAAGAATAATCATTTTCTTCATCAAATGTTTCTTTCATTCTATCAGGTGTATATGGCTTTGAATTTTTCCCAAGTCTTTTGTAATACTCACCCGAAGAGGTTCCACATAAACGATTACTTTTGTCAACTGTAATAACAATAACATCTTTTCCTTGTGACTCAACAATTTCAGCCCTTGTAAAAAGATTAGGCGTTGTACGATCATAAATACTCTCTATAATATTTTGCAAATCATAATTTGTACACCCTGTAATTTCTTTATTATCTTCTACTCCCAACAATAAATATCCACCATTAGAATTAGCAAGTGCAACAATCTCCTTTACACAAAGCTTTATCATTTGTTTGAAATTTGGTGTTGCTATCCACGATTTAAACTCTATTTCTTCACTTTCACCTTGATTGATTAAATTTAAAAGCTCTAATTCGTTCATCTGCTCACATTCCTTTCTTCACTCATTATACCAAATCTCATTTTAGCTCACACCAATGAATTTTATTTTTTATCTTCATCTTTCAACAAAGAAACATTAGAAAAACGCTCATGATCTAATTCTTTAGATATTTCTTTTTTCATTTCAATATTTCTTTGATAATCATGTTCAAAAACACAAGCAAAGATTAAATCTAATAAATAATGGATTGAAATATTAGAAGAAAAAGTTGAGATTTTATTAGATAACTTTTCTTTTGTAGAAATAGGAAGCCATGTATCTGCCAACTTTGAAAAAGTATTATCACCAATACTTGTAAGTGCAATTAAAGGACAACCTTTTTGTTTAATTCTTTTCATAGCATCTAATAATTCCAACGTCTCTCCTGAATAAGAAATAAATAATGAACATGTATTTTGATCTGTATAATAAGATTGATAATAATAAGAATCTTCATCTTCTACAATATTGACTGTTTTTCCAATCGTACGCATTTTTAATTTAAAATCATAAGCAACACTAATAGGATGCGTAATACCATAAACATTAATTATTTGACATGAATTAATTAAAAGAATTGCTTTTTGGAAATAATCATGATCTAAAAGTTGATACGTATCTAAAATACTTTCTGAAAGTAAAGAAGACATATTTTTTGCAATCTTAAAGATTGAATCTCCTTGTTTAAAAGGATAATTAGCATCTACATAGGTTGTTTCTTTATTTAAATAACTGATTTCTTCAATCAATGCTTTTTTAAGCTCTTTCCATCCTTGATAGCCACATTTTTGTGAAAGACGTACTGTTGTCGATAATGATGTATACGTTTCTTTGGCTATTTCTGAAATTGAAATATCTTGTATACGATGTTGATTATCAAGTAAATAATGAGCAACAGTTTGTTCATTTGGGGTTAAATGATCATAATATTCTAATTTTTGAATGAGTAACATATTTTTCCTCCTTTTTATAAATAATTGGAAATTTATAGTTCTATTTTACTTATTTTAGGAAAAAATTTCCAATTTTATCTTAAAATAGATCATTTAATAGGAAATAATTATTAATCAACACATCTTATCTATTCATTTCTATTATTTATGATTATGATAAATGCGAAAAAAAGGAGGATGTATCAATGTTGAAGAAAGATTTTTTATGGGGTGGTGCAGTTGCTGCCCATCAATTAGAAGGTGGTTATTGTGATGGTAAAGGATTAAGTGTTGCTGATGTCATGACTGCTGGAGCACATGGAGTTGCTAGAGAAATTACTGATGGATTAGTAGAAGGTAAATATTATCCTAATCTTGAAGCCATTGATTTTTATCATAGATATAAAGAAGATGTAAAATTGTTTGCGGAAATGGGATTTAAGTGTTTTAGAACATCGATTGCTTGGACACGTATTTTTCCTAATGGAGATGAATTAGAACCTAATGAAAAAGGATTACAATTCTATGATGATTTATTTGATGAATTATTAAAATATGGAATTGAACCTGTCATTACTTTAAGTCATTTTGAAATGCCTTATCATTTAGCTAAAGAATATGGTGGATGGCATAATCGAAAAATGATTGACTTCTTTATGAACTTTGTAGAAGTATGTTTTAAACGTTATAAAAATAAAGTGAAATATTGGATGACTTTTAACGAAATCAACAATCAAGCCAATTATCATAACGATATCTTTGGTTGGACAAATGCTGGTGTTCTTTATAGCCAATATGAAAATCCAGAACTTGCTATGTATCAAAGTGTGCATCATTTATTTGTTGCAAGTGCTAAAGCCGTTATCTTAGGGCATCAAATCAATCCTGATTTTAAAATCGGATGTATGTTAGCGATGGAACCTGTTTATCCATTTGATTGTAAACCATCAAACAATCAACTTGCCCTAGAAGCTATGCATGATCGTTATTTCTTTAGTGATGTTTTATGTCGTGGACATTATCCAGCTTATGCTTTAAAGATGTTTGAAAGAAAAGGATATCATCTTGAAATGGAAGATAATGATTTAAATATCTTAAAACAAGGAAAAGTGGATTACTTTGGATTTAGTTATTATATGTCTACAACAGTTAATGGTGAAAGCACCATTGATCTTGCTTCCTCTGTTGAAGCTGTAAATGAACATAATGTTGAAAATCCATACTTAACTACCACAAAATGGGGTTGGACAATTGACCCTGAAGGTTTACGTTATATTATGAATGCTATTTATGAAAGATATGAAATTCCTTTATTTATTGTAGAAAATGGTTTTGGCGCAATTGATGAACTTGTTGATGGTACTGTACATGATCAAGATCGTATTAATTATTTAAAGGAACATATTGTTCAAATGAAAAAAGCTATTGAAGAAGATGGTGTTGATTTGATAGGTTATACACCATGGGGATGTATTGATCTTGTTTCTTTTACAACAGGTGAAATGAAGAAAAGATATGGATTTATTTATGTTGATAAAGATAATGAAGGAAATGGTACATTAAAAAGATATAAAAAGGATTCTTTTGAATGGTATAAACAAGTCATTGCTTCTAATGGAGAAAAACTTTAATGAAAAAATATTGTCTTTTTATTCTTACTTTAATGATGGTTTCTATTGGAGATTCCCTTTGTTTTAAAGCAAACATTGGGGTTTCTCCCTATGAAGCTTTAGCTTTAACTTTTAATTATATATCACATATTAAAGTAGGAACGCTCACTTTATTTGTGAATGCTTGTATGATTCTTTTTCAAGTCATTTTCTCTAAACAATTTAAAATAAAATATGTTCTTCAATTTTTAATGAGTTTATGTTTTGGAATGGTTGTTAATACGATTGTTTATCAAGTATTAGGAGGTATTTCTCTTCAATACTATCAATCACTCATTATGGAAATCATTGGTTTATGTATTTCTGCCAGTGGTTGTGGTTTACTTGTTGCTTTAAATGTATGTGTTTTCCCTTGTGAAGGCTTTGCCTTAACTTTTTCAAATACATTTAAAGTAGATTTTCAAAAACAAGACAAGTTATAGATATTATCCTTGTTATATCATGTATAAGCTTATCACTTATTTTTCAATGTGGTTTTGCCCTAAGAGAAGGAACCATTATCGCAACTTGTATCTTCTCACCAATTATGGGATTTGTACAAAGAAGTGTGACAAAAGGACTTAGCTTACAAAAAGGCTAAGTCCTTTTTTAGTGATTTTTTAATATAAATCTTAATTGACCACCTGTTTCAGATGGTTAATTAAGATATAAATCAATAATTTTATAGAATTTCTAAATATACAAAAAAATCATAATGCTCTAATCTCCAAGTCTTACCAGCAATACTTAAAAAATGTGATTCGAAAATGAAAATGTCCTAAATTTATTCCAATTTCCTTATTGACAATGAGACTCGATTCCTAAGAACCTAATAATTCATCAAAAAAGCAAAAAATGAAGTGAACCTCCTAAGTTGTTGGTCCAACTTATTCAGTTCACTTCAATTCGAAACTTTTTTAATCAAATAAACGATGTTCATCCTCACTTGGTATTTTATAAAGCATACATAAACTAAACCAACGGTTGCATAAACAAATTTAATTACCATTTTTTAAGACGTATATCTTGTTTTAAAGTGTTTGTTTTTATTATACTTACCATTGTTTATATATTATTAAGAATTAATATACTAAAAACTATTTATCAAATGATAATTATAATTGAACTGTTCATATAATACATATAAAAAGACCATTTCTGGTCTTTTTATAGCTTCATTATTTTTTCCACAATCCATGAAGATTACAATAAGCATACACTTCTTCTACTTTTTCATCTTCTAAGATTTTAAAATCAACACTTGGTTTTTCTCCTGGTTTTAGATATTTTCTTTGAATACCTTTATCTGTTTTTAAAGAAACCCATTCAATCCAATGTTCTGCTGTCATTGGATGTTCAACTTCTCCTACAAATACATGAACAGTATCTCCTTCCACTGTATAAACAGGAATATGTTTTTCAAATGCAGCATCTTCTATTCCTGCTTGAAGTTCTTTCATAACTTCTCCACAACATACCACAGGGACTCCTTTATCTTCAACTTTTTCAATCACATTTCCACAGTGTTTACAAATATAAAATTTTTGTTTCATAGCCTTTTCCTCTTTTCTATAAGTAGTAATTATTCCTATTTATAATATAAACTATTTTTCTCTATTAAGCAAACAATATGCATCTAATAACAATCCCAATTATAGCGAACATGACTAAAATCTTTATTTTTTAAATCTTCTTTTGAAATAAAGAAATTACCGATGCCTGAATCGCCCCATAAAATATGATCTTGTGAATCAAGTTGAAATAACAATACTTCATTACTATCTTCTTGACGAGGATCATATTGTGTGAAAAAAGGATAACCGCCTATTTGACAAGGAATCAAAGTAAACAAATCATTTAATTCATCCATTACCTCATCATCTTGCATAGCTTCTTTTAATTTTTCATCTAAATAAGTATCAACAACTTCATCAAAATGAATATCATTCATTGTTATAACTTGTTTATCTAAATGAGCCTTTAATAAAAAAGTTGTATCTTTTTCTAAAGGCAGATCAGTATCTTCGCTCCATTGAAACCTATAGATACATAATTTATCTACTAATTTTGGTACTTCTTCTAAATAACGTAAACACCACCCTGATTGGTTATATTCATTATCAAAGTCTAATCCATAAACATCATCATCTCCACTAATAAAGATTTGAAGTAATCCTTTTTCTGGAAGATCTTTTATATGAGGTATTTGTTCAAAATTTATTTGTGCTAATAAATATAAAGGTGCTCCTGTTTTTTGATTTACTGGAAGATTTTGATCTCTAGGTACATAATAAGCACCACCTACTTTACTATCAAAGATATGTGTTTCTTTTTCTTCTAATTCAAAGCGTATATATTCAATTTCACTTACTTCTTTTAATCTTTGATAGATTCTTTTGGCAGGTTTTTCTTCTTGTTTATTATTTTCTTTTTTTAATAGTTTGTCTAAAAATCCCACAATGATTCCTCCTTTATACTATTGTATCAATTAATTATTATTTAAAAAGAAAAAACTCTTTTTTAGCGAATACATATGTTGAAATGAAATTCAACATATGTACTATATAAAAATAATATTAGTAGGACTTTTATGAAATGTCCTCTATTCAAAGACAACTTTATTTATTATTTGATAAAAGAAAACAAAGTCTTTTCGTTGATGATTTAACATATCAAAGAATACGATCTCAAGTTGAATATTACGGAGTGGCCTTGCCACACCGTAATATTCAGAAAGTAATTTAAAACGTAATCCATAATCATGTTTCATTACTTATAGATTTAGGATATAGCCCAACAATTGTAGCTGATAGAATTGGTGATACGGTAGATACTGTTTTAAAAACATATAGCCACTTATACGCCGAAAGTAAAGAATCACTATCAGAAAAACTCATTAATTTATACAAATGATGTCAATATGTTCTTAAAAAATAAAAAAACCTTGAATTTATCAAGGTTTTTTAATAGTTATTATTCACCAACGTAAGGTAAAACGTTTATTTATCGTTTTATCTGGAACAAAATCGTTAAAATAAATCGAAAAACTATATTTTTTTAAGCTATTTTTATTTATCGTGTGCAACTGTTAATTATGTTTTCTGAAACTTTCACGTATAAATCACGTATAAACGCATATTTTATAAGTCATTTATACGTAAAAACCACCAAAAATGGCCTTGTTTTTTGATGTGCTTAAATTCAGTGCATCGTTACCTATTTTTTTCACGTATAAAAGCAAAATGAGAGATACAGGAGTATAACTCCCACATCTCTTCTTTTGTTTAAACTACACTGAGGCTACCGGTTCTTTCCAAGTAATATCCATAATTGGATTATGTGTTAGAAAGTCAATTGTTCTAGGTGCATTAATATAATATCTGCTACCGATCTTCATGTAAAACACTTTTTCTTCTCTTAATAACTTTCTAACGCAGCATTCACTTAATCCAGTATGCTTAGCAAATTCTCTTACTGTCATAATTTCTTTTTCAATACGTTTTTCCATATTTAGTAATTCTCCTTTTCCTTGATAAACTCATTATAGAGTTTTTCCTTAAATAAGAATAAGGTACAAATCAATGAATGAACTTGTACATCTTTCTTCTTATATATCTGATACTTTGATCAATTGATTTACGAACAGCACTATATGAAACTTGTTCAACTTCAGCAATTTCCACATTTGACATTTCTAAGTAATATTTCATATATAGACGTCTTTGTTGAACTGCAGTTAAATCTTTAGTTAATTGTTCTAATTCGTAATATAAATGTTCCCTTTTATTAGCCATTAGTGTTGATGCTGGATCAGGTAATGATTCAACATCAACATCTACTATTGGCCAATATAATAATGTAGCCATTGGAATTCCTTCCCTCTTATATAGTTCATGTTATGTTTCAATATCAGCAACGACATATCCCATTATTAGTCGTTCATTTGATGTATATCAAGCAGGTGTCCTTTTGTTTTATCCTGCACAATATCTCTGCCTGCGACGGTTGTTATCACGCTCGGACTAAGACCTATTGCAAGTATCATTGTATTTGATTCGCTAGATGCAAAACTATGGTGTGGACTGATATCGCCTTTATTCTATTTTCAAAGATCTCTTTGGGATTAAACTATTATCCCCTTACATATAATAGGCAGTGAATTCAGCTATGTTTCGTAAACTTTTTTAAATATTTTTTTAATTTTCTAAATATATAATCAACTTGATATTCTTTTAAGTGCATTTGAGCACCAATTTCTTTAAGTGTATAACCATTTATCCTTAATAATAGAGCTTGTAAGGTAAGCTGATCAATTTGTGATACAGCATGATATGGAAATATCAACTGTAATCCATATTCAATGTCATCTGTTGTTTCAAAAGGATGAACATCACATACTAACAAAGAAACATTTGGTCTACTCATCTTATAAAATGTATCTTCAAGATAAACTTCGTTTGTACAAAACGATCTGTTCTTGTTGAGCATCTTTTTATCGTACTCATAGATTTTTTCAATTGTTTCTTCATCTATTCCAAAAGCCCTAAGTATCTCGTTCTCTTTCTCCTTCTCTTCTTTAAATTTCTTTTCTTCTAATGTATAAATAAACCTCATATTTACCTCCTGAAAAATATTTTTTTCAGGAAGTCATGGTGGAGCTCTTATCATGTCATCATCTCCTCAATAAATAGGCGACGAAACACGCTCCACATCGTAAATTTTAATAAAAAAAAGTGACGATCCAGTGATGTTCAATCACTTTTGTCACTTTTTCAATTATATTTGGTTTTACATATATATTAGAAGAAACCCTCACCAATCCCACGCACCTTTTCAATAAACAGGTGCATTAGAATTATTTCTATTTCTTCTAACTACCACCCTGCCATTAACAAAATGAAGTATTATTATACAATATCATCACTTGTTATGACAGTTGGTAAGCCTAAAGCATACTTTTGTGTCTTAAAATGCATAAACATCATAGAAATAACCGTTTATATAGTTATATTATTTTTATTTATGCATTTTTAATTTATATTTTCCAGCTAAGATATTAGCATCTTTTTTCAATTTATCATCATTAAATCCAGCAAACACTCTATTCATTACTTCGGGACTCCAATAAATTTTTAATTTCTCTTTTGACCTAGTAATAGCAGTATAAAAAATATTATGAGTTACATCTTCTTCAACTTCATTCGATACAACTATTTTAACGGAGCTGTACTCTAGCCCTTGTGCTTTATGAATAGATACAGCATATGCTATTTGAAAAGGAATCATTCTCTCTTGGTGTGAATCATCGTCAGAATCAATGTTTTTGTCCACATAGAACCCTACAATTGATGCAGTTTCAGTTCGGTTATTTCCTATATAACTCAAACCATCCACACAATAAACGTCTATCTCCGTTATTAATTTATCCAATTCAACTTCAAAATATACATCATTTTCTCTATCAATAAGATTGGTAATAATTCCTTTGTTATTATTGAATATAATAGGGGAAAAGCGATTAGAATCATTAAATAATACCGGATCATTAACTTTGTATGTATTAATACCTATTTTTACTGACTTTCCATGATTATTTGATTGAATTATTCTATTTAAATTGTTCACTCCATAAATCCCATCATAATTCAAACACAATATGATTTCATCTTTATCATTAGGAATAAACAAAGTTTCATCAAGTAAATTATTGTATCCATATGCCGTCATTTTTGTCAAAGCTTCGTCAATTCTAAATTGTCGTATACAAGACCAAAAATCTAATAAATTTTCACTCTTAGTTCTAAATGCATTAGTTAATTCAAATATCACATTTTTTCTTAAAAAAAATCTTATGATGGAAAACCAGTTACCAAATTGAATTGACTCAATTTGGTATGTGTCACCAACCAAAAGAATTGCTTGATACTCAATGTTTTTTAACAATTCAATCATATCATAATTACTAATAGTACTACATTCATCGAGAATTAATAAATCAGTTTTATACTTACCTCTTATAGCTTTTGCCACTGTCATAAAAGAAGAGTTTTGATCATTTATTCTTCTTTTTAATAATTCAACAGCCGGATTTGTATTAGCTACAAATATTTTTTTGTTTTTCTCAAACAGTTCAGACACATATTTTAAAAGAGTGGTTTTTCCAGTTCCAGCAGCCCCGTACACTAAAGCAACTCTGGAAGAGACGAATAATCTTTTTATTGTATCTCTTTTGTTTTCATCATCAATATCTGTTCTTTGATCAACCCACCCTTTTGCCATTGATTCATATCCACCAATATTCATAGTTGTCTCATTTTGTAATTTTTGTATTATCTCAAGAATGTTATCTTCATACCCTTTAATGTATAAGTAATGTGAAAACATTTCTATTCTTCTATGTAAATGCTTATAATATACTTTATTATTAAAGTGTTCTACTAGCTGCTCAATATTGTCAAAATTTATATCTTTAATATCTGTGTATATTTCTCTGCCTATTTCTGCATTTCTTAATAACATTCTTGATAAATACTCATGTTCTCTTCCATCCAAATTGATGCATTCATATAAATCCTTAGACGATGGATTATGATTTTTTAATGATGATGTTAATGGCATTGTATCGAAAGGAATACATCCGTAGTCTAAATATAGATTTGATATTAGTTGATTTGCCTCGAAATAATATTGGTCTTTCAACACTTGGTTTTTCATTGTGTATAGTAAATACCTAAGTATATTACTACCAGACCTTCCTTTTAATATAATATTTCGTGATTTATTTAATACTTCTACAAATTCTTTCCCTACTGCAGTTTTTCCAAATTCATTTACAATACTATTATAATACTTATCATCCGTTTCTACTAAAGAAGACAAGTTATGAGATGTAGAAGATAAATACTGCATTATCCTTTTATAGTCACTATTATTACTTTGAAAATCCACTTTAAGCCCAAAAAACTTAGAATAATTTTTTAACTCACACGGTCTTATTGAACATGCAAATGTATCAATTATACTAATCGGTACATACTTTCCAAATTCATTTATATATGTTTCAGCTATTGTGGCACTTATTGCATAGTTTGTAGGAATATCAGTTTTCGAATAAGCAACGATACGATCAAATTTGCTTACTCTATCCACGGCAGGTGTTAAAATAATCTCGTATATTATTTTAGAATCAATAATGATTGCTTTTCTTTTTTGAACATAAAAGCGTTGAGCTTTTAATGGATATGCGTACTGAAACTTCTCTATTTTTTTTATAATACTTAAATAATATTCTTTATCCGAATCGTCTAGATTAAGAGGATAATCACCTAAATTATCTAAAATATTAAAGCCAAAATTTTCATTCACAAAATTTCTTAATCTAATTAAATATTCATAATAAGAAATCATTAATCTTTCTGAATCCTCTTCTGTTTGTGTGTAATGTGATTCTGAAATTTGTAATAACCTATGAAATTTTAAAATAAAAGCATAATCCGAATATTGCCGCATTCTTTCATCAATTTTATTTAAATGCTCCCAGTCTATTTCCACTTTTTTCTTTTGTTCTTTACCAAAACCATAAACTAAAATATGTTCAATAAGATTTCTCAAGTGAGACAACACATTTGTTGATACTAAACCACGCCCTATTGTATCTACGAATTGTATATTTTTAGATATAGCATTATCAATAATTATAATCTTATCAACAATATGTTTATTAATATCTTCCATTTCACCACTTCCTATCAAGGTTCCTTTCCATAATAAATCGATTATTTCTACATTATATAACCTCTAGCGATAAGTGGTACTACACTATCATTATATTCTTTTATAGCAATTCCTAATTGTAGATTACATTTTTCAAGTTCAAGCAAAAGAGAAAATAACTCATTATATTTTGCTAGAATTTCCTTATCTTCTGGAAAAGGAAATTTATATTTACCAATCAATTCAGGCGATATTCTCTTTCTGCTACCAGTTGAACTAGAAGCACTTTGTGTCATATATTGTTGAAATTCATCACTACTAAAAATCATATATAAAAATCCTTTATTTGATTCTTCAAAAGGTACGAATGGAATAAATTCTGTAGAACAAATACAGCTATCAGCATATTTAAACGGCACCCAAACTCTGCTGAACTGAGGATTTAATTTAGATATCAATATTGAATTATTTGGTACACAGTATTTATTGCTGTCTATCTCATCGCCATTTTGTTTAATAGGCAATTTATTATCGTCAAACGCAGGGATACTATAATGATCATATATCACTCCACTCTGTGGTGTAATACTTTCTGTTTTCATATAGGCAATATCATTAATAGATTTCACAATCCAATTTTGTGGAATATTTCTCTTTAATTGATTACTATAAATCATTTTTATTTTCTCCCTATACTCTAACATCTTCGTAATGCTTTGAATTTGAAAATTTAAATCACTTATTCTTTTTGAACAATTCTGAATATTATTAATTATCATTTCCTTCTTTTTATTAAAATCAGAAGATTTAGGAGCATCAAATGGTACATTTACTACAAAATATTGACCGGCAGATAACGAATATTTATTATCTTTTATTTGTTGATAACTTACTTTCACAGAAAATTTATCAATTTCATCCTCATTTAAAAAAGCATTTGTTATCAAATCTATTTCTTCTAAGTTTAAACGTCTTTTAGTATTTTTACCATCCTTATATTCTTCCCCTAAATTAGTAGCATCAATTAACAATACAGATTTATTATTTTTAGATTTGTCAAAAAATAACACAGATACATTAGTTCCAGTATTTGCAAAAACATTTGCGGGCATTTTTATACATCCATAAACAATTCCATCATCAACAATAGATTTTAACACCTTATTTTCGATTCCGTTTTTTGCAGTAAGGAAACCTGTCGGTACAACAATGGCTCCTTTGCCATTATCTTTCAATGAATTTATAACATGTTGAATAAAACAAGTATATATGGCCATTTTCTCCTTGTTATTATCAGGAATTTTCGGAACTCCTGCCCAAAACCTAGAAACCTGATCAGAAATAGCTTCTCTAGTATCAGAAAAATCCATTTTAAAAGGAGGATTAGAGACTACATAATCAAAGGTTCTTAATGTTTGACCATCATCACTTTTATGATATGGAGAAACTAAAGTATCACCTTGAATTGCATGATCCATCGAAGAAACAAGACCATTCAAAATAAGATTAAGTTTTAACATTTTATTACTTTTTTGAGAAATATCCTGCGAGAAAATAGTACATCTATCTTCACCAATTTGATGTGCCAAAGCCATTAATAATGTACCCGTACCAGCAGATGGATCATAACATTCAATATTATGTAAATCAGAATTATCACCGACTAATAGTCTAGCCATAATAGTAGCAATTGCATGGGGTGTATAATATTCTGCATACTTACCACCACCTGCAGTATTATAATCCTTAATTAAGTACTCAAATATTGATGCAAAGAAATCATAATGTTGTTGAAATGCATCTTCAAATGAAAATCTAACTAATTTATCAACTAGAGCTCTTGAAAAAGCTGGTCTTTGAGCTTCGTCTGTTACATAATTTGTTAAAGTTTCAAACAATGGCATCTTTGTGTTATTTGTTGTTTGTGTTGAGAAAATATCAATATTCTTTGCTGCAATATCTGTCATTGTATCATCGAATAATTTATGAAATTCCCCATCTGTTTGTCTATTCCATAAGTACGAAATAAGATGATGTGGATAGAATCTAGGAATATCCGGTGATAATTCATCAAACAAGTCCTCGATATCATCTTCAGACATATTTTCAAAATCTTTTTCCCAGTCTTCTTTGTTAAATTCAGGACGTAATTGCTTTAATTCATAACAAAATTTATCATTAAGAAATTTGTATAAGAAGACTTGAGTAATAATTTTATATTCATTTCCATCATTTCCCATACCATATGTTTGGCATGTTGATTTCAATTCATCAATAAGATGAACTGTTCTTGTTTTTATATTTTCAATTTGCATTTTTACCTCTCCTAATTCACTACAGGCATATATGTATTTTTATATTGTTCTAAATATTGCTTTGAAATGCATTTTTGCAAGAAAACTCTATCACTTCTGTTGCCAGGAATATCTAAAGATTTCATACTCTCTGTTAATTCTTTCATAACTGTTTGTTCAAAGTATGCATCCTTTTTCAATATATCATTTCGGTCATAAACTTTTTGATCGATATCCATTTTGATTTTGTATAATGCAGTGACAATTTGAATATCTTGATAAGAAATAACAGGCATATCTGTTGTCGGTTCCCTTAAAGCATTAGTTTCCCTAACACGTTTGTGAACTCTAGCAAACTTCATGTCTCCATTATATTTACTAGCTAATGCCCTATTTTTCTTTTTCAAATCTGATAACTTCTTAATAAAATCATCTAGTGCTTTTGCTTGTTCATTAAATTTAGCAACTGAATCAATTTCAAATCCATGCTCTTTAAATCTTTTCATGAAAGCTTCTCTTAATGTAATAAACTCTGGATCTTCTAAATCATCATTAATAGTAAATGAATGAATTGTATATTCCCATTTTTCTTGTAGTTGCGCAGCTGAAACAATCTCCATTTCATCTGTGCCAATCTTATTAAAACTAAATTGAATATTAGCCATAGCCTCATTAATCATTTGCTTTGTTTCATCGCTACGTTCAAAATATTCTTTTTGATTTAATATATCTATATGTCTTTGCACTTCTGCAAGAAGTTGATTAACCATATAGATTTCTAACTTACTGAATTCTGCTTTTAAATCATCGTCACCAAAAGTTCTAACAATATTAGTGTAATCCCTAGCAGAGATTAATGTTTTCTTTAAGTCTATTAATGTCATTTTATCTGTTATATCAGATATTTCTTGGCTAAAGATTTCAGCATTATTCAAGGTATAATCAAATAGCTTATTACCAATATTTTTCATTTCTTGAATAACAGCATCTTTATCTTCGATAACCTGTAAGAAAGTGTCAGTTGTATTACCTTCCCCAACCTCTTCAGGATTGTTAAATCTATTTAATTCTTCTAAATAACTTTGATTTGTTTCTTCAAAGTTCTCTTTAATATCAGCAAAATCTACTATGTAGCCATATCTACAATCTTTATATGGTCTATTCACTCTTGTAATTGCTTGTAACAAGTTATGATCTCGTAGTTTTCTTCCTAAATATAGCTTTTTAAGACGTGGTGCATCAAAACCAGTTAATAGCATATTAAATACAATCAATACATCTACAGTTTGATCTTTTTTGAAAGATGCTATGATGTTATCCCTAGTTTCTTTATCATCGCTATCATGCAATATTAGACCAGCTTTAAAATGTGTTTTGTGATTTGTCTTAGAATTTAATTCATCTTGTATTTCATCAAAATACTCATGAAGTTTTCTAGCTTGTTCACTTGTCTCACAAACAATCATTCCGCCAAGTGTATTATCCCCTTGAAGGATTCTAAACTTACCTAAATCGTCAATGATGTATCTCAACAATTCTTTTACATATGAATCATGTTCTACAATATCTGATTTTTTCACGTCTTTCTTATTTACTAATTGTTCTAATCTATTATAAACATCAAATAATTTTTCCCTATATGATGTTTCAATATCTTCTCTGATTATTTTTAAAGTATATCCATCTTGTATTGACTTATCATAGTAGTATGTATGGAAATAATTCCCAAATACTTTCCATGAAGCGCGTTCTGCCTTTAATAAAGGTGTTCCTGTAAGAGCTATTTTAATTGAATCTGGATCAGCATCAAATAAATTAGCCAAGAAAGATCCTTTCGGATTATATCCTCTATGTGCTTCATCAATAATGAATATTCTCTGAAGGTTAGTAGAATAAGAATTAATTCTAACCTTCTCTTTATCTTCAGCAAAGCGTTGAATATTTACAACTGTAATTTCAGGTTTACCACTTGTTCCAACCAATGAACTATTATCTTTAAATTGATCCATTAATTCTTTACGTGAATTAGCAGTCTTAACTTCTAATCCACGAGCAGCAAACTCTTGTGAGGCCTGTTTCAATAAATCTAACCTATCAACAATGAAATAGAATTTAGGAACCTTATTCACTGTTGCAAAATAATCAGTAAGTACTTTATTCATATAATATGATAATGCAGTCTTACCACTACCTTGTGTGTGCCATATAACACCAGATTTTTTCCCTTCTGCTAATTGTTCCTTAACTGATAATGCAGCAAACATTTGTTGATAACGCATGATATGCTTTTGGTCAATTGAAACTATTTTTCCATTTTCTTCTTTTTCAAACTTCACATATGCGATACCATATTTAATCAAAAATAATAATCTTTCAGGAGAACACATTGATGTTAAAACTCTATTAGTAGGTGAATTAGTATTCAGATTTGTTTGGTATTCCGCTGATGTATGGATTACTTGACAATTGAAATCTGTTAATACTCTTTTTTCAACAAGTGGATCAATAGCCTTATAAGGATATTCTGCATTATATGGAGCTACTTTCTCTCCACCTTTATTTTCTTCTCTGAAACAATTGAATGAGGATTTATTTCTAGAGCCAGTACAATAGAAAACTCCCTGAATTGGTACAATTCCTCCTTCAGTATCGTATTCCATATTATTTGAGAATAGCATTAATTGAGTAATATTGATGAATCGTCTAAATTTTTTATTAGGAAATCTTTGATTATTCATTCTATTACTTTCAGCTAACATTCCACCTGCATTATTAGGCTTTTTAACCTCAATAAATGATATAGGTAATCCGTTAATGAATAATGTAATATCAGGTCTAAATTCATCTTCGTCTCTTCTACAAGTGAATTCAGCCGTGCAATGATAAATATTATTATTTGGATGATCAAAATCAATCAACTTTGATGGAGATACCGAAACTAATCTATTATAGAAGCTCTTACCTAAATCATCATTATCTAATTCGATTTTGATATCTTTTAATACTTGATTAAATGTATCCTTTTTATCTGGATTCAATTTTTCAAATTGTTCTTTAAAGACCTTAATCAAAATATTAGTATCAGGATCATACACATCCCCAGCTTGGCTATCACGAATCTTTCCAGTATATGTATAGCCCAACCTGGTAAGATGCATTATTGCAGGCATTTGTACTCTTGTTAATTCTGTAAAACGTCCAGCCATATAAATATCTCCTTTCTTACTCTGAATAAAATCCAATTCATCAGTCTTTTACTATTTCCACAACATCATCAAAAGTACAATTTAAATATGTACAAATCTTGACTAGCACTTCCATTGATACATATTCATTTTTTGATAATTTTGCTAATGTGTTCTGACTTATGTTTGCATTCTTAGCAAATACTGTTTTTTTAATTTCTTTATCAATCAATAATTTGAATAACTTCTTATAACTTACGTTCATTTGTCATTCTCCCGTGTTTCTATATTATAAATCCATTGCTTTAGCGATTGCATCTATACAATAAGGTTTCGCATATTTTAGGTACGCATCGCTTAAATAGATTACTTCTCTGCTTTTTGGCTCACGCCACATAGCTGGATATATTTCTACTTGTTTCTTTATATTATCATGTCTAACAAAAATCTTATTTCGTTCATAGACTATTTCACATTTCATGCCTTCTAAAATGTTAGACAGTGGTTCAAGATAATCTTTTTGATCTTTAATATCTATTTGAGAAGGTTTGATACCATATTTTGCCCATCTTAATAAATCTAACGCAGCAAATCTATCAAGAATACCATGCATATACTGATTTCTGTAATGCTTTAGACATTTATAGCAGGCACTTTCGCAATCACAACCAATTAATAATTGCTCCACATTAGTTAGTAAATTGTCAATGATTGATGCAATGTTGATAGAATAACCTGCTCCGCTAGACAAACTGTCATATAAATAGATATCTATATAATTTCCATTCTTATTTTGTCTATAACGATATCCTGTAACAAGTTCAGTAAATTCAACATCAAGTTCTTGACATGCTGCTAGTCTTAATGCTTCTGCCAAAGACTGCGCTGATCTATTTAACCAGATATTATCACGTTTAGTATTAATTTCATCCTTGTTTAATTCAATCTCCAATACTAGCATATCTGTAATGAAATCATATCCTAAATTAATATTTCTAGCACCATCATGTCTACATTGTGATTTTGCAAACCTTGAATTGTACGGTCTCTTGATTCCTTTTAAAACACTTGCATCATCGCCTGGCATTGCAGCACCACAATCAGGACAAATCATAAACCCGTGATCTGATAATCCATGGTTTAACATGATGATTCTTTGATTTGTTCTAGAAGCCATTTTCGTATTTTTATAGCCTCTTATTAATTTAATATCCTCTGATTTTGGTAACGTAGAATATAACGGTTGTTGAACTGCAGTATATTCTTCGGATAACTGCGCATTTGGAATAGATTTTGCGTCCTTTGGAGCAAATCCCCATGGCTTGACCATATCTCTTCCAATCTTTAATGAATCATTACCGCAGAATGGGCAAGTATCTTCACTTTCAGATTCTAACCCAAACCATCCACATTCAGGACATTTTAAAATTTTCTTTACATAATTTGGATCTTCCATATATGTACGCGCTGCAGCTGAAGCTGCACCTTTTTTTCTTTCACTACCTGGGTAATATAATCCACCAATTTGGTATGTTTGTTTATCAACAACAATACCTCTGCCTGGTGCATACTCACCGATAGCAACGTCTAAGCCTCGTTCAACTTCATACTTAGTTTGTCCCTCTAAGTTAGTTATATATGTGCTTACTACGTTTTTAGGGAATGAATACGTTGGTATTACACCTTCTTCATATAAAGCATCTAATAATGATTTTGCATTTTTGTTTAATTCTTCATTATCTCTTACGCCATATAATTCAGGATGTTCATCCCTTTTATTTTTTAATTGTTTCATAGATGAAATGATTAATTTGACTAATTCTTTTTCATTGAAATTAACATTTTTAGGAATTAATACACTATTAGGATTAATATTTAAATCCTTTAAGTATGAGATAAAATCATCCAAATCATCATCAAGGAATTCAGCCGCATATACAGTATCTAGACTTCGACTAGATTCTTTCAGATACTCTTCAAATATAATAATGCTTAAATGTCTCTGAATTAGTTTTTCACTTTCAATATCTATCCATGGTGTACGTGGATCACCTCTAAACATTGGTACCGGATTGTTAAAATACAATGTATCATGTGGTCCATTTTCACAATAAGTTACAATAGTTGATAAACTTGATCCACGTCGACCAGCACGCCCTGCTCTTTGTTGATAGTTCTCTCTCATAGGAGGTATGTTTCTTAAACCTACGGCAACTAAGGAACCTATATCGATACCAACTTCCATTGTTGTTGTACTACTTAAGATATCTACTGGCATTTCACCATCTTGCACCATATCTTGAAATCTTAATTCATACATTTCAGTTTGAGACCATAAACTATCTGTCTGATCTTTATGAGAAAGCTGTGCAGTATGCTCTTCAGTATCGATTACATTTATTTTAGACCCTTCTAGTGCTGCTTTAATTGGTGTTCTCCAAAAATCAAACGCTTCATACTCTTTATCAGTCATTTTATGGATATGATCAGACCCACAGCTTGGACATTTACCAATCAACTTATAAGGTGTTACTTCTGAACATTGATCACATCTATACCATTCATGTTTTAAATCAAATCTTGGTTTAATTCGACTCATCTCATAATACAAGCGAGCCATATTCTCTTGTCCATTGTCTAGGAAAGTTTGAGTTAAAACATTTCTCCAAGCTTCCATTTCTTCTGATTGATTATCCCAACCTTTAGCATCTTGAATAATTTTAGAAAACTTCCAATCCAATGGAATTCCATAGCCTTCATAATTATTTCTTACTTCCAATCTAATATCATCAGAAATATTGTGTCCAATAGGCATGTATAAATCGCTCATTTGTAGAAGCCACGCATTAAATACTTCTTTAAATTCTTCTTCAGAGATTTCATAACCCATTTCTTCCAATTCATCTATTGCGTCATATAAGTTATCGTCAGTTGGCTCAAGCCATGCTACTGCAGAATCAAATAATGTATTATAACCACCAGAGAACATTCTTAATAAGACTTCTTTCATTTTCATTGGTGAATTATCTATAGTTAGTTTTGGAGAATACTCTTTTCTTCTTTTTTGACTCTTTTCATAACTTTTTACTGTAGAATTAGAATCTTTAAAGAATTTTTCTCTTTCAGTATCATGGAATATTTGAACATGTTTTTGTCCTGCCACCAAACAGAAATAGTCATATAAATCGTTTAAAGAAGGTTCTGGTTCTTTTTTAGACTTTTCCATTTCACTAATAGCTAGTGCAAACAACTGTCTCGAAGCATGTATATCTGAAGTATCAGACATATCGCGTGCTAACTTTGCAGCTCTTTGTCTACTATCAGAGAATAATAAAACCTTTCTTCCTTCATTAGGAATATTAATAGGATCATCATCTTTTCCAGGAACAGCAGGTTGAACATCAAACTGAGTCTTAATCAAGTTATAGAAAGATTGATTACCTCTCGTATTGAATGATGTTAACTGTGTTTGATGGAACATGTGCCTACAATGTGGACATGTTGGAAAAGTAAGAATTCCTGGACGTCCTTTTTGTGAATAATTACAGTAATAAAGTTTTCTAAATCCTTCTTTATTTTCACAAGTATCATCTTTAAAATAGATGAATCCACTTCTTGTGTCTAAGTAGCATGGTTCAATTTTATTTTTTCCTTGTCTAGTAGGTAATACATAATCATCAGTTGGAATATACAGATGTAGCTCTTTCATTCTATGATCAATCAATTGACCTGGATAGCGCCATAAAAAAGCCCTATTTTTATTAATGTCATCTTCTAGGATATACCCCTTAAAAAATAACGCTCCACATCTTCTGTCATTATATAATTCATAAACTGTGCTTCCACAATGGGGACATACTAGCTTACCATCACTCAAGAATAATTCACCTAGAGATAAACCTCCACCTGAGTGACCATGTGAACATTTATCATTAGAACATGCAAAAATACCATCTATTCCTCTGAATAACATATGCATTCTAGCAGGGAATAAAACCGCACCTTTACTGTTTCTTGCTAATGGAGCGATAGCCAATAAAATACCAACAGCATTTAATGCATCATCCCCATTTAGCGATGGAAAAATGGTATCTGCTAGTTCTTGTAATGATACTGCAGCACCTCTACATTGAATCATTAATTCATGAAATTTATCAAAATAAACAAGATTATCATACATCCATTCACACCAGGATGATTCATCTTCAAAATTTACAGTTTCACCTGCTTCTTTCCAAAATCTTTTTAAAGCATCTAATCTTGAAATATTATTTTCGAATTCTTCAGCTTTGTAATTCAAGAATAAGTTCTCATCAATCTTATACTTAAGCTGATTTGCAATATTTTCTCGTTCACCTTTTAAATAACAAAAGTTATCTGCATCATCTGCAGCAGTTAGATTTCTTGCAAAATCCATCACCTTTTCTCTATCTTCTTCAGATTTATCAGGCATACTTGCTGTAGTTAGTATGAACTGAGCTTGGTCACGTTTAATTCCAATTTTATTAAATAATCTTCTAATCAATAAAGCAACTTCTCCGCCTGATGATCCTCGATACATATGAGCTTCATCAATAATAAATAACAACTTATTATTTGAATCCATCTCCAACCATTTTTTTGTATCAGCCCAAATATTTTCTTCAATTGGTCTAAGTAGCATATATTCAAGCATAGAATAGTTAGTAATTAGAATATCTGGCGTTACTCGCTGCATCTCAAAACGTGTAATCAATTCAGCATCGTCATCATCAGGGAAATGTTGACTATTATGCAGTTTTTGTAAGAAAGCAGTCATATCTTTCTTTGCTGGAATCTTACCATTCTTTTCCAATTCTTCAAAAAACTTTTGTTCACTAGGTCCCAAACCTTCTTTTGTCATACGAGAAAGTGTGCTTTCTAGTTTTCTATCTTGTGTCTTATTTGGTTCTATACCTGGATATGGTGTCCTACCGGTGTACATACCAAATTGTGGTCTTCTAACATTACCACATGTACCAGTGAAAATATTCAAGAATTTTCCTTCTTTATCACCAATTAATCGTCTTAATCTAGCAACCTGATCAGAAACTAATGCATTCATAGGGTACATGATAACTGTTCTAACACCTCGCTGTGCCCAACTATCACCATGTTCTCTTGCTTCATTTGCAAGTTTAACCATCAAAGGCCACATGAAACATTCTGTTTTCCCTGAACCAGTACCTGTTGAAACAAATAAATCTTTCCCTTGGTTTATTGCTTCTAACGCTTGGATCTGATGCTTAAATGGCGAAGTAAAAACACCTAAATTACTTTCAGATAGTTTGCATAAGAAATCTTTCTTCCAGTCTTCAATATTAGCAGTACGAATTCCATCTGGTACACTAACATAGGCTGGTGAAGATTCTATATAGGGCTTTTGATACAAAACTCCTTCTTCGTCTAGTCTTTCTCCAATCACATTTAAAAGTAGTTCAGACTTTCCCAAATACTGTGACTTTATATATTTTTCCAATTCTTTTTTTAATTCGTTATGTACAGAATTAGCACCATTTACCATAGTTATCTATCCCTTTCTAAAAAGTTGAATCCAATCTTTTCAAACTCCACTTTCATTATCTTAAAAACGTTTATGTCCATTGTTCGATTAAAGCTACTTAAGGTAGTGAAGTTTTCAGTCCAACTAAATAATTCAAAAAATAATTGTTCATTAATTGGTAAAAGATAGTTCAAATGGACATGAACTAAATCACCTGAAATAATGTAATCTATACTAGAAGCTTGTCGATATTTGTCTAACAATCCCCATGAAATCATACGATAGTTTCCATCAATTACCATCCATTCTGGTAATTGAGATACTAGGACTTCATCATTTATCGCCTTATATAGATAATAAATCTGATTCCCAGGCTGACCAATCCTTAATAAAGACAGTCTATTTTCATCTTTTTGTTTTTTCCAATATCCTCTTGAAAAAGGTGGTTCAAGTCTTAAATAATCGATATCGCTTTGAGATTCTAATGATCTAAACACCAGCCTATTCTGAAGCTTATCTAAATACTCCCCCAAAGAAAGCTTAGATAAATTGAACACTTCTCTTATATCCTCATCATTTTCTTTTGATTCTAATAATGAATAGTATCCCACTCCTGACATAAATAGATCTTCTCCAGGTCCAGGACTTCTTACCAAACAACAACCATCCATTGATGAACTTCTACGTTTTGAGTTCGTAATATGATTTTTTTTATGTAATAGAAAACCCATTTTTAAATATAGATTATAAATATTATCAACATAATCTTTAGCAATTTCAGAGCTAGAGATTACCATTCTCACCTCTGGATATATTCTAATATAAGAGATTAACTGTTCATTACATCTCTTCTTAAAATGTGTAATTGACGGGTCATCTTCTTGTTGATCCCATAATGAGCAATAAGCATTTTTTGCAATTGCACTATATATAACTCTAGCAATCCAATCAGCATTATTTTCACCAATACCTCTTTTGATTCGTAAATCTTTTGATATTGATTCAATCAATTGTTGTGAAACACTCATTCATCTTCACCCAATTCTTCTAAAATTTCTTCTTTTATAGAAGATGTCATATTTCTTTTATTTTCTAATTCCAATCGAAGATCGCTTTCTTTACCAGCAAGGAAAGCTGCTGGATACATAAAGAAATAACATTCAATATCATCATTATTAGCTGAAATCATTTGATTTGCGTCAGAAACGATCACACTTAATCTATTTATCAGATATTTACTAGTACCAAGTTTCTTAAATGTTTTCTTAGATAGATTATGTGATTCTTCAGAAATATATTTTTCGTAGTCATCTGTACAAATACCACCAACAAAATCATATTTTGGTCTACTAGTGAATAAGTCTTCCGTAAAGATAGGAAGCATATAATTTAACAATTCTTTTGATTCTATTTTTAAATCATCAGCAAAAGGTGTAGTAAAGATAAAGAAATAATCTTTCATAGATATTTTTTCTAAAACTTCATCTTTAACATGTGAATTAAGTATATTTCTAACTAGTACAACCGATTCATCATCAATTACTCTAAGATCATCTATATCTATACTTCCCATACAATCTAGACTTGACGCCATTTGAGAATTAATACTTACTGATAATGCATTTGCAATTGCTTCACCAAAAGGTCCTGCCAAAAGAACAGGATGTTTATTGATGTAGCAAGAATAAATAACAGCTGCAGTTTCCTTTGTCTTTTCGGTTAAACCAATTGACTCTAATTCAGCAATAAAAGTGTCTAGTGTATCTTCCCATGATGCGTTTTCATCTGGATTATTTTCAATTTTCTCACCAATAATAAATGATGATTTTGTATTTGTCGATTCAGAAACAATTACTTCAGTTGCATTATTATTGTTTATTGAAGAAAGGAAAGTTACCTCGCTAACAAAAGATGAAATGTCCTTTTGAGCTTCTTCGATTTTCTTTTTAATCGATTCTTGGACATCATCACCAATATGAATGTATTTTTCATACTCCTCTTTAATTTTTATCAATTCAATTTGTTTTTGTTGTATAGTATTATCTAATTCTTTTGCTTCTTTTTCCGCATTTGAAACAGCATCAATCAATTCATTTAAATTGTTTTCAGCCTCAGTAATTTTTTCTTCATTTTCTATTTTCCAATCGTCTTCTATCATAGAAGATAATTGTTTTAATAGTTTTTCATCCCTTTGCAGGATAGAAGAAATAGCCAAATCACCAAAAGATTCTCCATTCAGATAATCATTAATGTTATCGAAGAAAGCATTTAAATATGTAACAGCTTCTTCTTTAGAACATTCTAATTCTGTAGCTATTTTTTCATCTAAACCAACGGTGTTGAAATCCTCAATAAAGTTCTTAATCTTTTTATATGTATCTCTAACATAGCCTCTAGCTTTTAAAGAAGACCATGATATTTCTTTTAGCACAATATCTTTCACAATGTCTAACGGTTTCTTTAAATCATAGTAATTGTTGCATTGAACATTATTCCAATTATTCTTAAAGAAATATCTATACCCTACCTTTACTACATCATTTAAATGTACCATGTATACAGGTAGCCTATTATATGTAGCAGAAAGAATAAACTTATTTCCAATTTGAGATAAATCAGTATACTTACACGCAATACATTCATACGTTTTATCTTTTCTAAAACCAATTAGAATCTCATCAGATTCTGCATATAAATCAATCCCATTCTTTATCAGTTGAACTACTTCATCCAGACTTTTAGCCTCAACCAGTTCTAGTTCGACAGGACAAAATTCTGGTGCAAAACGTGTTTGAACATAATCCTTATTTGGATCATTATAATTTTCAGTAGCTGACCACTCCCAAATACCAACATATCCATCATCAAAGTTTGAATAATCGGCCAAATATAAATATTCTCTATTATCGAAAATATTAGGTTCATCATCATAAAACTGTGGATATACAATAGAGTTATTATTGATGTCCGCAATTCTCTTTAACATAACATTTCCTAAATTATTTACTGGCATTACCTCACAAATAGATAATTGATTAATTACTTCTCTACTCATTTGTTCCATCTCCTTTAGAAACTAATTGTTTTATTATTTTATATGCATCTTCTTGAATCAATCCATGTTTAATTTGCTTTCTTAACCAAATTTTCACCAATGGATAATCATTGAGTGATTTGGCAATATTCCCAAAAGAATGATTTATTGGAATGAATATACCACTGCATTTTTTTAATTGAATTAATACATCATTGTCATTTATCTGATTATGTTTTTTCTTTTTTGTCATTGAGTTAAAAGACAATATGCAGTCATTAGATTGATAAATTTTATATACTTTATTAATCTTTAATCCGCTATATGTAAACTGACTGTTAGCCTTTAATGGGTAAACTTCTTCAATGAATCCATCGCTTTCTACCGTAAATTTCCCATCATATTCAGAAATAAAGTGAATTGATTTAATCCTTTTCACATTAATATCATCTAATGATATCAAATTATTCTTATCATCAAACAACTGAATTGTATCCTGAATCTCAGTATTGAAGTCTAAACTATCCTTCCACAAATATGTATAATTCAAAATATTTGAAGCACGACCCATAGATAATAACTGTTGTCTATCATTACAGTCTACCTTAATTAAATGTCGTTTTTTTATTTCTTGTTTTGAAATGTATGAATAAGGGAAAGTAGAAAAATTTACATCTCCATTTACCATTCCAAATAAATCATTTTGCTTATGATAAATGATATAAGGTGATTGTACCGTTACAGGCCATAGTGGTATGAAACTAATTGGATTCTCAGTCAATCTACAATGTAAATCCAGAAAGAATTTTGCTGATTCTTCACTGAAATCCAGTGCTTTAACTTTATAGATTGTCTGAGATCTATATAGAAACATTCTTTCTGCTTCAACATGATTTCGATAATAGTTCAAATACCCTCCACCAAATACATAATATTCTTTATTCACTCTTACGTCAGAATCATATGGCAAAACATTTCCTCTAGAGTCTAGAACCACGCTACCTTTAAAACCTGAAATCTTAGTCGGCCAAAATCTATCAATACCTAATATTTCTTTTGAAAGTTTTATTTCATAGTAATCTGATGGATAGTCGCCTACACTCAAATAAGTCACAGCATCTTTTTCTAATCTTTCCACTGAGTATTTATATTCTTTTCCAGAATCATTTCTGATACGAATATATGTACCATTTAGTTTCTTATACATTTCATCAGGGATTTTTGGGAACCCTATCTGTATTTCAAAACTTCTATTATTCATGTTTAAATTAACCTTAATAGGCAATCCTTTTGATTCTAATTTTAATGTATTGTAATAACTAGACACTGCTGTCCCAAAAGTTCTTTCAGGACAATCTTTACTTTCTTCTTCCTTACTATGTTTAAAATATGGATCTCTAATATATCCAGATGTTAAAGAGACATACTGACCACACAACTCACACATAAAAAGACCACTACTAGCAGAAACGCCTCCATATCCATTTGTCATTTTAACCGCCTGATTAACAGTTATTTTCTTCCATCCGTTTTTATCCCATACGCATACATGAGTTAATGGCATTGTGTCTCACCTCACATAGATAACCTATTATTAATTATAAAATATATAAGTCCTTTAATAAACACAAATCTTGCTATATAAACAGTTA
>OMCD01000281.1_pt1 | contig 37105 bp, 35 predicted proteins | sample 1674171 | NCBI WGS metagenome assembly OMCD01 (sample SAMEA103958149, study PRJEB25191) | human gut metagenome | biome: human-associated habitat [ENVO:00009003]; feature: intestine environment [ENVO:2100002]; material: feces | place: Germany | collected 2013/2015
ACGAAGGTATGCGAAAGAGACATGCTAGTCAATACGCCAATTTTGGAAGCTTACATAAGGAATATACCTCTTTGAAATCAAAAGAGTTAGAAGAATTACCTCGTTTTAGGGTAATGAGTTGGCAACTGTGCCATATGCTATGTTCTGCCTTGAATTGCATTCAAGTAACTCTTTATTATTGCAAAGGTATAAAAATTATTTGGCAAGCAATAAAAATAGGATATATTTTGTCTCTTGTCAAATAATTCTATTGATGTATTTTTATAACTTTCCATTTACCCTGTCCAGCATATATAACATCGGCAGTAACATAGCAGTCTTTCGTGATATTATACTCACAAAGAACAGAATGATGAACGTAGTAATCACCAATAAATGCAAAATCAGGAGAATCATCCCAAGAACCATTTTTATATTTTAATTCTAAGTGACCTTGAATTGTCTTTATTGCACTTGTGTTTATTTCTGCAGTTTCTTCTACATTAAGTACAATAGGCCTTTTTTCACCTTTCCTGTCTTTTGTTACACAATAGAATATTTTCAAGCATTGTCCTACTTCGGGACGAAGATCCGTATCATTAAAGAATACGATACCTCCAATTTTTCCTTGACCGAAAGTGTAATGGAATAATTTTTTTTGTATGTTTATATCGTCAACGACCACAATACCAGAATTAAAATTCGGTAAAGCAGTTTCTTTATTTACTTTTTCTACATTAGCAATAACTACTTTGTTTTCATTCTTTTTTATAATAGTATATTCTCTGAAACTGACAAAATTCCCTTTTGAAATAGTGCCCCATTTTTCTTTAAAAGCTTGAAATATTTGCTGGGAATCTTGCGTTACAATATGTAGAATTTTCTTCTCTTCATTCAAATATTCTACATATCCAAACTTTTGGGGAAGTCCCATCCATAGCCTTGTTTCACTCTTATGCATGCAAAGAGGTATATATTTAGCTTCTGTCACTTTTGTTTTATTCCAAGAGAAGCAACCTGTCTGAATTTGCTTTTCCTCTTTATCTACATGACACTTTACTCTAAAAACAGAACCAAATATCGCATTCGTCAAAAAAGGAAACCGCTTTACATTCACTTGAAATATAACGTCTACCCCATTTGTGAGAGTGCAATAAGTTTTTCCGTCTTTTTCCCATCTATCCACCAGCGTAACCTCTTTTGCTTCAATTTCTGAAAAAGCGTACTCTTCAGCAATGGTGGCATATCTATTATACAATAGCTTATTATTATTGGGCGGAATAACTGATATGTCGACTCGTTCAATATATTCTTGGTATTTCCGGGAAGTGTTTTCATGAAATTTCTTATATATATTCAATTCGCATAAGGCTTCAGATGTTAGCTCTTCCTTTATAAGCAGGTCGGCTAAAGTCAAATGAATAGAGCCGAGAAAATCTTCATTTCGTTCAACAAGTAAAGCCTTAGAAAGCAATGCTATCTTTAATTCATTACTATCTTGTATACAATCTGCCAATTCACTCCATACATAGTATTTTTCACTCATTTCAAGTAATAAAGATTTGTACACATTGATAGCAAGGTCATATTGCTGTTGCCATGTATATATTATTGCTCGTTGTCTTAATATCCATTCATCTTTTTTAGCACGTTCAATAAGAACATTATACAATGAATCTAACCAAGATACTAGTTCTGCATCTCTTGGGTGTGATTCTTTGAGATATTCATAACACTTCTTTGCTGCTTTAACAGCCAAAGGTTTATAAGTGTTACCATTATTATCTGTTTCTTCTTTCCAATCAGCATCCATGAGGTTTTCATATCTCCAATCTCTAAAAAAGTAAATAAATCTCCATGTTTCTTGACCATTCATGTGACGCTCTGCAATTTTCAACACTTCAGAATGCCAATGAGAAGCACCATAAACGGCGTTTCTTTTATTATAGACAGTAAAAGCTTCAAACATCTCACGCATTTTACCTTCTTTATGAAGATTCATAATTTCCCAAAACTGCGGTTCACGTAACAGGTCAAGTGTTTCTGTTTTTGGGAGATTTATCTTTTCACACAGCATCTCGACATCAATATCCTCGCCGCTATTTACAATTTGACGACATATACGAGAAATAAGCGAGGGAATTTCACTACCATTGTAATAGCCCTTGTTCAAATCTTCATAACGTAAATTTTCTGGTTCCCAGAGCATAAAGAAACGGTAAAAACTAAAATCAGAATGTTCTTTTGAGAAACTCAAAGCAAAGTTCAATATTTGAGAATGAAGCATTGAAGGACGTTCATTCCTAAGATACATATAGTCTTTTAGCAACGTTCTTATTTCCAACGATGTCAAATTTGAAATTTTAGCCTTGATATAACGATAAATTATCCAGCCTAACTCTTCATGCAAAGCTGAATCTACATCATTTGCAGAGTCAATATAATTCTTTACCTGAACATAAGCATTTGAAGGATCATTTTTTGATAGCTCGGATGCTTTTGAAATAGCATCAGCGTTAGGTTGCAATCGTTTATACAAATTAGTATAAGCTCTTTCTCCTGCGCCACTATCATCCACCATTGTAGGAAGTAATGAAGACATCTCTTTCAAGCAAATTTTAGCTTTATCTATGGCGTTTCTATTGCATAGTTGCTGACATATATCACGCAGAACCCAAAAGAGAGACATTTGTGCCCATGGGTTATTCCTATCTTCTTTCAGATCATCTATGGCCATCTTATATGCTTCTTTTAGATTACCACTTTTACGCAATAATGTTACTTCTTTTACAGACATTAGTATTCTTCTATTATGTTAATTTTTCTATGAGTTGTGACAGTTTAATATCAGCTTCTCCGATATCAGAAAGTGGAGCAGCATAGTTAATAAACCCTTTCCCATTAAAGAAAAAAGTTATAGCAGCATAATTACCAGAAGCTTTCATATAATATACGAGTTGGTAATGTTCTTCCACCACATTTGTTAATATGATACCACATTCATCACACAAAGAAATCATGCGACTATGTAGCATCTTTAATGACTCCAAAGATGGATGATAGTCTATTTTATATTTGATATTTTCATCATTCTGGAAGAAAAACAACAACTCAGTGTCATTGGCATCTGTTTCATATTTTGTAAACAGACCTGCTCCATTATATATTGCATCAATTCTTACTATACCGGTTGGTGTATTTACTTCATAAATATCTCTCCAAGGTTTACAGATAACGTTCTTTACTGAATATAGAGTTCCATTCATATTCTTTACAACAGACCAATATTTACATTTTACTGAAGGTAATATTGATGAAGGATGAAAAGGTGTATCCTTTATATTATCAAAAGATAAAGCATTAACAGCTGTTTTTGCAGTTTTATTGATAGGGGTTATTTTAAGAGATGTAATAGGTGTTACATCAGGAAGATTAATACACCATAACATCTTAGAAGCTCGAGTTATCGCTGTATATTTCCAACGAAGGCTATCCACATCAAGCCCTGTGCGTCTTGAAAAATCTACATAAACTGTATTCCATTCACCACCCTGTGATTTATGGCATGTAAAAGCATAACCGTACTTTACATGAAGAGCATTGTAGAAAGGGTCTCCCCACATTGCCTTAGTAAATTCTTCAGATTTAGGATTAGTCAATCCTTTCTCCGTACGCATACGCATTACCATATTGATATAAAGAGCCTTCATTTCGTCAATTGTCAGTGAAGGTCGCTTGTTTTGGAGTAATGTATCAATAATATAGCGTTTATAAATATTACCATCTTCTACTTGAAAACTTATTTCTCTGAAATCAAGCGTAATGATTTCTTTTACTTTTCTCCCATTTTTTTCAGTCCAAATAGGTGCAGACTGAGAGATAATATCATTTGATGTTTCTACTACAGTTATGATATCACCATTCAATAATTCACATTTATCATAATAGTAGCTATTGCATACTACCATCAATTTATCTCCTACCGCCACATGATTCGTTTCAGGAAATATTATATTACGAATAGCCGTATTATAATCAGCTGCTTGTTGATTTGAGAAACAAACTATAGCAGACGATTGTTCTGGATCTTCACAATATTTCTTAGCAACTTCCATTGCTCCAATATCCATTACTTCATGTTCCTTTTTCTTGAACACAAGGCGATTTCGTTCTTTTTTCCGAATCAACTCACGAAGTATTGTAGCATTAGCCAAAATACAACTATTCTTATCTTGACGAACAATGTCTGTGAGCTCATAAGAATATACATTCATTTCTAGTATATCAAAATAAGTTTCATCTAATGCAACAGAACAATCATCACCTACGGGAGGCAACTGCATAGGGTCACCAACAAAAATTACCTTTCCACCGAAGTTTAATCTTGCATAACTAAGTAAATCTTTTATTAATACTCCTGTACCAAATTGGAAAAGTTCATTCTTTGATTCACGAGAACTAATCATGGAGGCTTCGTCAATAATATAAATACACCTCTCGTGGTTATCTTTAAGTGGAAATATATATTTAAGTGTTCCTTCAGATTCTTCCACTATTAGATGAGAAAAATTATAGATTCCCCTATGAATAGTAGAAGCACCATAATTTGGTAATTTAGAACGTAATATTTTTGCAGCACGTCCGGTCGGAGCCATTAACTGAATATGTAAAGATTGAGTAGATAAATAATCTGCAATACTACGAATCAATGTCGTTTTACCTGTACCTGCATATCCTTTCAAAATAAATACTTGGCTATCTTTATCTGCAATGAACTTTTCAATCATTATCATTGCTTGCTTCTGTTGTGCAGTTAATATCATTTATATTCCATTTTATGTTATTCATATTTGTCACCATAAGGCTAAACTAAAAAGCGTGGAACTGTATGCCACACTCTTTACTTGAAGGTCGTAGGAAACCATAGATGCAGATGTAACAATAGCAGCCCACGCTATATGCGTGAGAACCACTATGCTATCCTTGCATCTAATTGAAAATTTCCTACGTTTTCAAGTACAAGATGAGCATAACGCTTCTTCTATTTTCATATGTCTTTGGACAGAGTTGTCTCAATCCATTTGCAAAAGTATAAAAAAGCCGTGATAATCCGCTCAATACAGGCAGATTATTACGGCCGTTCCTTTGATTTATAGTTTTATACCTCTATCTTGTTTCTGCTTAGGTATTCCCATGGCTTCCCTAAACTCATTCATCTTCTTTCTGAACCAGTTCACATGTGAAACCCCGTCTATCTTGAAATCGAATTTACCGCTTTCATCCTGTTTGATGGAACAGACGGAGTGTCGGGTATCAAAACTTCGGTTAAACTCGGAAGAATAGAGTTCGCCTTTTATTCCGACCTCCTTGAACTCGCACAGTCTTCTGATTATTCCGTCATTGAAGCCCAATCGGTCACGCAGGAAGTTTATCACGGGCATCAGCTTCTCCACATACGGGAAGTAGCGTCTGACAAAATCGGTAAACTCCGACAGCTTGCGGTGCTGTTGCTCGTAAGCGTTTCTTATCTCCTGTATCTGTTCGGCTTGTTGCCGTTCCCGTTGTCGGGCTTCGTCTTCAAGCTCAAGGATGCGGTCTTGCAAGTCCTCGTTCCTGCGTTCCAACGATTTCATCTTACCACTTCCGAAAAGAGAACCTACACTGCTCGCAAGGGCGGTTGCCGTATCGGTGGCTGCGTTTTTGAGCTTGTCGGTGCGGATTTCCGCTTTCACCAGCTTCAGTTCCTCCTGCGCTTTGGTCTTCTTCTCCTGCAACAGTCTGGTTTCGTTTTCAAGGGTTTCATTTTTCTTTTTCAAGTCCCGATAATACTGCATGGTGGTAGTGTGCCGTGCTTCCGAACCCCGTACCCCACGCTGCAATCCGTATTTCGCCATCACCCTTGCGTAATTGTCATGGTAGGCGACCAAGGTCTGACGGTTGAACAGGTCATCGGCACACAAACGGACGGAATTTGTTTTCTTGCGGTACTTGCGCTTACCGTCCGTCTGCTCTTTCTTGGCTTTGCGCCTTTCACCCGTCACGATGGGAACAACGGCTGCATGTATGTGCGGAGTCTTCTCGTCCATGTGCAGATGTGCGGCAACCACGTTGTCTTTGCCGAATGTGGCTTGCAGCCATTGGATGCTGTCGCTGCACCATTCATCGAGTTCTCCTTTTTCCTGTATGTTCATCATGTCCTCGTGCGTACCCGACAAGACCACCCGAACGACACGGACTTGGTCGTGTGTGATTTTCCGTCTGATACCTGCCGTGTTCAGCCTGTGGGCAATCGCTTCATCCCTGCCGTGAACGCCATCGGGGTATTCGACAAGCACCCTGTTCAGATGCGTTCTTGTCGGGTCTGCGTTTTTAGGTATTATCTTTCTCTCTATATGGTCGGACTGCGTGGTGTCCGATGTACCCTTTGCTTTCTTAATGTCCAATGAAAAATATCCCATATTATTACTGTTTTTGCGGTTATCGTTATGTTTCTTCTCTCTGCCTGTGGCATCGGCTCACAGGGTTTATTATGCAAATGAACCCTTGCTGCACTCGGCATAATCCAAACGAGTTTGGCTTCTGCTCTCGTTTGCACAGGGTTTCCAAAGGGATTTCCCTTTGGCTCGATAGGGTGTTTTTAGCGTTACGGAGTAATGCGTGAAGAAAACGCCCTATTGAGCTATGGCTTTTCTGTTCTCAAAAGCCTGTGAGAGTACCAGCTGTATAGGCAGCTCTTTTCTTTTCATTGATATGATACGCCTTCCCTTGTCGGCTGGTCGGACAACAGGCAGGTCGGATGTCCGACCGACCAGCTTGCGGATAGTGGCATTTCCTTCCATCCATTTGTCCCGCAGACTTGTTGGCGGATGAAAATCCGATGAATTGATGAGTTGACAGGATAATAAACTGATAACCAAAATGATATATATTCATCATCGTTTCATCAAACCGCTCACCAAAAGAAAAGTGATGTAGAGTGCGGTGTGTTCTTTCTCTTTTCATCAGCCCGATTCTCTTGTTGAAAGGTTGATGAAGACGTAAGTTTCTGTTTCTCTTTATGTTTATATATACTTTCATCATCTCATCAAAATATCAGAATTTTTCCAGCTGTATTTTGTTTACCGTGTAGTAACGTCCTATTCCTCTTATCGGCGAATAATGACAATCCCGATTCACAATCTTGTAGAGAATTGTACCTACGCAAATGATTCCTTTTTTTCTTCATGTTCTTGATACAGGTTTTAGTGCTGCCTACATTCTGTCGGCAACGGGTTAAACATGGTTGCAAAGCTACGGAAGTGTCGGTAAAATCTTGATACGCAAATCTATGCGGAACGGCGCAAAATAGGTCATGCCAAAAGAAAATGCAGTATAAACGGGTGGCTCTTTCAGATAAAAGGAGATAAAAAAGCCCGAAGTCGTGGAATATGCACGTCTTCGGGGACTGGATGTTGCAGATAATTACAGATTGACTGACGCACTGACTTACGGATTTAATGACTTCATGTCGTCACTACGTCAGATTAAACCGTTAATCATCAAATGGCTGGACATTAAAAGTTCATGCTAACATTTATTCGGCATTCTGTTATTCACTGACACCAGCAGGACTTGTTTTTCTTTTCGTCGGCACAATCTTTCCAGCAGTGCATTGCGAACCGTTGCGGCACCTGACGTGTCAATGCGAAAAGCGAGTGCCACCACCATCGGCAAGGCATACATGTCCGCATAATAGCCGTTGGGCAGCTTGATACGTTTTTCAGCTTCAAGAGGATTCAAAACTCCACACTTGTACACGGCACGAATGGCGGCACGGAGCGTCGGGGCGATTACCCCGAACAGCTCTACCAGCTCCATTTCATTCATCCATATATTGCCTGTATCAGATGGTATGGTAATTCTACCATAGCTGTCCGTTGTGATTATTTCCCGTTTCATATCCCTGCCATTTTCACGTTCCCGAATGATTTGCTCAGCTTGTCGCCCAGCATCGTGAGATCATTATCCAATTTCTGTACGGTTATCTTCGCATAGATTTGCGTGGTCTCAATGTTCGTATGCCCCAAAATACGGCTGACGCTCTCGATTGGCATCCCTTTGCTGAGAGCCAGGGTCGCAAACCCATGCCTTGAGCAGTGAAATAGAACCCCCAAAGCAGCCGTCAGCAAACAAGTGATGATAAAACGCAACCCGTTTGAAATGAGCGGTTTCGCATTATTCTGCCGGATGCCGGAAACGCAACGGAGTGCGGAATACTGAGGCATTTCAGTTACCAAGCCGTTAGCCGCCTGTTACCGAAGTAAGGACAGGTAACGCACGGAAAATGAAATTGTTGTGCGCCCGTGCCGATTGCGCCGATACGCACTGTTCTGCAAATCAAGGAACGCTTGCACTCAACTTAACTTTGCAACAAAAAAGTGTGAGCGTATGAAAATCGAGAAATTCAAGGTGCTGCTCTACCTGAAAAAGAGCGGAACGGACAAGTCGGGCAAAGCCCCGATAATGGGAAGGATAACGGTGAACCGCACGATGGCGCAGTTCGGCTGCAAGCTGTCGTGCAGGCCGGAGTTGTGGAACGCGAGGGAAAGCCGTCTGGACGGCAAGAGCCGCGAGGCGGTGGAGACCAACGCGAAATTGGACAAGCTGCTGCTTGCGGTCAATGCGGCGTTTGACACGCTGGTGGAGCGCGGGCAGGACTTTGACGCGACGGCGGTCAAAGACCTGTTCCAAGGCAGCATGGAAACACAGATGACATTGCTTCGGATGACCGACCGCATCTGCGAGGAGTTGAAGGCGCGTATCGGCATCGACCGTGCCAAAGGCACTTATCCCGGCTATTACTACATGAGAAAGACGTTGGGCGAGTTCATCCAATGGCAGTTCAAGACAAAGGACATCGTTTTCGGACAGCTTACCGAACAGTTCATCCACGACTACCAGAACTTCGTGATGGACATGAAAGGATATGCCGTGGACACGGTGCACCACTATCTTGCCATCCTGAAAAAGGTATGCCGCATCGCCTACAAGGAGGGATATGCCGAAAGATGCCATTTCGCCAATTTCACCCTGCCGCAAAAGACGGAACGGACACCGAGGGCGTTGAGCCGCGAGGACTTCGAAAAGATACGCGATGTGGAGATACCCGCATGGCGCACCACGCACATCCTCGCCCGCGACCTCTTCCTGTTCGCCTGCTATACGGGAACCGCCTATGCGGATGCCGTGAGCGTCACCCGTGAGAACCTCTACACGGACGATGAGGGAAGCCTCTGGCTGAAATACCGCCGCAAGAAGAACGAGCTTCGGGCAAGCCTGAAGCTGTTGCCCGAAGCGCTCGCCCTGATTGAGAAGTACCATGACGACACCCGTCCGACATTGTTCCCGATGATACACCACCCGAACCTCCAACGGCACATGAAATCCCTTGCCGTCCTTGCCGGAGTAAGCGGACGCTTGTGCTACCATCAGGCACGTCACTCCTTCGCCTCGCTGATTACGCTGGAGGCCGGAGTGCCGATTGAAACCATCAGCCGGATGCTGGGACATTCCGATATAACCACAACCCAAGTTTATGCCCGTGTCACCCCGAAGAAGCTCTTTGAGGACATGGACAAGTACATAGAAGCGACCAAAGACTTGAAACTTATCCTTTAATCCTAAAACATTACATCTATGCGCAGTACATTTTCCATATTACCGTACATCAACCGTAACAAAGTAAAGGCTGACGGCACGACCGCCGTCCTCTGCCGCATCACCATAGACGGCAAGAGTTCCACGATGGCGACGGGCATCTATTGCCGTCCGGAGGATTGGAAGAGCAGGACAGGAACCATCCGCACCGTCAGAGAGAACAACCGCCTGCAGGAGTTCCGCAAGTCCGTCGGGCTTGCCTACGATGAGATTTTGAAGAAACAGAACGTGGTGAGCGCCGAACTACTCAAAAATACATTGGCGAAAAGGGCGGTCATCCCCACCAAGCTGTTGCAGATGGGCGAAAGGGAACGCGAACGGCTGCTTGCCCGTTCAAAGGAGATAAACTCCACGTCCACCTACCGCCATTCGGGGTATTACCAGAAGTACCTGAAAGACTACCTCACCTCGTTGGGCAAGGAGGACATTGACTTCACCGACATCACGGAGGACTTCGGCAGTTCCTACAAGGCGTTCATGAAGCGCAACAAGAACTTCAGCACACAGCAAATCAACAAGTGCCTTTGTTGGCTGAGCAAGCTGGTGTACCTCGCCGTGGACTACGAGATACTCCGTGCCAACCCGTTGGAGGACATGGAATACGAGAAGAAGCCCGCGCCGAAGCACAGGCACATCAGCCGTGCGGAGCTGAAAGCCATCCTTGAAACGCCCATGCTCGACCCGTTGCAGGAACTTGGGCGCAGGGCATTTTTGTTTTCAACGTTCACTGGCTTGGCATATGTGGACATCATGCTGCTCCATCCGCACCATATCGGCACGACGGCGGACGGCAGGCGTTACATCCGCATCAACCGCAAGAAAACCAACGTGGAGGCGTTCATTCCCCTGCATCCGATAGCGGAGCAGATACTCGACCTCTACAACACGACAGACGACACGAAGCCCGTGTTTCCGCTTCCGAGCCGTGACGAGATGTGGTTCGAGATACACGAGTTGGGCGTGGCGATAGGACGGAAAGAAAACTTGTCCTACCATCAAAGCCGCCATTCGTTCGGAACTTTCTTGATTTCGGAGGGCATACCCATTGAGAGCATCGCCAAGATGATGGGGCACTCAGGTATAAAGACCACCCAGCGGTACGCGGAGGTGACTGACAAGAAGATTTCAAAGGACATAGACAACCTGATGGCGGTCAGAATGATGTACGGAACGGGCAAATGGTACAAAAGGCAAGGATTGCCAAAAGAAACAGACCTTAATAATGAGCAAATTGGGAAATGATTATGGAACGTGGAATAATTACAATCAGCGAAAACGGTGCGGTCACTATTCCGACCGTTCCCGTTTGGATGACGCAGCAGGAGATGTCCGATGCGTTCAATGTGTTCGGCTGTGACATACGTCGGGCAATCCGTGCCATTTACAAGAATATGGAGTTGTTGGAAAGCGACACCATACGCTATGTCAGGCAGGACAACGGGATAAGCTATGACGTGTACAGTCTTGAAATGGTGATTGCCGTTGCTTTCAAGCTGCGGACTAAGGAAAGCATGGCTTTCAGGCGGTTTGTCATGGGCAGGCTGAATGCAAACGGCAGCAAACCAATCAACCTTTTCTTTTCGCTCTCCCCGTCACGTGGAAAGAGAGCGGGAAATTGAGCCAACCTCAAACGGCGTAAGAGATACCCTCAGACGGCGTATGAGACTGCCTCTAATGCCGTCCGAGGGTAACATTGTCTTTATCCTATCTGAATGCCTCCCGGTAATTGGCGGCAAGCATCCGCTCGATGTCCGATTCCTTGTAGAGAATCTTGCCGCCCAACTGGTAGTAGGATATTATTCCGTTGTTGCGGTAGTCCTGCAAAGTGCGGCGGCTCACTTTCAACCGTGCCGACACCTCCCTGTCCGTCAGGAAGCGTTCACCGCCCAAAGTAGGACGGTTGTTCGCCACGAAGTTCTCGATGCCGTCCAGCAGACGGTCAAGCGTGTCGCCGAATCGGGCGACCAGCGCATGGTTCTTGGTAATCATTTCGCTCATAGCTACATTGGATTTAGTGGTACAATCAAAATCAAACGGCTCTGTCCTCCCGGTTGCGTTCTACGGGTTTGACAATCCGCATCACATCCTCCGGCTTGTAAAACACCTTGTGGTTGATTTGCGAATAGGCCAACGTGCCGTTGTCGCGCAGCGTCTGCAAGGTTCGCGGACTGATGTTAAGCTGTCGGCAGACTTCTTGGTTGTCCATCCACCTGTTCATAGACCTGCCGCCCTGCTTGGCGAGGATGGCATCCATCCGTTCCGTGAAACGGCTGAACTTCGCCGCCATTTCCTCGAACGCCTCTTTCTGAATAATCAAAACTTCCATTGTCGATACTGTTTTTAATGTTGATACTCGGTTTTGCCTGCAAAGTAAAGGGGTATCGCGCGTCAAACAATGGGTTGGCAGTTTCGTGGAAGCATTTGGCAGCGATTGGCGTTGATGTCCCGCCCTGTGCGAAAAGCGATTTATTATTCCCTTCTGCATCAAAACCACTACAAACAACTTCCGGTTGTCTAATCATGGCCGTCAGTCTTATGGTGTAGTCAAGCACCGGATTTCGCCGGATTTCATAGCGTTGTTATAGGAATGAAATAACAAGCCGCTATTTTTGCTATGAAATCCTTAAACCATTCGGATGATGATAGAAAGAGACTTGCGCCAGACCGCTTACAATGACTGCAAAAAAGCCCAACGGTGGGAGATGGTTCTTATCATCGCGCTACTGTCGGGTATGGGGCTGATTTTCGGATTCGCAATGGCTCCGGTTTCTCCTTACTTAGGCTGCGGGATAGGACTTCTCTTCATCGTGCTGATTGGCTGCTTTGTCCGTGCCTTTCGGAAAAGGCATAAAAAGGAACTCGGAATAATCAGCCAAGGCATCTTGACGGAAGCCGAAGTGGTGGAGCTGAGGGAGGAGAAGGAGGATCCCGACGATGACCGGTTGAGAACAATGGCGGTCTGTGAATTCTCTTTGCCCGGAGGGCGGAAACACCGCATCAAGACGCCCGCAACCGACACGATGGCCGGGGTCTTGGGAGCCATACGGGTGGGCGCCAAGTTTCCCGTTTTTGTGGACGGGAATCATCCAGACGATTTCTATCCGGTGAAGCCAAAGGTCACGGAGCAAACCTTTCAAGACATGGACAGTTCCGCCGTTCAGGACATGAACAGCCTTATCATGGAGCAATACCTCTCAAAACAAGGGAAAAACTTGGACAAGCTGGGGAGCAAGGAGCTTTATCGGGCGTATAAAGAATCCGGGCGCGTATTGAAGGCCATCGCGGCCGTCTTCATCATCGCGGTTTTTGGGGGCATAGGATTCTTTGTGTATGACAACTGGCGGGATACGCGCCACGACCCCATTGACCTTCCCTTCGGCACGTTCATCTCCCTCATAGGCACTGCGGAAGTCTACCAGTATTTCCCCGAAACCAACGAGTGGAGCTACTATGGGGATGATTTTGGCGTGAGGCGGACAAAGCGTTGGCGTTTTGACAGCAAATGCCGTGAGCCGCTCGAAATTGGCTACACATCCTTGGAATTCGGACACCAAGATGCAAGCTGTCGGCCGGTATTGCTCATCCCCGAAAGCTATCGCGACCGGATGGACGAGTTCATCAAAGACAAGGATGATACCGATAAGACGCTTCCATGACTATTCACTCAAAACCCTATTCATTATGTATCCCGACAGAGAAAAGGCATTGGCCAGAGGCAAGCGGAAAGACAAGACGTTCATCCGCGTATTTTGCGGCATATTCATCTCGGTAGGCATCATTCTGTTCGCCGTCAGCATCATCGTTGGCGTCAGCGACCACACTTTCCGGCAAAAGGCCGAACCGGTGGATGCCGTTATCCTCGCTATGCGCGGAGTAACCGGCGAATCGTTGGGCACACCCGTTGTGAGATATACCGTAGGCGGGGAGACTTATACAACGACGCTCAATGTTGCCACCTCTTCCATGCATCCGGGCAAGCGGATAACCGTGTATTACGAAAAAGGCAATCCGCAAGAGGTGCGCTACTTGGACGCCAACGGCTGGCTGATTCCCCTCTTCGTGTTTATGGGATTCGTGTTCGCGGGGATGGGCACTGCCTTCTGGCTCGTAAAGCGCAGCCGTGAGCGGAAAGCCCGTCGGTTGTTGGCTACCGGAAAAGTGGTTGAAGCGGAAATCACCGGAATCCGCGAGGATACAACCCGGTCTATGAACAGGCGTCACCCCATCACGGTCAGTTGCCGCTACACCGCACCGGACGGACGGGTGTACTTCTTTCACAGCGGCCCCTTCTGGTATGAAAGCTATGAGATAAACCCGAAGAAGAAGGTGCGCGTGTATGTAGACCGCAACAATCCGGCGAACTATTATGTGGACGTGAGCAGCGTTGTAGGATAATGCCATTCAATCAAATCACTCCGGCATAAAAATCACTCTATTGGCAAGTGGCCTCCAACTGCAACGGCGCACGGAAACTGTTTGCCAAGATGCAGGAGGACGACATCGTGCTTGCCGACATGCGCCTGCCCGACGGTGACGGCATCGCCCTGCTGGAAGAACTGCGGAAACATGGCAGGAACAATCCTTACATCGTCATGACCGACTACGATAAAGTGCCCACCGCCGTCCGGTCTATGAAATTGGGCGCGGAGGACTACATCCCGAAGAAGCTGATTGAGGACAACCTTTTCCCGCTCCTGAAAAACTTGCGGAAAAGAATGGAACGGCAAGAAGCACCGATTTACGAGCGGCAGAGTGCGGCTTTCCGTGAGATAGACCACAAGATAAAACTGGTCGCCACCACCAATATGAGCGTCCTGATTCTGGGCGAGAGCGGCACGGGCAAGGAACACATTGCCGAGAAGATACACGCAAGGAGCAAACGGGCTGGAAAGCCATTCATAGCCGTAGATTGCGGATTGTTGTCGAAAGAGCTTGCCGCATCCGAACTGTTCGGGCACGAGAAAGGGGCATTCACGGGAGCCGAAAGCAAGAAGCAAGGTTTCTGGGAGGAAGCCGCCGGAGGCACGTTGTTCCTCGACGAGATAGGCAACCTGCCACCGGAAGTGCAGCAGATGCTGCTCCGTGCGCTGGAAGCCAAACGGTACAGACCCACTGGCGGCAGCAAGGACAAGAAAGCGGATGTGCGCATCATCGCTGCCACCAACGAGGACTTGCAGGCAGCCATCGCCGAAAAGCGTTTCCGGGCTGACCTCTACCAACGGTTGAAAGAATACACCATACAGATACCACCGCTGCGTGAGTGCAAGGAGGACATTATGCCATTGGCTGACTTCTTTCGACAATTCGCCAACGAGGAATTTGAAAAGCAGGTGAAAGGCTTTGACACGGAAGCTAAGAAACGGTTGCTAACTTACACATGGAGCGGTAATGTCCGAGAATTAAGAAGAGTTGTGCGCATGGCGGTGCTGCATACCGAGGGCGATACGGTCACGGCTGACACGTTGGAGTTCGATGAAGAGCCGTTGGCGAATGATGTTCCTTCTTTGGCTTTGGAGAAGATGGAAAAGTCGCAAATCCTCCGTGCGTTGGAACAGGCTGACGGCAACCGTAAGCTGGCGGCAGAACTGCTCGGTATCGGACGCACTACTCTGTACAGCAAAATGAAATTGTTTGGCATAGACAACAAGGAACAGGACAAGAATACCGCAGATTAGGACAGGTTGCCCGACTTCGGAGAGGCAACCCGACAGCAAGGTTTTCGGGAGTAACCCGAAACGTTTTGAGTTACTCAAAACATACCTTGCTGCTGCCATTTTCGGCAGTAACCGAAAAGCCTTCGGGTAACCCGAAGGACACCTTGCTGATTTCTCGTGAAATCAATAATCCGTCAGCTAACGGATTGGAATTTGTGCTGTCATTTCGGATTTCAAAGCATCGTTTCCCGATGCCCAAACTGCCCAAAAGAAGAAAGGGAATGAGGGCAGTGTGCAAGCCTGCACTTTATTGAGCTTACAGAGAACAAAGCCGGATTTTCATCCTTCTGAGAAACAGACAATAGATAGTGTCAATTCGATGTCGATATGTGCCAATCACAGCCAAAACAGACATTAGACCAATAAGGAAATGCTATTTGGGGCAAATACATCCTCGCTTGTTTACAAACTCAGCAAACCTATGATTTGCAAAATCGACGATGAACAGAACCGGACAATCAAGGAAGCAATTCTGTGCAGATAAGCAACAACATAGTTTCAATGATATGCTGATTTATTGTTGTGCTGTCATACTGGTTTACAACAGTGAAACTTCAAATAAAGGTATCAGCAATGGATTGTGGCTTGAGAGAGGTGGAGTTTGGATGATATAAATCGGTGGTACAATACATCCGTCTATCAACGTAGTAATAAAGCAACAAAAGAATGGTGCAATAAACAAAAGCATATAGGCATACGTACGCTGGCCTGCAAGCCTGCCCGCGCTCCAACCTGCCTGCCGTCCAGCTTGCCTGCCGTCCAGCTTGCCTGCCTGCTGGCACACAGACAGGCGAACCTGCCGACAGGCTATTCGCAAACGGGCAGGTTCAAATATGATGTGGAAACGGTATGGAATTAAAAGCAAGACAGTACTACCGATTTTCATCAGCAAGATGTGCAACAAATGTACAATAATGATAAGATGTTTGATTTACTCTATTTTTCAGAGGAATAACTTTGGCAATGAAAGAGAAAAACACTACTTTTGCAAATGAAAAAAGCGTTCTTTTGATTGATGCAGAACATTGCAGAATAGAGAAGCCCGCTGGTTTCCAAATCGTTACCTGTCAAGCTGACAACCTTTGTAAGTTTCTTGTTTTCAATGAGTAAGAGAAAGTAATATGTCTTGCAAGATGAAAGCTGATTTTCTTGGTGATGCCGCATTCCTTTAACATCTTTCCCATACGCTTGCATATTGACCAATAGTTGAGATTGGGAAATACAAGATTGTTTTCCTGAAAAGCCTTGTAACGCTCGATTATCTGCAAGGGAATATCCAGCAGCTTTACCTGAAACGGTACACCCGTCTTGTGTCGTTTGGAAATAATCCATTTCTCACCGTTCACTTCCACAATCTGGTCATTGTTTAATTCCTTTATATCCACGAATGACAGGGCGGTAAAACTGGCGAAAACAAAAATATCACGGAGATAGGAGTTCTTAGGGTCTTTGAACTGAAATTCCATTAATGTTTTCAGCTCATTCTCCGTCAGATATTCACGCTCTTTCGTGTTCGGGCTTATATGGAACTGGGCAAACGGATTTCTCGGTATATGTCCGTTGAAATGCGCTCGCATCACCACACCTTTCAGCCACATGCAGTTTTCCCATATCGAACCGTTGTGCAGTCCGGCTTCGTTGGAAAGGAACACGGCGAACTCCTTGATGAAGTCGGGCGTAAGTTCAGGCATGGAGATGTCGTTCCGCTTGTAATGTGACCTGATGAATGCCGCCACATGGTTTCTTGCCCGTACCCTTGCCATATAGGTAGCCCTGACCCTGTCTTTTCCGACACGCTTCTTGAACACTTCATTTTCCTTATCGAAAGCACCGAGCAATGTTTCATACTCACCGCCCAATCCCTGATAGGCATTGCGTACCATTTCTGCCGTTACATACGCTTCACGGTCGGATATACGCTGGTAATGCTTGATGATTTGAGCCTTGATGTTGTCAAGCACAAGATTGGTTTCCCTCGCTTCCATACTCTTGCCCTTTGCCTTGTTCCCTTTGGCATCCCAAAGCTCTTTCGGGATAGTCCGTTTGCAGCTGAACTGTGCTACCGTTCCGTTGATTGTAACTCGTCCCATGATGGGGACAATTCCGTTCTTTTCCTTACTGCCGTTCACGTAGAACAGCACCTTGAATGTGCTTCTTGCCATACTCGTTTCTTTTTGGTTGCAAAACTATAAATCAACGAGTTACCTATTGATAAGCAAAGCTGCGCAGAACGCCGCAAAATGAAACAGGGACTGTTAAATCTGCACTTTCATCGGGTAATGATTAGGAAACCGTTCTTTTGCTTTAATCTGCTTTAAGACGGTTTTCAACTGTCTGCCCAACTTCTGCGTTTTTCTTCTAACTCCCTAATTATCAAATCCTGTTGCGTTAATCTGCTGCAATTCGGCGGATATTCCAGAGATTTTCCGTAAGTTTGAACAATCATTAGACCAAGGACTGTCCGTACGAACATTCCGTTCCGGCCGGCTGCAGTCCGCCGAACCAAACTAAAAAGACAACAAACATGAAACTGGAAAAAGCTATTTTCGCCTGCGGATGCTTCTGGGGAGCACAACATCAGTTTGAGCGGGCTAAAGGAGTGATCCGCTCTGAGGTAGGCTACATCGGAGGTGACAAAGAGAACCCGACGTATCAGGAAGTGAAGGCACACACCACAGGACATGCCGAAGCTACCCTCGTGGAGTTTGATGCTGAAGAGACCACCTACACCGATTTGTGCAAACTGTTTTTTGAAATCCACGATCCGGCACAGACCGACGGACAAGGTCCGGACATCGGTCCGCAATACCGAAGCGAGATTTTCTACCTGAATGAAGCACAGAAGCAACAGGCTGAAGCCGTTATCGCCCTGCTGCGGGAAAAAGGATATGAAGTAAACACCCGGCTGACTCCGGCCACTGTTTTCTGGCCCGCCGAAGATTACCACCAGCATTATTATGACAAGACGGGAGGCGAACCTTACTGCCACATCCGCGTCAGAAAATTCTGAATCTCCCACCGGACTGCTTCCGGTTATCAGACTTTTTTTGCAGGCATCTGCCAGGGACTCTTCCTCCAGATGCCTGCAATACTTTTCACAGACAGGAAGCCGGCTGAAAAGATCAGGCCTTGCGGATGTAATCCACAATCCAGGCACCCACTTCCTTCGTACCATACTTGGCGCCGCCTTCCACCTGAATTTCAGGTGTACGCACGTTAGCATCCAGTGAAGCGTCTACAGCCCGGCGGATCAGTGCGCCCTCTTCCTTACAGTCAAAATACTCAAACAGCATGGCAACCGACAGGATCTGAGCCAGCGGATTAGCAATATTCAGTCCTTTTGCCTGCGGCCAGGAGCCATGGATCGGTTCGAATACCGGAGTGCTTTCGCCCGTAGATGCCGAAGGAAGCAGTCCCATTGAACCGCTGATCACGGAACCTTCATCGGTCAGAATGTCACCAAAAGTATTCTCCGTCACCATAACGTCGAAGAACTTCGGTTCCTGAATCATTTTCATGGCAGCATTGTCCACAAACATATAGTCGGTAGTCACTTCCGGATACTGCGGAGCCATTTCCTGCGCAATCTGACGCCACAGGCGTGAAGAAGCCAGCACGTTTGCTTTATCCACCACCGTCAGATGCTTGCGGCGCTTCATGGCATATTCGAATCCCACCTTCAGAATACGTTCAATCTCCGGACGCGTGTACATATTCGTATCGTATGCTTTGTCGTTATCCTGATATTTCTCCCCAAAATACATGCCGCCTGTCAGCTCGCGGATGCAGAGAAAATCAGCGCCGTCCACGAGTTCAGCCTTCAGCGGTGACTTATGCACCAGGCATTTGAACGTCTGTACCGGGCGGATATTGGCAAAGAGTCCCAACTTCTTGCGCATGGCCAGCAATCCCTGTTCGGGGCGGACCTTCGCCGTCGGATCGTTGTCAAACTTCGGATCACCCACAGCCGAAAAGAGAACGGCATCTGCCTGCTTGCACACCTGATAAGTTTCTTCGGGGAACGGATCTCCCACCTTATCAATGGCATCTGCACCGCAAATGGCATATTCATACGAAACCTTGTGGCCAAACTTCTCACAAACGGCCGTCATGACATCTACTCCCTGTACCGAAATCTCCGGTCCGATACCGTCACCGGCCAACACTGCTATCTTAAAATCCATCATCTTTTTTTATCGTTTAAAATGTTTGTACTCTATTTTGTATTCCCTTCATTCTGCCGGAACGGGATCTGCATAACCTTCTTCAATCATGTTCAGCATTTTCATGGTTGCCTTAATCGCAGCTTCCGTCTGGTCGGCGTCCAGTCCGCGCGTACGGAACTCACGGCCCTGATAACTCCAGGTAATGACCGTATGCACGAAAGCGTCCGTACGACCTCCGGGAGGAATCGTTACCGCATAGTTGACCAGCATCGGGAAAGTCCGTCCCAGCGTACCTTTATAGATCTTGCGGAGCGCCCGGACAAAGGCGTCATACTGACCGTCACCGCTTGAACTTTCCTGAAAGACTCTTCCGTTGATATCAATGCTGAGTGTCGCCATAGGCTTCAGTCCCTGCGCCAGCGTCACGAAATAGCTGAGCAGACGTACACGGGCATTGGTTACATCGTGCTTCAGTACATCCGAAATGATGTAAGGAAGATCTTCCTGAGTCACCAGCTCCTTGCGGTCACCCAGCTCAATGATCCGGTCGGTTACCTTCTTCATCGACTCATCATCCAGCTCCAGTCCCAGCTGCTCCAGATTCTTCCGGATGTTTGCCTTTCCCGAAGTCTTGCCCAGTGCATACTCGCGGACACGGCCGAAACGTTCAGGCAGCAAGTCGTTACAATAGAGATTGTTCTTGTTGTCTCCGTCGGCATGTACTCCGGCCACCTGGGTAAACACACTGTTTCCCACAATGGGTTTGTTCGCCGGAATGACGACACCGGAATAAGATTCCACCACGCGGCTCACCTCGTTCAACCGGCTTTCGTCAATGTTTGTCACGGCATGGAAATGGTCTTTCAGGATCGCCTGCACGCTGGCCAGCGGAGCATTTCCCGCTCTTTCACCCAGACCGTTGATGGTGGTGTGCAGTCCTTTCACTCCGCTTAGCACGGCAGCCAGCACATTACTTACCGCCAGATCGTAGTCATTATGCGCATGAAAGTCGAAATGCAAATCGGGATAACGCTTCTTCATCTTGCGCATATACTCGATAACCTGCAAAGGATTGAGCACACCCAGCGTATCAGGAAGCATGAACCGACGGATTCCACTGTCCTTCAGCCGGTCGATAAGTCCAAAGACATATTCAGGCGAATCCTTGATGCCGTTACTCCAGTCTTCCAGATAGACATTGACTTCCATCCCCAACGTATGGGCATATTCCACAACCTGCAGAATGTCACCGGCATGCTCTTCAAGTGTCTTTTTCAGCTGATAGCGGCAATGTTTCTCCGATCCTTTCGTCAGCAGATTGATCACCCGGCCTCCCGCCTGATGAATCCAGTCTGCTGAAACCCCACCGTCTACAAAGCCCAGCACTTCCACCCGCGACAGCAAATCATGACGGGCCGCCCAGTCGCAGATCATCCGGACTGCATTCAGCTCTCCGTCCGAGACACGTGCGGAAGCCACCTCTATGCGGTCAACCTTCAGATCTTCCAGCAGCATACGGGCAATCATCAGCTTTTCATGAGGCACGAACGATACGCCACTGGTCTGCTCACCGTCGCGCAGGGTGGTATCCATTATTTCTATTTTCGGATGGTTCATAGGCTTTTACATAAACCGGGCTGCCTTAAAGGCCGGCCCGGCGGTTTTCAAATTCTGCAATCTTATCTTTATTCTCAACCAGGAAGTCGATGTCATCCAGACCATTCATCAGACAATGCTTCTTGTAGGCATTGATCTCGAAAGTCTCGCAACGTCCGGTTGCCTTGTTGGTCACTTTCTGTTCGGGAAGATTTACTTCCACTTCCGTCTTCGGATCAGCAGCAATACTGCGGAACAGCTCCTGCAGGAACTCTTCGCTCACCACTACCGGCAATACGAAGTTGTTCAACTCGTTGTTCTTGTGGATATCCGCAAAGAAACTGGAGATCACGACACGGAACCCATAGCCTGCAATGGCCCACGCTGCATGCTCACGGCTTGAACCGCTTCCGAAGTTTTTGCCTGCCACAAGAATGCATCCGCCATACAGGGGATTGTTCAACACAAAGTCCTTGTTCAGGGTTCCGTCGGCATTGTAGCGCCAGTCGCGGAACAGATTGTCGCCAAAGTATTTCTCTTCGCGGGTCGTTGCCTTCAGGAAACGGGCCGGAATGATCTGGTCGGTATCCACATTTTCCAAAGGAAGGGGCACACAGGTGCTTGTTATGATATTGAATTTCTGTTTCATTTGTTTTCGGATTAATAGGTATGCATCATTACATCAATTCACGGGGATCCGTAATTACTCCGGTCACGGCAGCAGCGGCAGCCGTCAACGGGCTGGCCAGCAAAGTGCGGGAACCGGGTCCCTGACGGCCCTCAAAGTTACGGTTGCTAGTAGAAACCGAATACTTTCCGGCAGGAATCTTGTCGTCGTTCATGGCCAGACAGGCTGAACATCCGGGCTGACGGATCTCGAAACCGGCTTCAGCCAATACCTTGTCGAGCCCTTCCTCACGGATCTGTGCGTCCACCATCCAGGAACCGGGAACCAGCCATGCGGTCACATGAGCTGCTTTCTTCCGGCCTTTCACCAGCGAAGCGAAAGCGCGGAAATCTTCGATACGGCCATTGGTACAGGCACCGAGAAAGACATAGTCAATCTTCTTGCCCAGCAAAGACTCACCCGGCTGGAAGCCCATATACTGCATGGATTTGACGAAAGATGTTTTTTCCACTTCGCTCATGCCTTCCGTTGTCGGGATATGCGAAGTGACGGCCATGCCCATACCCGGATTGGTACCATAGGTGATCATCGGCTGAATGTCGGCTGCATCGAAGCGCACTTCCTTGTCGAATACGGCGTCGTCATCGCTCTTCAAGGTCTTCCAATAAGCTACCGCCTTGTCCCATTCCTCGCCTTTGGGTGCATATTCGCGTCCTTTGATGTACTCGAAAGTGACTTCATCCGGAGCGATCATACCGCCACGGGCACCCATTTCAATCGAAAGGTTGCAGAGTGTCAGTCGTCCTTCCATAGTCAGGCTGCGGATGGCTTCGCCGGCATATTCCACGAAATAACCCGTAGCACCGCTGGTGGTCATCTTCGACATCATGTAAAGCGCCACGTCCTTGGCCGTTACGCCTTTACCCAGCTGGCCGTCGATGGTAATACGCATGGTCTTCGGCCGTGCCTGAAGAATACACTGGGAAGCCATGACCATTTCCACTTCACTGGTTCCGATACCGAACGCCACAGCGCCCATCGCGCCGTGAGTGGAAGTATGGGAGTCCCCGCAGACAATGGTCATTCCCGGCAAAGTCAGTCCGCGTTCCGGACCTACCACGTGGATGATTCCGTTCCGCTTGTCCATCATTCCGAAGTGAGTCAGTCCGAAATCGGCCGCATTTTTGGCCAGGGCATCCACCTGTGCTTTCGAAACCGGATCCTCAATGGGCTTATCCTGATCGTGTGTCGGCGTGTTATGGTCGGGCATACAGTAGATACGCTCCGGACGGAAACACTTCAGGCCACGGGCACGCATCCCGGAAAAAGCCTGCGGACTGGTCACTTCATGACAATAAAGACGGTCAATATATAATTGTGTAGGGCCTTCTTTTACCTCCTGCACCACATGGGCATCCCAAATCTTGTCAAATAATGTATTCATGTTTTTATTTTCTGAATTTGTTGATACAATCAATATAAGCTTCCACGGAAGCAGCTATGATGTCGGTGTTGGCACCGAATCCGTAATACATCTGTCCGTCGTATTCCACCTGCATGTGTACTTTACCCACATCATCACTTCCCTTGCTGATGGCCTGGATCGTGAATTCCTTCAGGGTCATCTGACGCTTGATGATCTGTTTCACGGCCTTGATCGCAGCATCTACCGGACCGTTACCCGTAGCTGCGGCTTCAAAGTGTTCGCCGCTGATGTTCAGTCCCAGACTGGCCACCGAGCGCACTCCCACTCCACTGGTTACCTGAAGATATTCCAGCTTGATGTGATGGTTCACATTGCGGTCTGCACCTGCCAGCACCATAATGTCATCGTCCGTGATGTCTTTCTTCTTGTCGGCAAGCTTCAGGAAGTCCTCGTACACCTTGTCCAGTTTTTCCTGTGTCATCTCAAGACCCAGTACATGCAGACGGTGCTTCAGCGCGGCACGTCCGCTGCGGGCAGTCAGTACGATGGCATTATCGTCAATACCGACATCCTTCGGATCGATAATCTCGTAAGTCTGTACATTCTTCAGCACACCGTCCTGATGGATACCGGAAGAATGGGCAAAGGCGTTGCGGCCCACAATGGCCTTGTTCGGCTGGACAGGCATGTTCATCAGGCTGGATACCATACGGCTCGTTGAATAGATTTTCTGGGTATTGATGTTCGTATCGATGTCAATATCCTTGTGACAGCGAAGAATCATGGCCACTTCTTCCAGAGAAGTATTTCCGGCACGTTCGCCGATACCGTTCATCGTAACTTCCACCTGACGCGCTCCGTTCAGCACACCGCTGATGGTGTTGGCAGTCGCCATTCCCAGGTCATTGTGACAGTGAGTGGAAAGAATTGCCTTGTCAATGCCGTCCACATGTTCCATCAGGTATCTGATTTTCGCACCATATTCTTCCGGCAGACAATAGCCCGTAGTATCCGGAATATTGACTACCGTGGCACCTGCCTTGATAACGGCTTCCACCACCCGGGCCAGGTATTCATTTTCGGTACGTCCTGCATCTTCCGCATAGAATTCAACGTCTTCCACATAACGCTTGGCGTATTTCACGGCAGCTACCGCACGCTCGATGATCTCTTCGCGGGTGGAATTGAACTTATACTTGATGTGGGAATCCGAGGTACCGATACCCGTATGGATCCGTTTATGCTTGGCAAACTTCAAGGCATCGGCCGCCACATCAATATCTTTCTGCACCGCACGGGTCAGCGCACAAATGGTCGGCCAGGTAACAGCCTTCGAAATCTCAATGACAGAATTGAAATCGCCCGGACTGGAAATCGGAAATCCAGCCTCAATAATATCTACTCCCAAAGCCTCCAACTGTTTGGCTACCTGAATCTTTTCTACCGTGTTCAACTGACATCCCGGTACTTGTTCACCATCTCTCAATGTGGTGTCGAAAATAAATAATCTGTCACTCATATATCTTCATTTTTATTTTTAATTACCGACTGATAAAGAAAAAGCCTTTCACACCGGGAAGTGAGAAAGGCTTTTTCCTATTTTGACTGCAACCTCAGTTACATGCACGACTCACTTCCCCACCGGTTTTTCCAGCAGATTAATCAGACCGCACAGCAAAATATGTAGAAACGTTGCATTCATAAAAGTCACTTTTTTCTTTAAGACGTTGCAAAGGTATGTATTATTTCCGAACATCAAAATAAAAATAAAACTTTTTTCATTCATTTCATAATAATTTGTCACCATCAACAAAGTTTATCAGAAAATTCATCATCCGATAAATTTGCCGTTTTATCAAAATGAAAGAAATACAGCCTCTATTCATTCAAATTAATACATTCAGACGCTTTTTACTAACCAGGCCTTTATATATAATGGTGACTCCAGAGAAGAAATTAAACAAGAAAAGCCAAAATTGGCACAGAAATCAGCCAATTTGGGCCAAAAACAGGTCATCTGACCGAAATCGACTAATCAAATCAGGCAGAACGAACCGACGTTTTTGCCCAAATATCGGCCCGATTCAGGCAAAACGGGCAGACGTTTCGGCTGAATCGTCTGCCCGTTGTCCTGATTTCTGCCGTCCGAAGGAAGAAAAACGTCTTTTTCTTACCGGAATGAAGACGGCAGAAGTGTTAAAATGCGAGGTAATACACTAATATACAATTACATAATCTCCTTTTCGCTCCGTTCTTTTCTTTCACCCAGAGGGCACTTCACAAAGAAAGGATTCTCAGAGGCCCGGATCGTCAAAGTGTCAAAAAGATCATATGAATCAATTCTCTGAAGCAAGTCTCAGTTCATACAGACAGGCTTCCACTTCCGCATTGCTTCCCATGTGTTTTCCCATATCATCAGACAACTTGACGCATTCACGCCACTCCTGATTGACATTCATCTTGCAACGCGACAGCTTCATGACAATATTCGACGGCTGGTAACCGGTGTCGTTCGTCAGGTTCGTACCGATACCGAACGAGCAGCGGATCTTACCCTGACAATACTGGAATATCTTGAGGGCCTTCTCAAAATCAAGCGCATTGCTGAAGATAATGGTCTTCGTAGTCGGATCGATACCCAGCTCCTTGTAGCGGACAATCAGGCGGTCAATAAACTCAAACTCATCGCCGGAGTCGCACCGTACACCGTCAAACAGCTTAGCCTGTTTCCGGCTGAAATTGGACAGAAACGAATCAGACGTATAAGTATCCGACAGCGCCGTACCCAGATCTCCGTCATAGACATTTACCCAGTTTTCAAGTGCCATATAATTGGCATGCTTGTATCCGAACTGGGCGCCGTGGAACATGAACCATTCATGGGGATGTGTTCCCATAGGACGCATGTCGTACTTCATGGCCAGATAACAGTTAGACGTTCCCATGCAGAAGCGCGCATGTTCCTTCAAATAGCCTAACACCATATCCTGAACCTCGAAAGAGAAACGTCTCCGTGTCCCGAATTCAGAGAAAGGCATTCCGTTTTCGTTCGACAGATCAACCTTGCCTGCCAGCCGCTGAAGAATGGATTCCTTATCCGGGAAGCGGTTCAGGAACTGGTTCTTGATCTCGGAAACAATGGCCAGCAGGGGAACTTCGTACAGAGTCACCTTATACATATAATCAGTCACTTCCAGGTGCAAATGACGCTGTTCATCCAGATAGACATTGATGCGGGCCGGATCAAAACGGAAAGAAGAAAGCCATTCCCAGTAAACCGGCGGCAGAAAACGGCAGTGACGGCTCATGTAATCACGTTCTTCAGCAGTCAGGGCCACCACACTCAGGTTCTGAATCTCATTTTTCAGGGCCTGCAGGAATCCCTCCGTATACTCCGTATCGTCACGTTCCTTGAACGTAAAGGTTCCCATCGCATAAGGAAATAGCTTGATATAAGCATAGGATGTCGTAAACTTATATAAGTCTGTATCAAGAATTGTTTTTATAACCATAACCAAACTCCAATATTAGGCTATAAAGATAGTTTATTTCCGACAACTGAACAACAAAATCCCAAAATCATTCAGAATGATACGCTTATCCTTTTCGGAATCCTCTCCTTCTGCCTCCGCAGGTTTCCGGACAGGCGGCAGCGGAAAGGTCCGCATCCGGCAAGATCCGGGTTTGCGGAAAACAAAAAGAGGATGTGTTGAAACCAACACATCCTCGCTCTATTAAGTATCTACAGACAGCAAATTAAGCTTCTTCTGCAACAACTTCGAAAGGAATTTCAACAGAAACTTCCTTGTGAAGTTTGATGATAGCTTTGTACTGACCAACTTCTTTTACAGTGTCTTTAACAACGATGATCTTACGATCGATGTTGTGACCCAATTTAGCCAGTTCTTCTGCAATCTGAATGTTGTTAACTGAACCGTAGATAGCACCGGTAGCGCTAACTTTGGTAGCGATCTTCAAAGATACATTCTTCAAAGATTCAGCAACAGCTTCAGCATCTTTTTTAATCTTTTCCAGTTTGTGAGCACGCTGTTTCAGTTCTTCAGCCAGCATTTTCTTAGCAGCCGGAGAAGCAATAACTGCCTTGCCTGTCGGAATAAGATAGTTACGACCATAACCTGACTTAACGGTTACAATATCATTCTTGTAGCCCAAGTTAACTACGTCTTCTTTCAAAATCAGTTCCATATTCTTATTCCTCCTTTAATTATTTCATCATATCAGTTACGAAAGGCAGCAAAGCCAAGTGACGAGCTCTCTTAACGGCCTGCGCAATACGACGCTGGAACTTCAATGAAGTACCGGTAATACGGCGCGGAAGGATCTTACCCTGTTCATTCAAGAATTTCTTCAAGAATTCAGGATCTTTGTAGTCGATATACTTAATACCATTCTTTTTGAAACGGCAGTATTTTTTCTTCTTAACGTCTACTGAAGGCGGAGTTAAATATCTGATTTCTGATTGTTGCTGTGCCATGATTAGTTTTCCTCCTTTTTAGTTGATTTTACATTTCTTCTCTTAGCAGCATATTCTGCAGCGTACTTATCCATCTTGAAAGTCAAGAAACGGATTACTCGTTCGTCACGACGGTAGTTAATTTCCAACTTCTCGATTACAGACGGTTCAGCTTTGAATTCAATCAGTTGATAGAAACCTGTAGATTTCTTCTGAATTGGGTAAGCCAACTTCTTCAATCCCCAGTTTTCTTCATTGATGATCTCCGCACCTTCCTGAGTCAGGATAGCTTTGAACTTGTCTACCGCTTCCTTCATCTGAGCATCAGACAAAACGGGAGTTAAAATGAAAACGGTTTCGTATTGATTCATACTATTCGTTAATTAAATTATTAATAATAAATTTTCAATTGCGGCGCAAAGGTACGATTTTTTCTCTAACATACAAACAATTAACTGCTTTTTATTATTTTTTTATTCATTCCGTTCCGCCACGGTTCCGTCAGACTGTCGGATAAACGGACCTTTCACGCCCTCTTCCTGCCCGGACAAAACCACAGGAAACAAACCTCACCGGACGTCCGCTGTTTCCTGCCGGCAAGCGAAACTCCCGCACCCTTCCGCCTCCTTTTGCCCAATGTATTACAACCTTCTGCAAGGGGCCGTCCCTTCACAACTCTGTAAAAAAGCCTAAAAATTTGCATCAGGTTACACAATTCTGTCGTATCTTTGCATGGTTGTTTAAACAATAATTCCATGATCGAACAATTCAGTTTTGACATTCAACTTATATTCGCGATTCTGAACGGAAAAGTTTCCGCAGCCATTAATCGCAAGCTGAGCCGGAATTTCCGACAGAACGGTATGGAAATCACTCCGGAACAATGGACCGTCCTGCTCTTCCTCTGGGAAAAAGACGGGGTAACGCAACAGGAACTCTGCAACGCTACCTTCAAGGACAAGCCCAGCATGACCCGATTGATTGACAATATGGAACGCCAGCATCTGGTTGTACGCATTTCGGACAAGAAAGACCGGCGTACCAACCTCATCCATCTGACAAAAACAGGAAAGGAACTGGAAGAGAAAGCACGCTTCATAGCCAACAAAACACTCAAGGAAGCCCTTCACGGATTAACACTGGAAGAGCTGAGAGTCAGCCAGGAGGTACTTCGCAAAATCTTCACGAATACGAAAAATTAAGCCGGCTGCCGAAAGGCAAAAAAGATATTTGGATATAATTCAGTTTTTTTTCTTGAAATAATTTTCTTGATAAAAGAATTATGCTTTAATTTGTAACCAAGAAAAATAAACCATAAAAATAGAAGACACACATGAAAAGCTTATTAAAAAATTTAGGAATGATATTGATTATCATTGGTGCAGTGGTTCTGATCGCTTGCTTTGCTACCGGCAACGTTAACAGCAACAACATCCTGGGAACTTCACTCGTTCTGATCATTGTCGGCCTGGTTGCTCATATCGTTCTGAACAAACGCATTGCTGAATAATCAGCTTTCAAGCAATAAAAAAGAAGCTGTCTCTTCAATCTCGGAGACAGCTTCTTTTTTTATTGCATAATGTCAGATCAATCATTTTCCGGAGTAATCAGTTTATATCCCTTTCCATGAATGTTGATAATCTCGATAGAATCATCTTCTTTCAGATGCTTACGCAGCTTCGTAATGTACACATCCATACTGCGGGCGTTGAAGTAATTATCGTCAATCCAGATGGTCTTCAGAGCAAAGTCACGCTGCAGAATTTCATTGGCGTGCGCACAAAGCAATCCCAGCAACTCTGATTCCTTGGTTGTAAGTTTGGTCTGCTTGTCACCGATAGACAGAATCTGCTTCTGAGTATCGAAGGTAAAACGACCGATTTTATAGATGTTGCTTTCCTTGCTGCGCTTACCCCGTACACGGCGCAAAATAGCTTCAATACGGAAAGTCAGCTCTTCCATGCTGAAAGGTTTCGTTATATAATCATCGGCACCAATCTTGAATCCTTCCAGAATATCTTCTTTCAGAGTTTTTGCAGTCAGGAAGATAATAGGAATTTCAGCATTTGCCTGTCTGATTTCCTGGGCCAGTGCGAAACCGTCTTTCTTAGGCATCATCACATCCAGTACACACATATCATACTTATTCTTCAAAAAAGCCTTGTAACCGGCCTCACCATCAGGACAAAGTTCAGCTGAATAGCCCTTTGCCTGCAAATATTCTCTCAATAGCATGCCAAGGTTCTCATCATCCTCGCACAGCAAAATACGTAATTTTTCGTCCATATTATTCGTCTTTAAATAAAGGTAATACAATTATAAATCGGGTTCCCACATTCAGTTCACTTTCTGCACGTATCGTACCCTTATGATCGGTAATAATTTTCTTCACGTAAGCCAGTCCAAGTCCGAATCCCTTCACGTCGTGCAGGTTTCCGGTATGAACACGGTAAAACTTGTCGAAAATCTTCTTCAGATTTTCCTTCTTGATACCAATGCCATTATCCTCAATGGAGATGTGAAGTTTGCCTGATTCGTTCCAAGTCCGTACCTTGAGTTTCAGATCGCCTTCCGGTTTCTTATACTTCACGGCATTATCCAGCAAATTGAATATGACATTCGTAAAATGCATTTCATCTACATAAACAATCGGATCTTCCGCATTCAATTCCGCATCAAGTGTTCCGTTGTACTTCTCAACCTTCAGCCGGAAGGTATTGATCACACCGTTGATCAGTTCGTTGGCATCTACTTCTTTCATCTTCAGCGTAGCCTTCTGACGTTCGAACATAGACATCTGCAAGACCTTCTCAACCTGGAATCTCAGACGCTTCGTTTCATCGTTTATCACTCCTGAAATATGCTTGAACATGGCAGGCGACTTTCCAACAGCCGGATCGTTCAGCATCTGTGCAGCCAGTGATATCGTAGATATCGGTGTCTTAAACTCATGGGTCATGTTGTTGATAAAGTCATTCTTGATCTCGGTCAGCTTCTTCTGGCGGAAGATAATATAGATCGTAAATATAAAGGTTACCAACAGAACCAGCGTAAAGATGATGGAAGGTATCATAAATCTGACCGAACTGAAAATGTAATTATCTAAAGTCGGAAAGAATATGTTGACAAATCCCATCTTGGCCGGAGGATCATTCTCAAACAGCAAACGGGAATAAATCTTTTCGCTGTCATAAGCATAGTCCGAACAACGGTATACTTCCTTGCCGTCCCGGTCGGTCACTGAGAAATGATAAGGAATATCAATGCCATTATTCAGTAGTTCCGCTTTCAGGAAATGATCCAGTTGCTTAAAGTTGATACGTTCTTTCAACGGTTTGTCGCTGGACGTACGAAGAATGTTATATACCACTTCATCCAGCATGGCACGTTGATAAATATAACGTTCCTTCAAGATTTCCTGCAAACGGCGTGAAGTCTGAGGAATGTTCTTTCCGGTAGAAATAATCACCTTGGGCACATTAGCCGGACGCTCCATGATAGTCTTCAGTTCAAAAGAAGAAATCTGGGTTCCGTCAGGAGCCGTTACAGAAAACTGGTGATGTTCCGTCAGGCTGGTTCTACCGCCATTCATCTGCTGTTGCTTCAATTGCTCGGAAAGACGAGCCGCACGTTCAGTTGCCGCCACATCCTTTTCCAGATATTTCTTGGTTTCCACCAATTCCAAATTGCGTGCAGCCTGTACCAGGCTACGGTTGACATTTTCTTCAAACTGTCCCCGTCGCATCTTGACCATCTCTTCAATATAGCTCACCTGCAGATAAAGCAGACTTAAAAAAGAGAGAGCCATTACAACACCTAATATCCAAATAGTTGACTTTTTCATGAAGGCAAAATTAATAGCCTAATGCATTCATGCAACTGCACTTAACATGTTTTAATCCGGCATTCCTTTATATTAACAGAAACCTTCTTTTAACATCACAAAACAAATATCAAATGCCTTGCAGAGCACATCCTCATTGCAAAAATAATCAAATTTTAATCTAATAACAAATAAAAAGGATCAATTGTTTAAGTTTAGTTAAATAAAAAAGACCGTACTTTTAAGAAATACGGCCTTTTTATCTATAAAAACAACAACTATTATTATGCGTCTTCCTTTTCCTGTTCTTCGAACTCCTTCATCAGTTTGTTCTGAACATCGGTCGGAACCAGTTCATAGCTTGCAAACTTCATAATGAAGGAAGCACGACCTCCAGTCAAAGAACTCAATGCAGTGGAGTAATTGGACATTTCTTTCAAAGGTACTTTAGCAGCCAGTTTCTCATATCCCTTTTCACTGCTCATACCCATAATCATGCCTCTACGGCCTTGCATATCGCTCATTACATCACCCAGCTTATCACTCGGAACGAATACTTCCACGTCATAGATCGGTTCCAGAATCTTCGGACCGGCATTGCGGAATGCTTCACTGAAGGCATTACGTCCGGCCAGCATAAAGGAGATTTCATTGGAGTCTACCGGATGCATCTTTCCGTCATATACGATCACACGCACATCGCGGGCATACGAACCGGTCAGCGGTCCCTGCTCCATACGGCTCATGATACCTTTCAAGATAGCCGGCATGAAACGGGCATCAATAGCACCACCGACAACACTGTTAACAAATACCAATTTTCCGCCCCATTCCAGATCAATGGTTTCAGTTCCCTTCACATTCATCTTATATTCCTGACCGTTGAAACGATAAACATCCGGAGCCGGCATACCTTCATAATAAGGTTCTACAATCAGGTGAACTTCACCAAACTGTCCGGCACCACCAGACTGTTTCTTATGACGGTAATCAGCACGTGCTGCCTTGGTGATGGTTTCACGATAAGGAATCTTCGGTTCGTCAAACTGAATCTGCAGCTTTTCGTTATTTTCCATACGCCATTTCAATGTACGCAAATGGAATTCTCCCTGACCATGAACAAGAATCTGTTTCAATTCCTTGGACTGTTCGACAACCCAAGTCGGATCTTCCTCACGCATACGATTCAGAATAGCCATCATCTTTTCTGTATCGGCTTCATTGACCGGACGGATTGCACGGGTATATTTCGGATTCGGATATTTAATGAAGTTGAAACGGTTTTCACAATCCTTGCCATTCAGTGTGTTACCTGTTTTCACATCTTTCAGCTTCACGGTACAGCCAATATCACCGGCACGCAGTTCATCAACCTTCTCACGGTTAGCTCCTGCACAAACGAACAGCTGAGCCATACGTTCTTTCGAACCTCTGTCAGCATTATTCAGGTCATCACCTTCCCGAACGACACCGCTCATCACCTTGAAGTATTGTACATCACCAATGTGGGGTTCAACAGCTGTCTTGAAGAAATAAAGTGAAGTCGGAGCATTGGCTTCAGGAGGAACAGGAACACCACGAGTATTGTGCACTACCGGCATTTCATCAACAAAAGGAACAACATTTCCCAGGAATTCCATCAGACGGCGAACGCCCATGTCCTTTCCGGCACATACACAGAATACAGGGAACATACCTCTGGCAGCCAATCCCTTGCGAATACCTTCACGCATTTCATCTTCTGTCAGAGATTCAGATTCAAAGAATTTCTCCATCAGTGATTCATCGTGTTCAGCTGCAGCTTCCACCAAAGTCTTGTGCCAAGCCTGTGCTTTTTCCATTTCTTCAGCAGGAATATCTTCTATTGTAGGAGCACCACCTTCAGGACCCCATGAATATTTCTTCATCAAAAGTACGTCGATCAACGAATTGAAATCCGGACCGGTAGCCAACGGATACTGAACCGGAACAACCTTAGAACCGTAATTTTCTTTCAACTGTTCAAGTACATGATCGAAATCACACTTCTCACTATCCAACTGGTTTACCAGGAAAATTACCGGTTTACCCAGCTTTTCGGTATAACGGAAGTGATTCTGTGTTCCTACTTCCGGACCATACTGTCCATTCAAAAGCAGGATAGCTGTATCTGTTACATTCAGTGCAGTAATAGCAGCTCCCACAAAATCGTCACTACCCGGACAATCAATAATATTCAGTTTTTTGCCATTCCATTCTACATGATACACAGTAGAGAATACCGAGTAACCATACTCCTGCTCTACCGGAAAATAATCGCTGACTGTATTTTTGGCAGTGATTCTGCCGCGACGTTTTATGATACCACTCTCATAGAGCAGCGCTTCTGTGAGGGTGGTTTTACCTGAGCCATCATTGCCAAGGAGGGCAATGTTCTTAATTTCGTTGGTCTGATATACTTTCATGGTATTTCAAGATTTAATTTATAAACGAAAGGATATGCTTTTCATATCTCTTTTAAACGAGGCGCAAATTAGAAATTAATGTTTAGAAATGCAATAAATGCTTCCGTGTTACTAAACTATGTTCTTAGGCACAAACACAAACAAATCGCATCAAACCATACCATATAACAGGAAGAAACAACCTCCCCACCATTGCGTGCCCGCCGAAATAACCTTACCTTTGCACCGGAACAACACTGTATATTTTATGGCTGGTATCTATCTTCATATTCCATTCTGCAAACGCCGCTGCATTTATTGCGATTTCTTCTCGACCACACAGGCCGACAAACGCCGGGAATACATACAGGCTTTATGCCGGGAACTGGAGATGCGCAAAGATTATCTTCAGGGAGAAAACATAGAAACCATCTATCTGGGAGGAGGTACTCCCTCACAACTGGAAAAGGAAGATTTCGAACAACTGTTTGAAACGATCTTCCGCATATATCCGGTCAACGACCAGGCTGAAATCACACTGGAGGCCAATCCGGACGATCTGACACCGGAATATCTTAAAATGCTCAGCCAACAACCGTTCAACCGCCTCAGCATGGGGATACAGACATTCAATGAACATACACTGAAACTGCTTCATCGCCGCCATACAGCCCAACAGGCCATAGAGGCTTTTTACCAAAGCCGCGAGGCAGGCTTCCGGAATATCAGCATCGACCTGATGTACGGACTGCCCGGTGAAACCACCGAAGGCTGGGAATATGATCTTCAGCAGGCACTCCAGTTACAGCCTGAACACATCTCAGCCTATCATCTGATTTACGAAGAGAATACTGCGTTGTGGACACTCCGGGAACAGCATCGTGTGGAAGAAGCCGATGAAGACCTGAGTATCACGTTATTCAAGCAACTCATTCATCGGCTGAAGGAGCATGGATACCAGCACTATGAAATATCCAATTTCTCGCTTCCGGGCTTTCATTCCCGTCACAATTCCAGCTACTGGACCGGCAAGAAATACCTGGGATGCGGACCTTCTGCTCATTCATACAATGGTACCTCCCGCCAATGGAACATTGCTTCACTGGATAAATACATAGCAGGTATAAACAATCATGCTCCTATTTATGAGATAGAGAACCTTGACCTGTACACCCGTTATAACGACTTTGTCATTACGACCATCCGTACTTCTGCAGGAATGTCACTTACTCTGCTGAAAAATACTTTTGGTGATACTTTGTATAACTACTGCCTGCGCATGGCTCGTCCTCATTTAAACCAAGGCACACTGGAGATAACCAATAGCACACTCAAACTGACGGAAGCAGGCATCTTTATCTCCGATGGCATCATGAGTGACATGCTTTGGGTGGACTGATATGATATTGTTTATAAATTCCCGAAAAACAATTTCATCTCATCATTCACATAGCCTACAAAGAAAATAGTTCCTGTTGCTTCATCCACAGCCAAACTTCGAAGTCCCATATCAAACTTATATTGGCGCAATAAATTGCCATCCCAATTATACTTTAAAATATATCTTCCAAGTTCCGGATTATCAACTGCAGTTTCACCATTATATATTACATATACATTTTTATTTGTAACGTATACATCTTCAAAACCATATACCCATCCTTCATGCTCACGAGTGATCTGTTCTTTCTTTTTAGGCCTTTCTAACTGAACAGATTTTACAGGTACCGAGTCAGGTAAAGCAGACAAATCAAGAAACTCTAGTAAAGCACCTTTGTACGATGCAAAAACTGCTTTTTGTTTATCTGGGGACCGCCTAAATAAAGCAGTATTAAATAATATTGTCTGCATATCTTCCTCTGGTTTAACCAGCAAATCAGGAAGAATTTCAGGATAATTACCTATTGCAGTCTTTACATTACCCAGTGTATCCAATACCAGAAAACGATTATCCACAAACCGTCCATTCACTCCTGTTGCCAAATAATAGTTGCCGCAATTCACCAACTCACGGATATTCTCTTCATTTGTTTTTGCTGTTAACATAGAAGAAAAAGAAAAATAGCCTTCCTTATATTTAAAAGATATATTTTTCTTCCGAGAGCTATCGAACATATCCAAAATACAGTCATTGCTTAACTGAGAGTTAAAATTTGAAGAAACATACTCTTCCGGACCTTCACCCGACTGGAGAAATTCCTGAACCAGTTCTCCATCTTTTGTTATCACATGGAACAGTTTCCGATACCCCTTTTCATCTTTTATCACCAGCTTTCCATCAATAAGGAATATCCCAGTAGGATATGAAAGCAAGTAATCCTTCACAACTATTTCCTGATAAACTATTTTTTCACAAGAACTTAAGTCCAAAGATCTAACAGGGATATAGTCTCCAGTCTCTGTATGACAAGAACTAATAATCACCAAAAGAAAAACAAATAGAAACGTTTTCATAAAAACCACATTAAAATCAAGTTGAATGCGATCTATAATACATTCAACTTGATAAAACCCTTTTATATAATTTGTTTATTGATAACAAGTTAATGTCGCACTCTTTCCATTACCATACACAGTTAACGTAACATTACATTTATTACAAGTGGCTGAGCATGCTTTTATACCAGCTCCCCCACAATCTAACGTATGCCTAGTACCTCCTTCACTATTAGCTAACGCCTCTATATTCTCCTTTGCCAGATCTGATAAATTAATATTCTTTTGTGATCTGTACACATTATACCCCGCAGCAATAATAAATAACGAGATCAATGCCATATTAACCATACCCTTCAGTTTCATTATTCTATTTATTTTAATTAATTAAACTTTAAAATATTTCCTGCACAGAAGTTACAAACATCACTTCCTTCTTTTTAATCCTTATATTTGCATTGGCTCATCCTCCATACTTTAAAAAGTGAGAGATACAATATAATGTAAACTTCCAATTTTAGGGTATCCCCTTTTAGACGGGCGCCAGTCGGCACCCGTCTAAAAAAGAATCCACAAATTTAACGATTATTATTTGCATATTGTCATGGGAAGAAGGTTTTCGTAATCCGTTCTTCCCTTTTTTAATTCTCTGAGCAGCTTGCAGAAGTAATCCCTGAAGGAGACTCCTGCCTGTTTGCAGGTTTCTATAAAGGTATTATAGATTGCGGAGTTCTGTATTCCTTT
>OMCD01000298.1_pt1 | contig 36202 bp, 28 predicted proteins | sample 1674171 | NCBI WGS metagenome assembly OMCD01 (sample SAMEA103958149, study PRJEB25191) | human gut metagenome | biome: human-associated habitat [ENVO:00009003]; feature: intestine environment [ENVO:2100002]; material: feces | place: Germany | collected 2013/2015
CGCACGAGCGTGTTTGCGAAGCAAACTGGCGGCGCTCGTTGTGCGCCGCCAAGCGTTGACCCCTCCGCTGCTTTACGCCAAATCCCGTCAATGTTCCGCCCGCAGAGAGAAAATTCATCCCCCGCCGTCCACCTCCCGCCGCCGTGATCCTGCCCACAAAACAGCCAGCCCCTTCCGAATCCCACTTCGGAAGGGGCTGGCTTACTGACCTTTATACCTTATTATAGTAGGGAGATGTTTACTCTACGTCCTGCAGCGCGGCGTAATCCTGTTCGCCGGTGCGGACCTTCACGACCTTTGCTACATTGTAGACAAAGATCTTGCCGTCGCCGATGTGGCCGGTGTACAGGGCCTTCGTGGCCGTGTCGATGATCTTATCCACGGGAATCTTGCTCACGACGACCTCGACCTTGACCTTCGGCAGGAGCGTGGCGTCAACCTCGGCGCCGCGGTACTTCTCGCCGCTGCCCTTCTGCAGGCCGCAGCCCATGACCTGGGTCACCGTCATGCCGGTAACGCCAATGTCGTTCAGCGCCTTCTTCAGGGTCTCAAACTTGGCCAGCTGCACGATGATGGAAACCTTGTGCATGCCGGAATCCAGCTCGGCGGGCAGCGGGGCGTCCTTGACGACCTTGACCGCAGCGGAGATCTTCTCGGGGCTGGCCTTGGTGATGTCGTCCTCGCCCAGATCGGTGTTCTCGTTCACGTCCAGCTCGGCGTAGGTCGGATCATTGATGGCGAAGCCTGCATAGGCGCTGGTCAGGCCGTGCTCGTGGTAATCCAGGCCGTCGATCTCCTCCTTCTCGGAGACGCGCAGGCCGATGGTCTTTTTGATGACCGTGAAGATGATGAACATCGTGGCCAGCACCCAGGCCGCCACGCTGACAATGCCCAGCAGCTGGATGCCCAGCTTGGCAAAGCCGCCGCCGTAGAACAGGCCGCCCTCGGTGGCAAACAGGCCGACGGCGATGGTGCCCCACGCACCGTTCATGCAGTGCACCGAGACAGCGCCGACGGGGTCATCGATCTTGGCAACGTTGTCGAAGAACTCAACCGAGAAGATGCAGAGCACACCGGCGACGATGCCGATGATGGCCGCGCCGAACGGGGTCAACGACGTCGCAGCCCGCGGTGATGGCGACCAGACCGGCCAGCGCACCGTTGAAGGTCAGGGAGACATCGGGCTTGCCGTAGCGCACCCAGGAGACGATCAGCGCCGCAACGGTGGCCAGCGCGGCGGCCAGGTTGGTGTTGAAGCAGATCAGACCTGCGGAAACCATCGTGTCATCGCCGGTCATGCTGACGGTGGAGCCGCCGTTGAAGCCGAACCAGCAGAACCACAGGATGAAAACGCCCAGAGCCATCGCGGTCAGGTTGTGGCCGGGGATAGCGCGGGCCTTACCGGCCTTGTTGTACTTGCCGATGCGGGGACCGAGCATCCAGGCGCCCAGGCAGGCCGTGACGCCGCCGACGAAGTGAACTGCGGCGGAGCCGGCAAAATCATGGAAGCCGAGCTGTGCCAGCCAGCCGCCGCCCCAGATCCAGTGGCCGGAGATGGGGTAGACGATCAGGCTGATGGCGGCGGAGTAGCAGCAGTAGGCGCTGAACTTCGTGCGCTCGGCCATCGAGCCGGAGACGATGGTCGCGGCAGTGGCGCAGAACACAGTCTGGAATACCGCGTAGACCCAGACCGGCAGCGTGCCGAAGTCATAGCTGCCGCGGATGAACGGATCAAACCCGCCGATGAGCGCACCGGAACCGGCAAACATGATGCCGAAGCCGACGAGCCAGTAGCACGGCGTACCGATACAAAAATCCATCATATTCTTCATCAGAATATTGCCGGTATTTTTGGCACGGGTCAGACCAGCCTCGCACAAGGCAAAGCCCGCTTGCATGAAGAACACCAGAAACGCTGCAACCAGTGTCCATGTAACGTCTGCGGAATTGTACATAGAACAGAACCCCTCTCTTACTTTTCAAAACAGAAAGGCGCCGGACAGAATCACACTGTCCGGCGCCTTTGCCGTTCTTTCGTTGCGCTTATGCTATCACAGAGTTGCGGCCTAGTCAAGAGGCGGGGACATATTTTGTTCATGTTTGTATAAAATGCTGTACAACCAGCCGAAAATACCGCTGAAAAATTGTGCATCCTGTAGGGGCCGGGCATGCCCGGCCCGCAGCTTACTGGCATATCCCTTTCACGGTTCAATTCGTAGGGGAGGGATTCATCCCTCCCGGGCACCCTCCCACCGCCGCAAACGGCCACGGCGCCCAGAGGGCTGGCCGCCCTACACCCCCACATCAAACCCGTGCGTAGGGCGGGGTGCCCTCACCCCGCCGAAACCTGCCGCCCCCTACATGCACCATCTGTACATTTCCCTAAATTTATTCATTTTTTTGTAAAAAAATCTACCCAAAAAATTTTCTTTGTGCTATAATATCATCAAATAGCCCTTTATCGGGGGCTGCTACCATTCAAAGGAGGATCATCCATGCCCAACCTAGCTCTTCTTGCCCTTGAAGCCAGTGACGGTACCGTTGTGCTGACCAGCATCACACTGGTTTTCGCGATGCTGGTGGCCCTGTGCCTCATCATCACGCTGGAAGGCAAGATCTTCGACAACATCAACAATAAGAAGAACGGCAAGCCTGCCGCGCCGAAGGCCCCTGCGGCCAAGGCTGCTCCTGCCCCCGCTGCCAAGCCCGCCGCCCCTGCGGCCAAGGCTGACAACGGCTCCATCCCCGGCGAGATCATCGCCGCGATCTCCGCTGCCGTGGCCACGGTCTGCGGCGGCAATGCCGTCATTCGCGGAATCAAGCGCGTTTCCAAGCCTGCCGCCGGTTCCCGCCGCGGTGCCTGGGGCGACGCCGGTGTGCGTGAGCACACGACGCCCTTTATGTAAGGAGGTACGGAAATGGGTGCTATTTTTACCAATATTGCAGAGATTTTTGCCAAGTCCGGCTGGGCACAGATCTTCTTCACCGAGGGCGGCTGGAAGTACGCCGTCATGCTGGCAGTGGCCTGCGTGCTGCTGTATCTGGCCATCGTCAAGCAGTTTGAGCCTCTGCTGCTGCTGCCCATCGGCTTCGGTATGCTGATGACCAACCTGCCCCTCGACGGCATCTTCCACATGGACATCTTCATCAACTCCACCAACCACATCGACTGGGCGCTGCTCGGCTCGTCCGGCGGCATGGTCGACTATATCTACTTAGGCGTCAAGCTCGGCATTTACCCGCCGCTGATCTTCCTCGGCATCGGCACGATGACCGACTTTGAGCCGTTGATCGCCCGCCCGTCCAGCCTGCTGCTGGGTGCTGCTGCACAGCTGGGCATCTTCTTCACCTTCGTCGGCGCTAAGATCCTGGGCTTTACGAACCAGGAGGCCGGTGCTATCGGCATCATCGGCGGCGCGGACGGCCCCACCGCTATCTACGTCACCACCAAGCTGGCCCCGCACCTGCTGGGCTCCATCGCGGTTGCCGCGTACTGCTACATGGCGCTGGTGCCGGTCATCCAGCCGCCCATCATGAAGGTTCTGACCACTGAAAAAGAGCGTCAGATCGTCATGACGGCGCCTCGCCGCGTGTCCAAGACCGAGAAGATCCTGTTCCCCATCATCGTTACCATCATCGTTGCCCTGACTCTGCCTGACGCCGCCATTCTGGTCGGCTGCCTGATGATGGGCAACCTGATGAAGGAGTCCGGCGTTGTTGAGCGTATCACCAAGACCGCTGGCAATGAGCTGATGAATATCATCACGATCTTCCTCGGCTTCTCCGTCGGCTGCACCACCAACGCCGCCACCTTCCTGAACATCCAGACCGTTGAGATCATCGTTCTGGGCATCGTCGCCTTCGGTGTCGGCACCGCCGGCGGTGTTCTCCTGGGCAAGGTCATGTGCGTTGTCACCCACGGCAAAATCAACCCGCTCATCGGCTCCGCCGGTGTTTCCGCCGTTCCCATGGCCGCCCGTGTTTCCCAGAAGGTCGGCCAGGAGTACAACCCCCGCAACTACCTGCTCATGCACGCCATGGGCCCCAACGTTGCCGGTGTTATCGGCTCCGCTGTTGCGGCCGGTATCCTGATCAACATGTTCGGCTGATAAGAATATGAAAAGCGCCCCCGCGCGGCAGAAGCCACGCGGGGGCGTTTTTTGGCTTCTCCCTCGGGAGAAGCTGCCGCCCGCAGGCGGCTGATGAGGGCAAAGTTCACCACGGCATCCCGTCAACGGGGTGTCCCCGCGAACCTGCAAAAGCCCCTCAGACCTCGCAGGCTCGGCCAGTCCTTCGGACCCGGACCCCTCTGTCGCTCCGCGACATCTCCCCGCGCAGCGGGGAGTCACCCCACTTCGTGAGGAGCCTTTCTCGCGGGCTTCGCCCGCGCAGCAAGCCGCCCCTTACAGGGGAGGTGGCCGAGCGTCAGCGATGGCCGGAGGGGCTTTGCCGCGTTCACTCCACCTCAAACCTCTCCCCGTCGATCTCGACCCATGCCACGGCCTCGGGGTCGAGGATGTCGTAGCTGTCAACACGCAAGGTCATCTGTCCGGAATTTTTGTTCTCGCGGCCATAGAAACCCTTGTAAAATTCCCCGTCCCAGCCGTAGGTCAACTCGGTGCCGTCGGCGCGGAACAGCTTTACGCGGGACTGCACATCGTATCGCGAGGTATCGCCCAGCGGCAGACTGCCGTGATTCATGCCGATGACGCTGACCGCCAGCGGTTCAATACGGACCTCTTCAATGTCAAACGTTGCGTCGGGATATTGCTCGGCTTCTTCGTCGGTCATATCATAATGAAACCAGTGTCCTCCCTTCAGCGCGATGGTTTTCTTCACATCTACTGTCAGTGTTGGGGGCGCATCCGGCAGCGTGATTTTTACGCTTGCCTTGGCGCTATAGTTTGTCAGGTCGCCGATATACAGTGTTCGATTGTTGCCTTTCTCGTACAAAAGAGGTATATCCACAAAGCAGGATAGAGTGTCGTTCTCGCTTGCTTCATAACGGCCGTCCCACGGGCCGACGGCATAGCCGCTGATCGGCCCGACATCGACGTTGCTTGCGCCGTAGTCCCACTTTCTCTCGCTGGCGCCTTTGGGCTTGTACAGCGTAAAATTCGCGGTGTCCCACACCAAATCATCGCCTTCCATTCCGCGCGCGTTATCCACATCGTACAATATCCGTAATGTGTACTGCCCGCGCAGCAGCGCCTTTACACTGACCGTGTGGCCGTTGATCTCGGCGGTCAGCGGTTCGTCCAGCACCTCGCCGTATTTCTGCACCAGTGCGTTCGTCTCGTTGGCGGCGCTCATGGGGTGGAAAAGCCCCAGCACCACCGCGCCCGCGGCCACTAAGCAGAGCGCTGCCGCCGCGGCTGCCAGCCGCCAGCCGCGCAAAACATGCACCCTTGGGCGGCGCGCCAGCACTTTTGCCCGCAGCGCCGCGGTTTCCTCCGCCGTCAGGGCGTCTGCCAGCGGCGGGTGGTCGTTCATCCAGCGTTCCAGTTCGGTCATAGGTCAGCCCTCCTTCAATAGCTTTTGCAGTGCCAGCCGTGCGCGGTGCAGCCGGGTGCGCACCGTTGCGGCAGGCATGTTGAAATGTACGCCCAGCTGGGCCGCCGTCTCGCCATACACGTACCTGCGCAGAAAAAGCTCCCCGTCGGGCGGCGGCAGCGCCATGACCTGCGCCATCAGCTCGCGGGTTTCCAGCTCACTTTCCAGCGCAACGGCCAGCTCGGCGTCGTCGCGGTCATCCAGCGGCAGCGTCTCGCCCCGGCGCAGCAGCGCACGGTAGCGGTCAATGGCGCACTGCCGCGCCGTCCGCACCACCAGCCGCCGCCGATGGGTCTCGTCTGCGGGCAGGTGTGCCCCGCGCCAGAGCTTGTAAAAGGTGTCGGCCTCGGCCTCCTCGGCGTCCTGCGGATGGCCGGGCAGAATGGCCCGGCAGACGGACCGCACCGCGCCGCCGTAGTCCCGCAGCAGGGTGTCCAACTCGTGCTCTGTCATGGGCGTCGCCCCCTTTCATAAAGATTATACGACAAAAACGGGCGGGGTGTTTCAACTTTTTTTGGCTTCTCCCTCGGGAGAAGCTGCCGCCCGCAGGCGGCTGATGAGGGCAAAGCTTCCGTCGCATCCCACAAACGGGAGACCACCGCAAACCCGCCCCTTTACCGCCCGCCCGATTTGTGCTATAATACGCTTGATAATGGGGAAGTATTGGAAAAGAGGTGCATACATGCTGAAAGTAACCCTGCTGGGCACGGGCGGCACGCAGCCGCTGCCGGACCGCGCACTGGCCGCCGCCGCGGTCACGGTGGGTGGGCGTAGCGTGCTGCTGGACTGCGGCGAGGGCACGCAGGTCGGCCTGCGGCGGTACGGCGTCAGCGCGTATCGGCTTTCGGCGGTGCTGCTGACCCACTACCACGGCGACCACATTCTGGGCCTGCCCGGTCTTTTGCAGACCCTGGGCAGCCTGAACCGCACCGAGCCGCTGACGATCTACGGCCCCAAGGGCATCGAGCCTGTGGCGCAGGCCGTCACGGCGCTGGCCGGGCCGCAGGCGTACCCGGTGCGCTGGCAGGTCGCAGACGAACCATTCAACATAGACACGCTGAAAATCACCCCGTTCCCGCTGGCCCACCGCGTACCCTGCTGCGGCTATCTGCTTGCGCTGCCCCGCGCCGGGCGGTTCGACCCCGCAAGGGCGCGGGCTGCGGGCATCCCGATGCCCTACTGGAAAACGCTGCAAAGGGGCGAGCCTGTCGGCGGCTGCACGCCTGAGCAGGTGCTGGGTGCGCCGCGCCGCGGACTGAAGGTGGTCTACGCCACCGACACCCGCCCCTGCGCCGCGCTGGAGGCCGCCGCCCGGGACGCCGACCTGCTCTGCATGGACGCGACCTACGCCGACGACGCCGACCTGCCCAAGGCGGAGCTGTACGGCCACGCCACCTGCCGGGAGACCGGCGCACTGGCCGCCGCGGCCAACGTGCGCCGCCTCTGGCTGACCCACTACAGCGCCGCCGTGACCGACCCCGCGCCGGGCCTGGCCGCCGCGCGCACCGCGTACCCCGCCGCCGTGGCCGGGTATGACGGCCTGACCGAAGAACTGGAATTTGACAGAGAGCCATGACCGAGAAACGAAAAAATCTGCTGTTTATCGCTATAATTCTGGCGCTGGCCGCGGTGCTGTGGCTGGCCGCCCACCACGGCGGCACGGGCCGCACGGCGGTGCTGCGCTACGGCGACCCGCAGGTCGAGCAGCGCATTGATCTGCGTAAAAACGCCGAATATGACATTGACACCGGCCTGTACACGATCCACCTGCGGGTGGAAAACGGCGGCATCGCCTTTGTAGACAGCCCCTGCCCCGACCACCTGTGCGAGGGCTTCGGCACCCTGAAAAACGAGGGCGACTGGGCCGCGTGTATGCCGGCGAAGGCAAGTTTGACGATAGAATAAGAAAAAATAAAAGATAATAGATAAAAGATAAAAACAAAATCCGTAGGGGCGGATTCCATATCCTCCCGTCAACAGGCAGACGACCGGTGGGCGCATATAGAATGCGCCCCTACGGCGGCAGAAAATTTTGAGCGACGCGAACCGCCAATTTTATTATCTATTCTCTAAAAAAAGGAGCAGCCATGAATCCAACCTTCAAGCAAGTAACCAAGACCCGCTACGTCCAGCTGGTTTCCGAGCTGGCGCAGGAGATTTTCGTCCAGCATTACACCAAGCTGACGCCCAAGGTCGCCGCTGCACTGGCCGATAAGTACCAGAGCGACATCCTGACCGACGACGAGATCCACAGCGGCGTCATCAACTACTTTTTGATCTACCTCGGCACCGAGCCGGTGGGCTATTTCGCGCTCGACCTCGGCCCCGCGGGCGCCATGTGCCTGAGCCGCCTTTTCTTAAAGGAAAAGGCCCGCGGGCAGGGCATTGGCCGCAGCATTGTGGCTTATGCGCAGAAGCTGGCCGAGGGCGATGGCCGCAGCCGCCTGTATATGCGGGTGTGGGCACGCGACCTGAAGGCCGAGGGCTTTGCCAAAAAGTGCCGCTTCCGCAAGGCCGAGACAGCCCCCGTGGAGGTCCTGCCCGGCACCACGCTGGACATCACGACCTGGGAGAAGCTGTGGCGGTAAAGCTGTAGGGGCCGATGCCTGCATCGGTCTGCGGGGCGTCGAGGACGCCGCCCCCTACAGCGCGGGAAAAGCAAAATCTGGAGATACACCATGAAATTTCTGCACCTTGCAGACCTGCACCTGGGCAAACGGGTCAACGGGTTTGATATGCTGGAGGATCAGCGGTTCATCCTTGAACAAATTCTGACCCTCTGTGAAAAACACGGCGTCGAGGCCGTCGTCATCGCGGGCGACATCTACGACACGCCGGTGCCGCCCGCTGCGGCCTGCACGCTGCTGGACTGGTTCCTGACCCAGCTGGCCGCACGCCGCATCCCGGTGCTGGCCGTCTCCGGCAACCACGACAGCGCCGAGCGGCTCGACTTTGCCAGCAGTCTGCTGGCCGAACAAAACGTACACATTGCCGGGCGTTTCACCGGCTGCCCCAAGCAGGTCGTACTCAATGACCGCCACGGCCCCATCGAGTTCACGCTGCTGCCCTTTGTGCGGGCGGCCACGGTGCGCCACTACCTGCCCGACGCCGACATTACCGACTACGACTCCGCCGTCGGCGCGGCGCTGGCCGTCTGTGAGCCCGCCGCCCCGCGCCGGGTGCTCGTCGCCCACCAGATGGTGGTCTCCGGCGTCTGCCCGCCGCAGCTCTCCGGCAGCGAGACCGCGCCCTTGACCGTCGGCACGGTGGATTCCATCGATGCAGCGCGGTTTGCGGGCTTCTGTTATGCGGCGCTCGGCCATATCCACCGCGCCCAGCGCGTCGGCATCGACGCCGTGCGCTACGCGGGTGCGCCGCTCTGCTACCATCTGGACGAGTGCGGGATGCAGAAATCCGTCACCCTCGTGCGGGTCGGCAAGCGCGGCGTGGAAAAAATCGAGCAGCTGCCGCTGACGCCCCGCCGCGCCATGCGCCACCTGACCGGCCCGCTGGCCCGGCTGACCGCCCGGCCAACCGACACCGAGGACTACATCTGGGCGACCCTGACCGACCCGACGCCGCTGCCCGACGCCATGGCGCAGCTGCGCGCCGCCTATCCCAACGCCATGCGGCTCGACTACCTGCCCCAGGGTGAGGTCGCGCATCCGCTGGACATGACCCAGGCCGTGCGCGGCAAGCCCTTTGTCGAACTGTTCCAGGACTTTTTCACCAAGATGAACGGACGCCCCCTGACCGTGGAGGAGACCGTTGCTGTGAAAAGATTGCGCGAGGAGGCGTCAAAAAGCGAATGAAACCCCAAAAGCTGATCCTGACCGCCTTCGGCCCCTATGCGGGCCGCACCGAGCTGGACTTCTCGGCGTTCGGCGGCAGCGGACTGTTTCTGATCGGCGGCGACACCGGCGCGGGCAAGACCGCCCTGTTTGACGCCATCACGTTTGCGCTCTACGGCGAGACCTCCGGTGAGAACCGAAAAACCACGATGCTGCGCAGTGATTTTGCCGCCCCCGACGCCGAGACGAGCGTCGAGCTGGCCTTTACCCACCGCGGGCGCAGCTACACCGTGCGCCGCTGGCCCGACCAGCAGCGCGCCGCCAAGCGCGGCACCGGCATGGTCAAGGTGCCCGCCAAGGCCGAGCTGATCCGTGAGCCGGACGAGCCGGTCAGCGGTGCGTCAGCCGTGACCGACGCCGTGGTCAAGCTGCTGGGCATCGACGCCAAACAGTTTGCCCAGGTGTCGATGCTGGCGCAGAACGACTTTACCCGGCTGCTCAACGCGCCGTCCGCGGACCGCGCGGCCATCCTGCGCCGCATTTTTGACACCGCCGACCACCAGCGCCTGGGTCAGGCCGCCGTCGAGCACGCCCGTAAGGCCGACGAGGAATGTAAGCGTCTGGACGATGTACTTTTGATGCACGTCGGCACGCTGATCGGCGACGGCGCCGACGAGGAGACCGCCGCCGACCTGGCCGAAATGCAGGCCGAGCGCGACCCGTTTGCCGCAGGGGCTGCCGCCGAGCTGGGCAGGCTGCTGCTGGAGGCCGACGACGCCAACGAAAAACGACAGACCAGCGTTATGAACGAGCTGGACGAGAAGATCGCCCGCGGCGACGCCGGCCTGAAAATTGCCGAGGAACGCGCCGCCCGCCGCCGCCAGCTGGCCGGGCTGGTGGCCGAGGAGCAGCGCGCCGCCGATGTGGAGCACCAGACCGACCTCATCATGACCGATCTGGAAAAGCGCACGGCGAATGTGAAGGAAAATATTGCCAAAAACGAGGCGGACCGCGCCGCGCTGAGCCAGGCCGAGGCCGACCTGCTCAAGACCGACCACCGCATTGAGCTGGCCGAGGGGCTTTCCGCCGACTGCAGGCAGCTCTTGCAAAATCTGGCGGACGCCGACAAGGCCGACGAGGACGCCGCCGCGCGTCAGGCAGAGTATGTGGCCGCACAGGCTGCACTGGACAGCGCCGAGGAAGAATACAGCACGATGCAGCGCCAATTAAACGCCAACCGCGCGGGCCTGCTGGCCAAGGACCTGCAAAGGGGCAAGCCCTGCCCGGTCTGCGGCTCCACCAAGCACCCGAAGATCGCCGCGCTGCCCAAGGACCACATCACCGAAAAGCAGCTGGAGGAGCGGGAGAAGGCGGTGACGGCCCAGCGCCGCAGCACTGCCGCGGCCAGCCGCACCGCCGGTGACGCCGCCGCCCACGCGCATGAGCTGCGGGCGGCTTTGCAGCGGGACGCGGATGGATTTTTCGCGCGCCGCGGGGACCGCTACACCGGTAAGCCCGCCGACGAGCTGACGCCCGACGAGCTGAAAATCGCGCTGACCGCCCAGCAGACCAGCCTGACCGAAGGTCTGCGCGGCCTGCAGGCCGACCACCTGAAGCTGAAGCAAAAGACGGACCGCGCCCGCAGCCTGGCCAAGCAGGCCGACCTTTTGAACGGCCAGCTGGCAGACCTGGAAAAGCAGCGCTTTGCGGCCACCCGCCGCGCCGCCAACGCCAAGGCCGGGCACGCTGCCGCCAGCGCCCGCGTGCAGCAGATGCGCGAGACGATGCCCAAGCGCGACAACCCCGACGCACTGACCCAGCTGCAGGACGCGCTGGCCCGCCTGCGCCGGGACCGCGCTGCCGCCATGGCCGCCCGGGACGCCGCCGTGCACCGTCTGCACACGAACCGCGCCGCCATCGACGCGCTGCAAAAGACGATGCGGGAGAGCGCCGCCGCCCGCGAGAAGCGTGCCATGTGGGACAATCTGTCCAAAACGATCAACGGCAATTTGACCGGTAAAATCAAACTGCCGTTTGAACAATACGTACAGGCGTTCTATTTTGACGGCGTGGTCGAGGCTGCAAACCTGCGCTTCACCCGCATGACCGACGGCCAGTACCGATTGCTGCGCCGCAAGAGCGAGGCCGTCGGCGGCAAGACCGCGCTGGACCTCGACGTGTTCGACGCCTACACCGGCAAGACCCGCCCCGTGGGCAGCCTGTCCGGCGGCGAGAGCTTCATGGCCGCGCTGAGCCTGGCACTGGGCATCAGCGACACGATCCAGCAGAACGCGGGCGGCGTCGTCATTGAGACGCTGTTCATCGACGAGGGCTTCGGCTCACTGGACTCCGACAGCCTGGAAAAGGCCGTGGACACGCTGGCCGGGCTGGCCGGGAGCGATAAGCTCATCGGCGTCATCTCCCACGTCGAGGCGCTGCAGGACCGCCTGACGAGACAGATCCACGTGACCAAAACGCGGGCGGGCAGTAAGGCGGAAATTGAGATTTCTTAAAGGCTCCCCTTTGAGGGGAGCTCCGCCCGCAGGCGGTGAGGGGTGGCCGGGTGTAGACCTGTAAAGTGTGTGTCTCCCGCCCACCCCTCCGCCCCGCGGGCACCTCCCCTCAAAGGGGAGGCTTTTTAGCTTGCACTTATTTATAAAAAGTATAAAAATATGACAAAATCAACGCTGCAACAACAATTGGAAACCCTCTCCGCGGCGCGTTACCCGCTGCACATGCCCGGGCATAAGCGGCGGGTGCCGCCCGCACCGGGGCTGGGCTGCTATGCCTGGGACCTGACCGAGATCGACGGCGCGGACGACCTGCACGACGCGGACGGCATTCTGGCCGACGCCATGGCCCGCACGGCGGCGCTGTACGGCGCGCGGCGGTGCTGGTACCTCGTCGGCGGGTCCACCGTCGGCCTTCTGGCGGGCATCCGCGCACTGGCACCGTTCGGAAGCACGGTCATTGCGGCGCGCAACTGCCACAAGGCCGTCTACCACGCGATTGAGCTGGGGCAGTTGACGGCCCGCTGGCTCACGCCGCCCGTGGACCCGCAGTTTGGCATCTACGGCAGTGTGCGCCCCGCCGATGTGGCCGCCGCGCTGGACGCTGCGCCCGACGCCCGCTGCGTGATCCTGACCAGCCCGACTTATGAGGGCGTTTTGAGCGATATACGTACTATCGCGGAAATCTGCCACGCCCGCGGCGTGCCGCTGCTGGTGGACGAGGCCCACGGTGCGCACTACCTGCCCTTTGCCGCCCGGTACGGCTGGCGCGGCGGGGCCGTAGCCGCAGGGGCCGATCTGGTCGTGCAGAGCGCCCACAAGACGCTGCCCAGCCTGACCCAGACCGCGTTTTTGCAGCTGAACGGCGATCTGGCCGACCCTGCCGAGGTCGAGCGCCAGCTGGACGTGTTCGAGACGAGCTCGCCGAGCTACCCGCTCATGGTCAGTCTGGACGGCTGCACCCGCTGGCTGGCCGACGAGGGAGAGGCCGCCTTTGCCGCGTGGCGCGCCCGGCTGGATGCCTTTGACGCGGCGGTGCGGGATCTGAAAAATACAAAAATACTGTGCTGCGGCGCGGACGCACTGACGGCGCATCCTGACTTTTTTGCGCATGACAGCGGCAAAATTTTGCTGCAAATCGGCGCGGCGGGGGCGGCGTACCTGCGGGCCGACGGCTTTGAGCCCGAGATGGTCTGCGGCCCGAACGTACTGGCCATGGCCAGCCCCTGCGACGACGCCGACGCGCTGGAACGGCTGGCCGATGCGCTGCACGCCTGGGACAAAACGGCAGCCCCGCCCGCGGCCCCGCGGCATATTCTGCCCGCCCCCGGCGCGGCCCGCTGCACGATTGCCGAGGCGCTGCTGCGCCCCGCGCGGGCCGTAAGGATGCGGGATGCGGTGGGGGAGACCGCCGCGGAGTATCTCTGGGCCTATCCCCCCGGCGTGCCGCTGGTGGCACCGGGCGAGGAAGTGACGGCAGAGCTGGTGACGGCCTGCCGTGCATTGGAGCAGGCCGGAACCGCGCTGAAGCATACGGGCGGCAGCGGGGCGGAGGAGATTGCGGTTTTGTTGTAAAGGGAGGCAGCGGCAAAGCCCGTCGGAACCCTTCCGGCCTGCGCTGCGCACGGCCACCTCCCCTGATGGGGAGGCTTTATTCGGGCATGCGCCCGCGAAAGGATCCCCATCAGGGGAGCTGGCCGCGAAGCTGGCCTGAGGGGTTCCGACGGGCCTCGCGCTGTCTGCTGTTTTCCCTCCGCCCCTATTGACAAACCCCGGATTTCCGTGTACAATAATAATAATTCTAAAATGTATAAAGGGGTGACTGTTTTATGAAGCACATCCAGACTCTCGAGACCCGCGACATGGCTAAGAGCCTGCTGAACGGTGGCTGCGGCGAGTGCCAGACTTCCTGCCAGAGCGCCTGCAAGACCAGCTGCGGCATTGCCAACCAGCCTTGCGAGAAGACCGACAAGTAATTTTTGCTGGCTTTGATGCCGGGATGCCGTGTGGCAGCCCGGCATTTTCTATGATACAAAGGGGTGCGGCGGGCGCATATAGAATGCGCCCCTACAAGGGGGATGCCGTAGGGGCGGATTCCATATCCGCCCGTGGCTGTCCGCCGCATTGCACCATAACAAAACGGAGAAAACCATGATCCATCAATACAAATTAAGCGGTTACAACATTGTGCTGGATGTCTACAGCGGCAGCGTGCATGCGGTGGATGACGTCGCCTATGACGCCATCGCTCTGATCGACCAAGGCAGCAGCCGGGAGCAGGCTGCTGCAGCCCTTGCCAAAAAGTACGCGGACCGCGCCGATGTGACCGCCGCCGACATCAGCGATGTGCTCGACGACATCGACGAGCTGACCGCCGCGGGCCAGCTGTTTGCGCCCGACGCCTACGCCGACCACGCCTTTGACTTCAAAAACCGCTCCAACGTTGTCAAGGCGCTCTGCCTGCACGTCGCCCACACCTGCAACCTGAATTGCAGCTACTGCTTCGCCGCGCAGGGCAAGTTCCACGGCGAGGCCGGTCTCATGAGCTTCGAGACCGGCAAGCGCGCGCTGGATTTCCTCATCGAAAACTCCGGCACCCGCCGCAACCTCGAGGTCGATTTCTTCGGCGGCGAACCGCTGATGAACTTTGAGGTCTGCAAGCAGCTGGTCGCCTATGCACGCAGCATCGAGAAAAAGTATAACAAAAACTTCCGCTTCACGATGACGACCAACGGCATCGGCATCACGGACGAGGTCATCGACTGGTGCAATAAAGAATGCCACAACGTTGTTTTGTCGCTGGATGGCCGCAAGGAGGTCAATGACCGCTTCCGCGTCGACCTGGCGGGCAACGGCAGTTATGACCGCATCGTGCCCAAGTTCCAGAAGCTCGTCAAGGCGCGCGGCGGCCAGGGCTACTATATGCGCGGCACGTTTACGCATCACAACGTTGATTTTACGAAAGACCTGTTCCACATGGCCGACGACCTCGGCTTTACTGAGCTGTCCATGGAGCCGGTTGTCGCCCCGCCGGACTCCCCCGAGGCCCTGACCGAGGAGGACCTGCCCAAGCTGTTCGACCAGTATGAGCTGCTGGCCAACGACATGCTGCGCCGCCAGAAGGCCGGCAAGCCGATTACGTTCTATCATTATATTTTGGACCTCAAGCACGGCCCCTGCATCTACAAGCGCATTTCGGGCTGCGGCTCCGGCACCGAGTACATGGCCGTGACCCCCTGGGGCGACCTGTACCCCTGCCACCAGTTTGTCGGCGACCCGGCGTACAAGCTGGGCAACGTCTGGGACGGCGTGACCAACACCGCCCTGCGTGACGAGTTCAAGCTGTGCAACGTCTATGCCCGCCCCGACTGCAAGGACTGCTGGGCACGCCTGTACTGCGCGGGCGGCTGCGCGGCCAACGCCCTGCACGCTACCGGCGACATCCACGGCACTTATGAGTACGGCTGCAAGGTGTTCCGCAAGCGGATGGAGTGCGCCCTGATGATGCAGGTCGCCCAGCGCCTTGACCCCGAGCTGGCGAAGAACGCCGTCCGGTTTGAGAGTGACTGCGACGGGTGTGGTGAGGGCAACGACGGCGCGTGCGAAAAGTAAATAGCCATTGAGTATGCCGCTCTGTAGGGGCCGGGCATGCCCGGCCCGCAGCTTACCGGCAAGCACCTGCTTGCGGTTTATGTTGCGGGCCGGACATGTCCGGCCCCTACAGGAATATAAAAGATAAACACCTGTCAGCTGTTTATCTGCCAATCGCCGCGCACTTCTCCTTCAGCCAGACCTTCTCGTCCTCGTTCAGGCGGGGGCTGAGCGTCTCGTAGACGTGGGCGTGGTAGTCGTTCAGCCAGTTGATCTGGTCACGGCTCAGCTCGTCCACAAGGACCGGCTCGGTGGAGATGGGCACCAGCGTCAAAGGCGCAAAGCCCAGCCAGTGGCCGTACTGGTTCTCGCCCAGGTCGATGCACTCCAGCTCGTTCTCAATGCGGATGCCGACCTCGTCGGTCTCGTAGATGCCCGGCTCGTCGGTGATGGTCATGCCGGGCTTAAAAATCACGGGGTTGTTCGGGCGCAGGCTCTGCGGGCCCTCGTGCACGCCGGAGATAAAGCCGACGCCGTGGCCGGTGCCGCAGCGGTAGTTGACCTTGTGCGCCCAGACCGGGCCGCGGGCAAAGGTATCCAGCGCAAAGCCGGTGCAGTAGTCCAGGAACACCGCGCGGGCCATGTCGATGTGGCTCTGCAGCACCCAGGTGTAATAGCGGCGCTCGTTGTCGGTCAGCGGGCCGACGGGGTAGGTGCGGGTGATGTCGGTGGTGCCGCAGTCGTACTGGCCGCCGTTGTCCACCAGCAGGAAGCCGCGCGGCTCGATGACGCTGTTCACGTCGCCCTCGGCGTGGTAGTGCATCATGGCGGCGTTGGCGCCGTAGGCCGCAATCGTGGAGAAGCTGTCCTCAAAGTAGCCGGGCATCTCGGCGCGGCGCTTCTGCAGCATCGTGTCGATGTCGATCTCGGTCAGCTGCTTACCCTCGGCCAGCGCCTTTTCCAGATCCATCTGGAACCGCACCACGGCGATGCCGTCGCGGATATGGCACTCGCGGAGGTTCTTCAGCTCGGTCTCGTTCTTGATGCCCTTCAGGGCAAAAATCGGGTCGGCACCGGCCACGGTCTTGTGGGCAGTCAGGGCCTCGTACAGGGCGTAGTTGGTGGCCTTCTCGTCCACCAGGAACACCTCGTCGGCGGGCAGGGCGTGGACGGCGTCGATAATTTCCTCGTAGCCGCGCAGCGTCACGCCGCTCTCGGCCAGCGTGGCGGTGTCAGCGTCGGACAGGCGGCCCGGCGCGATAAACAGCGTGCAGGCGTCCATCGTGACCAGCGCGTAGGCGACGGCCAGCGGGGTGCAGGGCAGGTCGCGGGCGCGCAGGTTCAGCAGCCAGCCCACGCAGTCCAGACCGGTCACGGCCAGCGCGGTGGCACCGGCCTTCTGCAGCTCGGCACGCACCATGGCGATGCGGTCCGCGGCAGTCGCGCCGGTCTGGGCCGGGGTCAGCAGCTCACAGGGGGTGTCGGGCAGGGCCGGGCGCTCGCCGGTGGCGTCCCAGATCGGGCTGGCCACGTCCTGGCTCTTGAGGGAGGCACCCTTCTTGGCCAATGCGTCGATGTACTCCTTGGCAATCGTGGCGGGCACGCAGCTGCCGTCCAGCAGCAGGGTCTGGCCGTCCGCAAAGTGGCTCCCGAGGTACTCGGCCACGGTGGGCACGCCCGCGGAGCCCGCGTGCATACACTCGATCTCGCTGCCGGCCAGCTGCTTGTCGGCCTGCACGTAGAAGCGGCCATCGCACCACAGGGCGCTGCGGTCTTGAGTCACAACGAGGGTCGAGTTCTCGCCGATGAAGCCGGAGAACCACGGCAGAGCGTTATAATAGCCGGGCAGGTACTCGCTGCAATGGGGGTCGCTGGTCATGATGAGCACGCCGTCCGCGCCCGCCGCTTTGGCAGCGGCACGCAGCGCGGCGATTTTTTCATTGGTAGTCAAAATGGATCGCTCCTTTTTGTGATAGATATTGGGGTTAGGTATATCATACCACGAATGGTGCAAATAATAAATAAGAAATAATAAATAATAAATATTGTGGAGTTTGTGCCCGGGGGCACATACAAAAATGCGGCACGCCGTAGGGGGCGGGATATATGCCGCCCCTACGGGCTAACCCGCTAACGTCTGCCTACCCGGCGGAGCGGTCAAGACCGCTCCCTACAAAGCACCCGTGAACGATAGCCCGTAGGGAGGGGTCTTGACCCCTCCGAGGCAGTGTCCCATTAGCGCCAACCCCCTGCAAATCCAATAAATTTTGCAAAAAATTCAAAATTTCCCGCGCAAAATGGCGCAAAACCCCTTGACGTGTTTGTTATAATAGTATTAGCAGTTAGTGTAATAGATTGCCAACCAACTGAACATCTGAACACATCTTGAATAGAGGTACCCAACTATGGCTGAAAAGAAAACCAAAATCGACATTTTCTCTGGCTTCCTCGGCGCCGGCAAGACCACCCTTATCAAAAAGCTCATCAAGGAGGCCTTCGCCGGTGAGCAGATCGTCCTGATCGAGAACGAATTCGGCGAGATCGGCATCGACGGCGGCTTCATGCGCGAGGCCGGCATTCAGGTCAATGAGCTGAACTCCGGCTGCATCTGCTGCAGCCTGGTCGGCGATTTCCGCGAGGCGCTGAAGAAGGTCGTCGAGACCTACCACCCGGACCGCATCCTCATTGAGCCGTCGGGCGTCGGCAAGCTGTCCGACGTGACCCGCGCCGTCGAGGGCGTCGCCGAGGATCTGCCCGTCATCCTGAACAGCTTTGTCACCGTCGCCGACGTGAACAAGGTCAAGATGTATATGAAGAACTTCGGTGAGTTCTATGACGACCAGGTCAGCCATGCGTCCTGCATCATCCTGAGCCGCACCGGCAACGCTAGTGAGGAAAAGGTCGCTGCCGCCGTCGCCCTGCTGGCTGAGAAGAACCCCACCGCCACCATCGTCACCACCGACTGGACCGTCCTGACCGGCGCACAGATTGTCTCCGTCATGGACGGCAAGCGCGACCTCGTCGCCGAGCTGCTGACCGAGGCCCGCGCCGCCAACGTGGCCCATGCCGACGAGGATGAGCACGAGCACCACCATCATCACCATCACGACCACGATGAGGACGAGCACGACTGCTGCTGCCATCATCATCACGACGAGGACGACGATGAGGACGAGCATGAGCATCACCATCATCACGACCATGATGACGATGACCACGACCACGACTGCTGCCATCACCACGACGATGAGGACGAGCACGAGCATCACCATGAGCACCACTACGACGAGCACGGCGTCTGCTCCTGCGGGCATCATCACCACCACGACCACGACGCCGACGAGGTGTTCACGAGCTGGGGCAAGGAGACGGCCCACAAATACAGCCGTGAGGATCTGGACAAGGCCCTGCACGCGCTGGACGAGGGCGCTTACGGCATGATTCTGCGCGCCAAGGGTATTGTGGACGGCGGCGACACCTGGTACGAGTTCGACATGGTCCCCGGCGAGCATGAGATCCGCCCCTGCGGCCCCGACGTCACCGGCAAGCTCTGCGTCATCGGCTCCCAGCTGAAGGAGCATGAGATCGCGGAATTGTTCCACGTTTGATAAGAATGCCTTCCCCCTTGGGGGAAGGTGCCCGAGGCCCCGACTGAGGGCGGATGAGGGGCGAGCCTGCCGCAGCAGCCCACGAATGACAGGCCGCGATCAGCTCTCCCCTCATCAGTCCGCTTCGCGGACAGCTTCTCCCCGGGGGGAGAAGCCTTTGACTGCTACTAACCGAAAGGACGTCCCCTATGCCTAAACAAATCCCCGTATATCTCTTCGTCGGCCAGCTGGAGAGCGGCAAGACGAAATTCATTCAGGAAACGATGGAGGACCCCAACTTCGACTCCGGCGACAAGACTCTGCTGCTGGTCTGCGAGGAGGGCGAGATCGAGTACGACCCGTCCAAGTTCGCCTTCGGCGGCGTGCACGTTGCCCAGATCGAGGATAAGAGCGAGCTGACCGCCGAGAACCTGACCGCGCTCGAAAAGAAGTCCGGCTGCGGCCGCGTCATCATCGAGTACAACGGTATGTGGCTCATTCAGGAGCTGTACGACGCCCTGCCCGACAACTGGCTCATCTACCAGTGCCTGGCCACCGCCGACGGTACGACCATCAAGACCTACGCGGGCGACAGCGCCATGCGCAGCCTGCTGCTGGACAAGCTGCGCGGCAGTGAACTGCTGGTCGTCAACCGCGCCGAGGCTGTCAACGACGACGAGAGCCGCCAGCTCATCCACAAGCTGGTGCGCCAGGCCAGCCGCCGCTGCGACATCGCCTACGAGTTCAAGGACGGCAGCGTCGCCTATGACGACATCCCCGACCCGCTGCCCTTCGACGTGGACGCGCCGGTCATTGAGATCCCCGAGGAGTTCTTCGGTATATGGTACATGGACTGCATGGACGACCCGAAGAAATATGACGGCAAGACGGTCAAATATCTGGCTCAGGTCTGCCAGACCCCCCAGGCCGGCAAGGGCGCGTTTGTGCCCGGACGCTTTGCCATGACCTGCTGCGTGCAGGACATCCAGTTTGTGGGTATGCCCTGCAAGTACGACGATTACAAGTCGCTGGAGCAGCGCAGCTGGATCAACATTACGGCCAAGGTCAACGTCAAGTACCACCCCATCTACAAGGGCCAGACCCCCGATTCCACCGGCCCTGTCCTGACCGCCATCTCCGTCGAGCCGGGCGAAAAGCCCGCGCAGGACGTGGTGATGTTCAGCTGATATTGCAATAGAAAAGCACCTGCCTTCGATAAAAAGGCAGGTGCTTTTTGATTGACAGGCATTTTCCGAAACGTGCCGCGGAGCGGTCAAGACCGCTCCCTACGGGCTGACGTTCACGGGTGCTTTGTAGGGAGGGGTCTTGACCCCTCCGTCGGGTAGACAGGGCGCTGATGTGGCGTCTGCTAACGGAAAACCTCCGGGCCGGGCATGCCCGGCCCCTACGGCGCAAAAATCAACCGCGCGTCCCCGCGATCTTGGAATCGGTGCTCCACCCCTGCAAATCGGTGGGCGTCAGGCTGCTCATCCAATTTTCGCACTCGGTCTCCCATTGGTCCCAGGCGGCCTGGCTGCGGATGGCGGTGCCGCTCTCAAAGGCATCGTCCCACGGGTTGGCCGGGTCGGGGTCGGTGGGGTCCCAGCCGCGCTTCTCGGTGTCGGCGGGGTCGGTGTAGATCGTGCCGGGTTTTCCCATCGGGCCGGGGTCGTCGGCGTCGTTGTAGATGAGGACCGGCGTGCCCAGCGGGCAGTTGTCGTAGATCCACTTCACGTCCACCACGGCCAGCCGGATGCAGCCCAGACTGGCGCGGGTGCCCAGCAGGTTGAACTCGTCGTACTCCACATCGTCCTTGTGCTGGCTGTAGTAGGGCACGCTGTGGAACAGGTAGCTGTCATAGATGCGGGTCGCGTACTGGCCGTAGCTCGGGCCCATCAGCAGCCGCCAGCTGTAGTCCACCGGGGTCGAAAAATACCCGGTGGGGGTGTCCATGCCGCCGCTGCACACCATCGCCATGAACGGCTCAGCGTACTTTTTTGTGGTAGAATCCACGGCGTAGACCGTGACCACGCCGCCTGCGTTGTTGACCGCCAGCAGGTAGGGGAAGCCCTCCTTCGCGTCCAGCGTCAGGCCGTAGGCGGCAAACTGCGTTTCCAGCCCGGCCAGCGTCTTTGCGGCGTTGTCGTCCCAGGTCGTCGGGTCCTTGATCTGCGGCGCGTCCTTGGTGGCGTTGCTCGTGGCCGTCGCCATCGCGGGGGCCACTGTCGGCTCGGGCGTCGGCGTGGGGCTTGTCTCCGGCGTGGCGGTGGGGGCCGCCGTGGACTGCGGCGTCGGGGCGGGCAGCACGTCCTGTGGGGTGTTGGGCATCTGCACGCAGGCACACAGCAGCGCAGCTGTCAGCAAAGTTGGAAAAATGCGGCGTAGAATCGACATAAAATCTCCTTAGTGTTTGGTGACGCCGTACTCCTCGGCCACGAATTTCTCAAGCGCGGCAAAGCTGCGGCGGACTTTTTCGGTCTCGATGCAGTATGCCATGCGGAAGTAGCCGGGGCAGCCGAAGCTGTCACCGGGGACCAGCGCCAGGTCATATTTCAGCGCCTTTTGGCAGAACGCCTTTGCGTCGTCCTCCAGCGCCTTCGGGAAGATGTAGAACGTGCCGTCCGGCTTGACGACGGTGAAGCCCAGCGCGATCAGCTCGTCGTAGATCAGGTTCATGTTCGTCTCGTAGACGGACAGGTCGCTGGTCACGTCAAGGCAGCGCTCGACGGCCATCTGGATGAGGGACGACGGGCAGTTGTGGCCGGTCCCGCGGGAGATCTGGCCGCACATCGGCACGATGTACGCGGCGTCCTCGCACCGCGGGTTGGCGGCCACATAGCCGATACGCTCGCCCGGCACGCTCAGACTCTTGGAGAAGGAGTAGCAGGTCAGCGTATCATCGTAGAATTTGGCGGGGTAGGGCGTGACCCTGCCGCCGAACGAAATCTCGCGGTACGGTTCGTCGGAAATCAGGAAGATGTGGTGGCCGTATTTGGCGCTTGTCGCGGTCAAAAAGTCGGCCAGCTGCTGCAAGGTCTCCTCGCTGTAGGCGGTACCGCTGGGGTTGTTGGGGCTGTTGATGAGCACGGCGGCGGTGTTCTCGTCCACGAGCTGCGCGAACGCCTCAAAGTCGATCTGAAAGTCCGCGCACCGCGGCGGCGTCACGCGCAGGGTAAGCCCCGCGCCCTCGATGTACGGCTTGTACTCGGGGAAGAACGGCGCAAACGTTACGATGTTCTGCCCGGGCACGCCGACGCAGCGCACAGCATGGGCCAGCGCACCCGCCGCGCCCGTCGTCATAAAGATATGGTCGGCGGTGTAGTCCATGCCGAACCGGCGGTTCAGGCTTTCGGCCACGGCCTTGCGGGTGGACGGCAGCGTCAGCGTCGGCGTATAGCCATGCAGCCTGACAGGGTCGGTGTGGGCCAGCAGGTCCGCGCAAGCCGCGGTGAACTGCGGCGGGCAGGGGACAGACGGGTTGCCCAGCGAGTAATCGAACACGTTCTCATAGCCGATCTCCGCGCCGCGGGCGGTGCTCCATTCAGAAATCTGACGGATAACCGACTTGGAGCCCAGCATATCTTTATAGTGCTGTGCAATCATAATAACAGCTCCCTTTTGTGAAAAATGTTGTAATTTGACCCGGAAACAGCAGCCTCCCGGGAACTCGCTTTCTTTTGGCAGCAAAAGAAAGCTCGCAAAGAAAACTGCCGCTGTTTCGACGCAGCGGACCCGCGACTTAGGGGCTGCACGCCCCTAAGAACCCCAAAGCGGAAGTCGGAAGTCTCGGCGGCTAAACGGACGCAGTATTACTGTCCGTTCTTAACGCCGCCGAGCCTTCCTCCACTTTTGAGTCGGGTGTTCCCCCGAACCCCCGCAGGGGGAGAGGGAGGCCCCCTTGTCAAAGGGGGCTGGCCGCGCTAGCGGCCTGGGGGATTCCGACGGGCTTTCCGTCGCCGCCCATCCCCGGGCTTCACCCGCCAACTTGGAAGGGGCGGGCTGCCGCCCTCCCTCGCCCCTCTCGTGCGCACCCATTCACGGCAGTCCGTAGGGGGCGGCGTCCTCGACGCCCCGCCAACCTCACGGCAACTCTCGTTCCACCCGCAACATCCCCAAATAAAGGAGGTTCTCCCACATGAAGCTCACATTCTTAGGCGCTGACCGGGAAGTGACCGGCAGCTGCACACAGCTGGAGGCGGCGGGACACCGCTTTCTGATCGACTGCGGCATGGAGCAGGGCCGCGACGTGTATGAGAACGCCGACCTGCCCTGCGCGCCCGGCACCTATGAGGCACTGCTGCTGACCCATGCGCACATCGACCACTCGGGCCGCATCCCGTACCTGTACAAAAACGGCTACCGCGGCCCCATCTATACCACCGATGCGACCCGCGACCTCTGCGCCATCATGCTGGAGGACTCCGCCCACATTCAGGAGCAGGAGGCCGAGTGGAAAAACCGCAAGGCCATGCGCAGCGGCGCCGAGATGATCGAGCCGGACTACACCGTCGAGGACGCGCAGAACGTCATGAAGCAGTTTGTGCCCTGCCCCTATGAGACGTGGCAGACGCTGTTCGACGGGCCAACCGGCAAAATCGAGATGCGCTTTACCGATGTGGGGCACCTGCTGGGCAGCGCGTCCGTCTCGCTGCGCATTGCGGAGCCGGGCCGCACGCCGGAGATCATCGTTTTCTCGGGCGACATCGGCAACACCCATCAGCCGCTCATCAAGGATCCGTCCAACCCGGGCCACGCGGATTACCTTGTCATGGAATCCACCTACGGGGACCGCAGCCACGGCCCGAAACCGGATTATATCGGCGATTTGAGCGCCGTGCTGCAATCGACGTTCGACAAGGGCGGCAATGTCGTCATCCCCAGCTTTGCCGTGGGCCGCACGCAGGAGCTTCTGTATTTTATCCGTCAGATCAAGGCCGAGGGCCGTATCAAGGGCCACGAAAACTTCCCGGTCTTTGTGGACAGCCCGCTGGCGAGCAAATCCACCACGATCTTCCGGGAAAACTTTGCCGAGTGCTACGACGACGAAGCCCTCGCCCTGGTGCAGAGCGGCCAGAACCCCCTGCAGTTCCCGGGTCTGCACGTCAGCGAGACGAAAGAGGAATCCATGGCCATCAACGGCGACCCGACGCCCAAGGTCATCCTCTCCGCCGCCGGCATGTGCGACGCGGGCCGCATCCGCCACCACTTAAAATATAACCTCTGGCGGCCCGAGTGTACGGTGCTGTTCGTCGGCTACCAAAGCCCCGGCACCTTAGGCAACGCGCTGGTCAACGGTGCGCAGGAGGTCAAGCTCTTTGGCGAGCCGGTGCAGGTCAGGGCCCGCATTGCGCAGCTGGGCGGGCTTTCGGGTCACGCCGACAAGGACGGGCTGGAAGCCTGGCTCCGCGCCTTTGACGAAAAGCCGAAGTTCGTCTTTGTCAACCATGGCGAGGACGCCGTCGCCGAGCACTGGGCCAACCATCTGAAGGAGGAGGGCTACGAGGCCGACGCCCCCTACAACGGCTCGATCTGGATCGCCGCCGAGGGCCGCGTCGCCTGCGCCGAGGTCGGCAACACCCGGAAGATCATCAAGACGAAATCCGCCGAGACCGTGCGCACCAGCGCGGCCTATGACCGGCTGGCCAACATGGGCCAGCGCCTGCTGGAGGTCATCCGCCACAACCAGGGCGGTGCCAACAAGGACCTTGCAAAATTTGCCAGCCAGATCGCTGCGCTGTGCGACAAATGGGATCGATAACTTTGACAAAAGCAAAAGGAATATGGCAGACGCTGCCCGCACCCCTGCGCGGCGCGGCGACCCTGCTGGCAGTGCTGGCGCTGGCCGCGCTGCTGACCACGGTGCGGCACAATGCCAGCGCCTACCTGACCGGCGTGTGGGATACAGGCTCCCAGACGCTCGTCTATGGCCGCATCCACCAGATGGAGCAGGGGCAGCACGCCCCCGGCGGCTTTCTGGGTGTCTACACCGACGATTGGAGCGACGACACGAACCGCGCACTGTTCCGGGACGACACCCCTACCGACGCGGCGGCGTTCCACCCCTACACCCACCAGTCGGGCTTGCAGGGCTGGCTGTTCGGCAGGGTCAACCGTTTGCTGCGGCACCGGCTGCCCGACGGTCTGGTGCGGGAGACCGCCCTCTACTGGCTGAACAGCACGCTGTTCTACGCGGCGGAGCTGCTTGCGGCGCTGGCCGTGTGGGAAGAATTCGGCCCGCTGGCGGCAGCGTTCGGGTTTGCGTCGGTGCTGCTGGCCCCCTGGCTGCAGCGCGGCATGAAGGACCTGTACTGGTGCCTCTGGACCTGGCTGCTGCCGCTGCTGGCGGCACTTTGGCTCTGCCATTGCACCCGCGTGCGCGGCAAAACGCCCCGCGGGTGCTGGCCGCTGCTGGCCGCCGCCTGCATGGTGCGCTGCATGTGCGGGTTTGAATTTATCACAACATTTTTGATCCTGTGTGAGATCCCGCTCTGCTACGCTGCCGCCAAGGCGTATTTTGTGCGGCGCGACCCGCACGGCGCGCTCGTCTGGCTGGGCCGCACCGTCGGGGCGGGTGTCTCGGCGCTGGGCGGTGTGACTGCGGCGCTGGCGCTCTGGTTCGCACAGGAATGGCTCTGCTTCGGCAGCGCGGCGGACGCCTGGCAGAACATGACCCGTGCCGTCACGGACCGCGTCAGCCTGACGGACGGCGCGGTGCGGGACGTGAACGTGCCGCAGGTGCTCGCGCAGTATTTCCGTGAGAGTACGGAGCCGCTTTTGCAGCTCGGGCCCGTCAGCGTCACGGCATGGCAGCTGCTGCTGTTTGCGCTGCTGGTCGGCGCGGTGAGCGTTGTTGCCTGCCTACGCCGCGGCACGGCGGCGCAGCTGGTGCCACCGTGCATCGTCTGGGGGCTGGGACTGGCGGCCCCGGCGTCCTGGATGGTGCTGTCCAAGGCGCACGCTGCGATCCATACCCACCTTATACCGATGCTGTGGCACTTTGCGTTTGTGCCGATCAGCTGTATGCTGCTGCCGGTGCTGGCAAAACTCATGATCCCGGGGAGGAAAAAAGACCTTGTGGCATCCCATTAAACACTACAAAACGATCCGCCATCACAAGATGCTGGTGATGAAAAACTGCTTCCGCTGCGGGCTGTACTGGCAGGGCCTGACCCATGATTTAAGCAAGCTGGCCCCCGTGGAGTTCTGGGCCGGGGCCAAATACTGGCAGGGGACGTGCAGCCCCAACAACGCCCAGCGCCAGGCCGAGGGCTACAGCGCCGCCTGGCTGCACCATAAGGGCCGCAACAAGCACCATCTGGAATACTGGATCGACTACGCGCCGGACGGCGACCATGCCATGGCCGGTATGCGGATGCCCGCCCGCTACGTGGCCGAGATGGTCTGTGACCGCATTGCCGCCAGCAAGAACTATAAGGGCGACAAGTACACCGACGCCGCGGCGTGGGAGTACTATGACCGCAGCAGGGACCACTACATCCTGCACCCCGAGACCCGCAAGGAGCTGGAGACCTGCCTGTTGATTCTGCGCGACGAGGGCGAGGATGCCTGCTTCCGCTACATCCGCACCGAGCTGCTCGGCAAAAAAGCATAAGAAAAAGACCCCCGCAGCGTCAGGTGCTGCGGGGGTCAGTGTTTTATGTAGGTTGAGTTCCGTCATTCCCGGCGGGAACATCTGCATCGGAGGTGTTCTCCGGGGGCGTGGGTGTCGGCTCCGTGGTCGGCTCAGGGGGTGTCGGTGTCGGCTCTGTAGTCGGTTCGGGGGGTGTCGGCGTCGGCTCTGTAGTCGGTTCGGGTGTGGGACTCGGCGTTGCAGTCGGCTCAGGTGTCGCGGTCACCTCAGGTTCCGGGGTGGCGGTGGCCTCGGCCTCACTGCTGGCCGGTGTCTCGGTTGCCTCGGGCTCGGGCGTGGCGGTTTCGGCCGGTACAACGACCGGCACCGTGTAGACCACGGCGTCCTTGTCGCCGGTGTGCTTCGGGATCGTCGTCAGCGCGGGGCGGTCATCCTCGGTAATGTAGCTGTGGGTGCGGATGTAGTTGAACAGCGCGTCCATCGCCGTGCGGGTCAGATGGATGCCGTCGCTCGTCTCTACATAGCCGCTCTTGGCGTAGCCGGTGACGGAATCCTTCAGCACCTCGGCGCTGTTCAGGAACTTCCAGCCCTTCTCCTGGCACATTTCGACGAGCGCTTTGTTGTACTCGTCCACCTGGGTCTGGGTCAGGCTCTGGTTGGAGTGCTGCTGCCCGATGGGCGGGATGGCGTTGACGATGATGTCCACGCTGGGGTAGGCGGTGACGATGGCCTCGATGCCGGTCTGGTAGTTTTTGACGAAGTCCGCGGCCTTATAGCCGGGGTTCAGGTCGTTCGTGCCGAAGGTCAGGATGACCCGGCGCGGCTGCAATTTCGCCACGGCCTGGGGCATCGTGATGTAGCCGGACGAAGTGCTTACCTGCACGCAGGCAAAGGTCGCCAGGCTCTTGGCGGTCATGCCCACCGAGCCGATGGCGTTGTCGTAGCTGCAATAGTCGAACATGCGGTACATGCGGGCCGTGTTGCTGTCGCCCAGAAACAGCGTCTCGTCCACATAGCTGTCGCCCGCGTCGGTGGACTGCTCAAGGATCGTCGAGGTGTAGGCCTGGGTATCAATGGTGTTTTCCTCTTTATTATAGCCGCTCTCGACGACCATGGACGCGCTGTCCACGGTGGACACGCTCTGGGCGTCCGCGCCGCCGAGGTCGATGCCGCCGATGAGCACCAGCGAGATGCCGACGCTGACCAGCAGCATGACGCTGCACAGAGCCAGCACCAGATACATCTTGCTGCGCATATCCAGCGCTTTTTTCTTTTGTGATTTGGTTTTGCCTGCCATGAAAGGCTCCTTTCGCGTGGGAGCATGGTGTGTTTACACAATATGTAAATTCATTTTACACCATTTCCCACCGGAACGCCAGTCTTTTTGCAATTTTTACATAATTTGCCGCAAAACAAAAACCCCGCCGAAGCGGGGGTAAACAGAAATGAGGATGTTGAATTGAAAAGGCTTCCCCTGAGGGGGAAGCTGTCCGCGAAGCGGACTGATGAGGGCGGAGTTTGCCAGCAGTACCCCGTTTACGGTCTGCATCCGGCAACTTCCCCCTCATCCGGCCCTGCGGGGCCACCTTCCCCCCAAAGGGGAAGGCTTTGGGAGAATCACTCCTTCGGCAGCAGATGTGCCTTCTCCAGGGCGGGGCGCAGGGCGATGTACAGGACAACGGCGCAGACGGTGGAGAGCAGGGAGTTGACCAGCGTCACACCGCTGGCGATCTTGGTCACGACGGAGACGAACTCCGCGGGCTGGCCAAAGATGTACAGGTTGCGGAAGTAGCCGATGAACGGGTCGGTGAACACGTTGACCAGCAGGCCGCTGAAGGCCGACGCCGTGACGGCGGCCACGTACTTGAACTTGCTGCCGGTGGGGAAGGTCCTGAGGTGGATGACCTTGTGGGACACCGCGCCGCAGACCAGACCGATGATGAATTTCAGAATAAAAGTCGTGATGGCGTAGCCCGGGTCACCGGCGACAACGTCGGCCAGCGCCAGGCCGATGGCACCGGCCAGACCGCCGGACACACCGTCCAGCAGCATGGCGGTCAGCGCCGTGAAGGTGTTGCCCAGATGGAAGCTGGACCCCGTGCCAAAGACATTCGGGATGCGGAAGAACTCATACGCGACAAAACTCAGCGCGGCCATGATGCCGATGATGCTGATTTTCTGCACGGTGAATTTCGTTTTCGTCAGCGCTGCGATCAGCAGTGCCAGGGCTGCTACGACGAACAGCAGCAGCCACATCGTTGCGGTAGACATAGTTTCGTACACCTCTATTGACATTTTCCTTCCGGGAAGGTATGTTTTTATTATACTGATTTCTGGCTCTGAATAAATGCTCAGTTTTTAAATTTTTTATGGGGCCAGTGTGGAGGACTGTCATGATAGAGTTGGATGCCGACCAAAAAGCGCCGCTGTATGAGCAGCTGTACGCCGCCCTGGCGGATGAGATCCGCACCGGCCAGCGCGCACCCGGAACGCCGCTGCCGGGCCGCCGCACGATGGCTGCGCAGCAGGGCGTCAGCGTCAACACGGTGGACGCCGCCTACCAGATGCTGGCCGCCGAGGGCCTGGCCGAGCCGCGCCCCCGCAGCGGCTTTTATGTGCAAAAGACCTACGGCATGCTGCACAGCCGCGCCCGCCGCGCACCCGCCGCCCCTGCACCGCAGCCGCCCGCCGCGCCGCAGCCGGTCTACGACCTGTCCACCGGCAGCGTGGACACGGCGCTGTTCCCGGCGCGCAGCTGGGGACGCATCCAGAAGGAGCTGCTCTACCAGCGGCCCGAGCTTTTACAGCGCGGCGAAATGCAGGGCGACGCCCCGCTGCGCACACAGATCGCGGAATATTTGTCGGTGTACCGCGGTGTGGAATGCACGCCGGAGCAGATCGTCGTCGGCGCGGGCATTGAGTATCTGCTCGGGTGCCTGGCGCACCTGTTCAGCGACGGCATGGCGGCCATCGAGAACCCCGGCTACTTCCGCACGCGGACGGTCCTGCAGAACAGCGGCATTCCCTGCACGCTGGTGGACATTGACCGCGAGGGTCTGCCCGCCGACGCGCTGGAAAAAAGCGGTGCAAACCTCTGCTATCTGACGCCCAGTCATCACTTTCCGACGGGTGTTACGATGCCTGCGACCCGCCGCGCCCAGCTGCTGGCCTGGGCAGCGGCCCGGCCCGGGCGATACATTTTGGAGGACGACTACGACTCGGAGTTTCGCTTTGATACGCGCCCGCTGCCCAGTTTGCAAGGCATGGCGGGCCCGGACGGCCCGGTGGTCTACCTGACGACGTTTTCAAAAAGTCTGGCCCCGGGCATCCGCATTGCCTGCATGGTGCTGCCGCAAAGCCTGCTGGCGCGCTATCGCCGGGATTTTGCGACCTACGCCAACACGGTCAGCCGCTTTGAGCAGCAGACGCTTTGCGAGTTCATGGCGGGCGGATATTTCACGCGGCATCTTGCCCGGATGCGCCTTGCCTACAAGCGCCGCATGGAGGCGTTTGCGGCAGCGCTGCGCGCGGCGCTGCCGGGCGTGGAGCTGGACGGCGTACACAGCGGGCTGCATTTTCTGCTGACGCTGCCGGGAGCCGGCGGCGAGCGTGCCATGGTCGCCGCCGCGGCACAGCAGGGCGTGCGGCTGCGCGGCCTGAGTGAGTATTATCTCGCCCGGCCCGAGCTCTGCCGGGCAGATACCGTGGTAGCGGGGTACTCGGCCTTGAAAGAGGACGAGGTGGAGAAGGTGGCGCAGGCGCTGGCGAGGGCGTGGCTATCATGAATGCCCCTGTAGGGGCCGGGCATGCCCGGCCCGCAGCCCTGCCATTGCCACCCGTTTATCTTTTGCATTGTAGGGAGCGGTCTTGACCGCTCCGCGGGGCGTCGGGGACGCCGCCCCCTACAGCGGCGATCCGTAAACCTTCCGCTGCCGCACACGCCTGCGGGCGGATATGGAATCCGCCCCTGCGCACAAACAAAAGCCGCTGCCCATGTGTAACCACAGGCAGCGGCTTTTTATTTTTCAATCAAGGCTTATTCATACAGCGGGAACTTCTTCGTCAGCTCCTCGACCTTCCTGGCGACCTCGTCCTTCTTGTTCGCAAAGTCAAACACACAGTCTGCAATGCAGTCGGCAATCACCTTCATCTCGTCGGGACCCATGCCGCGGGTCGTGACGGCGGGGGTGCCGATGCGCACGCCGCTCGTCACAAACGGGCTGCGCTTCTCGCCGGGGACGGTGTTCTTGTTCGCGGTGATGTGCACCTCGTCCAGATTGTGCTCCAGCTCCTTGCCGGTGCAGTCCTCATCGGTCAGGTCGATCAGCAGCAGGTGGTTGTCCGTGCCGCCGGAGACCAGCTTCACGCCGCGGGCGGTCAGCTCGGCTTCAAGCGCCTTCGCGTTCTCAACGATTTTGCGGGCATACTCCTTGAACTCCGGCTTCAGCGCCTCGCCAAAGCAGACGGCCTTCGCGGCGATGACGTGCTCCAGCGGGCCGCCCTGCGTGCCGGGGAAGATGGCGGAGTTGATGCGCTTGATGATATACTCGTTGTTCGTCAAAATCAGGCCGCCGCGGGGGCCGCGCAGCGTCTTGTGGGTCGTGGTGGTGACCACGTCGGCGTAGGGCACGGGGCTCTGGTGCTGGCCGCCTGCGACAAGACCCGCAATGTGCGCCATATCGACCATCAGCATAGCGCCGTAGCCGTGGGCGATCTCGGCCAGCTTCTCAAAGTCGATGGCGCGTGGATAGGCCGATGCACCGGCGACCAGCAGCTTGGGGCGGACCTTCGCGACCTGCTTGGCCAGTGCGGCGTAGTCGATGCGGCCATCCTCGGCGGAGACGCCGTAGGAGACAAAGTTGTAGTTCTTGCCGCTCATGTTCACGGGGGAGCCGTGGGTCAGGTGGCCACCCTGGGACAGATCCATGCCCATGACGGTGTCGCCGACGTTCAGCAGCGCAAAGTAGACGGCCAGGTTGGCCTGTGCGCCGGAGTGCGGCTGGACGTTGGCATACTTCGCGCCGAACAGCTTGCAGGCGCGGTCAATGGCGATCTGCTCGACCTGATCGACGTACTGGCAGCCGCCGTAATAACGGTGGCCGGGGTACCCTTCCGCGTACTTGTTCGTCAGCACGCTGCCCATGGCCGCCATGACGGCGGGGGAAACGATGTTCTCGCTGGCGATCAGCTCGATGTTCTGGCGCTGGCGGCCCAGCTCACGCTGCATAGCCGCGCCCAGCTCGGGGTCGTAGCGCTCCACAAAGCCGATGGTGTCGATGATGTCCTTGTACATACTGCTTTCCCTCCTAATGTATATGCTGTCCACGGCGGGAAACGCCCCTACGGTGATCCATGTAGGGGCACATTCTATAGGCACCCGTCGTTCCCGCCGCCGAGCATCTCCCTTACAGCGTCCCCTTGGTGGACAAAACGCCGTCGATCCGCGCATCTCTGCGCGTCGCGGCGTCCAGCGCCTTGGCAAACGCCTTGAACATGGACTCCAGCTTATGGTGGTCATTCTCCCCGTAGAGCACCTTCAGATGCAGATTCATCATGGCGCTGTACGATACGGCGTAGAAAAACTCCCGCGCCATCTGGGTGTCCATGCCGCCGCAGCTCTGGCCTGCAAAGCTGGCGTCGTACACAAAGTAGGGCCGCCCGCCCAGATCGACGGCGCAGAGTGCCAGCGTCTCGTCCATCGGCAGCATGCAGCTGCCGTACCGCACCAGCCCGGCCTTGTCGCCCAGCGCTTCTTTTATGGCCGTGCCCAGCGCAATGCCGATGTCCTCAATTGTGTGGTGGCAGTCTACGTCCAGGTCGCCGCGGCAGGTGACGCTTACATCAAACAGGCCGTGGCGGGCGAAGCCGTCCAGCATGTGGTCAAAAAAGCCGATGCCCGTGTGCAGGTCGGCCCTGCCGGTGCCGTCCAGGTCAATCGTCAGCGTGATCTGTGTCTCCCGCGTATTGCGGGTGACCGTTGCGGTGCGTGCCATAGGAATCCCCCTCTTTAGTGCTTTAAACTAACTATAGCACGTTGGGGCGTGTGCGTCAACATTTTCTTGGCTTTCCCCCGAGGGGGGGAGTTCCGCAGGTTTATAAAATTCGCCCCAATTTATTTACGAAATCGCAACACTTTTCCCAGCGGCAGGCGCTACAATAGAATTATGATTCAAAAGTGTCTTTTTTGAAAGGACAAGCACCACCATGGCAAAAATAATCGGAATTGACCTGGGGACTACCAACAGCTGTGTGGCGGTGGTCGAGGGCGGCAAGCCCGTCGTCATCCCCAACGCCGAGGGGCAGCGCACGACGCCCTCTGTCGTCGCGTTCACCAAGGTGGGAGAACGGCTGGTGGGCGAGCCCGCCAAGCGCCAGGCCGTGACGAACGCCCCCCGCACCGTGTCCAGCGTCAAGCGGCTGATGGGCAGTGAGACCCGCGTGCCCATCGACGGAAAATGCTACACGCCGCAGGAGCTGAGCGCCCTCATCCTGCAAAAACTGAAGGCCGATGCCGAGGCGTATCTCGGTGAGCCTGTCACCGAGGCGGTCATCACCGTGCCCGCCTACTTTAACGATGCCCAGCGCCAGGCCACGAAGGACGCCGGGCGCATTGCCGGGCTGGACGTGCGCCGCATCATCAACGAGCCGACAGCCGCGGCGCTGGCCTACGGGCTGGACAATGGCCGCACCCAGACCGTCATGGTCTACGACCTCGGCGGCGGCACATTTGACGTGTCGCTCATCCGCATCGGCGACGGCATCGTGCAGGTGCTCTCGACCTGCGGCGATAACTTTCTGGGCGGCGACGACTTTGACGAGCGCATCGTCAACTGGCTGGCAGACCGGTGCAGGGCCGAACACGGCGTGGACCTGACGAATGACCGCGTGGCGATGCAGCGCCTGCGCGAGGAGGCCGAAAAGGCGAAAAAAGCGCTTTCCAGCGCGAAGCAGACCGACATCAATCTGCCGTTCCTCACGATGGCGGCAGACGGTGCGCTGCACCTGCAAACTACGCTGACACGCGCTAAATTTGAGGAGCTCTGCGCCGATTTGATCGAGCGCACCGCCCTGCCCGTGCGCAACGCCCTGAGCGACGCACGCCTTTCGGCCAGCGACCTGGATCAGGTTTTGCTGGTCGGCGGCTCGACCCGCATCCCGGCGGTGCAGGCCAAGGTCGTGCGGATGACCGGTCTGGAGCCGTCCAAATCGCTGAACCCCGACGAGTGCGTTGCACTGGGCGCGGCGGTGCAGGCCGGACGTCTGGGCGGCGAGATGCTCTCCGGCCCCGGCGAGGATCTGCTGCTGATGGACGTGACCCCGCTGACCCTTTCCATCGAGACAGTCGGCGGCGTGGCAACGCATTTGATCGAGCGCAACTCCACGATCCCGACGCGGTTCAGCAAGGTATTCACCACCGCCGCGCCGTTCCAGAAAACGGTGCAAATTAAAGTGCTGCAGGGCGAGCGCGAGTTTGCCAAGGACAATAAGCTGCTGGGCACCTTCACGCTGCGCGGCATCAAGCGCGCCTGGGCGGGCGTGCCGAAGATCGAGGTCACGTTTGACATCGACGCCAACGGCATTGTCAAGGTCAAGGCGCGCGACATGGACACCGGCAAGCAGCAGAGCATCACGATCTCGGGCACATCGAACCTGACCGAGGACGAGATCAAACGCGCCAAGGAGAACGCCGCCGCCTTTGCCGGGCAGGACAAGGAGCGCAAGGCCGCGCTGGAGGCGCTGAACGCCGGCGAGGCCGCGCTTTACCGCGTGAACACCGCGCTGGGCAGCAAGGCCGGCAAGGCGCTGGACCGCGAGACCCGTACTAAAATCAAAGAAGCGGAAAGAACGCTGGAGCGCGTTCTGAAGCACAAAAAGGCCGACAAGCTGACCCCCGTGGACGTGAATGCCATCAACACCGCACGGGAGGCGCTTTCCGCTGTGGCCGCCCCGCTGGTGGCCCGGTGGGAGAGCGAGAAGGCGTAAAACGAGGCGGCAGCTGCAGGGCCCCGGGGCGATGCAAGCATCCGCCCGTGCCCGTTTGCGGTACTATTGAACAATGCCTTTTCCCCGCTTGCGCGGGGAATTTTTTTGTGCTATACTACCCAACATAGCACTTTAATGGGTTAAAGGGGAAAAGAAAAGTGAAAACGATTCGTTACGCCTTTGTGCGGTCCCTGCCCATCATGGCGGGGTATATCGTGCTGGGGCTGGGCTTTGGTGTGCTCTTGCAAAGCAAGGGCTACGGCGCGGGGTGGGCGCTGGTCATGAGCGGGCTGATCTACGCGGGCAGTATGCAGTATGTCGCAATTGACCTGCTGGCGGGCGGCGCGTCGCTGATCTCGGCGGCGATCATGACACTGATGGTCAACGCGCGGCATCTGTTTTACGGAATTTCGATGCTGGAACGCTATAAAGACACCGGCGCGGCCAAGCCGTACCTGATTTTTGCGCTGACCGATGAGACCTATTCCGTCGTGTGCAGCGGCGGCGTGCCCGAGGGCGTGGACCGAAAAAAATACTATTTCTGGGTGTCGCTGCTGAACCAGCTTTACTGGATCGCGGGCGGCGTGGCGGGCGCACTGCTGGGCAGTGTGCTGCCGTTTGACACGACGGGCATCGACTTTTCGATGACCGCGCTGTTCCTCGTCGTTATGACCGAGCAGTGGAAGGCCAGCCGCGACCATACCCCCGCGCTGGTGGGGCTGGGTGTGTCGCTGGTCTGTCTGCTGGTTTTCGGCAGCAGCGATTTCCTGATCCCGTCCATGGTGGGCATCACGGCAGCCTTGACGGTGCTGCGCGGTTTTATGCAGAAAAAGGAGGCCGACCATGCCGTTTGATGTACACGGTGCGCTGCTTGTGGCCGTTGTGGCGGGCGTGACAGCGCTGATCCGCTTCCTGCCGTTTGTGGTGTTCGGCGGCGGGCGGCCCACGCCGAAATTTGTGGTGTATCTGGCCGGGGTGCTGCCCTGCGCCATCATGGCGATGCTCGTCGTCTACTGCCTGCGCGGCGTGGACCTGCTCGGCCTCATCGATGCCGACGTCCGCGCCCTCAGGGCCGACGGCCTGCCGCTGCCGCACATGGGTTGGAACAGGGTCTATCCCGAGGACACGCCTCATGCGAGACTCCTCTTCAGGGGCATCGAGGCCGGCGACTGGTTCTACTTCGTGCACAGCTACGCAATGCCCACGGGCGCCTGCACGACCGCCCGCTGCACGTACGGCGAGGAGTTCACGGCAGCTGCGGCACACGAAAACTTCATGGGCGTGCAGTTCCATCCGGAACGCTCCGGCCGCGCCGGCGCACGCCTGATTGCAAACTTCCTGGGAATCGAAGCATGATCATCCCCGCCATCGACCTCATCGACGGCCGCGTCGTGCGGCTGCACCAGGGCGACTACGGCGCCGAGCGAAGCTACGGCGACGATCCTCTCGAGCGCCTTCAGGCCTACGAGGCCGCAGGGGCGAAGCTCCTGCACATCGTGGATCTGACGGGTGCGAAGGATCCGGCCAAGCGCCAGATCCCGCTTCTCAGGCACCTTCTTTCGAATCTCTCCGTGCCCGTGCAGACGGGCGGTGGCG